>Ga0189277_10022_pt1 | contig 350757 bp, 338 predicted proteins | sample N26A32minimetaG_FD_130325 | JGI IMG/M metagenome (GOLD analysis project Ga0189277, IMG submission 130325) | Marine microbial communities from the Costa Rica Dome - N26 A3-2 mini metaG | ecosystem: Environmental > Aquatic > Marine > Oceanic > Photic zone | place: Costa Rica: the Eastern Pacific... | reverse complement strand
AATGAGAAGAAAATTGAAAAATAAAAACTAAGTTTAACCCAAGGATAGATCAAATCTGGGCAGTCCATTTGCCATGGTCAGTTTCATCCGGCGAAGGTGGGTCAGTTTACCCGGCTTATCCACTCTACACGAGGTAGTTTCTTCCCACATCGGTAGAAAAACGTTCATTAGAACACACATCCAAAAAGGAACCCCGATAAGAACGATTATGAAGATGACCGGACACAAGAGTAGAAAGGTGTTTGATGGTTATTATGAGATACTTGACGAGGATATTAAGTACAAGAACGATGATTTGTTTAGTGAGATGATAGTAGAGGAAAAGAAATCCTTGAAAAACCAAAAAGTACAACCTCATCAGAAAACAACTTCCCCCTTTTCTAAAGAAAAGGAACAAGAGATAGAAAAACTTAAATACTCCCTTGATAAGGAGTGGATTACACAGGAAAAGTATGATGAACTTTTCCAAAAAATGATTATCGAGGGATAAAACCCACCGCTAAAAGATACACCTCATTCTATTGGGAGACATTTTATCGTTTAAGAAGGAAAAGAATTAGTATTTTACACATTAATAATATCCTAATATTGATTTCCCTTTTTAAAAACATACTCCTATTCCAAAGAAGAATAGTTCCTATTACTCTTTTGATAATCATCCCGTTACATCTATTACTCAATCTCAATTTCCTGAACCTATTTTTTGTTTTTTTAGTTGTTTCATTACCAATTCACTATCAAGAATATGAGAGAAGGAATCCTCATGAGTATTATTACTATTATAATGTTGGTTTATCCAAAAAGAATCTGTGGATATCCACAGTTATAATAGATTTATTCATCTCTTTAATATTATCCCTATTGTGATAAACCTTCATATAGACAGTATTACAAAATCTTTCAACAATGAACCTCTTTTGAGTGATGTGTTCCTTAATTGTGAATTGGGAGAAATAATCGGAGTTCTTGGGAGGAATGGATGTGGTAAATCAACCCTTTTGAAAATAATTTATGGGGTTGAATCATCCTCCAGCAGATTTGTAAGAGTAGGAGATAAGGTTATCAGAGGTGTTTCGGACACCAAAAATTTACTAAGTTTTTTACCTCAAAATGGTTACTTACCATATGGAGTAAGAATAAAAACCCTAATCAATTTTTTTCTACCAAAAGAAAATAGAGACATCATCTGTGAAAATGAATTCATGAAACCTTTTCTTGATAGAAAAATCAACAATCTAAGTGGTGGTGAAAAAAGAATTGTAGAAGTTTTAATGATGGTTCACTCTCCCTCGAAATTTCTTCTGTTAGATGAACCATTTACAGGTATTAGTCCCATTGTAAAGGAAGAACTAAATAAAATCCTCCTAAACTCTAAAAAAAGTAAAGGGATTATTATTACCGACCATGATTACGAAAGTATTCTAAACATAGTGGACAAAGTGGTTCTTCTTAAAAATGGAAACACAAAACATATAAAAAATAATGAAGAACTTGTTAGGTATGGTTATCTTTCAAAAGAGAGGTATGATTTGATATTTTCTAATCTATAAACCTCAACATACCAAAAACAAACCCTAATAAAATTGAGAATTTTTAGCTGGGTTTATTTTTTCTTAAAAACGTTAAAGTTTCCACTTTTTTCCAAAAAACCTTACGTTTTTCTTTTTTCCACATACTTATAGTTGAACACCTTTTAGTACGAGAGTACGAGGTTAAAAATTGATGGACCCGATTCGGGTATATGGGTACTTTATACCCAGTAACCAACTATAAGTGATATGGATAAAGTTATATGTACGATACGGAAATGGGATTACAGAGGGAACAAAAGGTACAACCCAAGTATAAAGAACCTCAACAAACAGATACACACCCTCCATAAAAAATTAAAAAAGAAGGATACTGTATATACCACCTACACCATAGAAAGGGATGAAGGAAGGAATGGGTACCACGTACACTCCCTTTTCCAGTACAAGGATAAAGAGAACCTCCACAAAAACCTGCAAAAGTTCGTTGGTGGTGAGGTAGATAAAAAAGGAAGTTTTGATACTTGTTTTGGAAAATGGGGAACCATATTTATAGATGAGGTCAGAGATGAAAACCAATACAATAGATATATGAACAAGTACGAAATGAGTAAAACACTTGTATAAAAAGGAGTAACTATGATAGATGGAATAAAAAACAAAGATATACTCACCGAGGAACAACAGAGATTACGGAATATGGAACTTATCGGAATGGAACTTGACGAGAACCAAGTGGATAAATTAAAGAAGTACGTGGAAGATAAGTTTGATATGGTTGATTTGGAAGAATTTATCTGGGAGTTTGAGTTGGAGAACGGTTATGATGAAAAAGGTAGTAATGAACTTGAACTCAATAAGATTATGGATGAAATATGGGGTGATGAACTGAATGGATTGCAGTTGGAGAACCTTGATATAAATGATGGGATTGAATACGAGATAGGATATAAAAACCCCTACGGAAAATACGGTGGAATGATAAAAAAGTTTGATGGTGAAAACCACTTCCAGAATTGGTACAACTTTATGGGTGGTAAAGGATATAAATTGATTACAGTAAATAAATTATGATGGAAAGATATACAATGGATGAACTGACGGAAAGGTACAACGTCAGTACAAGGACGATATACAATTGGATAAAGGAAAAAGGATTACCCATCACACAGATTACACCTCAACAGAGATGGGTATATAAAGAGGATTTGGAAGAATGGGAAAACTCATTTAGAGAACCCGTCAGAGGTTAAAAGAAATTATATGAATGTTTGATATACTATATAATGGACCTCCACAGAGAACCCCCAGCAATAACCTTGACGGGGGTTCTTCTTTTGTACGGAATAATATCTTGCTAAAACACACCCTCATTGAAACCTTAAATGACCAGTTTTATATTGGAACTGGTTTTTATAGAGGGATTTGAAGTATTTTATTAGGTTAATTCTCCTTAAAAACTCTCCTTTCTAAATCATCACTCACGTTATACAACCCAATACCTTTCACACTATCATAATTCTCATTGGTTGATAGGTGTAATACTCCGTTCTCCTTGTTTATCTCATCAACCATAGGAATATTGACACTCCAAGTTAACCAAGTATTTAACAATCGTTCTAAAATTGGATACTTATACACCATTTCACTGTTAAACTCGAATTCCCCCTGTGTAATCCTTACATTATTTATTCTTGTATTCATAACCTATAACTTTTGTTCAAAAATACAATCACCACACACGCAAACACCTGTATATCAGTATTATTATTCACAAAATAATGAACATGACCCATTTATACACTTGAACAACATACAACTGATGTATGTTTTTTAACTTCCACCTTATTTTCTTACTTTTAACTATTCCCCCACCAAATTATACCCAACACCAACATAAAAGAATGAAGTATCTGATACCCCTAATTGTTTCAATTGTTTTTATCAGTTGCAACAATCCATCCAGTAAATCCGTGATGACCGAACTAACACCAGAGGAAATAAATACCCTATCAAAAAAGGATACTCTATTCAAAGATTTGTATAAAATGTTGGAGGAAATTAGAAAAGAAAAATTGGTGTCCAATGTTGAAAAATCCGAATATATTGAACTAACCTATAATGATCTTCTGGAAATGAATGAGTTTGAATTTGATTCAGTTTATTGGGATAAAATTTTTGAATCCAATAAACCAAAATGGGATTCAAAGTATCTTAAAATTAACCATCAAATTGATTCAATAATAGATTCCTACAATGAGAGGTACGAACGAAATAAATTGGAAAACTATTTGAAAATTGAACTCCATGATGTAAAAACCGTTCACCATCTAAACAATAGAAGGGTTGACGGTGTTTCCTTGGGGTTTATGCTAACACCATTAAAAGGAACAATCCAACAAGTAGAATACACACCCGAGTTAGTTCCCAAAAAGGATAATGATGGAGACTCTGTTAGAGATGTAAGTTTAAGTTTATTATTTACTCAAAATTATTCTATTCCATTTTCCAAACCAGTTGTTCATTATTTGGATACTAATTTATTTATATATGATGAGTTAGGTGGTAAATCCAAGGATGAGGTTTTAAAACAATACGATGTTAAAATAGACATTGATAGAATAAGAATCAACAATGAAGATATACTACTTAGTACCATAAATGTTCCCCCATTGATAAGATATTACAACGAAAGAAATGAAAGTGATTTTTCATTCAGTACAGAGTTATATAAACAAAGAATTTCAGAAGAATATCTAAACCAAGATTTTCAACCACTCCCATGGTATAATAAATCAATTAAAGATAGTATCATTAATTCCAATACCACCTTTAAAAAGATAAACGATTTATTTGATTTATATGAAATAGAAATCAACTGAAAATAGGTATTCAATTAATTTCTTGTAAAAGTACCCCCACCCCCTTATTTAAATACCATAAATGACCCGTTCATATACCGAGGTCATTTTTTTTGCATATAGGAACTTTTTCTTACCCACCATCATATTTATAGTTGGAATGAAATAATATGAACTTAAATGAAAAAAATATGAAGAATATAGTACCAAGTTTTGAATTGGATGGATTGAAAAAACTACTTGAAGAAAGTGGAATAGAGGGAGTGATGAAGTACACGGATGTTATCGTGTTGAACCACCTGATAGAAAGGGGTGTTATCCCTTACCAAAGGGATAAGATGATAAGTACCCTTAAAGAAGATACCGATATGGATTATTCCAAGATTATGGATTTGGTGAACAGATACGATAAATGGAAAAAATACCTACCCTCTTACTCCTTGCAACTGAACCAAAAACTGGATATGATAAATACAAAGATGGATACCGTTGTACCATTCAGAAAAATAAATGAAAGTATGATAGGGTTTGTACCCGATACAAAGGATAGGGATAAGATAAAGGTTATGAATGGTTCCAGAAACCACCTGATTATATTGGGTACTGTTGATAAAAGGGATTGGAGTATAAACTGGAACGAGAATTGGATTATACAACCAGAGGTGAACAGATATGTTATCGGTGAGATAAAGAGGTTGAAAAAAGAAAATTGGGTATAAAATGGAAAATTACTTTGAGGAAAAAATAAAAGGGTTGGATGAATACCGATGGATTACAGTAGAAGATTGTAGTGAGAAGTTGGGAATATCCACAAGAACAGTATTCCAGTACCTGAAGGATGGGAAAATCAAAGGTGTTAAATGGAAGAAAAGAAGATTGATAGATACCATTTCAATAATGGGGTTCTTAATCAGAGAAGGGGTTATGGATAAACCATAACATAGTACCCACCAAAAAATCAAACTGGTACCCCGAATATTTTGATTGTACCCTTTAGGTACTTAAATTAGCACCCACGGGTACTAATAAAATATGATAAAGTCAATGAATATAGGGTGTTTCAGAGGTGTTCCAGTACTGGAGGTACCACAAAGTGGCAACTACAAAAAGCCCATCCAAATTGGATGGGCTTTTGTTTTGGGACAAAACGGAATCGAAGTGTATCCTGGAGCAAAAACATAGTTTTCGATGAATTAACACCTTAAGCCCCACCTCTACCGCTGGACAACTTATTTCTTGACCCGGTCAAAATATTCTTCTTGAAGCTTTAAGGTATTTACATCGTTTTTGACTTCTTTGATCGCCGACACCAATGAAGAAATGGCATTCTCGGTAATTACCTTGCCTAACTCAACGGTAGCCACACTCGCATCGCCCGCATAGTGGTTGGGATAGGCGGCATACCACCATATTGCTGTGTAGATATTGCTTGAAAGGTTCAATCTCCCTTGATTGGCCCCGGATTCTTGGGTGCTTCGCTCCTGCTTCATCAAATCTGGCCTAAGGTACAATATGGCCGATGCTTCATTCTCGCCTCCGTGCTGATCCGTAACTGGGTCCGACTTTCTAATGGACGCCATCTTATCGGCCACTTCCTTTGGAACATTGGGCTCAAAGAAATACACGGCATAATCCCTTCTTTTCTCCAATTGGTTTTGAATAAAATATCGAATCATTTGGGGATTCCCACCATGTCCGTTGATAATGATTATCCGCTTAAAACCGTTTCGGGCAATTTCCTTTGTGGTCTCCTCCAACAACTCCATGGCCAATTTGCTTGGCAGGGAAAAGGTCCCGTACTGCTGTTTAGCTTCATTGACCTGCCCATAGAAATAATCCGGGAACACAACCGCGTATTCTTGTTTGGTGGCTCTGGCTGACCACTCTCGTACGCGTATCAAATCTGAACCAATTGGGACACCTGGCCCGTGCTTTTCCAAAATTCCAATGGGCAATATGCACGTATAATTTGATTTTACAAGTGCATTTTCCCAGTCCGAAGCGGTCAATTCGTCCCACCGGGAAGGAATCTCTTGGGATCTTACTACGGAACAAACCAAAACCAATGCGTAAATGAGATATTTCATATATAATCTATGTTATTGATGTACAAACAAAAATATAGAAATCTTTACCTCATAAGGAGCGGGCCTTGGCGTATCACATTAATTGCTTCTTTTGTTATTTATATGAATTTCAACACCTTGCAACCCTATCTGCGGTGTTGGCTCCAAACACAATGTGCCCGAAACCAATACCACGGTTGGATTCTTTTGTTTCCTTTTAAGTGTGTGTCTGAGGCTCCATACCACTAGTTGCCATTTTGTGGCAACGGGGGCTAAGAACTGCTTAACTGCGGTTATACATTGTTATGTGCTGGCATTTTTTAATTCCGTAGTTCCAACTTTTTAAAATTTATCTTTCCACAATGAATTTCCTTTTCGCTTATTATTAATGGTGGTGCCATGCTATTATATACTGAAACTCTATAAAAAAGATCTTGCCCTTTTAGACTAAGACCTGTTCGCAATATGTCACCACCACCTCGTGGCCCTTCAGACACCAAACTAAGTTTTACAACATAAAAACCGCTCGAATCTTTTGGGTCAATAGTTCTTTTTAAAGATGACGGTTTATCAATATTATTATCTAAAAAAGAATCTAAATCCGTCAAACCATAATTAAACAAGTCATTCTTATCAGCTGTTACTGTGTCAGGAGGAACCAATATTTTAAAGTATTTGCCAGGGAAAGACGGAACCTCATATGAATCTAGGAAGTCAATCTCCAATTCCAGAGGATTATCTGTTTCATTAATTATCCGTGTCCAAAATATAGCATAGGCATATACTTCGCCTTTAGGGCTAGTGTATCTTGTTCCACCTCTTGGAAGACCGTTCTGTATTATTACTGATTTGCCGCTAACATCAACATATTCATATTCGGTGTCAATGTACTTATTGTTAGAAGTTGCTGTATTTTTTTGACTTTCCGTAACATCCGAAGTTTTAGGTGGTTCTTTATCCTTCGAAAGTATAGAAGGTGTTGATTTACTTAATTTTCCACAGGAAAATAATACCAAGGATACAACAATCAATATTAGTTGATTTTTTCTCATGTTTTTTTGCTTGTACAGAACTCATTTATATGAATGTAAAACACACCCCTACACCCCAAAATAGAAATAAAACCGATCATTGCATAGCAATACCCAGAGGCACTATGCTACAAGATGCCGTCTTGTGGGAGAAGAGCAATGGATTATAGCCGTTGTTGCACATCGGTTTATTTTTTTATTATTTCTTTCAGAGTCCAAATTGTAGAATCTCCTGTTTCATATTGTACGATTCCATTTCCTAAACTCCATTTAATATTATAAATCAATTCTTCATACTTTTTTTCCAAATTTCCTTTAACATCTATAATGTCACTATAGTTTCCATATCTTGTCGTTAAGGTATATTTTGAACTATTCAACAATTCATTCAGATATTGTTTTTTTCCTTGGAAATTTCGGAATTCCACATAAGTTGGTTCTTTAGAGCCTCCAGACCTAATTTCAAATAAAAATGTACGTCTGTCCATTATGTCACCTTTTTTTTGTTTTTCCCCTTCAAATATCCTTAGAGCTTGTTTATATTCTGTAATTCCAATTCCATCATTGAACACCAAATCTATTTCCGAGATAAAGAGTGTGTCAATTTTGTTTTTTGTTGATTCCATTATTAAAATATCTCCAACTTCATAAGGATTGAATTCCTTTTCTTTTTCGGTCAATTTGAATCGGTCAGTAAAACACGAACTTAAGGTAAGTAATGATAATATTATAATTAGGTTTTTCATTTTCTCAAATGGTGTACAACTTGTTTATATGGAACACACCCCTACACCCCAAAATAGGAATAAAACCGATCATTGGCGTTGCTTTTAAGCGAAGTAACATCTTGCAGGAGCAGGGCAATGAATTATAGCCGGTGTTAGCACAAGTATTATTTATTCCATTTCTGTACTAAATCATTCAATTTCTCAGAGACGTAGAAGTGCTTAAATTCCTTGAATCCATTTGATTTTTCTAAATCCTTAGAGTCGAAATATCCAATCGGAATTTTTCCTTTGTCAACTGGGTAAATGAACAAATTCAGAACTTCTCCATCTTTCCATATTTTCAGTGTCAGTAAGCTCCGCTTTCCTTCCGCATTATATTTTATTTTCTTGAAGTAATTTGTTGAGTCCAAGAAAAAATTAGAAAGCAGGATAACTCTTTCCTTTTCTAAAATCCTATTTGGGTTTACAGTTCCACGTTTTTTAATTACTATGCTATCCAAATTCGAAAAGTCAAAACTTGGGAATTCCTGAGGTTTTCCATCTGAATTATTTTTTACAGGATTTAGACAAGAACTCACTGAAATAACAAGAAATAATAAAATTAATGGTTTGGTCATATTTGTGCTAACGGTTCGTGTATGATTAGTTGCGGACCTTTCGAGACGAAAATGCCCGCCTTACGTTAAAGATAATTGATTGCAAAGGATTCCGTTTAAGGAATCCGACCGCAATTAATTACACTCTGTGTTACCTGCAGGTTTTATAGTTTTTGTAGCAGTCCATTTTCAACACCAAAGCTCTTAAACGTACTGCATTGTTCATCAGTGATATTGGAGCTTACACGATTAAAGTATTTCGAAAGGATGTTATACTCCTCCCCTTCAATATGTTCACAGTTTCCTAAAAGATGAGCAATTTCATGAGCTGTTGGGCTGTAACCTTTTTCCCTTTTTTCTCTGTATTCAAAAGTATTGACCTCACTAGTGATGAAGGCAGTATTTTGGATGGGAGGGTCTGCAAATTCCTTTGGCCAGGCAAAACCAGTCTTTCCTTCTATTTGAGAGCGAATAAAAAAAACAACGGGACGAGAACTAATTGGAAGTAATTTTGCAAGTGCCCCATCTTGGTTTTTCTCTTCACTTATATCGACTCTATCATACGGAGGGTCAGCCTCGATATAAGTTAGATTTTTGATTTTGATTCCGCATTGAACATAAACTTCTGCAGCCCTACTGATTGTTTTTTTTATTAATTGTTCGTCCCACCCTGAACCTCTGAGATTTACCACGGTTAATTCCATAACATGTGTAAAAACTTCATATCCATAATAAAAATCATCAGTATCGAAGTTTGTAACTTTTGTATTTTTAAAGCCTGCATTATTCCATTTTTGCTCTGTCTGTTTATGGTGAGAATTGGCTTGGGAAATAGCTAAGTTGTAATTGCCAAACAGGAGTAAGATCAATATTAAAAATGTAATGGCTTTTTCCATTTAGTTTTAACTTGCAGCTAACTTGTTTATATGAACACACCCCAAAATAGGAATAAAACTGATCATTGCATAGCAATACCCGGAGGCACCATGCCATCTTGCAGGAGTAGAGCAATGAATTATAGCCCTTGTTAGCCTCAGTTTTTTATTTTTAAATATATTACTCCGTTTGTTTTATCATCCTCAATATCATATTGGATTTGGGCATTTTTCAACCACCTTTCAAAGTCTTTTTGAACTTGTAAATAATTATCAATTTTCCATATATCAAAACCACTGAAGTGGGTTTTTGTATCAATAGTCAGTTTGTCGTTTGCCCTTGTAATGCCTTTTACTTTAACATTGGAAATCAGAAATAAATTTGTGTTATCAAATTCGATTCGCAGGTCATTGAAATGTAAATCAATATCATTTTCCAGCAGAGTTGAGTCCATCAAGTCAATTTGTGGGTTTGTGAATCCAATTTCATATTTGTCCATTAAATGTTTCGAATTCTCAATAAAAATTGGTTCCCCTAAAAAATATGTTTTAGTATTTGTTGACCATACATCTAGAGTTAAATGTAAATCAGGAGTTACAATCCGAAAATCAGATGATTTTACTTGATATTTTCTATTTCCGATTTTCATTTCAAAATTAAGGTTAACGGTTTGGCTATAAGCCGTTGCGTGTTTAGCAATTACTTATAGCCATTGTTATGTACGGGTTTTAATTACTCTTTCAAGTTTTACAATCAATTCATCAATTGTTTTTTGTTCACAGTCTAATAAATCCAGCATTATTTTCTTGTCGCTAAGATTAATTGTAAGTCTCTTTTTGCTTTTGTAAGTACTTCCCCCGCCTACACCAGCGACAAGTTCAACAATATAACTTAAGACTGTCAATAGCCAATTGGTTTTTTCTTTGTCATACTCAATCGACTTTAAATCATCATATTGATAAATGCCTTGAGTGTCTGAATCTGCCCCATTTGTAACTTGGAAAGATTTTTCATTAAAGAGGAATTCTAGAGGAGGGGATTTTTTAAGGACTATTTTTTTTGTGTTCATTCAATTGAGTAGGATTAGGTGCGAACTTGCACATAACGGTTCGTGTATGATTAGTTGCGGACTCTAAAGATAATCGATTGCAGGAATTTCCATGTGGAAATTCCGCCCGCAATTAATTATACACCGTGTTAGGCAACGTTATTATTTTAAGCCTACGACATCTCGTCTTACTTTTTTCCTCCAATCGCCCCCATGTAATCTGTTAAGTACTTCGAATACTCTTTCATTATATTTTTTAATACACTCATAGACTTGTGGTTCACACCCAAAATCATAATATTTTACTTTGTATTTTTTTTCAAATCTCTTGTCAGACTTAGTGTTGGCAATCGGAGCAATTCCGCCAATTATGTAGAGTTTTAAACCTCTATTTTCTCCACTCCCTATAAGGCTTTCAAATATTGAACAATCCGCTGAAACAACTATTGATTTAGGTTTAGACCTTTTTGTCCATTCGGAATTATAGTTATATGTCAGGGTCTCATATGCACCAACTGAAATATTTAGGAGGTATTCATCTTTATTTTTAATTGGCACAAGTTTAAAAACACCAGTGCTATCAGCTATGGTTTCATTCGATGTTCCTTTTTCGAGGATATAAATTTCTCCATGAGGAACTTTTTTTGTGATGGAAGAAATAATTCGTCCATGAATTGTATCCTTTACCTGAGCAGCCATAAAATTAGATGTGAACAGGAGAAATATTATTAAGGATTCAATTTTCATTGGGAGTTGATAATGTTGCCTAACTTGTTTATATGGATGTAAAATACATCAATATACCCCCAAAATAAGCATAAATAGCTTGATAATCAGCGTATATCATTTTCCAAGATCAATTCTTAAACTCAAAAAGCTGGGAAATATCAACTTCCATTGCCAGAGCCAAAGTCACCAATGTTTTTAAAGTTATATTGGTTCTTCCATTCTCTATTCTTGATATGGTAGTCTTATCATAATCACAAATAGAAGCTACATCCAATTGAGATAATTCCTTACTCTCTCTGACCTCTTTAATGCGTTGACCTAATTTCTTTTGGTAGGCGATTAATATTTCGTCGGTTATTGACATAGATGTCAACATTAGTTTCTATATTCGCTGACAGGGTAACGGTTTTGTGTAAGCGTCAGTAACGGGAAAGTGCGCGAGTACTTTCCCGTTACTGACGCACCTAATTTAGCAAAACGTGTTGAATTTCCGATTAGGAAATTCAACCGTTATTGCGCTTACACGTTGTTGGCAGTAGGTTTTATTTATTCAACATTCTATTTTTTAAGAAGTCATTTTCAAATTCAATTATTACTTTTTCTCTGTACTTCATATGCGACAAAACACTTATCAATGGTAAGTCTTTATACATATAAGTCAGATAGTAAAATTTCTTTGCTTCTCGGTTTTGGATATAGTCCGTATTTAATTCCGAACGTACTCTTTTTTCTAAATTCTCATTGTCAATTAATTTCAAGATTTCAGTTCTGTAGCTTTCCAATTTAGAGATGAATTCAGTTGCCTTTTCATTATATTTTTCTCCATTGAAGAAAAAATCGTTTATCAATTCTTTATTTGAGAGTTCTCCATTGTAATCAGTTGGTTCTTCTATTTTATTGATTAGTTCCGAATAAGTATTGTATAAATACTTAAGATATTCAGTAGTTAGGTTATGATATAATTGCGCAGATTTGTCATTCATCAAAGAGTCATTTGATATGTTTTCAGCAATTTGGTCTTTAAGCATTCTGCTTGAATGAACAAATTCCTCAATCATTAATCCGTACATTGAATATGATTCATTCTCTTGCTTACAAGAAGATATAATTATCAATAAAAATAGTAGTGTGATTTTTTTCATAAGGTTTGTTCAACTTACTGCCAACTTGTTTATATAGATGTATTTTACATCTATATACCCCCAAAATAGGAATAAAACTGATAATACGTGTTGTTTTTTACTTCAGCAAAGGGATGGCATCCTATCCATCAAAACCTTCAGCAAAAAATTCAGTGATGCTTACATTAAAGTAAGTGGAAATTCTTTTGATGGTGCTAAACTTTGGGTCCCATTTTCCAGTTTCTACACGTCCAAAATGGATTCCAGTATCATTGTAAGCGTCTTCTTGGGTAAGATTTCGAGCTTCCCTCAATGCCTTGATTCGTTTGGCTAAATCTTTCAAAAAATCAACATTTTGGTCGTCATTTTGCTCCATACGACAGCAATGTCAAAATTTTAGATGGCGAAATTAATGACGTAAACGTCATTTTGCGTATTTTTGAAGAATCCCAAAATCCAACAATCTACTATGCCAACACTTTCCATTTTATCCACCTTTGACCGCTTTCTCCACCAAAACTCCCCTGTCCCCTTGCACCTTACCTTTGCCAGTTTGGAAATCCAGAACCACCAAAACGGGCAATTGCTGCAACAGGTGCATAGGCCGCAGGGGCACGTGATCCTCCAGAAAACGCCACAAGAGGGCATGGCCCAAATAACGGTGCTGGACTATATGGTGTTTCCCTTTTCTTTTCAATTTGGTATGCCGCATGCCCAAGGGCCCCATGAGGGCCAAATGCTACATCTGCCCCGCCCCCTGCACCAAGGCAGCTGGTATGTGGACCATGATAAACTGCAGCTCTCCTTTTTCATAGATCCCCCGGACCCCTTTCTACGGCTGCAGGTGACCCATGTGTACCAAGGCATCTTGGTGCGCAACCGTTGCTGTGCCCCATGTTGCGGGTAGCCACCAACATTAGGGTTTCGTTTCTTTCGTTTCCTTTCAAGTCGTATCTTAGCGGACCACACCAAACCTGATGACCCAATGAAGTTTTTTACAACCCGTTTTATCCAGATCTTAGGCTGTATGTTGTTATTGCTGCCTGTTTCCCTAAACGCCCAAGAAGAAATCCTTAACCTGAACAAACCGGAAAGGGAAGCTTGGTTTTCCGAGCAAGGTTTTGGCATGTTCATCCATTGGAGTGTGGATGTGGAACTGGGCTCCGTGATCAGCCACTCGCTTGTTGGGGCATCGGAAGGTTACACCAGACGCTATTTTGAGGAGCTTCCAAAGACCTTCAACCCCAAGGCATTTGACCCCGAAAATTGGGCCAAACTGGCCAAACTGGCCGGGATGCGGTACGTAATGTTCACCACCAAGCACCATAACGGCTTCTGTATGTACGATACCAAGACCACGGACTACAACATCATGAACACGCCCTTTGGGCGGGACGCCACCCGCGAGGTGTTCGATGCGTTCCGAAAAGAAGGGATTGCCATTGGCGTATATTTTTCCCCGGACGATTTTCATTTTTTATATGAGCAGGGCGTTACCATCAGTCGGGTAGATCCCAAGGCCAAGGCTTCCGGCAACCCAGAACTCAACGCTTTTGCCAAAAAACAGTTGCGCGAACTGTTGAAGAACTACGGTAAGGTAGACCTGATCTTTCTGGACGGCATGGAGCAATATGCCGAGACCGAACTGGCCAAGGTGGCCTGGTCCATGGACCCGGACATTGTAGTGACCCGTGGCGTAATGCACACCCCGGAACAGAACACCCCCAACGAACCCATGCCCGCCCCTTGGGAGGCCTGCTACACCATGGGTACCCAATGGCAGTACAAACCCACCAACGAGACTTATAAAAGCGGCAAGGATATTATTGAACAACTCATTGAGATCAGGGCAAAAGGCGGCAACTGGTTGCTGAACGTGGGCCCAAAACCGGATGGCTCATTGCCCATTGAACAGGAAGAACGCCTTCGCGAAGTGGCCCTTTGGCAGTTTGTGAACGGGGAGTCCATCCATGAGGTGGAATCCTGGGGCGTGATCCGCGAAGGAAACATCTGGTTCACCAAAAAGAAGAACCAGAATACCGTTTATGCCTTTATCACCAAAGAGGCCATGCCCTTTGGAAAACGAAAGGCATTTACCCTAAATTCCGTAAAAGCGGGTCCCAATACCAAGATCAGCGTTTTGGGACAAAATGGAAAGGTGTTGGAGTACGCCCCGAACACAGACCCATCACCCAAGATTTTGTCCACGGAAGGTGGTCTTACCATAAGTGTGATGCGATCGCAACGCCTCTACAACGACCAGACCTGGCCCAATCCTGTGGTGGTGAAAATAGAAGGGGTGGAGTTTCAAAATCCGTAGAAGACCGGAACGCATTCCATACTAGTGAGCAACTGCGTTGACACGGGTCCAATCACTTTAAAAAGCTGTTTTTCACCCGTCCACGTTTTTGAAACTTAGAAAAAAAAGTTAAAGCGACCTTTTTCTCTTAAGGTTTTCATAAATACAAAAATCGAATGGTATTATAAGCACAAACTATAAAACAAACCCTTATATTTAGCCAATTCAGATTAATTTTAAACAAAAATGACTCAAGAGTTACTTACAAAGGCCCAAGAGTTTGAAAACAGACCTCTGAGCCACATGTCCACAAGCGATAGGGTTGAAGCTTCCAGGGAAGCCAAACAGCTTATATTATCCATTAATGAGATCTATAAAAAGACCAAAGATTCCAAATTGATGGAAGTGATGAAAAATCTGACCCTTAAAAAGCAAAAAATTGAAAAGCGTCTTAAAGGAACCCCTTTGGTTTAAGGTAAGGTTTCCTGATAAGGCAGGAATGGGGCCGTAGGCGAAAAGCTTACGGCCCCATTTCTTTTATTTTTGATTCCGACCCACACCACATCTAGGTAACTTTCTGGTTTTCAGAAAAAACGAAACAAAAACCCACTACCTTCCATTCCTTTCCTTTCTGATTTTCAAAAAAATAGGGGCTGGTTTTTCCATTTACAAAGCAATTTGCACCAATTATATCCCATTTACTGCCATAAATAAAATTGTGAATTGTAGGGACATTGCTTTTAGTACTTTCGGTGACAGAACATCTCAACCAAGAACAAACACTATTGCAAAATGAACACTGTAGAAGTAAAACTGGGTTACCTTTTCTGGTATTTTGTCATTGCCATTTCTGTAGTTTCCCTTATTAGCAGTCTATACAATTATATCAGTTAAGCTATACTAAACACCATTCACGAAAATTCCCAATTAGAAAATGTAGTCTCTCCAAAGGGTATCTTTTTTAGGATGCCCTTTTTTATTCCCCGTCATCAAAAATTCACCAAATGGTTTGCATGGTTTCTATGCCTTCCAATAAAATGTCTTGCCCACTTTGCCCATTGGATATGATTAAGATGGTATACGGTGCGGTTGGGAAAATTTGGTCGGTCATCACCCAAAGCCCTTCATTTATAAAAACCTCAACAGACGACCTGTCCAAAAAGATACTTAGCTCCAGCTCCCCTGCCTTGGAACAATCCAATGGCATTTGGTGATGCTTATTGCCAAACTCTTGTTGAAATTCAACCTGCCCCGAATTGGTCCGATCCAACCTGAACATATTGGTATTGGAATCCATGGACAATACCAATGCTTCATCTAAATGGTTCTTAAAAGTGATGCTGAAATCCTTGCAAGCTGTTCTTAATTTGATTCGGGATTGGTTCAGTCCATCTAAAACCACCTCCCTTTTTCCACCTGATGGAACCCTTACATCTTTTGCCATCATTTCTGCAGTCAATCCATCTACTTGCTCCAATGGGAAGTTTTTCAAGGCATATTCCTCTCCCATTTTTACCAACGACAGTTTTCTGGGCAAGGTCATGGCACTTCTCCAAACTTGGGTCGGTGTATCCCTGGCATAATCCCAGTTGCTCATCCACCCTATAAATATTCGGTCACCGTTGGGTACATTATTATAGGTGACCCCAGCATAATTGTCCGTTCCATAATCCAACCATTTTGCCTCTTTCTGATCTGAAGTGAATTTCTCCCCATCAAAATCCCCAACAAAATACTGCGTACCACTCCCTCCATTGGGTGCTCCCGGATTTATACTGATGATCAACACCCATTTTTCCTCATCGGTGCCCTCTACCGGTAATTTAAAAAGGTCCGGGCACTCCCATACACCGCCATGCGCGCCCTGATTTTTTCCAAAATCACTGAGATACTCCCATTCCCTTAAATTTTCCGATGCGTAAAACTTGGCATGGTCCCCTGCCACCAAAGCCAATATCCATCGCTTTGTGGATTCGTGCCAAAAAACCTTGGGATCTCTAAAATCCTTTATTCCCTCATTGCCAATAACCGGATTTCCTTCGTACTTGGTCCATGTATCCCCATTGTCCAGACTGTACGCAATGCCCTGGGTCTGAAAATCGGTCCTGCCCTCTTTTTCTCCTTCCATGGAGTGATAGGTGAAAATAGCCACCAAGGGTGTCTCTCCATTCTTGGCAAAACCCGAAGTATTGTTACGGTCCACCACGGCACTTCCTGAAAAAATAAGGCCATGCTCATCCGGATACAAGGCAATAGGCTTGTGTTCCCAATGTACCATATCCTTACTAACCGCATGCCCCCAATGCATAGGTCCCCATACAATATCATCTGGATAATATTGATAAAAAAGGTGGTAGATCCCCTCGTGGTATACAAGTCCGTTGGGGTCGTTCATCCACATCTTGGGAGGTGAAAAATGGTATTGGGGGCGGTATTGCTCCTTATACACTTGAGGTTCTTGCCCTTCATCAACCTTCTTTTTCCTTGTTTCCTTACAGGCCATAAAACCTGCCAAAAAAACACATACGACCATTGCTTTTTGCATCGGATTGGATTTTGTTCATGAATATTCCCTTAAGTTAATCATAATAATGAATGAAAATTTAAAGGCTATCTTTGGATTACATCCAAAATCCATGAAGCATCACCTACATCTTCTTCTTTTTTTGGCCCTCAGCATGGTTTCCTGTGCGCAATCCCTTCCCGATGTACTTAAAAAGTACAATGACGACACGGTGGCATACATCCAAGTAATGGAATTGGACACAACAGGTCCTATTGTTCTTTTGGATGCACGTGAACTCGAAGAGTTTCAGGTTAGCCACATAAAAGATGCCGTATATGTTGGCTATACCGATTTTGATATAAAGTCCACACAAGAAAAAATCCCGGACCCCAATACCCCGCTAGTGGTTTATTGTTCCATTGGCGTGCGCTCTGAAGATATTGCCGAACAACTCATTACTGCCGGGTACACAAACGTTAAAAATCTATACGGTGGAATTTTTGAATGGAAAAACCAAGGTCGCCCAGTAGTTGACCAAACCCAGAAACAAACAGAAAAAGTACATGCTTTTAGTAAGTATTGGGGACGATTTTTGACCAATGCCGAAAAAGTGTACGCCAACAAAAGTAACACACATGGGCAGTAGCCTCCTCATAATTCTCACCAGAAACCCTGAACTTGGCAAATGCAAGACCCGTTTGGCAGCCAAGGTTGGAGATAGGGCCGCACTAGACATATACAAGTTCTTACTCCTCCATACCATTTCTTTTACCCAGAATCTAGATGTTGATAAATGGGTTTTTTATTCAGAGTCCATTTGGGTTGACGATATTTGGAACAACCATATCTATACAAAAAAACTGCAACGCGGTCCTGATTTGGGGACACGCATGTTAAACGCTTTTGAAGAAGGTTTCAAGGCTGGGTTTAAAAAAATCTGTATTATTGGAAGTGATATGTACCACCTCTCCCAAGCCAATTTGGAAGAGGCTTTTTCCAGATTGGACGACCATGATTTTGTGGTAGGACCTGCGGAAGATGGAGGGTACTATCTTCTTGGAATGACCGCCTTGAAAAAGGAATTGTTTCTGAACAAAACATGGGGAACAAATACTGTTCTCTCGGATACTTTAAAAGACTTAATGGCTGATTCGGTTTTTTTACTTTCCGAAAAAAACGATGTGGACCATTACGAAGACATAAAAGATATTGAGGCTTTTCAGCCTTTTTTAAAACATATGAAAAAATGACCCAAGCACAACTTGACGAATCTGTTGATTATTTAATAAAACGAGGGTTTGATGCCCCGGAAATTGGAATTGTACTGGGCACCGGACTGGGACAATTGGTAGATAACATTGAAAATCCGGTTGAGGCCCACTACAACCATATTCCCCATTTTCCTTTGGCCACCGTGGAGTTTCATTCAGGAAAACTGATCTATGGAACCATTTCCGGCAAAAAGGTCGTGGTCATGCAAGGGCGTTTCCACTTATACGAAGGATATGATTTTGTGGATATCACCTACCCCATTCGGGTGATGCACCTCTTGGGCATAAAAAAGCTCTTTGTGTCCAACGCGGCTGGGGCAGTGAACCTTGACTTTAAAAAAGGGGACATCATGCTCATTGAAGACCACATTAATCTTCAAGGGGGATCTCCACTGGCTTTTAAGGGTGTTTCCGAATTTGGAGAACGTTTTGTGGACATGAGCGAACCCTACGATGTGGACATGCGCAAAAAAATTGAGAACATTGCCAACAAAAATGGAATTTCCCTCAAAAAAGGAGTCTACGCTTCAGTAGTGGGACCACAACTGGAAACCAAGGCGGAATATCGCATGTTGAAAATTTTAGGGGCGGATGCCGTAGGAATGAGTACCGTACCAGAAGTAATTGTCGCCAATCATTTACGACTACCTATTGTAGCGGTATCTGTTTTAACCGATGAATGCGACCCTGAAAACCTTCAACCCATTGACATTCAGGAAATCATAGCCGTCGCCAATAGAACAGAACCAAAAATGATACAATTGTTTAAAGAATTGATACTGGAAATATGAGTTATTTAGATGCCACCCAAGACCTCTATAAAGAGGCCGCACTTACCCCAGACGTTGGACTTTGCTGTACCACCAATCCCATTTGGCAGTTCCCGGGACTGTCCATTCCCAAAATTATGCAGGAGATGAACTACGGATGCGGAAGCACTGTTTCCGCACAAGATTTGGTGAACGACCCCAAAATTCTATATGTAGGCGTTGGTGGCGGAATGGAATTGCTACAGTTCTCCTATTTCTCCAGACAAAAAGGCGGGGTCATAGGTGTAGATTCCGTGGATGAAATGTTGGAGGCCTCCCGAAAAAACTTTAAGGTGGCCGAAGCGGAAAATGATTGGTTCAAAAGTGAGTTTGTAGACCTCGTAAAAGGTGATGCGCTACATTTGCCCGTTGCCGATGAAAGTATAGATGTTGCAGCCCAAAACTGTCTGTTCAACATCTTTAAAATGGAAGATTTAAAGAAAGCCGTTGCAGAAATGTACCGGGTCCTCAAACCCCATGGCCGTTTGGTCATGAGCGACCCCATCTGCGAACAGCCTATGAATGATGAACTACGAAATGATGACAGACTCCGTGCCCAATGCCTTAGCGGCAGTATCCCCTTGAAGGATTACGTAAAAGTGTTGACCGATGCCGGTTTCGGCACCATAGAAATCAGGGGGCGAAGGTCGTACAGGGTACTCTCGCCCAACCACTACCCCACCGATGAGCTCATCCATATTGAGTCCATTGAAATAGCGGCCATTAAAGATCCCATGCCAGAAGATGGACCTTGCATGTTCACTGGAAAAACAGCCATTTATTATGGAGGAGAGGAGTATTTTGATGATGGAAAGGGGCATGTACTTCTTCAAAACCAACCCTTGGCCGTATGTGATAAAACGGCGGCAGCTTTGGGCAATGCGTCGGATGAAATCCATATCAGTGAAAGCACCTGGCACTATAACGGGGGCGGATGCTGTTAAGATAATTATTGGTCATGAACAGTGTTTTGTACATCGTTTTAGGGTTGATTCTGATTTGTTGCGGCGGAAAGAGTGTAAAAATTGAGCATCAAGAAACATCGACCCCTCCATCGCACACCCTATGGAACACTTTGGTGCAACAGTATGTAGATGAAGATGGGGATGTGGACTACGGTGGGTTGCAAAAAGAGGTATCCCGTTTGGATACCTATTTGGGGGAACTCTCCACTAATCCACCTGCAACCTCCTGGTCCAAAAACGAAAAATTGGCCTATTACATCAACCTGTACAATGCCGGGACCGTTAAGCTCATCGTGGACCATTTTCCGGTGGAAAGCATAAAGGATATTCCCAACCGTTGGGACAAGGAATGGCTCAGGGTGGGAAACGATGTTCTATCTTTAAATGACATTGAGCACAAGATTCTTCGGAAAATGAACGAAGCCCGTATTCATTTTGCCATCAATTGCGCTTCCTATTCCTGCCCCAAATTGCTCAATTCGGCTTTTACCGCCGAGAACATGGAGGATCAACTACACCAAGCCGCTTTGGATTTCATCAATGACCCCAAACGGAACCAATTTGAAGGCAATACCGCTTATTTATCCAAAATATTCAAGTGGTACAAAGGCGATTTCACTGAGAATGGGTCACTTCGGGAGTACATCAACCCTTATGTAGATCGTTCACTTCCCGAAGACGTCAAAATAGAATACTTGGAATATGACTGGAGCTTGAACGATGCCCGCTAAGCCCCTGACCATAAGCATCGTTATTCCTGTGCTCAATGAAGAGCGCCATCTTGGAGCATTGCTCCAATATATAGGACAGTCATCCTCACCCGATCTTGTTCGGGAAATTATCTGTGTGGATGGAGGCAGCTCGGACCTCACCGTGGACATTGCAAAAAAACATGGTGCAAGGGTCATACTTTCAGAGAGAGGGCGTGCCGTTCAAATGAACCTTGGAGCCAAACATGCCCAAGGCAGTGTACTCTATTTTTTACATGCAGACACTTTTCCTCCTAAACATTTTGACCAAATTATCCTCAAAGCCACCGAGAAAGGGCATAAGGCTGGGTGTTTCCGGATGAAATTTGACACCAAAAATCGTTTTTTGGGGTTCTTTGCCTGGTTTTCACGCATCAACCATATCCTATGCAGGGGTGGGGATCAATCCTTATTTGTACAACAAGCGCTTTTTAACCAACTGGGCGGGTTCAATGAAACCTATAAAATTTACGAGGATACGGAATTTATATCGAGAGTATACAGACATGACCAATTTATGGTTTTGCCACACTATGTAATCACATCGGCCAGAAAATACCATGAGGTGGGATGGTTTAGATTGCAGTTTCACTTTGCCATGATCCACCTAAAAAACTTTTTTGGCGCAGGACCCGAAGAACTGCATCGGTATTACAACAAAAATATCCTGACCTAAATATTATTCATTGATTTCCAAATCAACATAATCGTTCATAATGCCATTGGTAAGCACATTGACGAACTTTTTTCTATCCAGTTGCATCGCAATTTTTTCCTTGGATTTTTTAGATGCGTTTTCTAAGGTGATAAGACTTATGGCTGGTAGAATATTTCGAGCGAGATAGAGATTTTCCTTGTCCTCAAAAATCAAATGGACATCTTCATACGTGCGGTTTGAAACACTGTTCTTTTTGAACACGTTCTCAATATTATTGGCCAAACGCTGTCCCTGCTCACTCTTATTGTAATGGTACACAGCCACATCTGTATTGCTTCCAGCAATTACGTCAACTGCACGTATCACAATAACCCTTTGGTATTTGCCTGTGTTTTGAATATAACGCTTATTAATGGCTTCAATATAATTTCCCATTTGCTGCATTTCGGTCAGCGGCTCAACCAACTCAGGGGAATCCGGAATTTCTTGTCCCAAAATATAGACTTGGGCTCCGTGAACCATCAATTCTGCGGCCAAACTCTCCGTAACACCTTTTGCATACCCATTATTTATATCTTTCTTGTCCTCAACAATGAGATAATACACGGCATTTTTTAAGGTTTCACTTTTCAAGGACATTTGTGCCAACTCTGAATCAAAAATGGGTTCTTCAACACCATCTTTGGACTGCACCACCACCCCGGTTTTTTTAAACGAATCTTTAGCCCGTGGCACTTCATAGCCTACACCCACTTGTAGCAGACTGCCATTCTTTATTTTTTCAGAATTCAACTTGATGAACTCTTCATAATGTTTGACAGGGTCTAACCCCTGCTTTCTCAAGAGCGAAAAAATTCCGTCCCCGGGTTGGGCAACTACGGTGTAATGGTCCTCTTGCGCCAAAATAACAGAGCAAGCACAGACCCAGAAGAATAGGGTTGGCATTAATCTCATAACTGTAATTTTTTGGGGAAGGGTGCATTACAAATATGGCAAAAAAACAGCTACGATTGCGATTGGTTAGGGGAAAATTCTTAACAATTCTTTTCTTTAACCTTGAGGGTTCAATTTCTTAATCCGGGCATAGTGTTTTCGTATCACCGATTCTGCAGGTTTGTTCTGGGGCGTAAATCTATTATCGGCATGCCCTCCAGCCCTATCATGGTGTATAAACCATTTCCAGACAAACCCTCCGGCAAACCAATCCTCGTCCCAAAACTCATCAAAAATCATCTGGGTCGCCTCTGCCTGTGCCTCAAGATTTACCTCCATTTGGTTTCGGTCCACCAGCCAAGGTTTTTTTCCTGTATAATCCATGCTACGGTATCCAAACTCTGTAAAAAGAATAGGTTTTTCAAACTTTTCGGATAACGCTTTTAATTGCTTTTTCCATGGTTGCCAACCACTTCTCAATTGCTCTTGGGAAGGCTCCCGATGCTCAGATAATGGGAAATATGCATCCACCCCAATAAAATCCAACTGATCCCAAAATGGGGTTCGTGTGTACTCGTCCCAATTGGCCGCATAGGTAAGCTTGCCCTTATAAATATGTTTAACCTGAATAATCAAATCTTGCCAAAATTGAGGTCGGTTCTTTACAAACTCTTCCAGTTCGGTACCAATGCAATACATATCGCATTGGGTTTCCTGGGCCAGTTCCGCATAAGCCAGAATGAACTTGGCGTACGCACTCTCCAAAGCCTTCCAATCTGTTTCGGACTGCATGACCATATCCCCTGTGAACGCTCCACGCCAAATCCAAATTTGGGGTTTCAACATCACTTTTATACCATTCTTATGCAACATCCCTATATACTGCTTGGCCCCCTGTTTGGTTTCACCATACCATTGTCGTTCCGTATCAAATACCAGTTCCGGAGATTGCAAATCCCTAATAAAACCAAAGGGCATTACCGCTGCATAGTTGGCATGGATATCCAATACAGGATTTACATGGGCCTGCAACACCTCTTCACGAGACCCCACAAAACTTATCCCATTGATCTTATCTCCCTTTTGTCCGCTGCAAGAAAGAAGGGCAAACCACAATAGAAAGGCAAATTGTTTCATGTATTTGGAATGTAAAATCCTAAAAATAATCTTTTTATCTGTTGGGGCTTGTTAATTAAAACCTTTCTAAATTAACCCAAAGGGTTAAGTTCCTATCTTTAAAAACGACACAATAGCCACAATCAATCTAATCCTATGGAGAACATTGTCATTATCGGGAATGGAATAGCTGGAGTGACCGCAGCGCGGCATATCCGCAAACTTTCCGATAAACGTATCATCATCATTTCTGCGGAAACCGACCATTTCTTTTCAAGAACGGCCCTCATGTATGTGTATATGGGCCATATGAAGTTTGAGCACATTCAACCCTATGAAGATTGGTTTTGGGAAAAGAATCGGATAGAATTGGTGCGTGGCTACGTTACCCAAGTCAATACTGAAGAAAAAAAACTTATCCTTGACAACGTAAGCTCCCTACATTACGACAAGCTCATCATTGCCACAGGCTCCAAACCCAATAAATTTGGTTGGCCCGGACAGGATCTTCATGGAGTCCAAGGGCTTTATTCCAAACAAGATTTGGACCTTTTGGAAGTAAACGCACCCAATAAAGAGGTTTGTGAGAGGGCCGTAATCGTGGGCGGGGGATTGATCGGCATTGAATTGGCGGAAATGCTCCGAAGCAGGGATATTCCCGTTACTTTTTTGGTAAGGGAAACCAGTTTCTGGAACGGGGTTTTGCCTGAGGGCGAATCGCAGATGATCAATGAACATATCTTGGAGCACCATATCGACCTTCGATTGGGCACCAACCTCAAAGAAATTGTTTCGGATGAAAATGGGAGGGTAAAATCCGTAATCATCGCCGACACCAATGAAGAAATCCCATGTAATTTGGTGGGCCTTACCGCAGGGGTCACCCCCAATGTTGATTTCCTAAAAGATTCCTGCATTAAACTGGGACGAGGTGTAAAAGTGAACCGTTTCCTAGAAACCAATATCAAAGATATTTATGCCATTGGCGATTGTGCCGAACAACATGAGGCCATTGGCAACCGTAGGCCCATTGAAGCAGTTTGGTACACCGGTCGCATGATGGGCGAAACCTTGGCTCAGACCATTTGCGGGAACCGGATTGCCTATAATCCAGGGCATTGGTTCAACTCCGCCAAGTTTTTGGACATTGAGTATCAAACCTATGGATGGGTATTTTCCGAGCGGAGAAAGGAAACCCATGAGATGCATTTCCACTGGCGACACCCAGAGGAAAAAATCTGCATTACGATTGCTTTTCACCAAGATTCCAAGCAATTTTTGGGCATCAATACCTTTGGTATCCGAATGCGCCATGAAGTATTTGACCGTTGGCTCAAAGAGGAACGCACCGTGGATTTTGTCCTAGAACACTTGGCGGATGCCAATTTTGACCCGGAATTTTATAAAAAGTATGAACCAGATATAGTTTCCAAGTACAATATTGATTTCGGAACCTCTATCAAACCTAAAAAGAAAAGTTTAAAACGCATATTCCAAATTACCTAAGCCCATAGTATGAGCACGTACGACAGAAGCATGGCCCTTACCGGCCAACCGCCTAAAAATATTACCCGAAACCAAAAATTCGCCACCTTGGTAGGGATGTTTGGTTTGGCCGTGATGCTATTGGCCGCCTTTAATGTCTCTTTCCCCAACAAGACACTATGGCTGACCATTTCCCTTTCCGCACTGTTCACGGGTATTCTCTGGTTTTCATGGGAAGCCTATTCCCAAAAACTGCCCGGCATCAAGAACGATGGGGTATGGTTCAAATCCATTTCAAGCCAAGGGCTTTGGGGTTGGATTGCGGGAATCGCCCTTACTGGATTTTACATCATCCTCTATTTTTATCCCGAATATTTGGGATTGGCCAGCAAAGGCAGCAACAAAGGGGTGATTGCCTTGTTCGACCCACTTAGCAAAGCCTTGAGCGGGAACCCGGCCAGCCAATGGTTTGTGTATGGAACGCTCTACACCGTGGCCATTTTGGCTTTTGGGGTCAAGTTTTTGTGGAAATACAGACACAATCGCTACGAAAGGTTACGAACATTAAGTGTGATGTTCTTCCAAACGGCTTTTGCTTTTATCATTCCCGAATTGATGGCCCGTTTGAATGGTGATAAACTATTAAATGGTGGCAGTCTACCTTACTACGACCTTAAAAATGTATGGCCCCTCAATTACTATAATTTTGAAGGCTATCGCATCAAAGGTTTTTTAAGTTCTGGGGATATTGGATTTGCACTTTTGATTTTTGGTATTCTTTCCATCTTTGTGATTACACCCATCCTTACCTACAAATACGGAAAACGTTGGTACTGTTCTTGGGTTTGTGGATGCGGCGGATTGGCCGAGACTGCTGGGGATTCTTTCCGACAGCTCAGTGACAAATCTGTAAAGGCATGGCGGATTGAACGTTGGGTCGTACACAGCGTAGTGGTTTTTGTGACTCTCATGACCACTGCCGTCATCTACTCCTATTTGGGAACGGATACGAGCAAGTACTGGCTCACCAAAAGCACCTTTTTAATCGGTGTGGCTTCGTTGTTGACCTTGGTTTTTGGTTGGGTAATGCTCTTTAAAAGGGAACAGCTTCAAAAAGATGCCCAATATGGAGCCATAGGTTATTTTGTCATCATTATGGCGTTGATCGGATTCCATTTTTTTAGTGGGGAGGGGTATGTATTCCTGTTCAAATCCGAAACCCTTCGCAAATCCTATTCCTTTTTGATCGGCAGTATTTTTTCAGGGGTGATCGGAACTGGGTTTTACCCCATTTTCGGGAATCGGGTCTGGTGTAGATTTGGCTGTCCCATGGCCGCCATGCTTGGTTTTCAACAACGTCTGTTCTCCCGATTCCGCATTACCACCAATGGAGGCCAGTGCATCTCTTGCGGAAGTTGCTCCACCTATTGCGAAATGGGTATCGATGTCCGTGCCTATGCCCAAAAAGGGGAAAACATTGTCAGATCTAGTTGCGTGGGATGTGGCATCTGCTCCGCTGTTTGCCCAAGGGGAGTGCTAAAATTGGAAAATGGCCCACAAAAAGGACGTATAGACAGCAACCAAGTGCTGTTGGGCAACGATGTTGACCTTATGGACTTGGTGAACCAAAAATAATTTCCATTGGTCATATCTATCAAGTCAAAATCGGTGGAATAGTGTAGTTTTGGCAACTTCAAGATAAACCTAAGAATGCCTATGACCAACATCAAGGTAATCATTCCCGCAATCAATGAAGGAGATTCCATAGGCAAGGTGGTTTCCGAATTGCCGAAACATGTTTCTGAAATCATTGTGGTGGACAATGGATCTATCGACAATACCATTCAAAATGCGCAAAAAGCAGGAGCTACCGTAATCACCGAAACCCGCAAAGGATATGGCTCTGCCTGCCTAAAAGGAATAGATTACATATCCAAAGCATCCAAAACACCCAATATCATCGTATTTATTGACGGAGATTACTCTGATTATCCAGAAGAACTGGATAAAGTAATCGCCCCTATCTTGGAGAAGGACATTGATTTTGTGGTCGGCGCACGCAAAAAAGAACTCCGTGAACCAGGATCTATGACACCGCAACAGGTTTTTGGCAATTGGTTGGCCACTTTTTTGATGCGATTATTCTTTAGGTCAAGATTTACGGATTTAGGACCTTTTAGGGCCATTAAATATGAAAAGCTCAAAGAATTGGGAATGCAGGACACGACTTACGGGTGGACCGTGGAAATGCAGTTAAAAATTTTAAGAAAAAAAATGACATATACCGAAGTACCAGTACGTTATAAACGAAGAATTGGAGTGTCAAAAGTTTCAGGAACGGTAAAAGGTACTATATTTGCAGGCATAAAAATTTTGGGTTGGATCTTTAAATACAGTTTAAAATAACATGGGACTCACTATCGCTCTTATCATCATTGCTATCTACAGTACGGCCCTGATTTTGATATTCTTCTACAGTCTAGCCCAATTAAACCTCTTGATAAACTATCTAGGATATAAAAAGCGAAACGAGGAAGCCCCAAAATTCAATTTACTAGATCCAAAAGAAATTCCCTTTGTTACCATTCAACTTCCCATTTACAATGAGGAATACGTAATGGAGCGCTTGTTGGACAATATTGCCAAAATAGAATACCCTAAAAGCAAATTGGAAATCCAAGTGTTGGACGACTCTACCGATGACTCTGTAATAGAAACAGCCAGAAGGGTAAAAGAGCTCCAAAAAACAGGTTTGGACATCCAACACATCCGCAGGGAAAACCGAAAAGGCTTTAAGGCCGGTGCCTTGAAAGAAGGTTTGGCTATAGCCAAAGGAGAGTTCATCGCCATTTTTGATGCAGATTTTCTTCCTGAAAGCGATTGGCTCAAAAAGACCGTTCCCTACTTTAAAGACGAGGAAATTGGTGTGGTACAGACCCGTTGGGGACACATCAACCGTGATTACTCCACACTTACCCGCATCCAAGCCTTTGCTTTGGATGCACATTTCACCTTAGAGCAAGTGGGGCGAAACTCCAAGGGGCATTTCATAAATTTTAACGGTACCGCAGGTATCTGGAGAAAAGAGTGCATCTTGGATGCCGGCAACTGGGAAGGCGACACCTTGACCGAGGATTTGGACCTGAGCTACCGTGCCCAATTGAAAAACTGGAAGTTCAAGTATTTGGAAGACGTGGAAACCCCTGCCGAGCTTCCCGTAGTAATCAGTGCAGCCCGCTCCCAGCAATTCCGTTGGAACAAAGGTGGTGCCGAAAACTTCAGAAAAACGGTTTGGAGTGTGATCACTGCCAAAAACATTCCCTTTAAAACCAAGTTCCACGGCGTAATGCACCTATTGAACAGTTCTATGTTCCTTTGCGTGTTCATCGTTGCTCTATTGAGCATTCCCATGCTATACATTAAAAATATGTATGGCCATTTGGGATGGATATTTGAAGTGACCAGCTTCTTTATCATCAGTACCATTATCCTATTCATTTGTTACTGGTTCACCTATAAAAGTATACAGGGAAGTAGTTTTGATAATTTTGTGGACTACATCAAGTTGTTCTTTACTTTCTTTTCAGTAGCATTGGGCTTCTCCCTGCATAACACGGTTGCTGTTTTGGAAGGACATTTAGGAAAGCGAAGTGAGTTTGTGCGAACTCCAAAATTCAACATCAACAACCTTACCGATACGTGGAAGGGCAATAAATATTTGGCCAAGAAACTATCGCCAAATATGATTTTGGAATTTGCCCTGATGGTCTATTTCCTCTTTGGAATGTACAGTGCCATTCCATTAAATGATTACGGACTTTTTCCATTCCATTTAATGTTGTTCTTAGGATTTGGCTTTGTATTCTTTAAGTCGCTGACATCCAAGGCTTAAATTCATGCGCTCTTACTGGAACCTGCACAAATACCCGATACTCTTTGTTATCGGGAGTATGTTGTTCTACACCAGTTTTGGGTATGATTTAGACCGCACCGATTACATAAAGCTGCTAACACTGTTTAGCGGACTGTTCTTTTTTTGCTACAAGATTATTCAGTTTGAAAAATGGAACTTTAAGTTCCTTTTGGTAGCGGGAATCCTTTTTAGGTTGATTTTCCTTGTTGCAGAACCTAATCTCTCCCAAGATTTCTATCGCTTTATTTGGGATGGGGAGCTCATCAAAAATGGTTTCAACCCCTACTTGTATACGCCGGACCAGCTTATGGAGCAACCCAATTTTTCCATAGCCAATGCTGATGAACTATATGCCGGTATGGGAAGCCTTCATGCCAAACATTATAGCAACTACCCTCCGGTAAACCAATTTTTCTTTGCCCTTGCGTCTATTCTTGGAGGCGGTAGTGTGCTCGGTGCTATCATTGCCCTGCGACTGATCACCATCCTTGGTGATTTAGGAGTTTTGTATTTTGGAAGAAAACTGCTCCAAAAACTCAACCGTCCTAGCTATTTGGCCTTTTGGTATTTCCTAAACCCTTTGGTCATCATTGAGCTCACCGGAAACCTGCACTTTGAAGGAACCATGCTGTTCTTCTTTGTTTGGGCACTCTATCTAATCTCAAGCCAAAAATGGTGGCTCGGGGCTCCATTGTATGCCATATCCATAATGGTAAAATTGGTCCCAATACTCTTTCTGCCTCTTTTTTTGAAGTATTTGGGATTACGAAAAAGTATTTTCTTCTATGCCTTAACAGGACTGGGCTGTCTTATCCTGCTTACTCCTTTTTACGCTCCATTTTTCATCGACAACTATTCGGATACCATTGGTCTATGGTTCTCCAATTTTGAATTCAATGCCGGAATCTACAATGGCATCAAAAAAATAGCGGTCACTTTTTATGACGCCAAGCCTTGGGAACTCATTGAAGCCTATGGAACATTGGTGATCAAGGTAATGGCCATCGTCATCCTATTGTTTGCCTTCTTGCGGAAGAATCAAAGCCTACAAACCCTAATTACTTCAACTCTACTGGTACTCTCGATATATTTTTTCATATCCAGCACAGTTCACCCATGGTATGTTGTGTTCCTTTTGGGAGTCTCCCTTTTAACGGATTATCGCTTCCCCTTGATTTGGTCTTTTGCCGTTGTGTTGAGTTATCAAGCTTATTCAAATCCAGATTTTAAGGAAAATATGTGGTGGTTGGCTTTTGAATACATTTTGGTCATAGGCTTTTTTATTTATGAAATGATAAGCAAAGGCCCAAAAAAGTTATATTTCTTTAAAAAATAAATCTGTTCTTAGGTCAATTGGAATTAATTTGTACTTTTAATCCCGAAATGAAAGGACAACAATACATATTACATACATTGAGCATTCCTGCTCCAGTACGTCCATTTTCTCCCCGTCGTCGCCCGTAAGGGTGCATCACGATCTATGGAAATAGGTGAGTCCATTTCCGCAACAACAAACCAACATCTTTCATTAATTTTTTATCAGTTTAAACGCTTGCAATGGAAATTGTAGTTGCTAACGAATCACATTTTAAATACGCACACATCATAAGTGATACCATCACGGAATCTGCCAAGGTACGAGGCACCGGAATTGCCAGAAGAACCCCGGAGTACATTATGAAGCGATTACAGAATGGGAATGCGATTATTGCCCTGGATGGTGATAAATTCGCAGGGTTCTGTTATATAGAAGTATGGGGCAACAAGGACTTTGTGGCCAACTCTGGATTAATCGTACATCCAGATTACCGAAACCAAGGATTGGCCAAGGAAATAAAAAAGGCCATTTTTGACCTCTCCCGAAAAAAATTCCCCGACGCAAAAATATTTGGCATCACCACAGGTTTGGCCGTAATGAAAATGAATTACGAACTAGGTTATAAACCTGTTACATTTTCTGAACTCACCGACGACCCCGAATTCTGGAAAGGCTGTCAGACCTGTAAGAATTTTGACATCCTTACCCGCACAGAACAAAAAATGTGTCTGTGCACCGGTATGCTTTACGATCCCAATTCCAAAAAGCCGGTAACCAAAAAGTGGAACGAGAAAGCCTTTCAAAGACTGAAAAAAATTAAGGAAGCCCTTTTTTTAAAAAAGAAGCAAAAATAAATGTCAGTTCGAACGCAGTCGAGAACGGTATACTTTCCACTGCCTTCGTAACATCAATTAATAGAAGAAATACAACATGAAAAAATTAGTTTTGGCCTATAGCGGTGGATTGGACACCTCATATTGTGCAAAATATCTTTCACAGGACCAAGGTTTTGAAGTACACGCCGTAAGTGTGAACACGGGAGGCTTCAGCAAGGAAGAAATCAAGGAAATCGAGGAGAAGGCCCTAACCCTTGGCGCAAGTTCCTACACCTCCATCAACGCCATTGCCACATTTTATGAAAAAGTGGTCAAGTACCTTATCTTCGGAAATGTCCTGAAGAACAATACCTATCCCCTTTCGGTAAGTGCGGAACGGATTGTACAGGCCATTGAAATTGTAAACCATGCCAAAAAAATCGGGGCGCAGTACATTGCCCATGGTAGTACCGGTGCCGGAAACGACCAAGTACGGTTTGATATGATCTTTCAAATTTTGGCCCCTGAAATTGAAATCATCACCCCGATCAGGGACAAAAAATTGGCCCGGGAAGAGGAAATCAACTACCTACAACAAAATGGTATTGATTATTCTTGGGAAAAAGCAAAATATTCCATCAACCGAGGTTTATGGGGAACCTCTGTGGGTGGTGAAGAAACCCTGACATCCCATTCGGCCCTGCCCGGAAGTGCCTACCCAAGCCAATTGGAAAAAGAGCTTCCCAAAGAACTAAAATTGACCTTCTATAAAGGAGAGCTTGTAGCCTTGGATGGGGAAAAGGACACTCCCGTAGCCAACATTGAAAAGTTATCGGCCATTGCATCCAAATATGCCATTGGCAGGGATATCCATGTTGGTGATACCATTATCGGTATCAAGGGTCGGGTCGGTTTTGAGGCTGCCGCACCTCTCATCATCATTAAAGCGCACCATCTTTTGGAAAAACACACCTTGAGCAAATGGCAGCAGTACCAAAAAGAGCAATTGGGCAATTTTTATGGCATGTTGTTGCATGAAGGAAACTATTTGGATGAAGTGATGCGAAACATTGAAGCGTTCTTGGCGGATACCCAAAAACATGTTTCCGGCGACGTTTTTGTCACGCTTCACCCCTACCGATTTGAACTCAATGGAATTGCCTCGGACCATGACCTTATGAACGCTTCCTTTGGAAGTTATGGGGAAATGAACAAGGGCTGGACGGCTGATGATGCCAAAGGATTCATTAAAATTTTATCCAATTCCGGTAAAATTGCAAACCACGTAAACCAGAACAATGATTAAAGCAGGCATCATAGGCGGGTCCGGATACACTGGCGGGGAACTTATCCGAATCCTATTGAACCACCCCCAGGCCGAAATTGACTTTGTGTTCAGTACCACTAGAGCTGGAAAATCCATTACCTCTGCCCATCAAGATCTTTTGGGATTGACAGATTTGGCCTTTACGGGTGAGGTGAATCCAAATGTGGATGTGGTATTTCTATGCCTGGGACATGGCAATTCCACCTCATTCTTGAAGGAAAACACCTTTTCAAAGGACACCAAGATCATAGACCTCAGCAACGACTTTAGGCTAAAGTCCGATGCCCATTTTAATGGAAAAGAGTTTGTGTACGGACTTCCCGAACTGAACAAGGAGGCCATAATATCCGCTGACGCCATTGCCAATCCCGGATGTTTTGCCACCGCAATCCAATTGGGATTGTTGCCCTTGGCCAAAGCAGGACTGTTGAAAAACGAAGTACATATCAATGCCGTAACGGGGAGTACCGGTGCAGGGGTCGGGCTATCGTCCACCTCCCATTTTAGCTGGAGAAACAACAATGTATCCTGGTATAAACCCTTTTCTCACCAACATCTGGGAGAAATTGGGGAAAGCCTGGACTCGTATGGAAATCCTGTGGGCAAACTCTTGTTCTTGCCAAACCGTGGAAACTTCACAAGGGGAATATTGGCCACGGCCTATACTGCCATTGACGGAAGTTTAGAGGACGCAAAAGCCTTGTTCAAAGAATTTTATACAGGCGCGGTTTTCACGCATGTTTCCGATGAACCCATCCACCTAAAGCAAGTGGTGAATACCAATCAATGTCATATCCACCTGCACCAGCATGAGAATTTGATCTTGATCACCTCTGCCATTGACAATTTATTGAAAGGCGCGTCCGGTCAGGCGGTACAGAATATGAACCTGATGTTCGGTTTCCCTGAGACCGAAGGTCTATTATTAAAAGCAGGAGTATTTTAAAAGTAATTTTGGTCGAGCTGTCATATCGAGCGTAGTCGAGATGCGAGACCCCCTAATTAAGAAAAAATGAAAGTAGCCATCATAGGAGCAGGAAATTTGGGATTGGCCATTGCCAAGGGCATTTTACACAGCAATGGAGCCACCACCATGTACCTCACCAAGAGAAATACCAAATCCATCCAAGAATTTGAAAAGTACGGAAACGTTACAGTGACTTCGGATAACCAAGAAGCGGTAAAAAATTCCGACATCTTGATTTTTGCCGTGCAGCCCGGGCATTTTGCCACCATTCTAAAGGATGTCAAGGACCTGCTCTCAGAAAAACATGTGGTGATCAGCACCATTACAGGATTTAGCATTCCAAAAATTGAAGAAATCATAGGTGCTGACAAATTCATCATCCGCAGCATGCCCAACACAGCCATTTCCGTAGGCAAGTCCATGACCTGTATCTGCAGTAACGAATTGGGCAAAAAACGTGTTGATTTGGCCAAGGCCATCTTTAACCGTATGGGGCACACCATGCAAATCCCCGAAGAACAAATGCAGGCCGCTACGGTTATTTGCGCAAGTGGTATTGCTTTTTGGATGCGCTTGATACGTGCCACAACCCAAGGGGCCATTCAGTTGGGGTTTGATGCCAAAGAAGCGCAGGAACTGGCCATGCATACTTGTAACGGTGCCGCAAGCCTTTTGATTGAGTCCGGAAGCCACCCTGAAGAAGAAATTGATAGGGTAACTACCCCAAAAGGGTGTACTATTGAAGGCTTGAATGAAATGGAACACCAAGGGTTGAGCTCTTCCTTGATTCGCGGAATTGTGAGCTCTTATGAAAAAATAAGCCAAATTAAAAAAGGATGAAATAATATGAGGTCGAGCGTAGTATTGACCTTCAACCATAAAAAACCATCTCTCGAATCTGTTCGAGGTGACCAGTAAAAAGATTATGAAATTATTTGACGTATATCCTCTTTATGATGTTACTCCCGTATTTGCCAAAGGCATTGAGGTATGGGATGATAAAGGGCAAAAATATTTGGATTTTTACGGAGGTCATGCCGTAATCTCCATTGGGCACACCCATCCACATTATGTGGCGAAAATCAAGGACCAACTTGATAAGATGGCGTTTTACAGCAATTCCGTGCAAAACCCACTTCAAGAGGAACTCGCAGAAAGATTGGGAAAATTATCCGATTGTACTGATTATGACCTGTTCATGTGCAATTCGGGGGCCGAAGCCAATGAAAATGCACTGAAAATGGCCTCTTTTCATACCGGAAAGGCAAAAGTGATTTCCTTTAAGAACAGTTTTCACGGCAGGACCTCGGCGGCGGTGGCCGCTACGGACAACCCTAGCATCAATGCACCCATTAACCAGCAACAGGAAGTGACCTTTCTTCCCTTGAATGATTTTGAGGCCTTTGAAAAGGTCATCACTTCCGATGCCTATTGTGCTGTAATCTTGGAAGCCATTCAAGGTGTGGGCGGATTGGATGAACCTTCCACGGAATTCTATCAGTTCATCGCCAAAAAATGTAAGGAGAACAACGTGGTTCTTATTGCGGATGAGGTACAATCCGGGTATGGCCGAAGTGGGAAGTTCTTCGCCTTTCAACACCACAATATCCAACCCGATATCATAACCATTGCCAAAGGCATGGGGAATGGCTTTCCTGTGGGCGGTGTGCTGCTTCATGAAACCTTTAAGCCTTCATATGGACTTTTAGGCACCACTTTTGGTGGAAACCACTTGGCCTGCGCGGCCTGTTTGGCGGTCTTGGATGTGGTTGACAATGAAAATTTGATTGCCAACGCAGCTAGCTTGGGCGCTTATTTTAAGGAAAAAGCCGCAGAAATTCCCCAAATTAAAAACGTAAAAGGCCGAGGGCTGATGATAGGTTTGGAATTTGATTTTGAAGTGGCCGATTTGCGCAAAAAACTAATCTATGATGAACATATTTTCACTGGTAGCGCCAAAAACAAGAAACTGCTTCGGTTTTTGCCGGCATTGAACATAACCAAAGAGCATATCGACCTATTTTTTGAAGCCCTCAAAACCGTACTCAAATGAAACACTATCTCTCCATAAACGATATTGATTCCCTCCCCGTATGGGTAGATGAAGCAATTACCTTAAAAAAAGACCCTTATCAATTTAAAGAACTGGGGAAACAAAAAACCATTTGCCTGCTTTTTTTCAACAATAGCCTTAGAACGAGGTTAAGTACCCAAAAAGCAGCCATACATTTGGGAATGGAAGTAATGATCATGAACTTTGGCAGTGAGGGTTGGGCCTTGGAATTTGGAGATGGCACCCTTATGGACCAAGGTACTTCAGAACATATCAAGGAAGCAGCCCGTGTGGTTTCCGAATACTGCGATATTATTGCCATTAGGGCCTTTGCCGGGCTGAAGGACAAAGCCAAGGACGAGGCCGAAGAAGTGCTGAACGGTTTTGCCAAATATGCCTCCATTCCGGTAGTGAACATGGAAAGCTCAGTGGGTCATCCACTTCAGGCTTTTGCAGATGCCATTACCATCGCAGAGCACGGTACAAAATCAAAGCCCAAAGTGGTCTTGTCATGGGCACCACACCCAAAAGCATTGCCCCATGCCGTGGCCAATTCGTTTGTTGAAATGATGAAGCTACAGGATGCAGAATTTGTAATAACCCATCCAGAAGGATATGAGCTCAACCACGAGATCACAAAAGGATGTAAAATTGAGTACAATCAAAAAAAAGCCTTGGAAAATGCTGATTTCGTCTACGTAAAAAATTGGAGCAGTTATACGGATTATGGAAAGGTATTGAGCAAGGATCTTGATTGGACCATGACCCAAGAAAAATTGGGAAAAGCTAAATTCATGCATTGTCTACCCGTAAGGCGCAATATAGTTGTTGAGGATGCCGTATTGGATGGCAATCAATCTTTGGTGTTGGATCAGGCAAATAACAGGGTCTTTTCAGCACAACTCGTATTAAAAAAGTTATTGGAGGATATAAAATGAAATTAAAGGACAAGGTATGTATAGTAACTGGAGCTACCAGTGGCATGGGAAAAGCCATTGCTAAGGCTTTCTCATCTGAAGGGGCTCAACTAGTCCTGTCCGGACGAAACAAGGAAGCTGGCCGTTCACTCGAAAAGGAGCTCGGCAAAGCTGTGTTCTTGGCAGGCGACATTACCGACCCATCCTATAACGAACAATTGGTGTCCACAGCAATGGACCGCTTTGGGAAATTGGACACGCTTTCCCTGAACGCCGGTATCCTAGGCCTTGGAAATGTAATGGAGCTTCCCATTTCTGAATGGCACCAAACCATCAACACCAATTTGAGTTCAATTTTTTACCTATCCAAATATGCGCTGCCCCATTTGCAAAATAACGAACAGGGCCATATTTTGATCAACGCATCCATAGCAGCATTCAAGAGTTTTCCTAACCACCCAGCCTATTGTACTTCAAAGGCAGCAGCCCTGGCATTGATGAAGCAAATGGCCGTGGACTATGCCCCAAAAGTAAGGGTAAACGCTATTTGTCCGGGTCCGGTGGACACCCCTTTGCTATGGGATTCCGCAAAAGCCTTCAACAACCCGGAGACGGCCGTGGAAAAGGCAAAGGAAGCCACTTTGTTAAAACGGTTGGGAACTCCTGAAGATATAGCAAAACTTGCACTTTTTATGGTCTCGGAAGACAGCTCATGGATTACCGGCACCGCAATAACCATAGATGGAGGAATTTTAAATGTATAATATGAAACAGACACTTTCCATAATAAAAGTAGGAAGCAATCTGATTGAGGACGAGAAAGGGTTTTACCGTATTTTGGAGCTTTTTTCCAAAATGCCGGGCAATAAGATTATGGTCCATGGTGGTGGCAAAAAGGCCACCGAGATGAGTAAAAAGCTTGGTGTTGAGACCAAAATGATAAATGGTCGGCGAATCACCGATGCGGAGAGCTTGGATATTGCCATTATGGTATATGGCGGCTTGGTCAGCAAGAAAATGGTAGCACAATTACAAGCTTTTGGCACCAATGCCATTGGAATGAGCGGTGCGGATGCCAATGCCATAAAAGCCCATAAAAGACCCATTAAGAAAGTGGATTTTGGTTATGTGGGCGATGTGGATATGGTTAATTCCTATGGTATCTTTAAATTATTGCAGTCTGGTTTTACCCCCATCTTTTGTGCATTGACACACGACGGTAAAGGACAACTGCTCAATACCAATGCCGATACGATTGCTGCGGAATTGGCCATTGCAATGTCTGACCAATTTGACACCACCCTGTATTACTGCTTCGAAAAGAAAGGGGTGCTTCAGGATGTAGAGGATGAAAACTCCGTGATTCAACATATAGACACCAAGGCCTATGACGAGCTGTTGGCCTACGGTATTATTTCTGACGGAATGCTTCCCAAAATGCACAATTGCTTTTATGCCTTAAGAAATCAAGTATCCAAAGTCTGTATTGGTGATGTCAGCATGCTTGAAAAAGGCAATTCAAATTTTACCACATTAACGCTATGAAAATACCCCAAGACCAATTGACCCAAAAAGCCATTGAGCTTTTAAAACAGCTCATTTCCATTCCTTCATTTTCAGGAGAGGAAGATAAAACAGGTGATGCCATTGCTGCATTTCTCACAGGATTTGGGATAGATGTCCACAGACAATACAACAACATCTATGCATTCAACCAACATTTTGATGAATCCAAACCCACTTTACTGCTAAACTCGCACCATGACACGGTAAAGCCCAACAACGCCTATACCAAAGACCCGTTTCACCCCCATATTGAGGATGGAAAACTGTATGGTCTGGGTAGCAACGATGCCGGAGGATGCTTGGTATCCCTCCTTGCTACCTTCGTCCATTTTTACGAAATAGAGGGGATGAGTCACAATATTATTATGGCGGCAACTGCAGAAGAAGAGGATGCCGGGGAAAAAAGCATTCGTTCCCTACTGCCCATCCTTCCAAAAATTGATGTAGCTGTGGTAGGTGAGCCCACCTTGATGGATTTGGCCATTGCGGAAAAAGGACTCGTCGTTTTTGATGCTGTGGTCAAGGGAACCCCGTCGCACGCTGCACATCCGAATGATAACAATGCCATTTACAATACCATACAAGTTTTGGAATGGTTTAAAAATTGCACTTTTGATAAAGTTTCCGAAGCTTTGGGAGAAGTCAAACTCACTGTGACCCAAATCAACGCAGGAAAGCAGCATAATGTAGTTCCTTCACAAGTAGATATGGTAGTGGATGTTCGGGTAAACGATTGCTATTCCAATCAAGAAATTGCGGACATTCTACAAAAAGAAGCGCCTTGCGAAATGACTCCACGTTCCCTGCGTTTGAACTCATCCTCCATTGACCCTGAACACGCTTTGGTAAAAAGTGGTTTGGCATTGGGCAGGGGCACTTATGGCTCCCCGACCTTATCCGATCAAGCGGCCTTGAGCTGCCAATCGGTAAAATTGGGGCCTGGGGACAGCACCCGTTCCCACTCAGCCGATGAATTTATATATGTAAATGAGATTGAAGAAGGGATTGACCTTTATATCAAAATCCTCTCTGGATTTTTACAAAAAACAAAATACAATTAGCAATCAACCATTGTTTATTGCACATTGACAACTGATAATTGGATAGTATGAAACTCTGGGACAAAGGTTTTAGTACCGATAAGAAAATAGATCACTTTACCGTAGGCAACGACCGTGAATTGGATTTGGTTTTGGCCAAATACGACGTGATCGCCTCAACTGCACATGCCAAAATGCTGGGAAAAGTGGGATTGATTACCGAAACGGAAACCAAGGATTTGGTAAAAGCTTTGGGAAACATCGCCAAGGATATAGAAAAAGGGAAATTTACCATTGAGGGTGATTTTGAGGACATGCACTCGAAAATCGAGTTTTTGTTGACCGAAAAATTGGGGGATACCGGAAAAAAAATCCATACGGCCCGATCTAGGAACGATCAAGTCCTGGTGGCCATGCAATTGTATCTCAAGGATGAATTGGATGCTATCAAGGCTCTGGTAAAAACACTTTTTGACCTATTGTTGAACCTTGCGGAAAAGCACAAAAATGTATTATTGCCCGGCTATACGCACTTGCAGATTGCCATGCCCTCTTCCTTCGGGCTTTGGTTTTCGGCCTATGCCGAAAGTTTGGTGGATGACCTTTATTTTATAGACGCCGCCCATAAGGTTGCCGATCAGAACCCTTTGGGAAGTGCTGCTGGTTATGGCAGCTCTTTTCCCATAGATAGAAGTTTCACTACTACCGAAATGGGCTTTGAAACCCTAAAATACAATGTGGTTGCCGCCCAAATGGGGCGGGGAAAAGTAGAAAAGGCCACAGCTTTTGGAATTTCGAGTGTAGCTGCCACCCTTTCCAAAATGGCCATGGATATCTGTTTGTACATGAGCCAGAATTTTGATTTTATCTCTTTCCCCAATGAGTTGACCACGGGAAGCAGCATTATGCCCCACAAGAAAAACCCAGATGTGTTTGAATTGATTCGGGCCAAATGCAACAAGATTCAGGCGGTACCCAACCAATTGATCCTCATCATGAACAATTTGCCCAGTGGCTATCACCGGGATCTTCAATTGGTGAAGGAGGTAATTGTTCCTGCTTTACAGGATATGCAGGCCTGTTTGGAGATGATGGTGTTCAGTCTAAAGGAAATTAAGGTGAACGCAAATATTTTGGACGATCCCAAATATGATTATCTCTTTAGCGTGGACACTTTGAACGAGCTGGTAAAAAGCGGAATGCCGTTCCGGGATGCCTACAAGACCATGGGTAAGGCCATTGAGAATGGTAATTTTAAGCCTAAAAGGGATATTGAACACTCCCACGAGGGTAGTTTGGGGAATCTATGTCTGGAAGAAATCCGAGCCAAAATGGACAAAATTGTCTAATTGGTTTTATGTTTTATTGTGGATGTTAAAATATTTGCGAAATATAACGTTTGACCCACAATGAATCCCAACAATACCAGAAACCACGCATAATCAATACGCTTTAGCAAAGCTAGGCTTTCAAAGCTAGGTTCCGGGGAAATTAGGTTGGCAAGGGACATCATCAAAAAAGGCAAAAGACTCAATACAAAGTGTGCCCAATGCATCCATGGAAACGCCCTTATTTTTAACCTAAAAAGAATCCAGTAGCCCAATCCGCAAAGGCCAAACCACAAACCCGTCAAGACGAACAGGTCGGCATGGGCCATGACAAAATAGGTGTCATGGACATTAATGTCAACATATGAGTTTCCGAAGAAAAACTTGAAAACGGCCGCAAGTGAAAAAAAGCAAAGTGATAACAACCAAAAACGAGTATGATAGAGCTTTGCTTGTTCCAAATCTTATTTTATGTTTCTAAGATTAATGATTTCCTGCTCGGTCAAATGCCTCCAATGGCCCCGGGGCAAATCCTTTTTGGTGAGTCCGGCAAATATAACCCGGTCCAATTTGGTCACCTCATAGCCCAAATGCTCAAAAATACGGCGCACAATACGGTTTCTTCCGCTATGGATTTCCACCCCTATTTCTCGTTTGGGTGCTCCTTGGATAAAACTGATGCTGTCCACATCAATAGGCCCATCTTCCAGTTCCAAACCTTCCTCAATCTTATGCAAATCGGATAAACTCAGGTTTTGATCCAAATGCACATGGTATATCTTACGGACCCCATGTTTGGGATGGGTGAGTTTTTTGGTAAGATCCCCATCATTGGTAAATAGTAAAAGTCCAGTGGTGTTACGATCCAATCTCCCCACGGGTAATAGCCTGGCTTTGGAAGCGCTTGAAATCAACTCCATTACGGTTCGTCTTCCCTTTTCGTCACTGGTGGTGGTAATAAAGTTTTTGGGTTTATTCAAAAGGATGTATTCTTTCTTCTCGAGGCTCAATCGCTTTCCATCGAAACGGACCTCATCAGAGCGTTTTACCTTATAGCCCATTTCAGTGACCACCTTTCCGTTAACGGATACGTTCCCGGCAGCAATATAAGTGTCGGCCTCCCTACGGGAGCAGATACCCGCGTTGGCAATATATCGGTTCAACCGAATCTCATCTGGGTTGGATTTTTTCTGTGGGGTATTTCCTTTTTCACGGGTGTTATACTTTTTGGCAAAGGGCTTACGGTTGTTTCCTCCCCTATTGCCGCCTTTTGGATTTCTCCTGTTCCCGCTATTGTCCGATCTCGTCATCAGTCATCAATTTTTTGCAAATGTAGTGTTTTTACCTCCCGAAAAACCTCTAGGGCAAACAATTACAGGATTCGGTTCAGAACGAGGTCCACATCAATCAGGAGAATGCTAAAAACACCTGCTACGATGATAAACTTCAGGATGTTATGGAGCCAAACATAATCCCGCTTCCCCCCTGACTTCCACAGAAGTACCAAAAACAGCAAAAGCAGTGCAATACAGGCCATAAAATAAAGGTACATATAGCCTACATCAAAGGTCTTGATCAGTAAAAGGGCAGGAACCAAAGTTAGGACAATGAGCAGGCCGATAAGAAATTTGGAAACCTTAGGTCCGTAAATTATGGGAATGGTCTTGTAGTTCTGTGCCATGTCGCCGGCCATGTTCTCCAAATCCTTGATCATTTCGCGGGCCAAAATCAAGAGAAACAGAAACAGGGCATGTACAAAAATTACGGTCTTGAAATTCTGATAGTAGACAAATACCACAAAGAAGGGCGCAATGGCCAAGGTTGCCGAAACCAAGTTGCCCAAAAAGGGAATGCGTTTCAATTTGTGGGAATAGAACCAGATACCAAAAATGTAGGCCGAAAAAAACAACACGGCCTTAAACGAAATATAACTTGCCGCGAACACCGCCAAAAAATTCAGGATAAAATAAGTCGTCAGCTTAAACCGTTGGCTAACCAACCTGTCCAACATACTTTTGGTGGGTTTGTTGATCAGGTCCTTTTCGGCATCATAAAAATTATTGATGATATATCCACTTGCAATGACCAAGGCAGAAGCAGTAACGATCAAAAAAAGATTAAGGTCAAACACCACTTGCCGAAGCGGCACATCAGGTGAAAGAATATAAATGGAGGCCAGATACTGGGCCAGGGTTATCACCAAAATGTTATATCCGCGAACCACAGAAAACAGACTCAATAGCTTAAAAAGCAAGAGTTTGTTCTTTCGACTGAGCATGGAATGATTTTAGAAGTTGTACACTACCTCTAAATTGTAGCCTTTGAGTGCTTTTTTGGCCTTCTCCAAATCTTGGGTAAAGCCCAAAATGTATCCTCCGCCCCCAGAACCACACAATTTCAGGTAGTAATCGTTGGTTTCAATACCTTGCTTCCAAAGTTGATGGAATTTGGAGGGAATCATAGGTTTAAAGTGGTCAAAGACCACATGGGAAAGTTGCTTCAGGTTTCCAAAAAGCGATTTGATGTTCCCATTCAAAAAGTCCTCCACACAGGCATCGGTATGCTTTACGAATTGGTTCTTGACCATATTTCTAAACCCTTCCTGCTTCATCTTCTCCATAAAAATCTGTACCATGGGAGCTGTTTCTCCAGTGATTCCGCTATCCAAAAGGAATACGGCGCCCTTGCCATTGATGTTTTGGGAAGGTATGCTGGTAGATTCAATATTATCCTTGGAATTGATAAGGATGGGAAGGCTCAAATAGCTGTTCAGGGGGTCTAAACCAGAAGATTTTCCGTGGAAAAATGATTCCATCTTTCCAAAAATCTCTTTCAACTTCAGCAATTTGTCCCGGGTCAGGTTTTCAAGCACCGTGATTTTGTCCTTCGCATATTTATCGTAAATGGCTGCCACTAAGGCACCACTACTGCCAATCCCATAACCTTGGGGAATAGAGCTGTCAAAGTACATTCCGCTGGCTATATCCTCTTCCAAGGCATGTAAATCAAAAGACACCAAATCTTCTTCTTGATTTTGGAGCTGCTTTAAATATCCCGCAAAAGCCTTTAGACTTTCATTGGATTTCTGGGCTTGTCCAGACAAATCCTTACCCCTTTTTAAAGCTCCCTTGAAAAAATTATAGGGAATGGAAAGTCCTTTGGAATCTTTGATGATGCCATACTCTCCGAAAAGTAGAATCTTGGAATAAAACAGAGGGCCTTTCATATACTAGCGCTAAGATACAAACTATGTGTTTGATTATTAAACTAATCCGATGAACAAAACTGTTTTCTCTTCAAAATCTTGTGTCACCATCAAAATTTGGGGCAAAGAACGCAAAAAAACGGTTTCCTTGGATTTGTTTTACCGTATTTTTCGTGCTCCTTGGCCAATTCGGTCGCAAATGTAGTGTCCTTTTTCACAATGTTCAATCAATTCATCCTGAATAAATTGGATGGCTTTTTCCTTGACCGACTCTGGGTAGAACACATGCACATTGGCCCCTGCATCCAAGGTGAAGCAAATGGGAATATGGGTTTGCATTCGGTAGGCCCAAATCTTGTTGATAATCTCCAAAGTATCCGGTTTCATTAAAATGAAATAGGGCATACTGGTCATCATCATGGCGTGAAGGGTAAGTGCCTCACTTTCCACAATTTTTATAAATTCCTCTACATCACCATCGGCTAAAACAGACTTTAGCGCATCCAAATTTTCATGTGCTTGCCGAAACCTGTTCTTGGCAAAAGGATGTCCGTGCATCAATTCGTGCCCCACGGTGCTGCTCACTTGTTTTTGCCCTTTATGGACCAATAAAATGGTATCATGATAATTTTTGAATACCGGATTGACTTCAAACGGGTATTTGATCCCGTACAGATTGGAGCTTTCGGGTATGTTTTTATGTGTCCCCCATTGGATCAAATCACCCTCAATACTCCTACAGGCACTTCCCGAACCCAAACGGGCCAAAAAGGACGCTTTTTTATTGAAAAAGACCTCGTCCATATCAGGGTTCATTTGCTTTTCAATGTCCATGATACACAAGGACAATGCGGCCATACCGCTTGCAGAGGAAGCTATCCCACTGCTATGCGGGAAGGAATTGGAGGTTTCAATAACCAAGTGGTATTCCTTTAAAAAAGGAACATACATATCAATACGATCCAAAAAGGTCTTAATCTTGGGTTTGAAATCTTCCTTGGGCTTTCCCTCAAAAAAGAAGTCGAAAGAAAACGTATCCGAGCTTTCCCCTTTTTTCACAAACGCCATTGAAGTGGTGGTGGCACACGCATCCAACGTAAAACTAATGGATGGATTGGCCGGTATCTGATGGGCCAATTTTCCCCAATATTTCACCAAGGCGATATTGCTGGGTGCCTTCCATGTGACCTTGCCCTCTTTTGGAAAATGGGAATATGTTCTTTGGGAAAAGTCCTTTTCGGTCATGGGAAATGTTTGGACAAATATAAGATAGCAAGTCCCTTACTGGAAAGTGGATTCAAATAAATTCTTATTTTAGTTGACCTAGTGCCAGCCATGAAAAAAAGAATCATCTACATTGCCATAAGTGTCGCCGTTTGTCTACTCATAGGCTTCCTTTCAGGTTTTGCGACCCAAAGCTCTGTGAATGAATGGTATACCACATTGAACAAACCTTCTTTTACCCCTCCCAATGAACTTTTTGCCCCAGTCTGGACTGTGCTTTACGTGATGATGGGTGTTGCGGCCGGAGTGGTCTGGTCCAAGGGTTACCACCACATTTGGGTAAAAACGGCACTTTATCATTTTGTTTTCCAACTGCTTTTCAACGCTTTGTGGAGCATTGTCTTTTTTGGATTGAAGAATCCACTATTGGCCCTTCTGGTGATTTTGGTTTTGCTTACCTTGATCATGTTGACCATTAAATGGTTCAAGGTGGTCAGTAAGCCTGCTGCCATTTTAATGGTCCCCTATCTATTATGGGTCTGTTTTGCCGCCGTTCTCAACTATAAGGTCTGGGAACTTAACCCTTAGGGTTAGTTCAAGTTCAAAAGCAAGCTCAAGCTCAAATTTAAGTTCAGGTTCAATACCATTTGCGGGCAATATTGGTCGACTACTTTTTTTGGACCATATCCAGCAACTTTTGCATGGTTCTCAAATTGCGGGTGGTGGCTTCCACTTTGAGTTTTTGCTCTACTAGATTATTACTGAGTTTGGCATTTCCATATCCTTTTTTGCATAGTAGATAGACACAGGCATCCGTAATATGAAAATCTTCTTGTTCAAAATTGAGTTTATTGAATTCATTTATGGCATCCTTCCCCGGAGGTTCCTTGAGCAATACATAATATAATTTATTGTCCTCATCATTTTGACCAAACGGATTTTTATTCAATATTTCTTTGATATCCTCCTCCAATACCACCAAAATGGGCACTTCAAAGCCAAAATCATCCGAAATGGCCTTATGGATACGACTTTCAAGCATTCGCTTGTTTGACTCCTCATCCCTAAAAACCACATTCCCGCTCTGAATATAGGTTTCCACATTGTTCAATCCTGTTTTTACCAAGGTTTCCCTTAGGTCTGCCATTTTTATCTTCTTTTGTCCCTCAACATTGATTCCCCTTAGAAGTGCTATATAGTTATGCATCATAGTAAAAAGCTACCCAAATTAATTTTAGTAAATTCAATCGCGTTAAATTAACTAAAATGAACCAATACATCCTTGCTTTAGATCAAGGCACTACCAGTTCCAGGGCCGTGATCTTTGATCAAAAGGGAACCATTATCTCTGTGGCCCAGAAAGAATTCACCCAAATTTTTCCTAAACCGGGTTGGGTAGAGCACGACCCCAATGAGATATGGGCTACCCAAGCAGGAATGGCCGCCGAAGCGGTCAGTAAAAAAGGATTGAAAGGGGAACAAATGGCCGCTATTGGCATCACCAACCAGCGTGAAACCGTAGTAGTTTGGGACCGAAATACCGGGGAACCTGTCTACAATGCCATTGTCTGGCAGGACAAGCGTACGGCCGACTATTGCGATGTCTTAAAAAAACAAGGGAAATCAGACTTGATCCGTAAAAAAACAGGTTTAGTTATTGACTCTTATTTTTCGGGAACCAAGGTAAAATGGATTTTGGATCATGTGGAAGGCGCCCGGGAAAAAGCCGAGGCCGGTGATTTGATCATGGGCACTATAGATACCTGGCTCATCTGGAAAATGACAGAGGGCAAGTTGCATATCACGGATGTTACCAATGCCTCGCGCACCCTTATCTTTAATATAAACACCATGCAATGGGATGATGAGCTGCTGGAGTTGCTCACCATCCCAAAGAGCATGCTTCCCGAAGTACATCAATCCAGTGAGGTCTATGGCTTTACCAGTCCTAATTTCTTTGCCTCCAAAATCCCCATTGCGGGAATTGCCGGAGACCAACAAGCAGCTCTCTTTGGCCAAATGTGTACTAAAAAAGGCATGGTCAAGAACACCTATGGCACGGGTTGTTTTATGCTCATGAACATTGGGGAGACCCCTGTAGTATCCAAAAATAATCTATTGACCACGGTGGCATGGAAAATCAACGGAAAGACCCAATATGCCCTGGAAGGGAGCATTTTTATTGCCGGGGCCGTGGTACAATGGCTTCGGGACAGTTTAAAGATCATTAAAACCTCCTCGGAAGTTGAACAACTGGCAGGGGGTGTCAATAGTTCGGATGGGGTCTATTTTGTTCCCGCCTTTGCAGGTTTGGGGGCGCCGCATTGGAACCAACATGCACAAGGCACCATTTTTGGATTGACACGAGGAAGTACCGATGCCCATATTGCAAGAGCCTCTTTAGAATCCATTGCTTATCAAACCATGGATATTTTAAAAGCCATGGAGGCTGATTCAGGCATTTCCATCAAAGAGCTTCGGGTGGATGGTGGTGCCACCATAAATGATATGCTCATGCAATTTCAGGCCGATGTATTGAATACGGTTACCGTTAGACCGAAAATTGTGGAAACCACAGTCATGGGTGCCGCCTATCTAGCTGGATTGGCCGTTGGGTATTGGAAAAGCACCTCAGAGATACAGGATATTTGGCAAGCCGATATCCATTTTAAGCCTTCCAAGGAGCGGGAAACCATAGATAAAGGCATACAAGGATGGTACCGGGCCATAAAAGCTTTGGAACATTGGACGGAAAACCCATAAATTAACCCACTGTAAACGCTAAACCAAAATCCATATGACTCCCTTTATCGCCGAAATTGTGGGCACCTTCCTCTTAATTCTCTTAGGGTGCGGCGTAAATGCCAACGTCTCTCTACAAAAAACCTACGGAAATGGCTCAGGTTGGATTGTGATCACCACCGGATGGGCCTTTGCGGTTTATACCGGGGTCGTGGTAGCCGGCCCCTACAGCGGTGCCCATCTTAACCCCGCTGTTACCATTGGGTTGGCCGTTGCAGGGGAATTTTCAGTTGATGCCATCTTAAGCTATATTTTGGGGCAGTTCATAGGCGCCATGTTGGGTGCCTTTATGGTGTGGCTCATTAACAAAGACCATTTTGATGCCACTGAGGACGGGAACGCAAAGCGTGCGGTCTTTTGCAATGCTCCTGCCATTCCAAATACCTTCTTAAATCTATTGACCGAAATCTTGGGCACTTTTGTCCTCGTATTTGCTGTGCTTTATTTTACCGATGCCGTGATGTCTTCTGACAACACCATCATTGGTCTGGGTTCCTTGGGCGCCTTACCTGTAGCATTGATTGTATGGGGGATTGGGTTGTCCTTGGGAGGTACTACAGGCTATGCCATCAATCCGGCCCGAGATATGGGGCCTAGAATTATCCATGCTTTGGTGCCCATAAAAAATAAAGGCTCCAATGGTTGGGGCTATTCTTGGATTCCAGTCATAGGTCCTATTTTGGGTGCGGCATTGGCTGCTGCTATCGCTATGCTCTTGCAGTAATTATTCCGATGATGCAATTGCCTGTGCGGCCAAGTAGGCCCCTGTCCATGCATTTTGAAAGTTGAATCCACCAGTAATGGCATCTACATTGATAATTTCCCCGGCAAAGTAAAGGTTGGGAATAATTTTACTTTCGAATGTCCTAAAATCGATTTCTTTTAAGTCTACCCCTCCAGCGGTGACAAACTCTTCCTTAAAAGTGCTTTTCCCATCAACCTTAAAGGAGGATGCGGTAAGCTGTTTTGCCAAGTTTTGAAGTTTCTCTTTGGTCAAATCTGCCCATTTTTCCTCTTTCTTAATATGTGCCGCATGAACCAGTTTTGCCCAAAGTCGTCTTGGAAGTTCAACGGCATGGGTTCTTAAAACTGTCTTTTTGGGTTCTACTTCTTTAATTTTTCGGAGTAAGCCTTCCATGGAAGCTGTTGTATATTCAGGTGTCCAATTGATGATCACTCGAAATACATAATTATATCCATTCAAAATATTGGCTCCCCAAGCAGACAATTTTAGGATTGCCGGTCCACTTAACCCCCAATGCGTTATCAATAAGGGGCCTTCGGACTGTAAAACGGGTTCTTCCTTCTTTGCACTTTTTAAATTGAGGTCAACTTTATTGGAAGCGAAAATTTTCTTGGGGGGGATTTCAGCAGAAACGTTGGTGCTTATGCCTTGTATCCCATTAATGCGATCATCATTGATGTTGAACGTGAACAAAGAGGGTACCGGTGTAACAATAGTATGTCCCAACGTCTGAAGTTGTTGCCAAATCTTGGTGTTGCTCCCTGTGGCCAAAAGCAACTTTTTGGCTTGGTAGTGTTTGTTCATAGTGGTTACCTGCCATTCCCCATCCTTTTTCTGGAAATGCTTCACGGAGCTGTTTCGTAAAATTTTAACGCCCAATCGTTCGGCTTCGCCTACTAGACAATCTATTATGGATTGTGAAGAATCGCTCTGGGGGAATACGCGTCCATCCTCTTCAATCTTGAGCGGCACCCCACGTTCTTCAAAAAATGCCATGACATCCATGGGGGCGTAATTGTGGAACGGTCCCAATAGTTCTCTCTCACCACGGGGATAGTTGGTACAAAGATCGCGTGGCGAAAACTCACCATGGGTTACATTGCACCGACCGCCCCCTGAAACTTTTACTTTGGACAATACACTCTTGCCCCGTTCAAAAATGGCAATCTTTAAATGGGAAGCCTTTTCAGCAATGTGGATTCCGGCATAAAACCCGGCAGCACCACCTCCAACGATGATCACATCAAACATCAATGCGCTCGTTCAGGATAATTGGTAATGATTCCGTCTACCCCAAAATCTTTCATTCGTTGAATATCTTCTGGTTCGTTGACTGTCCACGTATAGACCTTCAATCCTTCTTCCTGCATTTTTTGCACGTTTTCAGCAGTCAATGTGGTATATCTGGGATTGATGGCCATTGCATTCAATTCCTTAGCGACCGCAATGGCTTCCAGTGGGTCTTCTCCTATTAGAACTGCAATCTTAATGTCTTTATTGATTCTTCGCATCTCACGGAGTTCATCCCACTTAAAACTGGAAATAACAATATTATCTAGTGACCAGCCCTTGTTTTCAATAAAACTTTTTGTGATGAAGTTGACCTGTTCTGACGTTCCTGCTCCCTTCAATTCAATATTCAATCCCACTTGGTTATCAATAAGATTCAACACATGCTCTAGCAACGGAATCTTGTGTCCTCCATCCAAAACAAGTTCCTGCATGTCAGTTAAACTATATGCTTCTATTTCACCTTCCCCATTTGTTAATCTATCCACTGTATCATCATGAAATACCACAGTTTCGCCACTTTTAATCTGGAATACATCTATTTCAATCATATCCACACCCATATCCATGGCCTTCTGTATTGAGGCCAGTGAATTTTCAGTTTCATGGCCCATGGCCCCCCTATGGCCAATGACCAATGGTTTTAAATCTTTCATTCCGCAACTGTTATATAAGAAAATGACAATCGATGCCCAAAGTAGGTTTTTCTTCATTTTTTGGTTTTAAATACAGTTAAAAATACAACTTGAAAAATTTAATCTGGGAGCTAAGCGGAAAAATGAAATATTTATGGGTCTTATGGCTTAAAAAAGAGATATTCATTTTATAACGCGTTGATTTTTATCGATTTGTTAAATTTTATTTAATACATTTATCATATTGATAACCAATAAAAAACTACGACCATGTTTTCTAAATCTAATTTGTTGGCCACCTTGGTTGCCACGATTGTCATGTTTTTTCTGGGATACCTCATTTGGGGTATTGCCACTGTAGACTTTTTTACAGAACACACCATTGTCAACGCCATGAAAGAGGTTCCCGATTTGGGAATTATAGCCTTAGCGAATCTTATTGCCTCCTTTATCCTTAGTACCCTCTACAGCAAATGGGCCAGAGGCTATCATTCTTTGGGTCAAGGATTTGAGTTCGGGGCCTGGATTGGGGCTCTAATAGGATTGGGAATGGGACTTATTACTTATGCCACTGTAAGCTGGATGGACATTACTGCTCATTTGGTCGAAGCCATAATCGACATTATTTTTTACGGTATCATAGGGGCCATCATTGCACTGATCTACAAAAAAACAGCTGCAAAGGAGTAAGGCAACTAACCAACCTAAGCTCGGGCGGATTGCTTTGCAATCCGCTTTTTTACTGTTCCAATTTAAAAATATAGGATTCTAAAGGTTTCAGCTCTACCCAAACCTTTCCTTGCCCATTTTCTACTGATAAGGTCGGTTCCACTTTTCCATATAATTCTTCGGAAAGGCCATACGCTTTATCCTTCAATTGCCATTTGGCAATGATATCTTCCGGAACCTTAAGCTCAAAGGCATAGCTTTTTTGGGTATCGAAATTGGAAATGACCAGCAGTTTTTCCTCATCGGTCCACCTTGCAAAGGAAAGGACCCTATGATCATAGTTCTCGGTACGTTCTTTATTATAAAAATGAGTTTCTTGGTAATCGCCCATCAAGGCCTCACTTTGTTTGGTAAAATTTAAAAGACGGGCATAAAAATCCCGTAGGTCTTTTTCTTCTTGTGACAATTGACCTCCATCAAATGCTTTATTGTTCATCCAACGTTGATGGTGGGGCACTCCAATGTAATCGAAAATGGAGGTTCGTGTAGGACTTCCAAAACCAGCATCCTCAGCGGCTGGCTCACCCACTTCCTGTCCAAAATAAATCATGACAGGAGAGGTACTTATGGTTGCCGAGACCACCATCGCTGGTTTTCCAAGTTCCGCTTTGCCTGCAAAATCTGGACTGGCAATTCTTTGCTCATCATGATTTTCCAGAAAATGTAGCATGTGGTGCTCAATGTCCAACACCTTTTGTTGTACCACGGGAATATGGTCTGTCCAACCATACCCTTTCATAATATGCTTTAAACCATCATAAAAATCCACTTTGTCGTAGAGGCAATCCATTTTTCCCAAATGGATATAGCCCCTATACAGGTCAGGATTGTACACTTCCGCCATTAAAAAAGCGTCTGGCTTCTTCATTTTGATGTTGGAATTCAGGTAGCTCCAAAACTCCACCGGCACCATTTCGGCCATATCGTAACGAAACCCATCCACTCCAAAATCCAACCAATACAGCACAATATCCCTAAATTTTATCCAAGAATCGGGCACAGTTTTATCACTCCAAAATTGAAAGTGTTCTTTGTAGCCCTTGCTCCTGAAGTCCCCCGGCAACTCATCAAAATCCTTGGTTCCATCCGGACGCACCCCATAATTGATTTTCACCGTTTCATACCAATCGTTGAAATGGGGTTGGGCCATTCGGGAACCATTTCCTGTCCATTTGGCGGGGTTCTCCTCAAGTTTTTGATTTGATAACGGAACGTTTTTTCCGCCTAAAGGTACATAGCCATGCTCCCAATGTGGCAATTGAAAGGGTTGACCAGGGATGTAGTAAAAATTATTGTCAACATCGTATTCCTTCGTAACATCGTCACGGGCGCCCAAGTCCACCACTCCTTTAGGGTTATTGGTCCCTTTATATTTGCGGGCCACATGGTTGGGCACTATGTCAATGATCACTTTCATCCCCAATTTATGGGTCCTCTGGATAAGTTCCTTGAATTCATCGAGTCGTTTGGAAGGGTCCATGGCCAAATCGGGGTTTACATTGTAGTAGTCCTTTACGGCGTAAGGTGAGCCTGCACGCCCCTTGACCACATTGTAATCGTCATTGGAAATGCCACATGCAGTATAATCATTGACTAGGGCATGGTGTAGCACTCCGGTATACCAGACATGGGTGACCCCTAAAGCTTGGATTTCCCCCAAAGCTTTTTCAGTAAAATCCGCAAACTTCCCTACTCCATTTTCTTCAATGGTGCCCCAAGGGGTGTTGGTAGTATTGGTATTTCCAAAAAGTCGGGTAAAGACTTGGTATACTATGGTTTTTTGCTTCATGAGGTCTCTTGTGGTTTTCCAACCGCAAAATAAGGGAACTTTTTTAGGTGTTTACCGTTTCTCCGGGCATCAATGTAATAGATTTTCCATGCACCTGAATACCTAAAGAATCGTCACCTGAAATTTGAAAAGAGCTTCCTTTATGTGAAACAGTAATGGTAACAATTTGATTTCTAAAATTGATCTTGAAGGAGTAGGATTTCCATTGTTCTGGAATTTGGGGGGTAAAGCTGAGTACGTTATCCACGACCCGCATTCCCCCAAAACCTTCCACAATGCTCATCCATGTGCCTGCCATGGAGGTAATGTGAAGCCCTTCCTCCACTTCCTTATTGTAATCGTCCAGATCCAACCGGGATGTTCTTAAGTAAAAGGTATAGGCCTGTTCCATTCGTCCCAGTTTTGCAGCTTGAATACTATGCACACAAGGCGAAAGTGAGGATTCGTGAACGGTAAAAGGTTCGTAAAAATCGAAATGACGTTCCAATTCGTCCTGACTGAAATGATCTTCAAAAAAGTAAAAGCCTTGAAGCACATCGGCCTGTTTTATGTAGGGGGACCTAAGGATACGATCCCAGCTCCATTTTTGGTTGATGGGTCTTTGGGACTTGTCCAAATCTTGCACCCTTACCAATTCCTTGTCCAAAAATCCATCTTGTTGTAAGAACACTTTGTGTTTTTCAGAAAAAGGAAAATATATGTTGTCGGCCACTTTGGCCCAGTCTTCAATTTCAGTTGGAGACAACTTTGTGTTAGAAATTATACGTTGGTAATCCTCCGGATAGGATTCAGATACAATTTTGGCCTGATCCACGGCATATTCCATGCACCATTTGGCCAAATAATTGGTATACCAGTTGTTGTTGACGTTGTTCTCATACTCATTGGGTCCGGTTACGCCCAACATTACATACTGTTGCTTCTCTTCTGAAAAATTGACCCGCTGGTACCAAAACCGAGCTATCCCTATCAAGACTTCCAAGCCCATTTTGGGGATATAGCTGTAATCTCCTGTGAAACGGTGATAATTGTATATGGCGAAGGCGATCGCCCCGTTTCTGTGAATTTCCTCAAAGGTAATTTCCCATTCGTTATGGCATTCTTCGCCGTTCATGGTGACCATTGGATAGAGTGCCGCACCATTTTTAAATCCTAATTTTTCCGCATTCTCTATGGCCTTTTGTAGATGGTTATAGCGGTATTCCAATAAGTTCCATGCCACCTCCTGGTTTTTGGTGGCCATATAAAAGGGCAGGCAGTATGCCTCGGTGTCCCAATAAGTGCTTCCTCCATATTTCTCACCGGTGAACCCTTTTGGGCCAATATTCAGTCTGGAATCTTTTCCAAGATAGGTTTGGTTAAGCTGAAATATGTTGAATCGGATTCCTTGCTGTGCCTTTACATCACCTTCAATGGCAATGTCGCTCATTTCCCAAATTTTAGCCCAGGCTTCCTTTTGCATTTGCAATAGGGCTTCAAAACCTAGTTTGGATGCTTGGTCCAGAACCCGATTGGCAACTTCGACAAGTTTGTCTGCCGGATGATTTCTATCCACGGTATAACCGCCATATTTAATCAAGGTCAGGGTTTCATCCTTTTGGAGGTTTAACTTATAGGTATGGGATATGGAAACTTCATCTTTTTTAACGGCAGGGATTTCATCGGCCTTTACTCCATCAACATATAGCTCACTACCCATGAAGGTACAGACCTTAAATTGGGTCTTCATGGTGTGCGATTCCACAAAAGCCCTATTTTGTTTGGAGTCAATTCCAGTGATGTTCCAAAATTTGTCGTCCCAGTTGCTATCCCTGTTCTTTATCCCACCATCCACATAAGGCGTTACTGTGACTTCTGCATCGGCATTGAGGAGCTGTACATTATATTGTATGGCACCCAATTCATCCAAATCCAAACTCAAAAAACGAACCACCTCAACAGCAATTTCCAAATCATTGGGCATGGTGGCAACGAAACTGCGCTTGTACCATCCTTCTTTCATATTGAGTTCCCGAAGAAAATGCGCAACTTTTTTGCAGTTGGCCAAATTCAATGGCTGGCCATTCAAGGAAATATCGATACCAATCCAATTTGGCGCATTAAGGACTTTTGCGAAGTACTCTGGATAACCGTTTTTCCACCATCCTACACGGGTTTTGTCCGGATAGTAGACCCCAGCTATATAACTGCCCTGAAAAGTTTCCCCTGAATACTGCTCTTCAAAATTGGCGCGCTGCCCCATGGCTCCATTCCCAAGACTGAATAGGCTCTCGGACGATTGTACCAATTCTTTGTCAAACCCTTCTTCAATAATGGACCAAGGGTGTGTGGTTATGTATTCTTGATTCATTTTTTCTGAATTAATATGCTGGCTGAAGTTAACCTATTGCCCGCATTTTGGTTAATGTACAATGGAATCCCTGATCACCAAGGTAGGCTCCAAAATTTTGGTCTGGTAGGTTTCTTCATCTTCTTCACTTTCTACCTTGTCTATCAGCATTTGGGCAGAGACCTCGCCCATTTTTTCGCCATGTTGGGCTACTACTGTAAGACTTGGATTGGCATATTTGGACAAAACTCCATCCGTAAAACCTATAACAGAAACATCTTCCGGAATTCTAAGTCCATTTTTCTGTGCCAATCGCATGCTATAGACGGCGAATATTTCATTAACGCATAGGACTGCATCAAGTTTTTGGTTTTCCAAGAAGTCTTTGATACTTGCCTCGTCCATTTCCATGGTAGGTAGTTTTAGGATTCTGGATTCATCCACCTCAATACCAGTTTCCATGAGTGCTTTTTTGTAACCCATGGTACGTGATTTGCTTACACTGAGGTAATCGTCCGTAGTGATCAACGCTATTTTTTTCCTCCCCTGTTCCACGAGCTTTTTTGTGGCTATATACGCCCCAAGCTCATCATCTATAATAACTTTGTCACATTCAATCTCATTGGTGATACGGTCAAAAAGTACCACAGGAATCCCCTGCTCGGTAACTTCCTTAAGGTGATTATAGTCCCCTTTTTGTTGGGTTTCCGATGATAGCGACATAATAAAGCCATCTATGCTTCCATTAGCCAACATTTCCATGTTAATTACCTCTTTATCAAAGGACTCCTCGGAAAGGCATACAATTACATTATAGCCCCTGGCATTGGCATATTTTTCAATACCCCGAATAACTGTGGTAAAAAAATGGTGAACAATATCCGGGATTACCACACCAATGTTCTTGGTCCTCTTATTTTTGAGGCTAATGGCTATATTGTTGGGTTTGTAATTATACAGCCTTGCAAAAGCCTGTACTTTTTCCTTGGTGTCCCTACTGATTTCTTCACTGTTCTTTAGTGCCTTTGACACAGTGGAGATGGACACCTCCAATTCTCTTGCGATATCTTTTAAGGTGATTTTTGTTTTCAACAATCCAAAATTTAGATTTTCATGATTTGGTATTTTGAAAGTACGCATTAAAAAAAAGAGCCTTTATCAAAATATGTTTTTTTTAACACATAATACCTTTTAGTTAGAAATAAAATCTTAATTAAATGTTAAAATGCCTAAAAAGATAAAAAATGTTATATTAGCCATGTATTACAATATTCTTAATTTTCTTTTCTTATATTGTAATATAAACAAACCAACCCATTAAGTTTTGTCAACCCTGCACATATCCAAAGTTATTAACACGAAACCGTTTTCGTTTTGCATTGCAGATATGTGTTGATTTTAATTAACATATTTTTTATATATGTTTAACACTTGAATTAAAATTAACTAAACTTAAAATTAATTATTTATGAAGATTACGCTACTAAAAAGCTTTTTGATGCTTGGGGCATTTTTATGCTTTGGCTTAACAAAAGCTCAGACAGTGTCAGGTACTGTTTCGGACGCAACTGGACCGTTGCCCGGGGCAAGCGTACTTGTAAAGGGCACTACCAATGGTACTCAAACCGATTTTGACGGAAACTACAACTTGGACGGCATAGCTGACTCTGCCGTTTTGGTGTTCAGTTATATTGGTTACAAATCCATTGAAGTTGCCGTCAATGGACGCTCTACAATAAGTGTGACCCTAGAAGAGGATACCCAAGCCTTGGACGAGGTTGTAATTATTGGTTATGGTCAAACAACAATTAAAGATGCAACCGGAGCTGTAGCTGCTGTTACTTCGGAAGATTTCAATGGAGGTATTATCTCATCCCCGGAGCAATTGATCCAAGGTAAAACTGCAGGGGTACAGATTACCCAAGCCAGTGGTGAGCCCGGTGCCGGCATTGCCCTTCGTATTAGGGGCACAACTTCCGTTCGGTCTAATAACAATCCACTGTTTGTGGTGGATGGTATCCCATTGACCAGTGACACAGCACCTGAATCCGGAAACATAGGTTTCGGTACCAGTGGCTCAAAAAACCCTCTGGCTTTCTTAAACCCATCGGATATTGAGAGCATGAGTATTCTTAAAGATGCTTCTGCAACTGCCATTTACGGGTCTAGGGGCGCCAACGGTGTGGTTATTATAACCACTAAGAGCGGTAAAGGTAGTCAAGGAGGTGTATTCGAATTCAATTCCACTCTAAGTATTTCAAACCCAGCCAATGATTTACCCCTTTTGGGTAGAGAAGCTTTTCTTGATGCCGTGGAACAATTTGGTGGTGATAGAGTGGCTCAAGACGCAGGTGCAAATACCGATTGGCAAGATGTTGTAACCAGAAGGGCTGTTTCCCAAAATCAAAACATTACGTATTCAAACAATTATGGAAAAGGTAATATAAGGGCCACCTTCGGCTATGGAAAACAATTCGGTATCGTACAAAATTCCTCAATGGAGCGAATCACTGGAAGAGTAAATTGGGGACATCGGTTTTTGGATGATAAATTAAGACTCAACTTACAGGGAACAATGTCCCGTGTAAACGACGAATCCCCTGCACTCAGTGGTAGTGCCGGATTTAGAGGGGATCTTTTAGGGGCTGCTTATTCTGCAAACCCAACCTGGCCCAATAGCCCAACATATAACTCAGGGGGGCAGTTGAATCCACGGGTACTCACAGATTACATCCAATCATTGAGCAACACTAACCGAGCATTAATCAATTTCTCGGCAGAATATGATTTTACCCCAGAACTTACAGCTAAAATTAATTTGGGATATGATAAGTCAGAGGCCACTAGAAATGCCGTCGCTTCAGCTTTAGGAAGAAACTTGGACAGAGGAACCTTCGGAAATGGGCGTGGGGCAATCAATAATTTGGATATCGAGAATAGACTGATTGAAGCTACCCTGAACTATAAGAAAGAGTTTGAAAACTCTAATCTTGACGCAATTGTCGGTTTCTCATTTCAAGACTTTGCTAATTCTGGTAGAAACGTAAGAGGCTTTGGTTTTTCTACAAACGAGCTAAATCAAATGTCAAACTATTTGAATGAAACCGTTAATATCATTGAACGGAATATAGATGGCAGGTACCAGCAATATGGATATGCTCCCAACACCAATGGTGTCTTCATCAATAGATTGGTTCCTAATATTGAAACCGAAAACATTGGAATTATAGATGGAACTAGGGTGAATTCTTTGTTTGTTGACACTTTTGATACAACAGATGAGCTTCAGTCTTTCTTTGCAAGGGTCAATTATACCATAGCAGACAAGTATTTGTTCACGGCAACCGTCAGAGCAGATGGCTCCTCACGATTTGGTGGGAACAATCAATATGGATATTTCCCATCCGCCGCCTTTGCCTGGAAATTGAATGAAGAAGACTTTATTGGCGATTCCGTTTCTACCCTCAAACTTAGATTGAGCTTTGGCATCACAGGAAACCAAGATGGCTTGGGCCATGCCAACTACATCTTTAGATCAAGATACGCTGTCCCCGATCAGGTAATTTCCGATGGTGGAGACATCAATATTCCAGGAACAGAGACCGTAGCCTTCCCCAATGAAGATTTGAAATGGGAAGAAACAGTACAATATGGTGTTGGTCTTGATTTTGGTTTCGGAAATGACAGGCTAAATGGTTCTGTTGATTTCTACCGTAAAGACACCCAAGATGTGCTTTTGAGGGTAAATTCTGCACAACCTGCTCCCCAACAATTCTTTTTTGGAAACTTTGACTCCTCTATCATTAACCAAGGAGTGGAATTCTCCATAAACTATGATTTGGTACAGAGCGCCGATTTCAACTGGAGCGCCGGTCTTAATGTTGCCTATAACGACAATGAGATTAAAAAGCTTAGAAACCCACTTGGAGGAAAGGTGATTATCCCCTCTGGACAAATTCGAGGCCAAGGTCTATCCAATGCCTTTTCACAGCGTTTAGAAGAAGGCCAGCCTTTGTTCGCATTCTTCTTGAGACAATTTGAAGGATACGATGGTGATGGACAACCTATTTTCACTGGAGGCATCGATAACCAAGTGTATATAGGTGAAACTGCATTGCCAGATATTACCGGAGGATTTTCCACAAATCTCAGTTACAAAAATTGGGATCTGTCAGCCTATTTGAGTGGTCAGTTTGGAGCAGCGGTGTACAACAATACCGCCAATGCATTCTTTACTGCAGGTGCCATACAGAATGCACGTAACGTTACTCCAGATGTTCCAGCTAGTGACGAATCTGGTCTTGCCGAAGCATCTGTATCTACTAGATTTTTAGAAAGTGCGGATTTTGTTCGCCTCCAAAATATGACACTCGGATACAATGTTCCGCTAAGCGGTGATGGTACCTTAAAAAGCTTAAGGTTATCCGTTACGGGCCAAAACCTATTCTTGATTACAGATTATAGTGGTCTAGACCCCGAGGTTAGTGTTACCCCCGGCAACTCTAACGGTTCTACCGATCTATTGAACGGTATCCCAATTGCTGGTATCGATTATACAGCGTTCCCTAGGCCAAGAACTTTCACAATTGGACTAAATGCTACCTTTTAATAAAAAATTGAAAAGATCATGAAAAGAAGAAAAATCAAGATTAATCTATCGATTCTCGTTTCGACTATCCTTGTGCTTGCATGTACAAATCTGGAAGTTGAACCTACGGATTCCGTTTTTAACGAAGCGGACACAGGAGGGTTTGGTGGCGTTAACGCACAAAGTAACCTCAACAACCTGTACAATGATGTTTACGGACAATTGGGAGATCAAGCAAATTTCTTTGCTCTCAATGAAGTATCCACAGATGAAATGCTGGTACCGACACGTGGTACGGATTGGGGCGACAATGGAATTTGGCGTACACTGCATACACATACCTGGGATCCACAGCACCTCTATATTCTAAACGTTTGGAACAACTTGAACCAAAATGTATATAGGGCTTCTGAAATTATTGACAGTAGAAGCTCTCCAACTGCCCAGCAAAAAGCAGAAGCGCAATTCTTAAGGGCTTTCAGTATGTTCTTTGTATTAGATTTATATGGTCAGGTGCCATTTAGAGGATTAGATGATGGACCGAACATTAATCCAGCCGTAATGACAAAACAAGAGGCCTATGACTTTATCGTTTCTGATTTAACGGAAGCCATTCCCAACTTGCCCTCATTGGGCCCTGGTGCTGATGGATTGAGCAAGGCTACCCAAGCCGCTGGCCGATTCTTATTGGCCAAGGTCATGATGAATGGGGAACGGTATACCGGTAACGCCGCAAATTACACCGAAGTAATCGATTTAATTGATGCGATTGCCGGTGATGGTTATGCTTTACAAGATGGTTACTTTGAAATCTTTACGGAGGAAGCAGACTCCGAAACGATTTGGTGGGCTAGCACCTCTGTTGGCAACAGGATTTGGAATGGAATGCACTACCATATCGTGGCACCAGATAATACTGGTGGAGGATGGAACGGGTTCAGCACCCTTGCCGAATTTTACGACTTATTTGAAGGAGACCCTGATAGCAACTATGTTGGAGATGGTCAAGAGGAAAGAAGAGGTTGGGTGCCTGACGCAAGTAATGCCGATGAGGTAAACCTCGGTATTGGATATGGCTTCCTGATTGGTCAAATGTATGACGCAAGCGGTGTCCCATTAAAAGATCGTCCCGGAAACCCCTTGGTCTTCACCAAGGAAATCCCCGGATTGGCTGGCAACAATGAGCGCACGGGTATTCGTACCATCAAGTACCACCCTGCAGGTGAACGTTCTTTCAACAGTCATGAGATTGTCTTCAGATATGCCGATGCGCATCTTTTAAAAGCGGAGGCTATCTTAAGAAATGGAGGAGACCCTACAGCATTGGTCAATGAACTTAGGACCTTGAGAAAAGCAACGCCTCTTGGAACGGTTACTGCCCAAGATTTGATTGACGAAAGAGGAAGGGAACTCTATAAAGAGTTTTGGAGAAGAAACGACTTGGTTCGTTTTGGGCAGTATACTAAAGATTGGGAATTTAAAGATCCAAGTTCTGTAGGTGATGACACCAAGAACTATTTTCCTATTCCTACCAACGCCCTATTGTCAAACCCAAATTTGGTTCAAAATCCTGGATACTAGACAATCCATAGTTTAGGCTTTTATATATCTAAGGAGGCCGCCAATTGGCGGCCTCTTTTATTTGTGAAACCACAAACATTCAATAGCTCACCATTATACAATCATTAGTCAAACCTTAGACGATTGTTAACCTTTACAGTCTTCTGGTTTCCTATGGAAATGGTTAACTTACCATCTATTTTTATGGGTAAAATGAACAGCACATACTGGTTTGTTCTTGGGATTTTTTTAGTGACCACAAGTTGTACTAATAAAAATCCAAATTCCCTATTTGCGGATAAAAAACCGTCCCAAACAGGTATAACCTTCATTAATAAACTCCATCAAACACCAGAATTGAACATTCTAAACTACCTCTATTTTTATAATGGAGCAGGAGTTGCGGCGGCAGATTTTAACGGAGACAACCTAGTTGATCTTTATTTCACATCCAATCAAGGTGAGGATAAGCTATACCTGAATCATGGCGATTTTAAGTTCGAGGACATTACGGAAGCAGCTCAAATTAAAAACGATACCGGTTGGACCACAGGGGTAACGCATGCCGATGTTAACAACGATGGACTCATCGACATATACATCTGCAAAGTTGGGGACCATGGTCCCATAAATGGAAAAAATCTTCTTTATATCAATAAAGGAGTCAGCGAAAATGGAACCCCTGTTTTTAAGGAGGAAGCTTCAAAGTATGGATTGGACTTTATCGGCTATTCCACCCAAGCTGCGTTTTTTGATTACGATCTTGATGGAGATTTGGACATGTACCTACTAAATCATTCGGTAAACCCTAATCGTTCCTACGGGAAAGGCTCTAAACGAACAATAACCGACTCTATGTCCGGTGATGTTCTCTTCAGGAATGACCATGGTAATTTTGTCAATGTTTCCAAGGAAGCTGGAGTATTTCAAGGAAGTATTGGTTATGGCCTTGGACTGGCTATCAGTGATATCAATAATGATGGGTATCCGGACATTTATGTGGGGAATGATTTTTTTGAGAACGATTATCTCTACATCAACCAAAGAGATGGCACATTTAAAGAGGTTATATCGGAGGATAATACCAAAATTGGGCATACTACTCATTTTTCCATGGGTAATGACGTGGCCGATGTGAACAATGATGGCCTAACAGATATTTTGTCCTTGGATATGCTCCCAGAAGACTTGGAGACCTACAAAACATCCGGGGCGGAGCACCCTTATCCTGTTTATCAGCAATACTTGAAAAATGGATTTGCCCCCCAATACATGCAAAATGCACTCCACCTTAATCTGGACGGGGAACGCTTTGGGGAAATTGCCAATTTAAGTGGCATTGAGGCTACTGAATGGTCCTGGGGAGCCCTATTTGCAGACTTTGACAATGATGGTTTCAAGGATCTGTTTATATCCAATGGCATTCAAGGTGTAACCAACGACATGGATTACATCAACTATATTTCCAATGAACAAATTCAAAAAAATATAGCATCCGGGCTCTCGGATAAGGACATGTCCCTTATTGAAAAGCTTCCCAAAAAGAAAGTCCCCAATTATTTCTATAAAAATAAGGATGGTGTCACTTTTACCAATGTCACGGATGTATGGAGTCAGAAAAAAGCTTCCTACAGTAACGGTTGCACCTATGCCGACCTTGATAATGACGGCGATTTAGATCTTGTGGTGAACAATGTCAATCAAGAAGCTTTTGTCCTTGAAAATACCTTAAAAAAATCAAACTATATCAAAATACAATTTAAAGGCTCGACCAAAAACCCATTTGGCATTGGGGCAAAGGTCATTATATTCCAAAACTCCCAAAAGGCAGTCCAGGAAAACATCCCAACCCGTGGATTTCTTTCCGCAAAAGACAACACCTTAAACTTTGGTCTTGGGAAGGATAGCATCATAGACTCCATACAAATTATTTGGCCTGGGGGGTCGCACCAAACGCTCCATCATTTGGAAACCAACAAAACTTTGACGGTATCCCATACAGATTCCAAGGGCGATTATTATACCTCAAGACCTCACAAGAGTGATCCAATCTTTTCAAAGCCTACTCAACCATTCGATTTTGTTCACAAAGAACAACCCTCCTTGGATTTTGATAGAAACCCACTGATTCCTTTTTCTTATTCAAATGAAGGTCCATCTGTATCTGTAGGAGACATAAACAATGATGGTTTTGATGATATTTTTATCAGCGGTGCCAAAAAACAGGCTTCTGTTCTTTTCATACAAGATGAAAATGGGAACTTCAACAACCACCAAGAAGATGTATTTAAAGAAGATACCATAAGTGAAGATACTGATCACACACTTTTTGATGCAGATAATGATGGGGATTTAGACCTTCTTGTGGTAAGTGGTGGCAATGAATTTACCCAAGGGGAACCTTTACAGCCCAGATTATATCTTAATGAGAATGGGAAGTTCGTTAAAAATCGCACAAAATTTCCTCAAGTGGAAGTGAATGCCTCCAAGGTAGCTGCCGTGGATTTTGACAATGATGGAGATTTAGATATATGTATTGCCTCCAATGGGTTGCCCACTAAATTTGGAGAGTCTTCCAAGCAATATATTTTTCTAAATGATGGCAGCGGAATGTTTACGGAAATCACTCCAACCTTTGCTCCAGATCTTGAAAATAATATCAATGTCAAAGATTTCGTCTGGACGGATTTGGATGGAAACGGATTGCCAGATTTGATTATAGCTGGGCATTGGACTCCCATCACTATTTTCCTTAATGACGGCAAGCAGCTCATCAAACAGGCCAACAACGGTCTTGAAAACACCAACGGATGGTGGAACTGCATACAAGTGGCCGATTTGGACAACGATGGCGACATGGATATTTTGGCCGGAAATTGGGGCCTTAACACAAAGTTCAGAGCTTCAAAAGAACGTCCTGTAACCCTTTACATCAATGATTTTGATAACAATGGCTCCATTGAGACAGTGGTCACCTATTTTCACGGAGAGCGGGAAACCGTTTTTTCATCCAAGGATGAACTCGCCAAACAGATGCCTTTCCTCAATAAAAAATTCCTGTTCTATAAAGATTTTGCCAAGGCATCCTTAGAAGATCTTTTTGAAAAGGATAAATTGGACAAGGCCCTCAAGAAAAAAGTGTACATGCTAGAGACAACCTATTTCCAAAACAATGGAAACGGTGTCTTTGCCCCAAAGGAATTGCCCTTTATGGTACAAGCCTCTACCGTTAATGACATCTTTATTGAAAAGAATGATAAAGAAACGATTAATGAAATATTAATGGTGGGCAATAATTTTGAGATAAGTACCCAACTTGGTAGATTAGATGCTTCACATGGGCTTTTGTTACAAAATGATGGGCAGGGCAATTTAATCTGGAAACAAAGCTTGAGCATTTCTGGAGCTGCCCGTAAAATTGAGAAGATAACAAGAAACGGGGATACGGGATTCATCATTACACTCAACAACAATTCTCCTTTCTTTTTAAACAAAAAACAGAACTCGGAATGAAACTCAGATATACAATCCTATGCGCTACATTGATTTTTGTTGCGTCTTGCGGAAAAAAAGAATCAAATAATGGTGGGGAAGAGCAACAAGAAACGCTGTTTACGCTCTTATCCCCTGAAGAATCTGGAGTATCGTTCGTAAATGTCGTTGAGAACCAAAAAGACTTCAACATCTTCAAGTATCGTAATTTTTACAATGGGGGAGGCGTTGCCATAGGCGACATTAACAACGATGGGCTTTCCGATATCTACCTAACCGGAAACATGGTTTCCAATCGTCTTTACTTGAACAAAGGCAATCTTCAATTCGAGGACATTTCCGAAAGTGCAGGCATTATGGGAAATAAACCGTGGTCCACAGGTGTGGTCATGGTAGATGTGAACCAAGATGGGCTTCTGGATATCTACGTCTGCAATGCCGGGAATATGGAAGGCAATAACCATGATAACGACCTGTACATTAACAATGGGGATCTTACTTTCACGGAAAAGGCCAACGAGTACAATTTGGCAAAAACCGGGTTTACCACCCACGCTTCCTTTTTTGATTATGACAAGGATGGGGATTTGGATGTCTATATCCTCAACAACAGCAACATTCCCGTGAGTAGCCTAGGATATGCAGAACAAAGAGAAGTAAGGGCCCAAGATTGGGAAGGTGTTCCCGATATTTTCAAAGGTGTTGGGGATATGCTACTCCGCAATGATGATGGCAAATTTGTTGATGTCAGCGAAGAAGCAGGAATCTATGGAAGTCTTATCGGCTTCGGATTGGGGGTATTGGTCACCGATTTTAATGGGGATCTCTACCCGGATATTTATGTGTCCAACGATTTTTATGAAAGGGATTACCTCTACATCAACCAAAAAAACGGCACCTTTAAGGAAGAAATCAAGGCATGGACATCTCATCTGAGTTTGTCGGCCATGGGTATAGACATTGCGGACATCAACAATGATGGCCATAACGACATCTTCATTACGGACATGCTGCCCGAAGAAGAACATAGGGTCAAATCCGTAATGGAATTCGATGGCTACAATGTCTTCGACCTAAAACAGAGCAAGGATTTCTACCAACAGTACATTCAAAATACACTTCAGCTCAATAATGGCAACGGTACTTTTTCCGAAGTAGCCTATTACAGTGGTATCGATGCCACGGATTGGAGCTGGGCCGGCCTTATGTTCGACATGGACAATGACGGCCTAAAGGACATTTTCGTGACCAACGGTATCAATCATGATCTTACCGATTTGGATTTTGTGGACTTTTTTGCCAACGAAATCGTGCAAAAAATGGCCCTCACCGGAAAAAAGGAATCCATAGATTCCATCATCAGTAAAATGCCCATTAAGCCCCAACCCAATTATGCCTATAAAAACAATGGGGATATTACTTTTAAAAATGCCAACAAGGAATGGGGGTTTGAACTACCGTCCCGATCCAACGGCGCTGCATATGGGGATTTGGACAATGATGGCGATTTGGATTTGGTCATCAACAATGTCAACACCGAAACGTTTGTCTATCGTAACAATTCAGAAACCCAATTGGATAACAACTTTGTTCAATTAAAATTCAAAGGACCCAAAAACAACCCCTTTGCGATAGGAACTTTGGCCAAATTCTATTTTAATGGAAACATCATCAACCAAGAACTGATTCCATCCCGGGGATTTCAATCTTCCATGGGGTACGAAATGACAATTGGTCTAGGTAAAACCGAAGCATTGGATTCCATCCGCATTGTTTGGCCCGATGAGAAAACCCAAAAACTGGAAAATGTAAAAGCCAACCAAGTATTGGTGCTACATTATGAAGACGCCACCCAAACCTATACGATCCCAAAAGAAAATACCCAAAATTCCTTCCTGAAAGAGTTGGATGCAGCAACCATGGAATCGCACATGGAAGATAGCTATAACGATTTTGACTATGAGGGGCTTATCTATCAAAAACTGTCCCAAGAAGGCCCTTCATTGGCCGTGGCGGATATTAATGGTGATGGAAACGAAGATTTTTTCATAGGTGGCGCACGTGGTCAATCTGGGGCCATATATCTGCACACAGGAAGTGGAAAAGTCAAGCAAAAAATATCAAAAGTTTTTGAAGATGACAGGGATTATGAAGATGTGGCCGCCGCTTTCTTCGATGCCGATGGGGATAACGACCTTGATCTCCTTGTAGGTTCCGGGGGTAACAATGTAGGCTTACAACGAAGCTACAGACCGCGTTTATATCTTAATGATGGCAACGGAAATTTCACAAAATCGGACAACGAATTACCATCCACGTTTAAAAATACTTCCACGATTTCTCCCTATGATTTTGATAACGACGGTGACATGGATGTCTTTATTGGGTCAAGAAGCGTGGTAGGGGTCTATGGCCTTTCCCCAGATCATTTATTCTTGGAAAATATGGGAGATGGCACTTTTACCAATGTCACCGAACGCCTAGCATATGACCTTAAGGATGCTGGCTTGGTCACCGACTCCAAATGGGTTGATATGGATGGTGATGGAAAGGATGATCTCATCATAACTGCCGAGTGGGATACGCCAAAAATATATAAGAACACGGGGCGTAGACTTACCAAGATGTCCTCTTCCTTGGACAGTCTTTATGGATGGTGGAACACCGTGGAAACCGCAGATTTGGACGGAGATGGTGACCAAGACCTTATTTTGGGCAATCAAGGTTTGAACCTACATTACACACCTTCCCATGAGCACCCTATGAAAATGTGGATCAATGATTACGACAATAATGGCACCATTGAACAGGTGGTGACCTTGGCACAAAATGGAGGTGATTACCCCATACACCAAAAAAGAGAACTTACGGAACAATTGCCCCCGCTTAAAAAGCAAAATTTAAAAGCATCGGATTATGCCCATCGTACCATACATCAAATTTTCCCGAAAGACGTGTTGGACAAATCCATTGTAAAGAAAGTGGAAACTTCGGCCTCGGTAATTGCCATTAATGACGGTGGCGGGAAATTTACCATACAAAATCTACCGCCAAGGGTACAGTTATCGTGTGTTTGTGATATCACTTGTGCCGATGTGAACAACGATGGCAATCTGGACCTTATCATGGCAGGTAATAATTATGATTTCAAACCCCAGTTTTCCCGACTAGATGCCGGCTATGGTAACCTTCTACTGGGCGACGGCAAGTTGGGTTTTGAATGGCAAAATTATAATGTGAGTGGTTTTAAAATCAAAGAAGAAGTAAAGTACCTGAAACAATTCAGGGATAAAACAGGAAAAACTTTTGTCATAGCGGCAATCAACAATAGCAAACCCAAGATTTTTGCCATCAATGAATAAACTGTTGGTCATACTGTTGGTTCCTATTTTCTTGGTAGGATGCAAGAAGGGCGGGGACCTTTTTGAGAATCCCGATCCCAACAAGACGGGGATTACCTTTACCAATACGCTGACCCCCTCGGACGACCTCAGTATTTTGGACTATCTGTATTTTTACAATGGTGGGGGTGTTTCCATTGGAGACATCAATAACGATGGCCTTCCTGATATTTTCTTTACGGGCAATCAGGTCAAAAATAAACTGTACCTGAACAAGGGACATTTAACATTTGAGGATATTTCCAGTTCTGCCGGTATTGAAGGAAACAGCAGTTGGAATACCGGGGTTACCATGGCCGATGTAAATGGTGACGGCTTTATGGACATTTATGTCTGCGCCGTGGTGGGCATCAACGGATTTAATGGGTTCAACGAGCTCTACATCAACAACGGTGACAATACCTTTACCGAAAGTGCCGCCCAATATGGTTTGGACTTTGATTCATACAGCTCAAATGCTTCGTTTTTTGATTATGATTTGGATGGAGACCTAGACCTTTACCTTCTTAACCATGCCGTGCATACCCAAAATTCCTTTGGCCGGTTCGACCTACGGTTTGAACGCCGATATGAAACGGGTGACAAACTCCTTCGAAACGACAATGGAAAATTTGTGGATGTCAGTGAAGAAGCAGGAATTTATGGCGGTGTAAACGGGTACGGTCTTGGTCTGGCCATTGCCGATTTTAATCAAGATGGCTATCCGGATATCTACGTGGGCAACGATTTTCATGAAGACGATTACTATTATTTGAACAACGGCGATGGTACATTTACCGAAAGCCTTAAAAAATATTTTGGCCATACCAGCAGGTTTTCCATGGGGAACGATGTGGCGGATATCAATAACGATGGGAGACCCGATTTTCTGTCATTGGACATGCTACCAGAAGATGAAGTAGCCCTAAAATCATCTGAAGGCGACGATAACATTCAGACCCAGAAACTACGGGTAGACCGTTATGGATACCACTATCAATTTACCCGAAATATGCTCTTTGTGAACCAGCCGGACGGCAATTACATGGAGACCGCTTTAATGAGTGGTATTGCTGCCACGGATTGGAGTTGGAGCGCTCTTTTTGGCGATTATGATCAGGATGGTATGCAAGATATTTTTATTTCGAATGGGATTCCAAAAAGACCAAACGATCTGGACTTCATCAATTTTGTTTCCAATGATCAAATTCAGAAAAAACTTGATAACACAAAATTAGTGGACCAAGAGGCACTGAATCTTATGCCTTCGGGGAATGTGCACAATTATATTTTTAAGGGCACTGAAGACCTTATGTTTCAGGACATGTCCAACAAATGGATAGCCAATGACACCCTGATTTCGGGAGCTACGGCCATGGGGGATTTGGATAATGATGGAGATTTGGATTTGGTCACCAGTAATATTAACCATCCCGCCTCACTGTACATCAACAAGGCATCCAACAAAGGTAATTACCTAAAAATCAAGTTCAAATTCACCAAAAAAAACACCTTTGGAATCGGCACCAAGGTATTCTCTTATCAAAATGGAGGGCTTCAGTTCAAGGAATTATTCCCTACAAGAGGTTTTCAGGCATCATCGGAGCCTTTAATCCATTTTGGGTATGGGAATATCCAACACGTGGATTCCATCAAAATCATTTGGCCCAATAAAACCTTTCAAGTGATTAAAAACGTGCCCGTAAATCAAACCTTGACCGTACAACCAGAGAATGCAAAGCCCTTCAATTACAAGAGTCTGCACAAAAAAGGCAAACCACTTTTTACGCCTGTTCCCAATAACTTAGGTTTTGATTTTACCCATGTTGAGGACAACTATACCGACTTTAACCGCGAAAAGCTGATTCCATATCAAGTTTCGGACAGAGGCCCTGCATTTGCCATGGGCGATATAAACGGGGATGGCAAGGAGGATCTTTTTTTAGGAGGTTCCAAATTCATCCCTTCGCAAATCTACCTCCAACAGGATTCCTCTTTTGTGGCTAGCAGGTTTGATGCTATTTCCAAAGATTCCATTAAGGAAACCATATCTGCGGTCATTGCCGATTTCAATAACGATCGAAAGAACGATTTGTTCACTTCTTCGGGTGGTGGAGATTTTTTTGGTGAATCAGAAGCTCTTTTGGAAGCCTACTATCTGCAAACCGATTCCACTTTTTCTGCTATGGAGCTGCCCAAGTTCTACCAAAACTCATCGGTAGTGCGCCCCTTTGACTTTGATGGGGATGGGGACTTGGACGTGTTTGTAGGCGGGCACACCATTACTTCAAAATTTGGAGCACCGGCCACCTCCCATCTTTTGGAGAATGATCATGGAATGTTCAGAATCTTTAAAGGTTTCACTGTTAAGGGAATGGTCACTGACGCAGTCTGGGACGATTTTGATGGCGATGGCCACACAGACCTTATTGTGGTGGGGGAATGGATGGCCCCCAGATTCTTAAAATACGAAAACGGTTCTTTTGTTGAATCCAATCCGTTGGATGTAAAAGGGCTATGGCAGAGTATTAAGCCTTTTGATATTGATGGTGATGGCGACACGGACTACCTACTCGGAAATTGGGGAACCAATTCCAAGTTCAAGGCTTCCAAAAAATATCCGCTAAAACTGTTTTTCAATGATTTTGATGGCAACGGACAGACCGAAACCGTTACGGCTTTGGAAAAAAACGGAAAATATTATCCATTGGAATCCTTGGATGGACTTGCTTCGCAGCTGGTTTTTTTAAAGAAGAAATACAATACCTATCGGGAATTCGCTGGAAAAACAATGGAAGAATTGTTCGGATCAGAACTTCTGGATAATTCCACACTGTTGGAGGTAAATACCCTGGAATCCGGGTTTTTGCGAAATGACAATGGAAAATTCAACTTTATCCCATTTGGGAGTGCAATGCAAGTGTCTCCCCTTACCGTTTTTGCAACAGGCGATTTTGATGGGGATGGACAAACGGAAGCATTGGCAGGAGGCAATTTTTTTGGGATAAAACCATACCACGGTCGCTTGGATTCTTTTCCCGGGGCATTGCTCAACAGTGAAAATGACATAATTTTAGGAAATGAATTAGGACTTGACTTTACCAAAAAATCTGTCAGACATTTGGGAACGGTCACCCTAAATGGGCAAGTTTATCTGCTTGCAATTTTCAACAACGACAAAGCACAAGTCTATAAAATCAATAATTAAAAAGGAACCATGAAAGAAAGATTAAGTCTATTAGCCATACTGCTGATGGTTTTCACCTCTTGTAAGAAAGAGCCCGAGCAAATCGTAATTACTTCAGAGGAATACCATAAATCTGTGGACAAGGTAATCGAGGTAATGATCCACGATATCTTTTCACCTCCAGTTGCAAGTAGAATTTTTGCGTATCCCAATATTGCAGCCTATGAAATCATAGCCAAGAAGAACGATCATTATAAATCCTTGGCGGGCCAGGTACACGATTTAACCCCCATACCAAACCCCAAAGCAGGGGACAGCATTAATTTTGAGCTGGCCGCCCTAGTGGCCCATATGGATTTGAGCAAAAAGTTGATTTTCTCCGAAGACCGCATTGAAAGCTTCCGTGACAGTCTTTACTCTATTTGGGCCAACAAAAATGAAACGCTGTTTAATGCTTCCAAGGCTTATGGTTTGGAAGTAGCCAATCACATTGCCGCTTGGATGGATAAGGACAACTACAAGCAAACCCGAACCATGCCCAAATTTTCGGTAAATTCTGAAGAACCCTCCCGTTGGCAACCAACTCCACCGGCATACATGAACGGTTTGGAGCCTCATTGGAGCAAAATACGGCCGTTTGCCATTGATTCCGCAGATCAATTTAAACCTGCTCCCCCTCCAGAGTTTTCCATGGAAGAAGGTTCAGATTTTTATAAAGAAGTTAGAGAAGTATATGAGATTGGCAAAGATATTAGTTCCCGAGGGGACGAATCAGAAGAAGTGGCCATTGCTAAATTCTGGGATTGTAACCCCTATGTCTCCGTAACACGAGGACATTTAATGTTTGCTACCAAAAAGATAACACCAGGTGCCCATTGGATTGGCATCACCAAAATTGCATGTAGAAAAGACAATGCCGATATGGCCAAGACAATTTATGCTTACACCAAGGCTTCCATAGCCATAGCAGATGGGTTTATCAGCTGCTGGGACGAAAAATATAGAAGTAATCTCATTCGTCCCGAAACCTTGATCAACGAACATTTTGATGATAGTTGGGAACCTATATTGCAAACCCCTCCATTCCCTGAATATACCAGTGGCCATAGTGTGGTATCTGGAGCAGCATCTACTGCACTTACCGATGTTTTTGGAGATAATTTTGCCTTTGATGACGATACTGAAATCCCGTTTGGTTTACCCGTTCGCTCCTTTAAGTCATTTAAAGAAGCGGCAGATGAGGCCGCGATAAGTAGAATGTATGGTGGAATCCATTATCGTGCCGCCGTAGAAGTAGGTGTTACACAAGGACGTGATTTAGGAGCATTTATCGTTAACAAACTGGACATGACAAAAGGGTGATTCCCTATCTTTGCCACCAATTATGAAGAGAATCAGTGTAACAGTTCTTGCCCTTGTATCTCTATTGCTCTTTTGGTACCTGTTCCTAAAACCACAAGATTATCAGGTGAGTTTTAAGGCCAAGGCAATTCCCGGGACGATTTATGAAACCGTAAAGGCATGGAACAAGACCATGGATACTACCATTCCGGTTGATTATGAAAGTCTAAACCGTTTTGAACAAACCATTATATCTAATGACTCCGTAATTTTATACGAATGGAACGTTACCCCTATACATGATTCTTTAAGCCAAGTTAAGGTGAACATCAAGGATTTGGATCACTCCTTGGTGAACAAAATAAAAATTCCATTTTCTGATACTGATTTTGAAAAAGGTTCCCGTAAGACACTTTTGGATTTTAACGAGTTTTTGAACGAACACCTCAATAACATCAAGGTGACCATATTGGGAGAAGATGAGCTTTTTTCTACCTTTTGTGCCTGTGTTTCTTTAGAGACCCCTCAAGCTGAAAAGGCATCTGGCATGATGGCCAATTATTCGTTTTTAAGTTCAATTTTGGTCGAAAATGAGGTGCAGGTAAATGGCCCTCCCTTTATTGAAGTTGTGGATTGGAACCTGGGAGCAGACCGCCTTTCCTATAACTTTTGCTATCCCATAATACGTTCTGAAAAGCTCCCCAATCATCCCAACATCCATTACAAGCGCATTTTTGCCAAAAGGGCTTTAAAAGCTGTATATAATGGCAATTATGTTTCTTCGGATAGGGCATGGTACGCCTTATTGGAGTATGCCAAAAAGAACAATGTCCCCGTTGAGGAAAAACCCATTGAGGTTTTCTTCAACAACCCGAACATGGGAGGAAACGAACTCTTGTGGAAAACTGAGGTATATATGCCCTTAAAAGAATCTGAATGAGCAGGATTTCCATCCTATTGGTTCTTTTTTTTATACAGGGCTGCGCCCAAAAAACCTATTACGGGCAATTGGAAACACTTGGCAAGTTTCCATCAAAACTTTCTGAAGTTTCTGGGTTGGAAATAGCTTCCAACGAAAACATTTGGGTTATCCAGGATAGTGGCAACAAAAGTTCCATTTATAAAATCGATACTACTGCCCAAATTATTGAGACCTTTAAAATTGACCATGCAAAAAATAAGGATTGGGAAGATTTGGCCCAAGATTCTGATGGCAATATTTATATTGGGGACTTTGGCAACAACAACAATATGCGGGAAGATTTGGTCATCTACAAAGTATCCCATGCAGAGTTTGGCAAAAAAGAGCCCAATGCCAAAAAGATACGATTCCATTATCCACAGCAAAACAAATTTCCCCCTAAAAGAGATGGTTTACTTTATGATGCTGAAGCCTTCTTTCATTGGAAAGGCTTCCTCTACATTTTTACCAAAAACCGAACACGGCCTTACACAGGGAAAACCTTAGCCTATAGGATTCCAGACACAGAAGGGGACTATAATGCCGAATTTTTAGGGAGTCTGTCCCTCTGCATGGACCAGGACCATTGCTCCGTTACCGGGGCGGATATTTCACCGGACGGCAAGTCCATTGCCCTTTTAAGCTATGGGTTTGTATTTTTGATGACAGATTTTGATCTTCCCAACATTACCAAAGCCCACATAAAAATTATTGATCTCAACTCTTCAACCCAGATAGAATCCATTGGATTTTTGGACAACAGCACTTTGCTACTTGCTGATGAGGAAAACAAAAAAACAGGGCGAAAACTATATCGGTTTAAGTTAAATTGATTTTTTCATCAGAAACCAAACCCTACCCCAAAGGCAAACCGGAGGCCATCCATACTATTGAACAAGCCAAAATTTGCCGTGATGATATCGGTCCCATTCACAAAAAAACCACCTCCATACGAATTGTGCCATTTGCTTGATTCTTCGGAGGGAAGCCAAACTCTTCCATAATCGAACCCTCCATAAATTCCAGGAGTTACGGGCAACACCCCGGTTCGCTGGCTTCTAAAGCTATATCGAATATCTGTGTTTTGATAGAATGCCGTTTTTCCTGTAAACCTTTGGAAACGAAATCCACGAAGACCATTATTTCCTCCTATGCTGGCACCTTGGTAGAATTCAAAATCATCACCAATAATAAAATGACCTTTGAGTTTGGTGGCCAGCACCAATCTACCATCCGAGGATATTTTATGATCCACGGCCAAACTGGGGACAATAAACCCAAATGACCTGCCAGATTCATCAATATTAGTCCTGTATCCACTTTGTAGCGAAAAATCCATCCCCATAGTCGGAAATGCTTCATTATCTGTATTGGAATAACGGTACTCCCCATCAACACCAAAGAAATTCTGATGACTCTCTTCTCCGTTTCCAATATAAAATTCATTGATGAACCTGTCCTCGGTCTCCTCTACCTCGATACTTTCATATGAAACGCCCAAACTAACCTTGGACCCCAAGTAGCCTCTCCAAACCAAAGAAGGATTAAATCGTAAGGTTCGCAGCTTTACCCTATTGTAGTCCAAGCCCAAAGGTTCTTCATCATCGTTATTTTCTGTTTCATTGCCAAAACCAAAAAAGTTAAGGGTGAAATTAGGGCTGGTAAACCGTATTTTCATTTCAAGGTTTACCTTGTTGAAAACGTTCGCAAATTCACCTGTATAGCCCACATCAAAACCGTTTGTGGCAAAATAATAGGCCGCGTTTACTATATGTTGTTGGGTAAAAGGGTTCTGCTTAAACCCATTAAAGGTATAGGTATTGGTAAAACCAATCCGGAACCCGTCATCTGGATTAAATCCTAAAGTGGGCAAAATCTGATTATTGCTTGCCTTTACCTTTAAAAAATCATACGTGTTTGTCTCGTAGTCGTTCAGTTGATGGACGCTTCCCCCAAAGGCCTCATCGTATGTATTCTTCTTGGCCTTAAAATCATAAGTGTGTACTTTTTTGGAGTCTTCGGAAATCTTGTAGACATCATTATTCTGACCTCCAACAATCCTTACCCTAATTTTGGAAGTCGGCATATTTACATCAAAAACATCATCGTCGTCCAAACCGTATATCCAGATTTCCTTTGTGAACGTAGGGTTATACACCTTTTCAAAAAACAAATCTTTCCTTTCCCCTCCCTTTATTCGATAGGCACGCACCTCAACAAAACCATTGGGCATGGATGTAACATTAAAATAATCGTCTTTATCCGTTCCTGTAACCACACTATACTTGTTGAGTACGGAAAAGTATTCCTTGGCCGTTTCCACAAGGTTTCGCTTTCTGGCCAGTAAAATGTCCTTCATTTTCATCAAGGATTCATCCCTGACCTCTTCGGGAAAATCCATAAAAGCATTGTCAATAACCTTTTCATCTATATTTTTTTGGATGAATTGGGCCTGTTCTATCCACAGATTCACATCAGATGCGGATAAAAGAGCCATATCCAGTGCAAAAGTCCTTGGAGATGAGGTAAAGCCCTTTACACTTCTTATTTCTTTTTGAAACCCTTCAAAAATTTGAAGCCCTGGAACTGCTCTTGAACCAAACCCCATGACCAATCCATCGCCCCATCGGGAAAATGCTTGATCCCTATCCCTCGGTATAGGTTTAAAAACTTTGTAGCCCCCTTCTTTAAATTCGGCCCATCGCCACTGATCTACGTGTCGGTCCCAATCCCCAATGAGAATATCGAACAATCGAGCCTTTATATACTCCTTCTGGTCTATACGATATTCTTCATCTTCCCTTAGCTTGTTCATTAAATCATAGGTGCTTTCAATTTTCTTGGTTCTACCAAAGCTCTCAAGATCATCATGCTCATCGGAAACATGCTCCTCTATCATGTAAAGCCCATCACCAAAATCTGAATTAAAGCCTCCCAAAACGGATTGCTTGGGCACATAGTACAATTTTGGATTGGTATGGTAAAGCCCAACAGCATCAGACAATTTACCAATGGTAAATGGTGCATAAGGGTGTGCCCCAGTATATAGATCTAAAAGTAAGTCCTCGGTAAAGGTATCTTCAAATTGACCTATAATGTACTGCTCTTGAAACGCTATGGCTTGTAGATAGCGTTCTGCACTTTTACGGAGACCACGCATAACATACTGTCTACCTTGATCATCTTCCAATCGTAAGGAATTGGACTGGTTACCCCCTCCTTTACGAACTACTTTTAAGCCCCCGAAAAGCGTATCTAACCTAACCGTTGGCGCTTTTACCTTGGTTGCGTAATACTTTCGGTAGCGTTCTCCCCACAAAAATTTATGAAAGCCACTTTTGTCAATTTCTTCTTCAGTATACACCGATGCCTCCATAAAAGAGGGAAAATCCGCCGGCATGGATACACTTTTTGTAGATCGGTCTGCAGGCAGTACTTGGGTCTGGAACAACAACTCTTCTGACCTTTCGTCCGCACCAAAAAAGCTTACACTACTTGAGCCATCCTTGTACACCCTGAGAATGGCATATCCGTTCTTCCCAGTGGAAAACTTACTGCCATTGAGTAAGCGCGTAGCCCCTTCCTTTGCTCCAGAACCACTAACAATCTGCGGTTTTCCAAATTCTTCAATATATTGAAGGGTATGCTCATGGCCCGATACAAATATTACCTTTTCGGAGTACTGGGAAAGTGTGATGACTCTCTTTTTTAGTTCATTGTATTTTTTGTTGGATAAATCTGTGATGGATGCGCCCGAGGTCCTGCGCAAAACATTGGCCATTGTGCCTAAAACGGGAAATGGGAAGCTTCCACCAGAGGGATTTAGATGTTCTTTGGCAGAAAACTGGCCTCCATGGGAACCGTAGGTAAACATGGGGTGATGCAGAGCAATAATAATGGTTTTATCGAGATTTTTCTTGATCAGGCTTTCCAGTTCCTCCAAAAATCTTGAACGGTTCTTTATCTCGCACTCATCATTCATCGTGGGATGCTTGTCCCAATCGGTCAAGTACCATTCCGTATCTATGGCAATGACCATTATCTCATTGCTTATTTCAACTTTTTCAATGGGACATCCATTGTCTGGCAGAAAAACATCTTTGCTATCCAATGCTTTTTGGATGTACTCCTCTTCCCGTTCCAGACCTTTTAAACCCTTACTATACCAGTCATGATTTCCGGGAATGAACAGGGTCTTACCTTGAAAAGATTTTACCGTAGCCAATTGCGCGTCCAGATGATTCTTTGCCAACTCGTGGCCCTTTGGGTCATCGTCATTGTCAGGAAATCCAGCAGGATAAATATTGTCGCCCAAAAAAAGTACTGTGCTATTGGTGCTGGCTTTATCCAAAACGGACTTAAACCGCTTTAAGGTAGGGTTCATGTCTCCCAGTGGTGACTCCCCTGCATCTCCGATCAAATAAAACGTGTGCTCCACTTCCTCGTTAGAGGCCACATCAGAATTAGCTGGGGCTTCATATTTTGCTTCATATGTGGCGCATCCGTACGCCAAGATGAGCAAGCTTGCAAGCACGTAATGTTTCTTCATATCCATGAGGTTGAATCCAAAATTTTGTACTTTGGATGATCAAACTATTAGTTATGTCGGAAATAGTAGAAAAAGCTGAACATTTTGCTTCGGAACTTTTGAAAAATGAGCTTGATCCAAGGTTTTTGTATCACAACCTACGACATACCCAACGCGTAGTTAAAAGTACTAAAGAATTGCTCAATTTCTATGGTTTTGACAAGGATGAGGAGGAAAAATTGCTTTTAACAGCATGGCTCCATGACACAGGATATGTCCATGGTCGTGAAAGCCATGAAAAAGCCGGATGCAAGATTGCCACGGATTTTTTGAAGGAGAATGACTATCCCACCACTGATATAGATAAAGTCTGCAGTTTAATCATGGCCACCGAAAGACACCATGAACCCCAGAACTTATCCGAACAGATAATCCGTGATGCCGATTCTTCCCATTTTGCCAAAAAAAGCTATTGGGAAACCACCGATTTTTTGAGGATGGAACTAAAAGAACTTGGCGTGGCCGATTATTCCCCAAAAGAATGGCGCGACATTAATATTAAAATGTTCCGCAATGAGCACGTTTTTTATACCGATTATGCCAGAGAGAATTGGGAAGAAGGTAAGGAACGTAACCTGAAACAGTTGGTAAAGGAGAAAAAAACCGAAAAAGACATTGCCAAAAAGGAAGCGCTCAAAGCCAAATACAAACAGGAAAGCCCAGACAGGAGCGTGCAGACCCTATACCGCGTTACCTTAAAAAATCATTTAAAGCTGAGCGATATTGCAGACACCAAGGCGAATATTTTACTATCCGTGAACGCCATAATCATTTCCTTGGTCTTGGCCAATTTGCTCACCAAACTGGACAACCCATCCAATACCTATCTCATATATCCCACATTTATTCTGATTCTGTTCAGCGTGGCTTCCATGATCTTATCGGTTTTGGCCACCAGGCCGAATGTTACCACTGGAAAATTCACCAAGGAAGATGTGGAGCAAAAAAGGGTGAACCTTTTATTCTTTGGCAATTTTCATAAAATGGATTTGGCGGAATATGAATGGGCGCTTCAAGAACTGGTCAAAGACAAGGATTATGTGTATTCCTCATTGACCAAAGACTTATACTATCTAGGTCTTGTTTTGAATAAGAAGTACAAAATCCTCAGGATTACCTACAACATTTTTATGTTGGGAATGATTGTCTCTGTACTGGCTTTTGGAATTGCTTTTCGCTTTTTTGGCCCGGATAGGCTTACCTTTTAATTACGTCTTCAGTTCTTCCATTAAATCATCGTAGGTATAGGTGCGTTCAGACGCCTTGTCTTTCTTGTACAAAATCTCCGCCCTAATAGCCTTAAGTCCTGTAACACCTTGAAGTCCTTCAAGCTCTACAATCTCTATATTGTTGGTGAAATAACCTTTGGCCTTTAAAAACTGAATATACCGCATGTACTCCCTTTCCTCTTTACGCTGGGAATATACAATGGCAAGTTTGCCTTTTTGGGTCAGCCTTTCGTTGGTGCCTTTTATGTACGATTTGTCAATTCGCTTTTTGATGACCTCATATCTGGCGTTGTAGGTTCCATCTACATCAAAGCGCTTTTCATCCATTCTAAAACGTATGGACAAGGAAGTACTGTATACCAAAATCAACGAAGCCACATCCAGTTTTACAGGCAAATGGGGCTTCATGGCATAGTATTTATTCTCCATGTCGCACATAACCTGAAGCTGCCACAACCTTAGATTGCTCAAATACAGATTGTTGAATTTCCTATCCCGTGCAATGGAGCTTCCAATATACATGTTGTGCTCCACCCCGTCAGTCTTGTACCTTTCAAAATAATGCGGAAACATTTCTTGGGCAGCCACCTGTTTCTTATCCAACAAAGCCGCTAGTTGCATGTTGGCCTCCATGACACTTTCATCATAATTACGACGGTGGTCATAATACGATTCAGTGGTTTCATCAATCTTGTACTCGTATTGTTGAATAAGGTCCTTGATTTCTTTATCCTCTTTCCTTAAATGCTTAAAAACTGGGTCTATTTCCTCTTTTACAAAATCAAACACCGCCTGCTCTGTATGGGTATAGAGGGCTTCTTTGACCTCATTGAGATAGGTCTCCACCCTATACATCAATTCTTCATAAATGGGAAGTTTATACTTTTTGATAGCAGCCTCTAAAATCTCATTGATTTCCGAAAGCTGGATCATTAAATCGCGCTGAATGGAAAGGTTACGCTCCTTGGAAGAATCCTTGATATCTATTTGACCATACAAGGGGTGTACATCCTTAAATACAATTTCCTTGAACAAGGGTTGATTCCCTGCAAGCTCATCGGCCATAAAACGTTTGGCCTCTTCCTGAAACTTCCAATATACCGAAGGGTGTACGGTGGTACATTCATGTTGAATGATGGCATCTACCAGATTTTCCTCTTCTTCAATAGATCGCAATACCGCAGATATGATAAACGGCATTACATCATCCAATTTATTGGCATTGACACTATTGAGCTCATTGACCTTGTTTGAAACCAGTTCCAATACGCCCAAAAGCTCTCCGTCATTTGAAATGGGTGCCAAAATAGCGCTCTTTATACCCTGTTCGTTCAAACTTTTGTAGGGCTGACCATTCTTGGACCTGGCCAACGATTTCTCTACATTGGAAATGGCAAAATACTTACTCTCCCGAAACAGTTTTCCGTGCGAATAGTCACATAGCATAGCATCACAGGGCTGTGAATCCTCACCATGGAGGATAAAGCTTTCCATTCCCTTGCCGTAAATCTTAAAGAAATGATTGGCATTGGAATCATAGCCCGCAAATCCCACTCTAATTTCCTTGAGCTTAAACAACGACCTAAATGTATCCTGAAAGCTCCACATAAAGTCATCCCCTGCCTGCTTGTGCTTTCCTATAAGGGTTGATTTGATTTCAGAAATGGAGTGCTCCGCAGTGACATCGAACATATTGGAGATCACAAAACCCTTGGTGATAAAACTATTGGGTGGAATTTTTTCCTTCCAAAGCTCCAGGTTTTCAAAATTTTCCAAAAGCTCATCCACATCTTCCTGGGTGAGTTCCTTGGACTGCTCCGTGGGAATGATTTCCATGAAATCCGCGTTGTACAGAATACGATAGTGATGCGTTACCCCATTGGCATCAGGGATATCATAAAAGAAGGGCCGCTTAAAATCCAATTTAAAGCCGTAATAAAAGCTAAGGATCACAGTACATTTCATGATGTAGCTAAGCTCATCAGGAATGTTTCGGATTTTCAGTTCAAAATCCTCTCCGGCATCTTTCAATATTTTTTTAAATCGCTCCGATGAATTGAAAGTCAAATTTTCAAATGGAGTGGATGCGGTCTTTATCTCATTTTGGGTAAGCACGGAAGAAAAGGTGTCAGCCAATATTACACCAATGACATCCTTATATTTTTCCAACAAACTAAAATCGTCGAAACCCTCCCTGAGTATTGGGTAAGGGGCCTGTGTGTCCAGAATATACTTTGCCCGTTCAGCAAGATGCTTATCCTTGCTGTTCAGTTGTTCGTCATAATGCTCAAGTAGCTTGTTAAAGCTTACCAACTGCACCATTGGACTTTCAGCATTGTAATTTCCCCTCATACAGCTATTGGTCGAAGTTTAGTTTACAAAGTTACAAAAACACCCACTCTTCTTTTCATAATGGAAATATTTATGGATTAATCGCCATTTTTAAGGATATTTAGTAAAATTTATCGCATGTCCTCCAATGCCAGATTAGATCGGGCCTACAAAAATGCCAAAGTCATTCCTTTTGATGACGACTCCAAGTTTATTTTATTCAGTGATTGCCATAGGGGAGACAATAGTTTTGCCGATGATTTTGCCAATAACAGAAATATTTATTTCCATGCCTTAAATCATTACTATCGAGAAGGGTTCCATTACTGCGAGTTGGGTGACGGCGACGAGCTTTGGGAAAATATTGGGTTCGATTCCATTTTTGAAGCTCACAAAAATGTGTACCAACTGCTTCGTAGGTTTCATTTGGAAAAACGTTTGCACATGATCTGGGGGAACCATGATATGGTCTATAGGGACAAAGATTATGTAGACAAGCACCTGTCTCATTATTTTGAACCTATTGATGGATCGGACAAGGCCCTTTTTGAAGGAATAACTTACCACGAAGGCCTAGTCTTAAAACATACAGAAACCGGCCAAAAACTTTTCTGTACACACGGACATCAAGCCGATTGGTGGAACTATGTGTGTTGGCGCATTGGACGTTTTTTGGTCCGTATACTCTGGAAACCCCTTCAGGTGGTTGGCATTGCAGACCCAACTAGCCCCGCAAAGAATTACAAGGAGCTCATAAGAATTGAAAAACGAATAAAACGCTGGATTCTTCGAAACAATCTTCAAATTACCATTGTTGGGCACACACATAGACCGCGCTTTCCAGAACCGGGGCAGATTCCATTTTTCAATGACGGAAGCTGTGTTCACCCCAGAAGCATTACCGGATTAGAGGTCGAAAATGGAAAGATCTCATTGATCAAATGGCATATAGATACCAAGGCAGACGGTACACTACAGATTGTAAGGGTATTACTTGAAGGGCCAGAAAAGTTGGTGGATTATATGGGCAATTAAAAAAATTACCATTTTCCGAATGCGCTTTTCAACGATTTAACTTCAATTTATCACCCTCATGGCAAGGTATTTGTTAACTTTATCATAGCCGTTTTACCCTTTTTGCTATGAAAAGACTTGTTTTTTCTTTCTTAGGTCTAGTGTTGGGAATCAGTGTTTTGCAAGCGCAATCCGATCTTCCTACCACCCGTCCATTAAAGATTGGTGAACGAAACGATTTGGACATAAAATCTAGCAATCAAGGGACACTTCTTCGCATGCCCTCAGTTCTTGACGAAAACCTTAAAGACAAAAATGACAAGCCAAGCGTGAAAATGCTTCCAGATAGGGAACTTTTACAAGCAGGGCATGATATGGTCATTGATCCAAAAGTGGGAGAAAAAGAGAAAAAAGGGTCCAAAGAACATTTTGGAGATCAATATTTGGGGGATTTTAAGACCTCTTCCAAGTTTGTGGGCATAGTGTGCCGAGATCACGAATATGTGGATGGTGATCGTATTAAAATCTATGTCAATGGAGAAGTGGTCGAGTTCAATCTTTTGCTCACTGGTTCCTTTAAAGGAATCAATGTAGATTTGGTCAAGGGATTTAATCGTATTGAGTTTGAAGCGCTCAACCAAGGCTCGTCCGGACCCAATACAGCCCAAGTCGTGGTGGCCGATGAGAAAGGCGAGGTTATCCACAACAACCGTTGGAACCTTTCCACAGGTTCTCGGGCCAGTTTGATCATCGTCAAGGAAGACGAATAATTATTCCCCCGGTTTATAGGTTCGTTTGGCCCTTTTCAATACGTCTTCTTTATAATAGGCTACATCTTTAAATTCCATATCGGCATACCGCAGTGCTTGATCATTAAAATGTGGCGAGTTGGGGTCTCCGCTCTGCCCTCCTGCCAGCATGGTCTTGGCCTTTACCCGATCACCAAACTCTACCACGGCCACAAAACTGTTGCCGCGGGTCCCATAAATCTTCTTGGTGTTGTTATCATATCGTGCCCCATAGGCCGCCAAAGCCCCCCATCTGCCACTGGCAAAACCAATGGGCATGCTAGGTTTTGTATCATCAAACGGCTGACGGATATCCCCATTTAGGCGTTGGTATCGATTAACCTCACCCCAAGGCATTTGCCAAGTGCCAAAATCGTTTTTCAATTGATCAAGGGTCTCTTGGAAAAGAGCCAACTTTTCTTCGTTAGGCAAACCACTACCCCAATATTCCACCCACTGCATGGCATAACTATCTTTTGTCCTTTCAGCTTTTGCATAGCAACGTGTTCCATAATAATGCGCCAAGGTCATGGCAACAGACTCCTTTGATGTAGTGAAATCCCACTGGCGTAAAACTTCTATAGGTTCTTTTAATTCTGGTTTTGGACGGGCATCATAGGCTTTTACCAATCCTGGAATCAAGGCCTCAAATGCCGGCAGGTAGGGGTCATGGGCCAGCTCAATTAAACTGTCCAAGGTATACCCGCTTCTATCAGTCAACAATTCAATAGCATGAACCCCTCTGAAATTTTCTTCATCCCGAGACATGTACTTGGGGTAATCTTCCCGTTTAGGACTGTATTCCAAAGCCGATGTGTAAGGGGTAGAATTACAATTTTGAATCCAACCATTCTTAGGATTCAACACCAAAATATTTTCGTCAACCGTGTGCAAACCCTGCCAATCTGTTTTGGGATTGCTTCCATCCACCGGTTGGGTAAAGTCAAAAATGGTGTCCCGTTTAGGAACAAAGTTTCCGTGAAAGTAGGCTATGTTACCCTCAGCATCGGCATAGACCGTATTGTTGGACGAATTGGTACGGATGTCCATCATCTTGCGGAATCCGTCATACCCCTCCTGTTTGGCTCTAATATAGGACTGCTCCAAGGCTTTTACGGGTTCCCACATCATGGCACTTGCCGTCCATTGGCCATCCTCCATGTGAGTGATGGGCCCGTGATGGGTCCTGTACATGGGAAAGGTCTTCTCCCTTATGGTATCCCCCTCTTTGTACTTCAGTGTTGTCTCTAGAGAATCTACAGGGCGTAGCTCCTCTCCGTAGGCATAGAAAAGCTTGCCATCATTCTTAACCAAGGTTTCCTTGAATTCATCCATCACATCAGTATAGGTTGATGTGTGCATCCATCCTGTCTTTTCATTAAACCCTTGATACACAAAAAACTGCCCCCAAGTCACCGCGCCATAGGCATTCAACCCTTCTTCGCTCACCACATGCACCTCTCCCCTAAAATAGAACGAGGTATGGGGATTGATCAAGAGCATGGCGTTGCCCGATTGCGTCAATTCCCCTGAAATTGCAATACCGTTGGATCCTTGGGGCTCTGCCATTTCCACTTCTTGTTGCTGTTTGATCAATTCCATTTCCGGAATTTCCATATCACTTTCATAAAATGCCTTGATTTTTTCTATGGAAATACGTTCAATATCCCCACCAATGGACCCTTCACTGAAATACATGGGCATCCACGGCTCAAAACGGGTCAGCAATTTGGGTTTTACTTCGGGGTGGGTATGCAGATAGTAATTGACACCATCTGCAAAAGCGTTACACAATTCTTTCAACCATTCGGGACTATCTTCATAATTGGCCTTGGCCTCTTCCTCGGTCATGAATAGTTTGGCCCGTAGATCGCTATACAATGCTTCCTCCCCTTCCACTTCTGCCAAACGACCGATAGCCCAGATATAATTCTGTTCCACTCGGTTAAAGTCATCCTCACATTGGGCATAAAGAAGTCCAAAAACAGCGTCAGCATCTGTTTTTCCGTAGATGTGTGGCACTCCAAAATCGTCACGGATTATGGTGATATTTTCTGCTTGGGCCTGCCATTTTTCAACTTCTGATATTGGCTTTGGCGTACAGGCCATTAGAACAAAAACTATAGCTAGGATAAATGCTCTCATTTTGAGGTAGTTTGTTTATGTTGTGAAAATACAGGATTTCAATTTGATTTACCAACTGCCACTAGCCCCGCCACCTCCCGAACTTCCACCTCCGCCGGAAAAACTGCTGGAACTCCCGCCCGAACTTGATCCAAAGGAATGGGTTCCCGAAGAGGAAAAGGTCTTGCTCATGTAACTGCTGTCCGATTTTACCCATGAGAGTTTAAAATCTTCTTTCCCTTTGAACATTATTTTCAACAAAGCCAAAAGCATGGTGAAAACAAAAAAGCCAGGAAGCACATAATACAGCCATGATAGGTTTTCCATTAGTGGGTCAATATTGATATTGAGTTCCAGAAACATGGAAAGGAAAAACAGGGGCATCAACATAAAGACCAATCCAAAACCAGCTTGAAGCATCCCAAAGGGGATCATGAAAATCCCCGGTACCAAACCAAGCTTTCCAATAAAAATCCCCCTGAACATTTCAATAAGTGCCGAATACCCTTTATAGAAAACAAATCCGCCTGCAAAAACGAAGACAGAGAGAAACAAGATCATCACAATTTTTGCCCAGAGCGGCATGGCACTATCTTCTTCTATCTTTCTTTTGAATTCTGCAAGTGCCTCTGGATCAAGCAAAAATTCTATGATTTGGTCCGTGGCCAAATCCAGTCCTCCAAAATAGTCTTCCTCCTTAAATCTCGGAATCATGGTGTTCCTTATGATTCGTGATGCCACCGCGTCCGTAATGTAAGGTTCCAAACCATATCCCACCTCAATACGGACCTCCCTATCGTTTTTGGAGAACAGGATCAAGATACCGTTGTCCTTATCCTCTTGTCCCAACCGATTCTGGTTGAATGCGCCATTGGCATATTCTTCTATAGTTTCGTAGCCCAGTTCGTTTATGGTAAGAATCACCAACTGGTTGGTGGTCTCCGATTCAAAACGGTTGAGCTTACTGGCCAATGAGTTAAGCTGTTCCGGTGTGAAGATTTGGGCACTATCAGTAACTATGGCCCTTAACTGCAAATACTGATCTTGGGCCATGCCCAAAATCGATATGAAAAGAAAAAAATGGAAAAGTAATGCCTTTCTCATGTTGTGATACAAGAAAGACTAAAGATAGGGTTTTGTTGCTTTTCAGAATCGGGTCCGCTACAGAATCAATCTTCCGCTGGGGCAAGCTCCACTTTAAGACCGTCCAAATCTTCGGTAATATGGATTTGGCAACCCAAGCGACTGTTGTCCTTCACAAAAAAGGCCTCGGACAACATGGCATCCTCATCATCGGACTTTTCAGGAAGCTGATGGTCCGATTGCACATAGCACTGGCAGGAAGCACACATGGCCATTCCTCCGCAAATCCCTATGGTGCCCTCAGGGGCCAATTCATAGGAACGGACCACTTCCATAAGGTTCATGTTCATATCTGTTGGCGCATCCACTTCGTGTGCCACACCTTCTCTGTCAGTAATTGTAATCTTGATATCGCTCATACTCATTAAAAGGATAACTTCCCTTAGCCCAAAAAGGGCATTTCAATTCAATGTTAATCTATTGCTTTGACCACGGCTTTGGGGGCTTCTTTTTTGCTTCCATCAAAACCAGTGACCCCTCCGACCGTTGTATACTTCATTACATATTTTTTATCAGGGTGGATACGCTGATAGGCACTTTGGCACATTAATGTGGCTTCGTGAAACCCGCAAAGAATCAGTTTTAATTTCCCTGGGTAGGTATTTACATCGCCAATGGCATAAATCCCTGGCACATTGGTCTGATAATCCAAGGTATTGTCCACCTTAATGGCATTCTTCTCAATTTCGAGTCCCCAATTGGCAATGGGACCCAATTTTGGCGAAAGGCCAAAGAGGGGGATAAAAGAATCTACCTCAACATCTATATCTTGGTCCGTATCCGTATTCTTGACTGTTACTTTCTCCAGTTGATTCGCTCCATGCAAAGCCACTACCTCAGCAGGCGTAATCAGATTGATCTTCCCTTCGTTTTTGAGTTGCTGTACTTTTTCAACGGAATCCAAAGCACCTCTAAACTCGTTGCGTCGGTGCACCAAAGTGACTTCATTCGCTACATCAGCCAAAAAGATAGACCAGTCCAGTGCAGAATCACCTCCACCTGCAATCAATACCTTTTTATTCCGATAAATTTCAGGCTCCTTGATCATATAGGCCACTCCATTATCTTCATACTTGGACAGGTTTTCCAACAACGGTTTTCTAGGCTCAAAACTTCCCAGTCCACCTGCAATGGCAACTACAGGGGCTTGATGTTGGGTTCCTTTGTTGGTAGTGACCACAAAAGAGCCATCTTCTTGCTTTTCTATGGTTTCGGCCCGTTCTCCCAAAGTAAATCCGGGCTGAAAGGGCTTAATCTGCTCCATAAGATTGTCCACTAACTCCCCCGCCAATACTTCAGGATACCCAGGAATGTCATAAATGGGCTTCTTCGGGTATATCTCGGAACATTGGCCCCCTGGCTGGGGTAAGGCATCAATCAAATGGCATTTGAGTTGCAATAGGCCCGCTTCAAAAACAGCAAAAAGACCCGTAGGTCCTGCTCCAATAATGAGTATATCGGTCTTAATCATTCAACAAAAATTTTTGAGGGATGCAAATTACCACTTGCTTTGGTAAGGATTTATGATTTTTGTCAGCTAGCTCACATTGATGACTTCTTCTATTTGTGGAGCATACTTTTTTATGGTCATCTCTACTCCACTTTTGAGGGTCATTTGATTGACGCTGCAACCAATGCAATTTCCTTCTAACCGTACCTTTACGGAACTATCATTATCTATTGAGATCAATGTGATATCACCTCCATCACTTTGAAGAAAAGGTCGGATTTCATCCAAGGCTTTTTCAACATTGTTTTTGATTTCTTCTGATGTCATGCTCATTTCTTTTTAACGGCGGCACAACCAGCCATTGTTGTAATTTTTATTGCTTCAGTGGGAGGGAGGTCCGTATTTCTTCTAACCAATTCCTGCACCACATTTTTTGTAATTTCTTCAAAGGCCTCTTCAGTTGGGGTTGCCGTTTGCAATGCTGCCGGTCTTCCCACGTCTCCGGCTTCACGGATACTCTGTACCAAGGGAATTTCTCCCAAAAAAGGCACTTTTAAGTCTTCAGCTAAATTTTTGGCCCCATTTTCCCCAAAGATATGGTATTTGTTGTTAGGCAGCTCTGCTGGTGTGAAATAGGCCATATTTTCCACAATTCCCAGAACCGGAACATTGATGGCCTCTTGTTGGAACATAGCTACCCCTTTTCTGGCATCGGCCAAGGCAATTTCCTGTGGGGTACTCACTACAACCGCTCCCGTTACCGGCATGGATTGCATGATACTTAAGTGGATATCACCGGTGCCTGGAGGCAAATCCAACAATAAAAAGTCCAACTCCCCCCAATGGGCATCAAAAATCATCTGATTCAATGCTTTAGCCGCCATGGGACCACGCCAAATTACAGCTTGGTTGGGTTCTGTGAAAAAACCAATGGACAACAATTTGACCCCATAATTTTCAACGGGCTTCATTTTGGCCTTGCCATTTACGTTGACAGACAAGGGCTTCTCTGTGGCCACATCAAACATAATGGGCATGGATGGTCCATAGATATCCGTATCCAAAAGCCCTACCTTAAAGCCCATTTTGGCCAAGGTAACCGCCAAGTTTGCCGTTACCGTGGATTTCCCAACGCCACCTTTTCCTGAAGCAACGGCGATGATATTCTGGATTCCTGGTATGGGATTTCCCTTTATCTGGTTCACCTTGGGTTTGGCAGGTGCATCAACCTTTAGGTTGACCTTGATCTTGGCCTTTTCATAGACTTCGCTATGGATGATCTTCAAAATCTCCACTTCGGTCTTCTTTTTGGCCTGAAGACTTGGGTTCTTTATGGTCACGTCCACCTCAACCTCATCACCAAAGACTTGGACATTGGTCACCCCTCCGCTCTCCACAATATTTTGGCCTTCACCTGGGGCGGATATTTTTTCCAACGCTTTTAGGATATCTGCTTTTTTCAGCTTCATCAATCTTGTTTTTTCTGCAGTCGTTTGTATTGATTCTAAATTACAAAGATACGCCTTAGGCATGGATTATTGGAAGTTTGCCCATTGAAAATGAAGATGGTGGGATTGGCTCTACTTATGCCTTTTTTTAGCCCAATTCCTTGATAGGGTCCCAAAAATATTTTTGAAAATCCACAATCTGGTTTTCCTTGACCTGGATGCCTTCATTTTCCAAAAGCTGTTGCATGAGGTTGGTCCCACCAAAATGGTGTTTTCCCGTTAGCACTCCCACACGGTTTACCACTCGGTGCGCAGGCACATCCTTTGCCGCGGAATTGTTCATGGCCCAGCCTACCATTCGGGCACTTCGGGTGGCACCTAAATATTTGGCAATGGCCCCATAGGAGGTGACCCTACCATACGGAATCTGTTGGGCCACTTCGTATACTCTATCAAAAAAGTTCTGCTCCTCCATATTAGTTATAAAAAATCCGGATCAAGGTTATCACCAATAGTACGAGCATGAGTGCACTCAAAATGTAGTTCGAGTTCTTTGAAAATCGATTGGTCTTGGTCTCCAGCTTATCAAAATAGAAGGTGTACAGGTATAGCACGGAAAAGGTTCCGGCACCAGCAGCCACAACAAATGTAGTGATGTCCTGGGCCTCGAATTTTATCCATCCGGCTTCGTTCCACATGGCATTGAGCCCGCTGTAGTAGGGTATGGTCAACAAATTCAATGCAGCCAACAACACACCTTTGTAAAAACTGTTCTTTTTACTGACTTTTACCTTTTGCATTTTTTTGGCTTTCTTTCTCTTGGCCGTAATAAAAAAGAAGACGGCAAAAAAGGCAAATACCACCAAGGCAATTTTCAGCAGAAGATCTATCACTTCTGGATTTCTATATAAAAACTTGGAAATGAGCACGGCCACATACGCCTGTACCATGATCATTGAGGAAACCCCCAAACTAAAAACAATGCCATTTAATTTTCCTTTTTCCACACTGGTCTTGGCCGCATTCATATTGAGCAACCCTGGCGGCACGGTAGCCATGAAGGCTGCCGAAAACGTGGCAAAAAAGAGGATGATGATATGGGTCATTGGTTAGTTGATCCTAAACTGAATATAGGTAATCGGTTTTCCTGCTTCAAGATACTGATTTTCGTAGAATGTCTGTATCTCCAGAACTTCGGATGGACTTCCTTCGTTTCGGTACACATCATGGTTGGCATAGCAAATTTCATGTCCCATCCCTTGCAAAAGCCCCAAAGTGTAGCCATGCATATATTCACTATCTGTCTTCAGGTGAACAACCCCTTGGGGTTTAAGAATCTGTTTGTATTTCTTGAGAAACATGGGGTTGGTAAGACGGTGTTTGGTGCGTTTGTATTTTATCTGGGGGTCGGGAAAGGTTATCCAGATTTCGTCCACTTCGTTTTCCCCAAATAGTTGATCTAACAACTCAATTTGGGTACGCAGAAAGGCTACATTTTCCAATTCTTGTTCCAGCGCAGACTTGGCTCCCCGCCAAAACCGGGCTCCTTTGATATCGACCCCAATATAATTTTTATTTGGGCTTCGTTGGGCCAAACCAACCGTGTATTCCCCTTTTCCACAGCCCAATTCCAATACAATGGGATTATTGTTCTTAAAAAAGGTGTACCATTGACCTTTCAGACCAAATCCTTCCAAAACCTCGTCCCGTGTAGGCTGGACCACATTGGTAAAAGTCTCGTTTTCCTTGAACCGTTTTAGTTTATTCTTACTTCCCACCGCTTACAGATTGAGCAATAATTTAATGTTTTGGCAAAACTAAGGAAATCCGCAAGCAATATGGATTTTGTTTTTTTGCATTTATGCAAAGTTCCAAACGCATCTTAGTGGCCCCATTGAATTGGGGGTTGGGACATGCCACGCGTTGCATTCCTATAATACAGGCTTTGTTGGACCATGGCCATCAGCCTTTTATTGCTTCGGATGGGGTTGCCCTATCGCTTTTGCAGAAGGAATTTCCAGGATTGCCTTCGTTGGAGTTGCCGTCCTACAAAATTACCTATGCTGAAAAAGGAAAGAACTTTAAGATCAAAATGATCTGGGATTCTCCCAAGGTTCTGAAAGCCATGGCCAAGGAGAAGAAGGCCGTGGAGCAGTTGGTGAAGGAGCATGAGCTGGACGGAATCATTTCCGATAATCGATTGGGGGTGTTTTACAAAAAGGTGCCTTGCGTTTTTATCACCCACCAACTTAATGTGCTTTCTGGAAACACCACGTGGATGAGTTCCAAGGCCCATCAAAAGATCATAAAGAAATTTGATGCCTGTTGGGTACCCGATGTAAAGGATAAGCCCAACCTTACCGGAAAATTGGGGCACTTGAAAAAATCCAAGTTGAACATTCGGTATCTCGGTCCCTTGAGCCGTTTTGAAAAAACAAACGATTCAATCCTATATGACCTTATGGTGCTATTGTCCGGTCCAGAGCCTCAAAGAACTTTTTTGGAAGAAAAACTGTTGTCCGAACTTCAGGGTTTTGATGGGAACATACTTTTTGTGAAAGGAAAAATCGAGGAAACCCAGACCAAAGAAGAGCTATCAACCCCAAAAGGTTCCATCATGCTGTATAATTTTATGCAATCCCGAGAGCTTCAAACTGCCTTGAACCAAAGTGCCAAAGTCTTATGTAGATCGGGGTATACCACTGTCATGGATTTGGCCAAACTGGAAAAAAAGGCCTTTTTTATTCCAACCCCAGGTCAATATGAACAAGAATATCTGGCTAAACGATTGGAAAAACACGGATTGGTCCCATACAACATCCAGGAGAATTTTGTTTTGGAGGACTTAAACCGAATGGATGAATTTGAAGGATTGACCCAGTTTGAATCCGAAGTTGATTATGAAGATTTGTTTTCGGTCTTTTTCTCCATCGTAAACGAAAATTCCGACCCGATCCCTTCTTCGCTCTCCACATAGATTTTTTCACCGTGGGCTTCAATAATGTGTTTTACAATGGAAAGTCCCAGTCCTGAACCGCCTTCACTGCGGCTACCGCTCTGGTCTACTCGGTAAAACCGTTCAAAAAGTCTAGGAATGTGCTGTCTTGGTATTCCTTCGCCATTATCGGTGACCCTGATAATAACTTTGTTCTTAATAAGGTTTTCCACACTCACCTCAGTTGTACCTTTGGGAGAGCCGTACTTAATGGAGTTGACCAGTAAATTGCTGATGACTTGCTGCATTTTCTCCCTATCGGCATTCACATAAATGGGATCGGAATACTCCATATCAAAGGTTAGTGTAATTTCCTTTTGGGCCGCTTTCATTTCCAAAAGGTCAAACACATTTTGGATAAGCTCGATCACGTCAAAGTTTTCGCGATCCAATTTGAGTTCGCCCACTTCCAACTTCGTAATTAAATCCAAATCTTTTACAATGTAGATCAAGCGCTCCACCCCCTTGTTGGCCCTTTGAAGGTATTTTTCCCTGATTTTCTTGTCTTTCATCGCTCCATCCAGCAGGGTAAGGATGTAACCTTGCACGGTAAAGAGGGGTGTTTTAAGCTCGTGTGATACATTACCCAAAAAATCCCTCCGATATTCTTCCCTGATTTTAAGAGTGTCAATCTCAATTTTTTTCCCTTCTGCAAATTTTTCTATCTCTTCGGTGAGGGTTTTCATGTCCGTAGTGACCGGTTTGGAAGAAAAACTTGATGATTCCAGCAAGGAAACATCATCATAGATTTTTTTGATACGTCTGTATATGAACCGTTCCACCCTAATCTGGAGCACAGCAAAACAGATAACAAAACAAACCAATGCAAAAGCTAGAGTGTGCAACCACAACATTTGCCCATTAAGAATCTGGAAGGCAATAATTGAGATGGTGGTAAATATGGTAATAAGCAGGGATGACCGTAAGGCAAACTTATAGGATTTCCTTAATTGTATGGCCATTATAGAACAAACTTATACCCTACTCCCTTAACGGTTTTAAAGTGATGATCGCCTATTTTTTCACGTAGCTTTCTGATGTGCACATCTATGGTACGGCCACCAACAACCACCTCGTTGCCCCAGACCTTATCCAAAATGACCTCTCTCTTAAAAACCTTGCTCGGTTTGGAGGTCAAAAGTGATAAGAGTTCAAACTCTTTTCTAGGCAGTACAATTTCTTCCCCATCATTGATGATCTTATACTCTTCCCGGTTGATGACGATGTTGCCTACCTTAACAATCTCCTCAACTTCTTTCTTTTCTTCTTTAAGTCTTCTTAGGAGCGCCTTGACCTTGCTTACCAAAACCTTTGGTTTTATGGGTTTGGTAATGTAATCATCTGCTCCGGCATCAAAACCGGCCACCTGGGAATAGTCTTCACCACGAGCTGTAAGGAAAGTGATGATGGTATCCTCCAGTCCTGGGGTGTTACGAATTACCTCGCAGGCTTCAATACCGTCCATTTCGGGCATCATAACGTCCATGATGATCAAATGCGGGTTTTTCTTTTTGGCTTTAGCCACAGCCTCTACGCCATTTTTTGCGGTAAAGACTTCATAGCCCTCAGAAGAAAGGTTGTAGCTTACAATTTCCAGAATATCAGGCTCATCATCAACAAGTAAAATCTTAATATCCTTCGTTTTCATGGGATGGTATTTCAAGGTTAATCGCCCAAATGTAAAGATAATACTATAATGCCATAAATGCTTAACGTTGATTTAATCTCCTAACATTATTGTAACAGTTTTCCAATAAACACTTAACACACAGCTAACATCGCTTTTACAGCCTGTGGCGTTCTTTGCGCCAAATACTTAGCTGATAATGAAATATTTTTTACTGATTTTAACGCTTGCCGTTTCCATGCAGGCGGTAGCACAGCAAACCACTGGAAGTATCGTGGGTAAGCTGACCGACAAAGAGCTTAATGATGAGCCTTTGGCTTTTGCAAATGTACTTATTAAAGGTACCACAATGGGTACCACTTCAGATTTTGATGGTCTCTATGAGATTTCAAGTGTTGAGCCTGGAATCTACACGTTGACCTATAGCTATTTGGGCTACGAAACCGTTGAAATTCCAAATGTGGAAGTAATTGCCGGTAAAGTAACCAGTGTAAACGTTCCCATGAGCGCATCTTCCGGATTGGCCTTGGATGAAGTGGTAATCACCACTGTTGCTCGAAAAGACTCTCAAACGGCACTATTACTAGATCAAAAAAGAGCAGTTACGGTAGTCGAAAGCATTGGTGCGCAAGAGCTCGGCGATTTGGGTATCTCCGATGCCAAAACCGCAACAACCAAAATTTCCGGAGTAACAGAAAGCGAAGCTTCAGGTGACATTTTTGTTAGAGGCCTAGGTGACAGATACCTATCAACAACATTGAATGGCCTACCCATACCATCGGATAATGTGGATAGGAAAAACATAAACTTAGGTTTGTTCCCTACAAGGGTTATCCAAAACATTAGTATTAGTAAAACCTATTCAGCCAGAACCTCAGCAGATCAAGCTTCTGGTAATATCGATATTGCCTCCAGAGAACTTGCTGGAACTTCAGAGTTGAGCATAGGTGTTTCTGGTGGTTTAAACACTTCCGTTTATCAAGACGGGGTCAATGACAACTTTTTAGTTTCCCCAAATTTGGATGACGAAACCACATTTGGCTTTTATGATTCAAATAGAACGCTTGTTCAACAATTGACTGAGCAATCTTGGGATCCGGCTACCAAAGAAAACCCATTGAATTATGGGTTAAACCTAACCTTTGGTAAAAAACTTTTTGACAATAAGCTTTCTTTCATTCTAACAGGTTCGCATAATGAAAGCTTCAGACATAATGAAGGTGTCTATCAAATCTTGGAGTATGGTTTTGTTCAAGTAGGCGCATCTGACTATACAACATATGAGTCAGAAATCACCAATACGGGGTTACTGGATTTAACCTATTATATAAACGACAAGAACAAGATAAAATCCACCACCACTTTTCTCAACACATTAAAAGATGAAGTTGTAGAATTTGGTAGAAACGGCGAGGCACAGGTTAGTGATGATACAGGAGCTTTTGGAAGTTTTGGGATTCCCTTGGAATTTGTAAGAGATCAAAACACCAAACAAACCAGATTGTTGGTCACACAGCTTTTAGGTGAGCATAAGCTTTTCGAGAACAATCAATTGACTTGGGCAGGTGGTTATAATTTGCTTAATGCCGATGAACCTAACCGAATCAGAAACCAAGTATTCTTTGATGCTGCCCCAGAAACTTCCGTGGCACTAAACTCACAAGGTGGTTTTAATCAAAGAAAAGCCGCTCAATTGATTGAAGATATTGAATACAACGGTTACATAAATGATGCAATCAATATTATTAATGAAGAGGGTGAAGAAGGCGAATCCAACAAAAAGTTTGATGCTGAACTAGGCGTTTTCTATCGAAACAAAGAGCGTGATTTCAGCTCTGAGTTTGTTGGGGTTACAGAATCCAACAGTGTTGATAGGTTTAGCACAAGAACGAATAGCCTGGACAATTTAAACGGAATCCTAAATACGCAAAATTTTGCCAACGGTTCATTGCAAGTTGTTCGGTTAAGTGCAAACTCCAACGGTGAAACAAAAGATATCTATACTGGGGAATACACCTCGAAAGCCGCTTATGTCAATTTTAATGTCCAGTTGAACAAAATTGGAATAAATACAGGTATCAGGTTTCAAAAAGATGAAATATTCGTCAGTTATGATGTGGGTGGTAGTGGTACAAGGATTGTTGGAGATACCCAACAAGATTATTCCAACTTTTATCCAAGCTTGAATCTAAAATACTCCATTAATGACAAGCATGCGTTAAGGTTTGCAGCTAGTAGAACCATCACGCTTCCCGAATTCAAAGAAATAGCTCCCTTTAGGTATGTTGCCCCTTCTGGTCAAGAAGTCACTGGTAATGCAGATAACCTTACTGCGTCCTTTACAAATAATTTTGACCTTAAATGGGAATTTTTCCCTACCAACGATCAGTTGATTTCCTTAGCGGTTTTCTACAAGGACATTACAGACCCTATCAACAGAACCACACAGCGTGGGGGGGAAAGTATTTGGACTTATGAAAATACAGGAGAAAAAGCTGAGGTTTATGGAATTGAGTTGGAAAGCAAAATCAACCTCATCAAGCCCACCTATGATGAAGTAAATGACGTTGATTCAGGTATTGATTTAAGTCTTGTGTTCAATACTACCCTAATGCACCATGAACAAGATTTGAAACTTGTTCTTACAGAGGATGGGGCCAGCGCTACAGACTTCTTCAGATTTGGAACCAATACTTCTACTGGTTTGCAAGGAGCATCCGACTTTATTGTCAACACAAACTTGAACCTTAAAACTGCTGGTGAAAATCCATTTGGTGCATCGCTTAACGCTAATTACGCTTCGGACAAAATCTTTGTTTTGGGTAGTGCCGAAGGATTCAACATATATGATTATTCCTATAATGACAATATCGTTGAAAATGGGTTTGTAGTCTTAAATGGTAGACTAAGTAAAGATATTGGTAAACATTGGCAGCTTTCCTTAACTGGACAAAACCTATTGAATCCAGAAATCAAAAGAACTCAAGGTGTTCTGGACAACCGAAATGAAATTCGAAATTTTTCATCTGATATAAATGAACGTTTGGGGCCAAACGCGCCACAAAGAATTATCCGTACCGAAACGGTAAGATCCTATAAACTGGGCAGCACTGTAAGCCTGGGTGTAACCTATAATTTTTAACTAAATATAAACCTGTAACCATAATATTTTAAACTTCAAAAACCCTAATTATGAAAACGAAAATCTTTAAACTTTCAATAGCCTTAGCAGCTGCATTTGCGCTCGTACTCACGGGTTGTAGTAGCGATGACGGTGGCCCCGCTGGCCCAACATGTTCCGATGGCATTCAAAACGGCACAGAAACAGGCGTGGATTGCGGTGGTACTTGTGGCGCTTGCCCTGTTGAAGCAACATGTGATGATGGTATTCAAAACGGTGATGAAACGGGAGTAGATTGCGGTGGTTCTTGTCCAAATGCGTGTACAGATGCCTCAGACTTGACCTCCATCAGTCCCATTACAGAGGATTTGGAACTTGACCCTTCTATCGCCTATACCTTAGACGGAGCGGTAAGCGTTGAGAATGGTGCTAAGTTAACTATTCCTGCCGGTACCACTATTACAGCTACGGCTGCATCCGGTGATGAAACCGAGACATACATTGTAATCCAAAAAGGTGCTTCCATTGACATCCAAGGGACTGCTGCCGATCCTGTAGTAATGACTTCCAATAATCAAACTCCAGGAGACTGGGGTGGTTTGGTAATCCTTGGTGATGCTACCACTACCAAAGGTACCGATGCTACCGCAGAGGTTGGTGAGTTCAAATATGGTGGTTCCAACGATACGGACAACTCTGGTACCATCAACTATTTGATCATCAATTACGCCGGGGCCCAAATCAATCCAGAATCCCAGTACAACGGCCTTACACTTTATGCTGTAGGTTCCGGAACAACAATCAGCAATGTTGCGTTGTTAAATGGTACTGATGACGGTGTTGAGTTCTTCGGTGGAACAGTTTCTGCTTCCAACTTCTACTTGGAAAATAACCAAGACGATGCCATTGATTGGACGGAAGGATGGAACGGTACGTTGACCAATGCTTATGTATTACATACTGAAGCAGGATTCTCTACTGCTGTTGAAGCAGATGGTGACAACAACATGCCAACTTTGGAAAACTTGACAGTTTTGTCAACAGTAGGAGGTACCGCACTTCAGTTCAAAAAAGAGTCTGGTGCAACTATCACTGGTCTTTCCATATCTGGTTACGAAACTATCTTGGACTTTAGGGATGGTGGCGCTGTTTCCAACGTACAGATTGAAGGTGAAGATTCCGATCCAAATGAACTTTATGCCAACTTGGCAACCGTTGATATCAACATGTTCTCTTGGGCAACAGGTGAAGACATTACCACTTCAGCAAACCTTAAGGGAAGTGTTACTTCAGATTTGACTTTGGATGCCTCAACTGCATATACTTTGCAAGGAACTTTGAGCGTTGAATCAGGTGCTACTTTGACTATCCCTGCCGGTACCACTATTACCGCCGATGTACAAGCTGCCGGTGCAACAAGTACTTACATTGTAGTACAAAAAGGTGGTATGATCGATATCCAAGGAACTGCTGCCAATCCAGTTGTTATGACTTCCAGCGGTGAAAACCCTGGTGATTGGGGTGGTTTGGTCATCGCCGGAAATGCCACAACTACCAAAGGTACCGATGCAGTTGCAGAAGTAGGTAACATTATTTATGGTGGTTCCAACGATACTGACGACTCAGGTTCTATTGATTACTTGATCATTAACTACGCTGGTGCGCAGATCAACTCTGAATCTCAATACAACGGTCTTACACTTTATGCTGTAGGTTCTGGAACTTCCATCAGCAACGTTGCCGTATTGAACGGTGCAGATGATGGTGTTGAGTTCTTTGGAGGTACCGTTTCAGCATCCAACTTCTACTTGGAAAACAACCAGGACGATGCTATTGACTGGACAGAAGGTTGGAACGGAACTTTGACTGATGCTTATGTACTTCATACTGAAGCTGGTTTCTCTACTGCTGTTGAAGCGGATGGTGATAACAACATGCCAACTTTGGAAAACTTGACCTGTGTTTCCAGTCAAGGTGGTACCGCATTACAATTCAAAAAGGAATCTGGTGCTGCCATCACTGGTCTTTCTTTAAGTGGATATGAAACCAACGTTGACTTTAGGGATGGTGGTGCCACTACCAACGTTACTGTTGACGGCGTAACCATCGATGTGGATGCCGCTTATGATAATCCAGCAACAGTAGATGTAACCATCTTTGATTGGGCAACCAATTAAGAAAATGCTCTTGACATAATAACCTACAAGCCCCTTGATATTGTCAGGGGGCTTTTTTTTGCATTTCATCGAAAAAAGAAACACTAATCGTTGAACGGTCCCACCATCGCAAGCATATTTTTTTATATTTGTGGCACAGCCTTTGTTATCAATACTTTATGAAGCACTTTTACCTTGTAATTCTATTTTTTGTCTGCGCTATTGGGTTTTCTCAGGAAAATGCAAAGGCAAGCTCGGATATAGAAGGGTTTAAACTCTATCCAAACCCTGTTACACAAGGAAAAGTCTTTATAGAAACAGCCTATAACGCACCCAAACAAATCCTTATTTTTGATGTTCTGGGTACCCAAGTGCTACAAACCACAATTATAGGTCAAGAACTCAATCTTTCGCGTTTGGACAAGGGCGTTTACATCCTCAGGGTTTTTGAAAACAACAAAGTGGCCACTAGAAAGCTAATAGTCAAGTGATTTGGACTGTTTTAGCCCACTGACAAGGTCATAAACCACAGTTTTTCCTGCTTTACCAACACAAAGTGCCATTTCACAACATTTTATGGCCCTTTTCTACTGGTTTACATACTTTTACATTGCATACCCCAAATCAGCATTCATGAAGAAACTCTACTTTGTTCTCATTATGGCTTTACCTATATTCACCTACGGTCAGGAATTGGTCAGTGTAAACACAGAGCCCACACAAGAGCTTCAGGGTTTTAAAATGTACCCTAACCCCGCTTATGGCGAGGAAGTCTATATTACCACAGAATCCAACGGGACCAAACAAATAAAAGTGTTCGATGTTTTCGGGGAAGTGGTTCTTACCGATAGAATCGCAACCAACACTTTAGACATATCCAGGTTGGTTCCAGGGGTCTACGTACTCCAAGTAACCGAACAGAAAAAAACCATGACCCGAAAACTGGTCGTGAAGTAAAATATACACTTTAAAAAGCTCTCTTACCAAAGGGCTTTTTTATTTTTGGGTACTTTTACGGCCCAATGGACAACACGGATATCCAACAGCTATTTTCCATCCAAGATTCCAATGAATTTGATTCCTTGGCCATGGAAATTTTTCAATTTCAATATAGAAACAATCCCATTTACACAGATTATTGCAATCATTTGGGGAGAACTCCCATAGAGGTCGATCACATATCCCAAATTCCTTTCCTGCCTATTGATTTCTTCAAGACCAAAACCGTAGTTACTGACCAAAAAAAACCGGAAACCGTATTTGAGAGCAGTGGTACCACCCAAAATACGACAAGTAAACATTACGTGGCCGATCTAAGCTTGTACGAACGTAGTTTTTTAGACGCCTTTACATTGTTTTACGGCCCTGTGGAGGAATTATGTATTCTGGCCTTATTGCCATCTTATTTGGAGCGAAAAGGTTCGTCGTTGGTCTACATGGTCAATGAGCTGGTATCCCGTTCACAACATCCCAACAGTGGATTTTATCTGTACAATCTTCAAGACCTCCATCAAAAACTGAAAGCGCAGGAGGCTTCTGGTTCCAAAACCTTATTGATCGGTGTCTCTTTTGCCCTGTTGGATTTAGCGGAACAATTTCCCATACCCTTAAAACATACCACCATTATGGAGACCGGTGGAATGAAAGGAAAGCGCAAGGAATTGATTCGTGCCGAACTACATGACATCCTAAAAAATGCCTTTGGGGTTCCCAGTATACATTCTGAATATGGGATGACAGAACTCTTATCCCAAGCCTATTCCCAAGGTAATGGCATTTTTATGGCGCCTCCATGGATGAAAATCTTGACACGGGACACGGAAGATCCACTAAGCAATCAATCTCATGGAAAAACAGGTGGAATCAACGTAATTGATTTGGCCAACCTTCATTCGTGTTCCTTTATAGCTACCCAAGATTTGGGTAAGACCTACGCCGATGGGTCTTTTGAAATTTTAGGCAGGTTTGACCATTCAGATGTTCGGGGATGTAATTTAATGGCACTTTGATGGGAAAACAACAAAATCCTTCGATCCACACATAAATCCAAACCCTTTATATATCCATTGTTAATGGTTTTCAAAGTTTTATGTAATTTGATTGGAATAATCAAACAAACCAACAATTATGGATAGAAATGCATTCTTAAAAAGAAGTGCCCTTTCTGCTGCCGCACTTGCATCATTACCCTCGTTTGCCCATTTTTCTTCAACATCGAAAAAAGAGAATGATCCCTTGAGCCCAAAAATCGTGCGCAAGGATGAAGGCAAGAAGGTGAACGTTATTGGAGACCAACAAACCTTTAAACTAACCGGTGAAGACACCAATGGCATGTTTACATTGATTGAGGAAGTGAATCCACCGGGCACCATGATCCCACCCCATGTACATACCAACGAAGATGAAATATTCAAAGTTTTGGAAGGCGAACTGGAAGTCACCGTTGGAGGTGAAACCACTGTTTTAAAAGCAGGCGACCTTGCTTTTGCCCCTAAAAATGTACCCCATACCTGGAAAGTAGTGGGTAATCAAGATTGCCGAACCATTTTAAGTGTTTTCCCTGCAGGACTGGAGCATATGTTCGAAGAGTTGGGGAAACTGCCTCCAGGACCCCCTGATTTTGCCAAAGTGAGTGAAATCTGTGGGCGTTACGGAATATCCTTCATCGCCTAAAAACAAGGGCCATCTTAAAAGATGGCCCTTGTTTTCTATTCCACTACCATGACAAAGTAGTTTTTCTTACCCCTTTGGAGCAATACAAATTTGTTGTTGATCAAATCGGCCTCGGTAATTAGGTAATCTTCCTTAACCTTTTCCTTGTTTACTGAAATGGAATTTTGTTTAAGCTCCCTTCTGGCTTCACCATTAGATCCCAAGAATTGGGTTTTTGCGGCCAAGGCACCGATCATATCCAAACCAGAAGTTATCTCTTCTCTTGATACTTTCGCTTGTGGAACTCCTTCAAAGACATCCAAGAAAGTCTTTTCGTTCAACTTTTTTAAATCTTCTGAAGTGGATTTTCCAAACAAAATATCACTGGCCTTTATGGCATTGTCCAAATCTTCTTCGGAATGCACCATAATAGTGATTTCCTCTGCCAATTTCCTTTGAAGGGTTCTTAGGTGGGGGGCTTCTTTATGCTCGGCCACCAAATCTTCAATTTCTTGTTGGTTCAAGAAGGTAAATATTTTGATATACTTTTCAGCATCTTCATCCGAAGTGTTTAACCAATATTGGTAGAACTTGTAGGGAGAGGTTCGCTCAGCATCCAACCAAACGTTTCCGCCTTCGGTCTTGCCAAATTTGGTCCCATCTGCCTTGGTTATCAGAGGACAGGTCAAGGCAAAGCCTTTTCCATTGCCAATACGCCTTATCAATTCTGTTCCCGTGGTAATGTTACCCCACTGATCGCTCCCGCCCATTTGAAGCGTACAATCGTGTGCACGATAAAGGTGCAGAAAGTCGTACCCTTGTACCAATTGATAAGTAAACTCAGTAAAAGACATTCCCTCCTTGGCATCGGCCGAAAGTCGTTTTTTAACCGAATCCTTGGCCATCATGTAATTAACTGTGATATGTTTTCCAACATCCCGAATAAACTCCAAGAATGAAAAATCTTTCATCCAGTCGTAGTTGTTCACCAAAACGGCTGCATTGGGCACATCGCTTTCAAAGTCCAAAAACCGACCCAACTGTGCTTTTATGGCCTCTTGATTATGTCTGAGTGTTTCCTCATCCAATAAATTTCGTTCTGCGGATTTACCGGAAGGATCTCCTATCATTCCTGTTGCTCCTCCCACAAGCGCATAAGGCTTGTGTCCTGCCAATTGAAAGTGTTTCAACATCATCACCCCCACCAAATGTCCAATGTGCAGGGAGTCCGCTGTAGGATCAATCCCCACATATGCAGCCCGCATGGCTTCCATTAGATGCTCCTCCGCTCCCGGCATTACATCATGTATCATTCCCCTCCATTGCAATTCCTGAACAAAATTCTTCTTCATGATCTACTTTTAGAATAGCTGCAAATATAAAATGAAGTTGCCACTTCCCTGAATAATTTCAGTACAAATAGGTACTTTTACCACATGATATTGGTCACTGGAGGTACTGGGTTGATAGGTTCGCACCTGCTGTTCCATTTGGTGAAAAATGGAAAAACAGTAAGAGCCAACTATAGAACCAAAGAGTCTCTTGGAAAAGTTTCCAAGATTTTTGGGTATTATTCCAATCAACCTGAAAGTCTTCTGGAAAAAATACAGTGGGTACAGGCCGATATTACCTCTATGGGCAATTTAGATCAACTTTTTATTGGCATTGAGGAGGTCTACCATTGCGCTGCCTTAATTTCTTTTGACCCTAAAATGTACAAGGCTTTGGTCCAGGCCAATGTAGAAGGGACTGCCAATGTTGTAAACTTGAGTCTTAAGTATGGCATAAAAAAACTTTGCTATGTAAGCTCCATTGCTGCCATTGGATCTAGTATAACTAAAAAAGAAGTCACGGAAGACACTGAATGGACCAATACCAATGCTTCGGTGTATGGGATTACCAAACACGATGCTGAACTTGAGGTATGGCGCGCTTCACAAGAAGGGCTGTCAGTGGTCATTGTAAATCCTGGTGTAGTCATTGGCCCTGGGTTTTGGAAGTCAGGCAGCGGTAGTTTTTTCACCTATGCAGCCAAAGGTAAAACCTCTTATATTCCGGGTGGCACCGGTTTTGTGACCATCAGTGATGTGATCAATGCCATGACCAAACTTATGGATTCCAACATTGTCGGGGAAAGATTCATATTAGTGAGCAATAATCTGTCCTATGCAGAATTGTTCCAAAAAATTGCTCCAAAATTGGGGGTATCCCCTCCAACAAAAAAAATCCCTTTTTGGATGTTGGAGATTATGTGGCGCTTGGATGGACTTCGAAGTTCTTTGTTGGGGAAAAGGCGTAGACTTACCAAAAATATGGTGAAAGGATTGCGACACCAAGATATTTACAGCCACGAAAAAATTAAAAATGCGATTGATTTTAAATTCGAGGATTTGGATGCAGCCCTAGATTTTTGTTGTTCCAAATTTCCGGATTAGGGCTCCGTTGGCTTGTTTTCTTCTCTTTTGGCCTTAATGGAATCGCGTAGTCGTAACTGAACCTCCTTAATACTGTCGTTCTTTTGTTTGCTGATGTTTTCCATTATGTTTTTCCTATTATCAATCCTTTCCTCCACTTTTTCATAAATGGACTGGTACTCCAACGGAATGGAGGCATAGTACAAATCACTTTCCACAAATTGCACGCTGTCTATTTGATATTTCTCGTAAAGAAAATCCATGACATCAATACCCGATTCTTTAAACTTGCTGCCAAAAGCGGCTTTTGTGGCGTTTAAAAGCGAAAGATCATGGAGAATATCCACCATTTTCTCCTTAGGAATAAGATTTTCAGGTTTCTCTACCACCTTCTCGCCGCAAGAGAGGAGTAGCATCCCAAAAAAGAAAAAAACAGCTTTTTTCATGCCTTATCGGTTAAATGTAAGTCGCTTGGCGTTCCTTTTTTCAGAAAAACGACCATTCTCATAGGCTAAATGCCCATTGACAAAAGTTCGCGCTACTTTGGAGTCAAAAGTAGTACCTTCAAAAGGAGACCAACCACATTTATAGAAAATATTATCCTTTTTAACCTCGTTTTTAGAATTTCGGGTCACCTGGACCAAATCGGCATAATACCCTTCCCGAACAAACCCCCTACGATCAATATCAAATAGTTTTGCAGGATTATGGCACATTTTCTCCACCATTTTTTCTAAACTGATCTTGCCTTCCTGCTCTTTTTCGAGCATGGCCAACAATGCATGTTGCACCAATGGCCCGCCAGATGGAGCTTTGGTATAAGGATTATTTTTTTCTTCCAAAGTATGTGGGGCATGATCGGTGGCCACAACATCTATCCTGTCATCCAAAAGGGCGTCCCAAAGTTTGTCACGGTCCTCCTTGGTCTTCACAGCGGGATTCCACTTGATCAAAGTACCTTTTTTGGCGTAGTCCTCATCCGAGAACCATAAATGATGGATGCAGACTTCAGAGGTAATCTTCTTTTTCTCCAACGGAATTTCATTGGTGAACAAATCGGTTTCAATGCCGGTAGATATATGAAAAACATGCAAACGAGCCCCTGTTCGCTTCGCCAAAGCTATGGCCTTTGAAGACGAAAGATAGCACGCTTCAGCACTTCTAATAATAGGATGCATCTCCACAGGAATATCATCTCCGTACATTTCCTGATACTTGGCCATATTGGCCCTTATGGTCCCTTCATCTTCACAATGGGCCGAAATCACCATTTCTGTATTGCTGAATATTTTTTCAAGAACAGACTCGTCATCAACCAACATATTTCCCGTAGAAGATCCAAGGAACAATTTCACTCCTGAGCAGGCATTTTTATCCAATCGCTTTAGCTCTTCCAAGTTATCATTGGTACCTCCAAAGAGGAATGAATAGTTGGCAAAAGCATCTTTTGAGGCTATGGAAAATTTCTCTTCCAGTTTTTGAAGGGTAGTGGTCTGCGGATTAGTGTTGGGCTGTTCCATAAAGGTTGTAATGCCCCCTGCAATGGCTGCTCGGCTCTCCGTGGCGATGGTGCCCTTGTGGGTTAATCCAGGCTCCCTAAAATGCACCTGGTCATCTATTATGCCGGGCAACAATAAATCCCCGTTTAAATCTACAACCGAGGCATTGGCATCTGAAATATCAGCATCCATTCGTGCAATATAATCACCCTCCAATAACACATCTGTTTCAAATGTGCAGTTCTCGTTGACCACCTTTGCGTTTTTCAATATTATTCTTGGCATCCTAAAAGTTCTTTCTGAAAAATATGCTTCTAAATTTCATGGCGATTACCCCGAAAATGGCTTCCCGGATAATGGCCGAGTTCATTTTGGACTTTCCATTGATCCTATCGGTAAAAATAATGGAGACTTCCTCTATTTTGAATTTTTTGAGGTACGCCCTATACTTCATTTCAATTTGAAAAGCATACCCAATAAATCGCACATTGTCCAGTTTTATTTCTTCCAAAACTTTACGCTTATAGCATATAAAACCGGCTGTTGGATCATGCACTTTCATTCCGGTTATGAACTTGACATAAAAGGATGCGCCATAGGACAACAGGATTCTAAAGAGCGGCCAATTTACCACATTCACCCCTTTTTTGTAACGGGAGCCTATGGCCACGTCGGCACCATTTAGGCAAGCACGGTGCAACCGGGACAAATCTGCCGGACGGTGTGAAAAATCGGCATCCATCTCAAAAATATACTCGTAACCACGATCCAATGCCCACTTAAATCCATGTATATAGGCCGTTCCCAAACCTGCTTTCTCTTTGCGCACCTCCAAGAACAATTTATCCGGAAATTCCAATTGTAGGGACTGTACGGCTTCAGCCGTACCATCAGGGGAATTGTCATCAACCACAAGAACATGAAAATCTTTCTTAAGGTCAAAAACCGTTCTTGTGATGGCCTCAATGTTCTCAATCTCGTTGAAAGTAGGTATAATAACCAAGCCGTCCGCCATTGGTAATATATTAGGAGGTAAAAATACGGTTTTCTTGCTTGCCTATACAAGTTGTTCTGCGTTAGGCATCTCCGTCTGTCCATCAATATTTGTAACTTTGCCCATCAAAAATCCATTTAATGATCCAAAAGTTTCCAAAGCTTTTCCTTGTTCTACTGGCCATAGTTTTTGTCCTAAATCTTGTTCAAGGCTTTTTCACGGAACTTATTTATGATGAGGTTTATTATTGGTATTATGCCCAGGATATGGCGTGGGGCTATTTTGACCATCCGCCCATGGTGGCCCTTTTGGTAAAAATCAGCAGTTTCTTTTTTAACGACGAGCTTGGGGTTCGTTTTATGGGCAGCGTGCTATCGGCAGGAACATATATGTTGCTTTGGCTACTTGTGGATGACCCCAGAAAGAAAGATTATATAATCCATTTTTTCCTGTTGGTGTTTTCATTTACACTGATGAATGCCTATGGTTTCTTGACGCTTCCAGATACGCCCCTTCTATTTTTTACGGCGCTTTTTTTATGGCTCTACAAATGCTTCCTGAAAAATCCTTCTACTTTGACTACGGTATTGCTGGGGTTGGTCATGGCTGCTTTAATGTACAGCAAGTATCATGCGGTTCTGGTCATTTTGTTTGTGTTCCTATCCAATGTTAAGCTCATTGCCAATAAAAAAGCTTGGATGGCGGTAATTTTGGCCTTGGTTTGTTACATTCCCCATTTTATTTGGCTCTACCAGAACGATTTTGCACCCATCACCTTTCACTTATATGAGAGGCCCAACCAAGCCTATTCGTTTGGAGGGTTTACCTTGGGCTATTTTTTAAATCTCATAGTAATCATTGGCTTACTATTTTACTGGGTCTATGCCTCCTTGTTTCGGTTCAAGGCTACCGACACCTTTTCCAAAGCACTGTTGTATTTAGTGTATGGTATTCTGATTTTTTTCTTTATCTCCAGCTTTAATCGACGTGTACAGGCCCAATGGGCCATAGTTATTTCCATTCCTTTGGTGGTTATGGCATTCAACTATCTCATGGATAATTCCAAGAGCAGAAAATGGATGTATCGCCTGGGAATTATAAGTGTACTGCTTCTTTTCTATGCAAGGGCATGGTTAATATATCAGCCCCTATTTCCTAAGATATATGAAACCCATGGCAACGAAGAATGGGTAGATGATCTGCATGAAAAGGCAAAGGATTTTCCAGTGGTATTTGAAAATTCGTATCGCCGTTCCCCCATGTACGAGTTCCATACAGGAATACCTACTTTTTCGCTGAACAATTATATGTATCGAAAAAATCAATACTCCATAGATGGTTCGGAAGAAAGGGTAAGAGGCAAAAAGGTGGTCTATATTACCCAATACAGAAAAAGTGGGGACCTACAATACATTGATCAGGACAGCACTGTCTTTTATGGCATATTTATAGATGATTTTCAGTCCTACAGAAGATTAAAGTGCATTGTAAACAAAACGGAAACAGGTAGTGGATACGACTTAAAAGTTTACAATCCCTATCCTTTTGATATTCTACTTGAGAATTTAAAATATACCATTTCCTATTCCAATCCCTACAAGCAAGTAAAGGAAATGCTGCCACAAAAAGTGACCAGCCTATATCCGGAAAGTGCCTACTTAAAAAGCAAGGACACCGCCCATTATAAGTTTGAACTTCCATTACCCAAGAAAATAGACAATCCAACTTATTTTAGGATTGGTATATCGGAAAACGGATTACCCCCCGGTTTGAACGGAACGCCAATAAAAATCCAAGAATGATACCGATTGAGAAAACCATCAATTCTTTGGATTGGATGACCATTGTCTTGTTTATGGCCCTTTTCTTGCTTACCCTGGGAAAATATTTGTACCACAACAGGTTTGTAAATTTTATAATCCTGCCTTTTAATGACAAATATGTGCTGCTACACAAAAAGGGGCAACTCTTAAACTGGTTTCATATATGGCTTACCCTGTTCCAATTGGCCAACCTTTCGCTTTTTGTTTTTCTGTCGTTAAAGATTTTTGGCGCCTTACCGGAAGGTCCTTCCCTGATGGTTTTTTTTATGCTGATGGGGTTTCTGGCTCTTTTTCAACTGCTTAAATTCTCTGTTCAATTCTTAAAGGCCTATGTGTTCAATACCCAAGAACTTGTGTCGGAATTGGTGTTCAGTAAGACTTCCTATTTCAACTATGGCAGTCTTGTGCTCTGTGCTGCCAATATTATTTTGATTTACATCCTAAAGGATTCCAAAATAGTGATTTATGCTGCGATAATCTTAATTCTTCTTATAAATGGCATCGGAATCGCAAAGCTGCTGAAGAACTATCAAAAAGCCATGTTTCCGTATTTTGTCTATTTTATTTTGTACCTTTGCGCACTCGAAATTGCGCCCTTGGTGATAATTGGAAGCTACCTAAAAGATTGAAAAGCTTATGAAAGTAAAAACAATTTTGGTTTCCCAACCAGAACCCAAAATCGAAAACTCTCCCTACTCACGGTTGATCGAGAAAGAAAAGGTTAAAGTAGACTTTAGGCCTTTTATCCATGTAGAGGGAGTTGAAGCCAAAAATGTAAGGCAGCAAAAAATCGATCTGAACAACTTTACGGCAATTATCCTGACCAGCAGAAACTCTGTTGACCATTTTTTCAGAATTGCCGAGGAGATGCGTTTTAAGGTTCCTGACACCATGAAGTATTTTTGTCAATCAGAGGCAGTGGCCTACTACTTGCAAAAATATGTGGTCTATAGAAAGCGTAAAATCTATGTTGGTAAGCGTACGTTCAATGAACTGGTTCCGCTTATCAAAAAATATAAGGATGAGAAATTCCTTTTACCTTCTTCCGACGCGCTTAAGGCAGCAGTGCCCCAGGCTTTGGATGAGTTGGGTATAGATTGGAAACGCGGTATCTTCTATAAGACGGTCATCAGTGACCTTTCAGACCTTAGAAACGTTTATTACGATGTATTGGTATTCTTTAGCCCATCAGGAATTGAATCGCTTTTGAAGAATTTCCCGGATTTTGAGCAGAACAACACCCGCATTGCCGTATTTGGCAACAGCACTGTAAAAGCTGCCACCGACGCCGGTCTTCGAATAGACATTCAGGCTCCCACACCGGAGACGCCGTCCATGACCATGGCACTACAGAAATACATTACCAGCGTAAATAAGTAAGAATTTTATTTGTATCCCAATAAAAAAAGCCCGGCATTACCGGGCTTTTTTCCTTTACTTCCAATTCTAAAAGGCGTAGCGTTGCGGACCACCTCGCCTTATCTCTTCGTTTGCATCGGCTTCAAACTTTTTAAAGTTTTCCCTGAAGGCGTTGCTCAATTTAAATGCGGTTTTATAATATGCTTCGTCATTGTTCCATGTGGCTCTAGGGCTTAGTACTTCTGTTGGAACCCCGGGACATTCCCTTGGTTGGGCCACCCCAAAAACAGAATGGATATGATACTTGTCGTAACAATACAACCCAAGCTCTCCACTCAATGCTGCATGGATCATGGCACGGGTATACTTCAACTTCATTCGGGTACCCACACCATAAGGTCCACCGGTCCAACCTGTATTGATCAACCAAACATCTACTCCGGATTCTTTCATTTTTTTGCTCAACATTTCGGCATATTTGGTGGGATGCAATGGCATAAATGGCGCGCCAAAACATGCTGAAAAGGAAGGTTGGGGCTCCACAACCCCTGCTTCAGTACCGGCTACCTTGGCCGTATATCCCGAAATAAAGTGATAGGCCGCTTGGGCAGGTGTTAATTTTGAAATGGGGGGCAATACCCCAAAAGCATCAGCAGTGAGAAAAAAGATATTCTTTACATTTTCCCCTATCGAAGGTTCTTGTATATTATCTATGTGATAAATAGGGTAACTCACCCGAGTATTCTGCGTTATGGAAGTGTTGGAAAAATCGACCTCCCCGTCATCATCCATAATCACATTCTCTAAAATGGCTCCTTTTTTGATTGCTCCATAAATCTCAGGCTCACTTTCCTCCGAAAGGTCAATGACCTTGGCATAGCAGCCTCCCTCAAAATTAAAAACTGTATTGGCCTCGGTCCACCCATGCTCATCATCACCAATGAGCTTTCTGTGCGGATCAGTGGATAGGGTGGTCTTTCCAGTTCCTGACAATCCAAAGAAAATGGCTGTATCCCCATCTTCACCAACATTGGCAGAGCAATGCATAGGAAGTGTGTTTTTATAAACGGGAAGAATAAAATTCAGGGCAGAGAAAATGCCTTTTTTAATTTCTCCGGTATAGCCTGTACCACCAATCAATGCAATCTTTCTGGTAAAGTTTAAGATAGCAAAGTTGTGTTGTCGCGTTCCATCTACTTCTGGGTCTGCCATAAAGCCTGGGGCATTGACCACAGTCCATTCCGGTTCAAAACCTTCCAACTCCTCTTCTGTGGGCCTCAAAAACATGTTGTAGGCAAACATATTGGACCAAGGATATTCATTGATGACCCTCAGGTTCATTTTGTATTTGGGATCGGCACAAGCGTACGAATCCCTAACGAACAACTCTTTTTCATTGAGGTAATCAATGACCTTATCGTACAGTAGATCAAATTTTTCACTCTCAAAAGGGATATTGATGTTGCTCCACCAAATCTTATCCTCTGTAATGTCGTCCTTTACAATAAAACGGTCTTTGGGAGACCTTCCTGTAAACTCTCCCGTATTTACGGCCAAAGCACCAGAAGATGACTCTTTACCCATGCCCATTTGCAAGGTGAGGTCGTGCAATTCGTCTGGAGAAAGTTGATAATGGACATTCTTGTGTTGAATTCCATAGGGTTTTAGCGAAATCGTTTTCGAAGCTGATGTGGAAGCTTTCATTTGTTAGTTTTTTATATACTGCAAAACTAGAAAAATATAACTTTTAAACCCTCTTTTGTGGTTTATTTAAGCCCTTTGTGGGTTAAAATGTAATATCCCAAAAGAAACCATCCCAAAATCAGAAAAACTCCACCAATAGGTGTTAAAAAACCAATGACTTTAAAATCAAAGTTGGTAAGACTGTTGAGAGCCAAAAAATAAATTGAAAAAGAAAATAGGATAACTCCTATCAAAATCATCAAGTATACCCTCTTTTTATGCTTTTCACCAAGGCTGCCGAATATTGCCAAAAAAAGCAGGAACAAAGCATGGTACATTTGGTATCTCACACCAGTCTCAAAGACCTCAACCGATTCATAATCCACCAGTTTTTCCAAGCCATGGGCGCCAAAGGCACCTAAAACTATAGCCAGCAAACCAAGTAGAATTCCCGTCAACAATATTGTTCTGTTCATAACTTTTTTTACTAATTTTTTTAGAAATATAACAATTTGATACCTTAGTATCCGTTTTAATCAAAAGTAATCAAAACCTATGGTCCGCACTATTTTAGTTGTTGGGGCAGGAAAATCAACCTCCTATCTACTAGACTATCTCCTCAAAAAATCAGATAGTGAAAATCTCCGTTTGGTCATTGGAGACCTACAACCAAAGAACATTCCTGAGCAATTTTCCTCTCATCCAAATTGTGAGGTTATTGCGTTGGACATCTTTAACGAAGAAGAACGCAAGAAGGCCGTGTCGTTGGCATCAATCGTTATTTCCATGCTTCCGGCCAATTTGCACATTAAGATTGCAGAGGATTGCATCCAATATAAAAAACACTTGGTGACGGCTTCTTATGTGAGTAAAGAAATGGAAGCCCTTAACGAAGAGGTCAAAAAGAACGGTCTCATTTTTATGAATGAAATAGGACTTGACCCTGGAATTGACCACATGAGTGCCATGGAAGTGATAGATCGTATCCGATCCAAAGGTGGTAAAATGTTACTGTTTGAATCCTTTACTGGTGGGTTGGTAGCTCCAGAAAGCGATTCCAACCTCTGGAATTACAAGTTTACCTGGAATCCTAGAAATGTTGTTCTGGCGGGACAGGGCGGGACAGCAAAATTCATTCAGGAAGGAACTTATAAATACATCCCCTACCAAAAACTGTTCAGAAGAACGGAGTTTTTGGATGTAGAGGGACATGGAAAGTTTGAAGCCTATGCCAACCGTGATTCCTTAAAATATAGGGAAGCTTATGGTCTTCAGGACGCCCTTACGCTTTTTAGGGGCACCATGAGAAGGGTAGGGTTTTCCAAAGCATGGCAGATGTTTGTTATTTTGGGGATGACCGATGATAGTTACACCATAGAAAACTCGGAAGGCATGTCTTATAGAGAGTTTGTAAACCTGTTTCTTCCTTATTCCCCTACTGATTCGGTGGAGCTAAAAATGCGGCACTATCTAAAAATAGACCAAGACGATATCCGTTGGGGTAAATTGTTGGAACTCAATCTTTTTGATCCCTCCAAAAAAATACCGCTGAAGAATGCAACCCCTGCACAAATACTACAATTTATCTTGGAAGATAGTTGGACCCTCAGGGAAGATGAAAAAGACATGATCGTGATGTACCACAAATTTGGGTACGAAATAGACGGTGAAAAAAAGCAGATTGATGCAAACATGGTGGTCATTGGTGAAAACAGAACCTATACCGCCATGTCCAAAACGGTAGGTCTGCCCGTGGCAATGGCCACATTGCAGATATTGAACAAAAAAATAACAACCCCTGGGGTACAGATACCCATAAGTATGGAGGTTTATCAGCCCATACTAAGTGAACTCAAATCCTATGGGATACATTTTAAAGAGTACGAGGTTCTCTATCTAGGCTACAATCCAGATTCTGTTGCAGGTTAACCGAATTCATATTTTCTATATCTTTAGCTTCAGTTTTAAATCTTTTCTGTGAAAAATCATAACAGTTCGGTTAAAATTGATGGCATCGACAAGAAAATCCTAAGATTTTTGATGGAAGATGCCCGGAGGCCCATTTTGGAAATTGCCCGTAACATTGGTATTTCCGGGGCGGCCATTCACCAAAGATTACGAAAATTGGAAAGCTCTGGCCTCCTATCTGGGTCAAAATTCGTTATCAATCCCAAGGTATTAGGTTATACTACCATGGCATATATTGGCATCTTTTTAGACAAAGCCATGGCCAATCCGCAGGCTGTAAGGGAACTTGAGAAAATCCCAGAGGTTCTGGAATGCCATTACACCACCGGAAACTGGTCCATACTCATAAAAGTCTTGTGCCGCGACAATGAACACCTTATGCAGGTGCTCAATAAAAAAATCCAACAAATTGAAGGCGTTTCACGAACCGAAACTTTCATTTCATTGGACCAACAAATAGATCGGCAAATTCAAATCTGATATTTGTATTCAATCTAAATAAAGTTTACATTTGTACCCATGAATGTAGTTTATCAGTCTACATATTATACTTTGTACCAATCCGTGAAGGAACGTTGTTTCTATGTGGATTTTGGGCAAAAGATGGTGCGAATGTCACTTTGCCAATTGCTTTCCCTCCGATACAAGGTATTGTCCATCTCTATTGAAGATCATTTTGACGGGGATTTGAACAGACACGGCTTTGAGGTACTCATGCTTTGCAACAAAGAGCATCTATTTGTACTTAATACCTTAGAAGTCTTGGACTTAAAACAATTGGTCGACCATAGCTTTGTTGCTTTGGGCCTTTCTGAAGAACGTGAGACCGCCTCCATTTAGATTTGTTTTCTTCCACCTATTTTTATTCAATCTAAAACTGCCTTAAAACAAAGGAGTTACTTCCAAAACGGAATCAAATTCCGTATTTTTGTTAGTATAACTTGATAAACCCAATATAAATGAAAGATATAGCAAGACAAAGTATGGGCATTAAAGTAGAATCCATGGATTTGCTCAACGGACAGATAAAAATGGAAGCCCATGCTTCTGCCACCTATTTGGCCATGGCGTCTTGGTGCGAGCAGAATGGGTTTTTTACCAGTGCCAAATTCTTTTACAAGCAAGCTGAGGAAGAGCGTGGCCATATGATGAAGATTTTCGAATTTTTGATTGATACAGGAGGAAATCCCCTATCTCCAGAAGTTACGGGAATCAACCATGACTACTCTTCCATTGTTGATGTATTTGAAAGCACCTTGGAGCATGAAGTGGCCGTTACCAAGTCCATTCACAACATTGTAAAAAAAGCCCGTGAACTGGGAGATATAGCTACTGAGCGCTTCTTGGACTGGTTTGTTCTGGAGCAAGTTGAAGAGGAGAACACCATACGTGACATCTTGGACATGATCGCGGTGACCGGCACGGAAGGTGTAGGACTTCAGATGATCGACAATCAAGTAGCCAATTGGATGGAATAGGTTCAAAAAAATAAATACCAATGAAACGGGGCCTCTGGCCCCGTTTTTAGTTTAGGTATCGTTCTTTAATGATGTTAAAATGTCGTAGTTCATGCCCCGCAATATGATAAGCCAATCCCCGAACCGTTCTTTTGTTGATAATACTTCCATCATGATCAATACCTTCTCCCCCTCGGGTAAAACTTTCTTCTGGCAAATACTCAAATAGGGCAATGGTAGATTTTCTTACCCATTCATACTCTTCAAATATACTTTCCAAGCTTCTACTATTGGCGTCGGAAAACTTGGCATATTCATCTTGGTCAAACCCATGAAGCGGTGTACTATCGTTTCGGGCATAACGCAACGCCCGATAAGCAAAAATCCGTTCATCATCAATAAGGTGTACCAAAATCTCTTTAATGGTCCATTTATCCTCGGCATAACGATACGTTAATTTCTCTTTTGGAAGGGATTGGATACAATCCTTAATCTCAAGAAAATTTTGCCAGAGATGCTCCAAAACCTTACCATCATCTTCCATCAAATCCATATAAATATGTGAATATGATGGGTATTCTCCCTGAAGCGGTTTTTTAATGTTTCTCATAGTTATTTTTGATTGTCGTTCTCAAAACTTTTGGCCCAGTTATGTCGAGCCCATGAACCCATTGGCTTTAAAAGTTCAAACAATTCCACCCCTTGCTCGGTGAGACTGTAACCATCCATTGTTCTGGTAATCAAATGGCATTCCCGGAGTTCTTTGAGCCTAGTGTTAAGTGTATTTGGTGAAATGGACTCACAATAATCTTGTAAATCCCGAAAAGTACTGGGTCCAGAATACAAGTGCCATATAATCCCCATGGCCCAACTTCTGCCCAACAAATCGAGCAAAGCCATAATAGGCTGACCCGTTTTGGAGCCACGAACTGGTTGACCGGGAACAGGTATTTTCATAATGCTATAATTTTAATAGCAAAGCTACAAAAAATATAGCAAGAGGTTATGACAAGAAAAAAACCTGCTCGGATTGACTCCGGGCAGGCTTATAATTTATTCTTAAAAACATTGTTAATCCCTACTTCCAAACACTTGTAAGGCCCAATAAAGTAGTGAGGCCAATGCGCCCAACGCAGCTACCAAATAGGTTCGTGCCGCCCATTTTAGGGCGTCCTCGGCTCCTGCATATTCTTGCTGGCTCACCATGTTTTTTTGCTTCAACCACACCAAGGCCCGCTTACTGGCATCGTACTCAACAGGCAAGGTCACAAAGCTGAATAGTGTAGCCATCCCCATCATCACCAAACCGGCCACGGCAATATAGAAGCCAATTCCACCCGCAACACCTGTAGCCGCCATTAAGGCGATACCTCCAAATACGACCCAAGTAGACATTCCCGAAGTTACGCTTACCACAGGAACCAATTTGGATCGCATGGTCAACCATTCATACGCTTGGGCATGTTGTACCGCGTGTCCACATTCATGGGCAGCCACGGCGGCGGCGGCGGCATTACGTTGACTGTAAACGCCTTCGCTAAGGTTAACGGTCTTGTTTTTTGGATTATAGTGGTCCGTAAGCATTCCTGGGGTAGAAATTACCTTTACATCACGGATACCATGGTCATCAAGCATTTTTTGTGCAATCTCTGCACCACTCATGCCATTTCTCAGATGTACTTGGGAGTATTTCTTGAACTTACTTTTCAGTTTGTTGCTCACCAACCAACTCACCAGTGCAATTCCACCGATCAATATATAATATGTCATCATAACTATTCGATTTTTGGTCTTATAAATATACCATATTACAACAAAAACCCCGCCAAGGTTCGGCAGGGTTCTTCTACTGACAAAATGTATGTTTTTACGCCAAAGCAGATTCCCAATGAAAAGCCTCAACAATTTCTTTGTACACCACTTCTCCTTCAACAATATTCAACCCTTTGGCCAAGGTCTTATCCAAATTGCAGGCACTTCGCCAGCCCATATTGGCCAATTTCAGTACATAGGGCAAAGTTACATTCGTCAAGGCCACGGTTGACGTATAGGGCACGGCCCCTGGCATGTTGGCCACACAGTAATGGACCACATCATCAATAATATATATGGGGTTGCCGTGTGTGGTTGGCTTGGTAGTCTCCACGCATCCTCCTTGGTCCACCGCCACATCCACGATAACCGTTCCTGGTCGCATGTCTTTGAGCATATCCCTAGTGATCAGATTGGGCGCCTTGGCCCCTTTCAACAACACGCCCCCTATTATAAGGTCATGGGATTGTATATGCTTTCTGATGTTGAACTCATTTGAAAACTCCGTTACCACATGACTTGGCATAATATCGTTTACATAGCGAAGCCGTTTCATATTGACATCCAAAATGGTTACGTGTGCACCAAGTCCTGCTGCCATTTTTGCAGCTTGAATGCCCACGGTTCCTGCCCCAAGGATCAACACACGGCCTGGAGCAACACCTGGAACTCCTCCCAAAAGCACTCCACGGCCCTTTACGGGTTTTTCCAAATACTTGGCTCCTTGTTGAATGGCCATTCTTCCGGCCACTTCAGACATAGGGGTCAACAAGGGCAGTGTACCCTCCTCATCCTCAACAGTCTCATATGCAATACAGATTCCCTTGCTTTTAATCATGGCCTGCGTCAAGGCCTCACTCGAAGCAAAATGAAAGTAGGTAAAAACAATCTGCCCTTCTTGAACCAAATCGTACTCCTCGGCAATAGGTTCTTTGACCTTCACGATCATATCACTCTTAGCATACACCTGTTCAATGGTATCCAGAACAGTCGCCCCGGCTTGTTGGTAATCTTTGTCAAAAAAACCACTGCCCTCACCTGCGCCAGATTGCACATAAACGGTGTGGTAATTCTTCACCAATTCAAAAACCCCAGCTGGTGTCATACCAACTCGGCCTTCACTGCTTTTGATTTCTTTAGGCACCCCTACAATCATCTTGTTGTGTTTTATGGTTACTATACCCAAAGTTGTTATAAAAACTGGAATCAACGAAATGAAATCGATAAAATGCAGGGGTTGCTAGATAAATTTCCTATAAAATTTATATTATACCCTATTTTTTTATGGGGTTAATCTATATTTAATAAAACAATATTGTAAAGTACCCTAAAAAATAAGGGGGTAGATTGGACTATTTGTGTTTTATTTTTAAAACAAGCATTACAATGACCAAAATACCAGTTATACCATTCGCCAATATTATGGCTAGGCTCTTATGCACATAACCGTAGTATAGCCACAGCATGGTTCCAATGAAAAAGGCCAAATACATGGTAAGGGAAACATCCCGGGTAGATTTGTGCCGCCACGCCTTATAAACTTGCGGAATAAATGAACTGGTGGTTAGGGTGGCCGCAATAAGGCCAATGATCTCAATAGTGTCCATGGTTGGTTATTTGCCCTAAATGTAGGGACTTTATGGATGACTGCTCATCGCATCGTAAAGATTATCCATAGAGATTTACTGTCTTTTGAAAAACCTCGCTTACCCTACAATATTCACAATCTTACCGGGTACCACAATCACCTTTTTGGGCGTACGGCCCTGCAACTGTTCCTGGGTCTTTTCATGGGCCAGAACCGCGGCCTCTATCTCGTCTTTGCCCATATCCAAGGGCAACTCCAACTTAAAGCGCATTTTTCCATTAAAGGAAATGGGGTATTCTTTGCTGCTCTCTACTAGATATTTCTCCTCAAACTTTGGGAAAGGTGCTTCGGCAATGGACTCGGTATGGCCCAATCGCTCCCAAAGCTCCTCCGCAATATGGGGGGCGTAGGGCGACACCAAAATGGCCAACTGCTCAAAAATAGCCTTGCTGGTACATTTTTGAGCGGTAAGTTCGTTCACACAAATCATAAAGGTGGACACGGAAGTATTGAACGAGAAGTTCTCGATATCCTCCTCCACTTTTTTGATGGTCTTGTGCAGCGTTTTTAGATTATCGGCCGTGGGTTCTTTATCCTCAATGACCTCAAAAAGACGCCACAGTTTTTTAAGGAAGGAATGCACTCCTGTAATTCCTGCAGTGTTCCACGGTTTGGATTGCTCCAAGGGACCCAAGAACATTTCATACAGACGAAGGGAATCTGCCCCATACTCCTCACAAATAGCATCCGGGTTGACGACATTGTATTTGGATTTGGACATTTTTTCGATTTCCCGATAAGTTTTATTACTATCAAAAAATGCATACTTGTATCCCTTTCCATAGGAGCTATTCACAAATGCCTCTATATCCAATTCATCAGAAGCATTGACAAATTCAACCGGCACTCGTATGGAAAGGTGCATATTATGAGTATTATACCTTATTTCAAATATTTCAACACTTTCTCCTTCTTCCAAAAGAAATTTTTCAAACTGTTTTTTAGCAATTCTTTCAAGATCTGCCTTTTCATACTTTAAGACGGAGTCCTGATCAGTAATTATAGCTGCCTGAAAAGTTCTTTCTTCAATATCTGAATCAACTTTGACAACTGCATTTACATCAACAATCTGTCGAAGCATAAAAGCACTCGTCCCCGTAATCATCCCTTGGTTGATCAACTTTTGGGCATATTCGTCCTTGGGCACATAACCTCGATCAAACATGAACTTCTGCCAAAAACGGGAATACAACAGGTGGCCCGTAGCATGTTCGCTGCCTCCAATATAGAGATCCACATCCTGCCAATATCCAATAGCCTCCGGAGAGAAGATGGCCTCATCGTTGCGCGGGTCCATATATCGATTAAAGTATTGGGAACTTCCTGCCCAACCCGGCATGGTGTTCAACTCCAAAGGAAATACGTTAACATGATCAATGAGCTCATTGCTAACTACTTCCGCCTTGAGGCGGTCCCAAGCCCAGGTTGTAGCATTGCCCAAGGGCGGTTCGCCAGTTTCAGTGGGAAGATATTTCTCCACTTCGGGCAATTCCAAAGGCAAGTGTTCCAAATCAATCATCTGGGGCATCCCATCTACATAATACACCGGGAAGGGTTCTCCCCAATAGCGTTGCCTGCTGAAGACGGCATCACGAAGGCGATAGTTCACCTTACCCACTCCATGTCCAATTTTCTCCAACTCTGCAATCACTTTTTTAGTGGCCTCTTTATAAGAAAGCCCATTCAAAAAGTTGGAATTGGCAATAATGGTTGTCGCCTTATCGGCAAAAGCCTCTTCGGAAATATCAACCCCTTCAAAAATGTTGGGGATGGCTATGTTATAGTGTTTTGCGAAATCGTAATCCCGTTGATCACCACAAGGCACGGCCATGACCGCTCCGGTTCCGTAGCTGGCCAAAACATAGTCGCCAATCCAAATGGGAACAGGCTCCTTGGTAAATGGATGCTCTGCATATGCTCCGGTAAACACCCCTGAAATGGTTTTTACATCGGCCATACGATCCCGTTCGGAACGCTTTGCCGTGGCCTCCACATAGGCTTCCACCTCAGCTTTTTGTTCTGGAGTGGTGATTTTGGGCACCAAATCATGCTCAGGGGCCAAGGTCATAAAACTTACCCCAAAAATGGTATCGGGGCGGGTGGTGAAGACCTCAATCGTGTCCGGCTTCTCGACTGCGCTCGAAGTGACATCTGCATTTGGAATGACATTGAAAGTCACCGAAGCTCCTTCGGAACGACCGATCCAATTGGTCTGGGAATCTTTTAGCGGCTGTGGCCAATCAATCTTGTTCAATCCATCGAGCAAGCGTTGGGCATAAGCTGTGATACGCATGCTCCATTGCGTCATTTTTTTTCGGATGACGGGATGACCTCCACGCTCGGATACGCCATTTACGATCTCATCATTGGCCAAAACCGTGCCCAAGGCCGGACACCAGTTCACTTCGGTATCAGCCAAATACGTGAGTCTGTATTTTAAAAGGATCTCTTGCTTTTCCTTTTCAGAAAACGCGTTCCATTCCGCTGCACCAAAATTGGGTGCATCCTCATCACAAACAGCTTCTACCGCTGTATTCCCTTCCTTTTCAAAAAGGGAGACCAAAGTCTCAATGGCTTCAGCTTTATCGGAACTTTTATTGTACCATGAGTTGAACAATTGGATGAAGATCCACTGTGTCCATTTGTAATATCCCGGATTGGAAGTGCGCACTTCCCTGCTCCAATCGAACGAAAAGCCCAACCTGTCCAACTGCTCGCGATACCTTTTAATATTGTTTTCGGTAGTGATCGCAGGGTGTTGTCCGGTTTGAATGGCGTACTGCTCCGCGGGCAACCCGAAGGAATCGTACCCCATGGGATGCAACACGTTGAACCCTTTATGCCTTTTATAACGGGAATAGATGTCCGTGGCAATGTACCCCAATGGGTGCCCTACGTGCAATCCTGCCCCAGAAGGATAGGGGAACATGGACAAGGCATAAAATTTGGGCTTGTCAGAATCGTTGATTGCCTTAAAGGTTTCATTTTCTGCCCAGTACTTCTGCCATTTGGCTTCAATGTCACGGAAATCGTAGTTCATGGTACTCTCTTTCATTTTCGAGTTGCAAAAATAGGTTTAATCCCCTAAATACAATTTACTTTTCTATTTTTACGTACTGATTCCATTCTATGAGCCAATATATTGAACGATATCAGCGAAGAAAGTTGATTTCCTCCTACTTCTCCGTGGTTTTGAGCATCGCTTTGGTGCTTTTCCTGTTGGGTGTTTTGGGACTTTTGGTCTTGAATACCAAAAAACTGGCGGACCACTTCAAGGAACAAATCACCATTTCGGTCTTTTTGAAGGACAATGCCAAACCGGTTGAAATTGACCAATTGCAAAAAAGCCTCGTTTTGGCAGAATACACCAAATCTGCCGAGTACATTTCCAAGGAAGATGCTGCAGAACAATACAGCGAGGACATTGGTGAAAATTTTGTGGAGTTCTTGGGATACAATCCGTTAAAGAATTCCATTGATGTGAACCTAAAGGCCGATTTTGTTTCTTCAGAGCAAATCGCGGAAATTGCCGAAGACCTTGCCACAAAAACCTATGTGGATGAGGTAAGCTATGACAAACCTTTGATCTCTTTGCTTAACGACAATGCCCGAAAGATCAGTTTATGGATTCTAGTGGCCAGTGCCATTTTTACCGTCATAGCCGTATTGCTCATCAACAGTTCCATCCGATTGTCCATTTATTCCAAACGGTTTATCATCAAGACCATGCAGATGGTGGGCGCTACCAAAACCTTTATCAGACGCCCCTTTATCTGGGCCAACATAAAACTGGGTATGATAGGCGCGGCCGTGGCTTTGGCCTCCTTGAGCATCCTTATCTATTACATCAACAAAAATTTTCCCGAACTGAACCTGCTACAGGACTATTTGGTATTGATCTTTTTATTTATCGGAGTTTTTGGACTAGGGGTTGTCATTTCGTGGGCAAGCACCCATTTCGCCACCCAACGTTTTTTAAATCTGAGGACAGACGATCTTTACTATTAGATTCTAGATATTGGACCGCTACGCTGATAGATTTGGGACTCATATCTTCCCATATTGTTGGTTCAGAAAATATTCTGGGAAACTTTTCCTTAAATTTGCGGCATGAGCAAGAAAAACAAGAATGTTCAAAAACCCACCAAGGAGTTCATCTTTCAAAAGAAGAACTACCTGTTCCTCTTCATAGGTCTGGCTTTTATTGCTTTGGGCTTTATTTTGATGGCCGGCGGTGGCAGTGATGACCCAGAGGTCTTCAATCCAAATATCTACAGTTTTAGGAGAATCCGTTTAGCGCCCACTTTGGTACTGATCGGCTTGGGTATACAGATTTATGCTATTTTGTTGAACCCTAACAAAAACAAAGAATAATTGGAGCTTATTGATGCCATAATCCTTGGAATCATCCAAGGGTTGACCGAATTTTTACCTGTATCGTCCAGCGGACATTTGGAATTGGGGAAAGCCATTTTGGGCGCACATGCCCTTCCCGAGGAAAGCCTACTCTTCACGGTGATCTTACATTTTGCCACCGCATTGAGCACCTTGGTCGTATTCAGGAAGGATGTTTTTGAAATTTTGAAAGGTCTTTTCCAGTTCAAATGGAACGAGGAGACCCAATTTTCGCTAAAAATTGTCATTTCCATGATTCCCGCGGCTTTGATCGGACTCTTTTTGAATGATTTTATTGAAGTTTTTTTTGACGGGGCCATCATCATAGTGGGCATCATGCTCATCATTACCGCAGTGCTACTCTATTTGGCCGATTTGGCCAAGACTACGGACAAGGGGGTTTCGTTCAGAAGCGCCTTTGTCATCGGTATGGCACAGGCGGTGGCCATTTTACCAGGGATTTCCAGAAGTGGGGCTACCATTTCCGCAGCGGTTCTTTTGGGTGTTGACAAAGCAAAATCGGCTCGTTTTTCGTTCTTGATGGTCGTTCCCCTTATTTTGGGAAAAGTGGCCAAAGACCTTATGGGGGGTGAAATCAATTTTCACGGTGATCAGGCCGTTGCCATGGGCGCTGGGTTTATTGCCGCCTTCATAGCCGGCCTTGCCGCCTGTACTTGGATGATCAAACTCGTGCGCCAGAGCAAGCTTACGTATTTTGCCATATATTGTCTCATAGTGGGGCTTATCGCCGTTGCCTGGAGCATTTGGGGATAGATTGTTACCTTTATCCAAATCCCGAAACCTTTGAAAACCAAGGAAGATTTTTTAAACGGTCAAATTCTTTTGATCGATAAACCTTTGGAGTGGAGTTCCTTTCAGGCGGTGAATGCCCTTAAATGGGCCATCCGAAAAAAATTCGACCTTAAGAAAATCAAAATAGGCCACGCAGGCACTCTTGACCCTTTAGCCACAGGCCTTTTGATTATCTGCACAGGGAAGTTCACCAAAAAAATCCCAGAGTTGCAAGGACAAATCAAGGAATATACGGGAACATTCACCCTTGGGGCCACTACTCCTTCCTATGATTTGGAAACCGAAGTAGACCAAACCTACCCTACGGAGCACCTTACGCAAAACATCATAAAAGAAGCGACCAAAGAATTTTTGGGTGAGATTGAACAGGTTCCTCCCATATTCTCGGCTTTAAAAAAAGATGGAAAACGTCTTTACGAACTAGCTCGTGAAGGAAAGGAAGTGGACATAAAATCCCGAAAAATTACCATAACAGAATTTGAAATCACTCGAATTCAACTGCCCGAAGTGGATTTTAGAGTAGTTTGCAGCAAAGGAACCTACATTCGCTCCTTGGCCCATGATTTTGGGAAATCTTTGAAAACTGGAGCACACCTTTCTGCTTTAAGAAGAACCAAAATAGGGGATTTCAACGTAAATAATGCTACAACACCTATGGATTTCAAAGAAAATTTATAGGCAGAATGGCCTAAAAACCGAGCAAATAATTGGTTTGAAACAGTCATCTGGCAAAATATTTTATAAAAAAAGCGGTTATACTAGAACCATGAACTTGAACAGAAGCCAGTTATCCCTAATCATAACCTTCTTCTCCATGGCCTTGGTGGTCTTGTTGTTGTTCAACATCCACTTAGGGGGCATGCAAGAAGATGAGTATGTCATTGAAATGAGCTTGGCCGATGAGGATATCGAGGAATTGCTGAAGGAAGAGGAAGAACGAATGGAGGAATTGGCCAACAACGACCCCATCAAAAGCCACATGGCCTTCAATGAAACCGCAAAACCCACCATTGGGAATCCCGAACCTTTAAAAACCCTTGAAGAGTTATTGGAAGAAAGGGCCATGAGCAGTGAAGAAGGTCAATTTTCGGAAAGTGACACCGCTTTTGCCGATCAGCTAAAGGAACTGGCCGCAAAACGGGACGAGAAAAAGCAGAAGTTGGGTGAACGGGATGCACAAAAAGAAGAATTCACCAACTATCTTAAAGACAGGCGTACCTCCATTTCATTTTCATTGGTAGAAAGAAACGCATATTATCTGCCACCTCCTATTTACACCTGTATTGAAGGAGGGAAGGTAGTCATTAACATTAATGTGGATGCCAATGGCTATGTTACCGAAGCAAGTTTTAATGACAAAAGCTCCGGCACCAGCAATGGATGCCTTGTGGACAACGCCATAGCTTACGCCCTAAAGGCACGTTTTAGCCCTGATTCCAAAGTCAACCAAATTGGAACCATTACCTACCTATTTCAAGGGAAGTAGGGCTACAATCTCCTCCAAAATACTTTCACCCTTATCCTTATTGTACCAAACCTGAAGGTCTTGCTTAAGTTCTGGGGTCAGCTTTCCGTGTTCCTCCTTATAATTCATTACCATTTCTGTGGCCTGGGTTGGCCTAGGACCCCATTTCCCTAAAATTTCCTGCTTATCCATATCAAAGACCACCAACTTGGGTATGGAACGGCTGCCTCTTGTTAAAAACGCATCCATCAACTCCATATTCTCATCCCGAAGCACCACTTTCAGTCCTATATTTGAGTTTAACTCGGCAATTTTGTTCATAATGGGCATACTGTGGGCGGCATCTCCACACCAACTCTCAGTTATGACCAAAAACACCATTTTCGATTCCAAACCTGAGATTTTCTCTTGTAACTCGCCAGAAACCTTTAAGGTTTTATCCCAACGTTTCATCCTTCGGTCGTTCAATTGGGTGTATTCTATATTGGCTTCAGACCGGGATAAACCTGAAGTCTGCTTGGTTTCGGCAAAATGATGTACCAAATCCCGGTATTTTTCATAATCCATTCCCATTGAAATACCTTGTCTAACCAGCGTGACCCTATCCTCTTCAATCTTTTTTTCCAGCAGTTCCATCTTAAATACTTTTAGCAAAAATACGTTCCACAATCCGGACGTTTTCTGATTTTTGTCATTGGTTGTCCCGCATATCAAAACCTTACATTTGTCCCATATATTCAATTAATTATTGAACCCTGCTGTTTTCGTTGCCGGATGTTTGATAGGTTCTTTACCTTTGACCAAAACTTTTCCACTATGGACAAACATCGATGCGGTTGGTGCCTAGGCGACCCTTTATATGAAGCCTACCACGATTTGGAATGGGGTGTTCCCGTTAAGGATGATGCCACTCTTTTTGAATTTTTGATATTGGAAACCTTCCAAGCCGGTCTAAGTTGGATCACCGTATTGCGGAAACGAGATAATTTTAGGGAAGCCTTTGATTACTTTGACTATCAAAAAATTGCCGAGTATGGTCAGGATAAAATCGATGAGCTTTTGGATAACCCGGGTATCATCCGAAACAAACTGAAAGTGCATGCCACTGTTTCCAACGCCAAGGCCTTTATGGCCATTCAGGAAGAATTTGGCAGTTTCAGCACTTATATCTGGGGGTTTGTAGATGGGGTCCCCATTAAAAACAGCTTGGAAAATTATAAAATGGCCCCTGCTACCACACCTTTATCGGACACCATCAGCAAAGACCTTAAAAAGAGAGGCTTCAAATTTGTGGGAAGCACGGTGATTTATGCCCATATGCAGGCCACAGGGATGGTAAATGATCATGAAACTGCTTGTTTTAGATATCATGAGGTGTGATTCACCAAAAATCCTTTGGACCTACAATCCGATTTTCAAAATTTCCACAAATTGTTTCCTAGGCATCAATTCTGCCCCCAAGCTTTCCAAATGCGGGGTGTATACTTGGCAATCTATAAGCAAATAGTTTTTTTCCTTTAGTTCGCGGGCCATTTCAATAAAGGCAAACTTTGAGGCATTGGGTTTTAAGCTGAACATGCTTTCGCCACAGAACACATGCCCCAAATCTACTCCGTACAATCCGCCAACAAGCTCATTGCCCTCCCATACCTCATAGGACTTTGCACATCCCTGTTTGTGTAAATCCAAATAGGCTGCTTTCATTTTGGGGGTTATCCAAGTGCCCTCTTGTCCCTTTCGCTCCATGTTGGCACATTGTTTCATAACTTCTAAAAAGCAAGTATCCTTCGTTAATTTAAATGTGCCATCACGTAACACCTTTCGCATGCTTTTGGATACTTTAACTTTGTTGGGAAAAAGGACCATGCGTGGGTCCGGGCTCCACCACAATACAAGGGAATCGTCGTTAAACCAAGGAAAAATCCCGTTTTTGTAGGCAAGCATAAGTCGGTCTAGGGACAAATCGCCCCCAACAGCCAAAAGACCGTCTTCATTTGCGCTTTCCACAGAAGGAAACTCCAAACGGTCTCCCAAGAAGGTTATGGGAAATTTATTTCCGCTGTTTTCCAAAATGGTCTTTTTGCCAAGATAAGAAATAGACTAAAGTCGCAAAAGCGTCTTTATCCAAAAAATGTATGAAGGCAGACAAATATTAGAATGGCAGATCGTCATGATCTTCCTCATTCAGGTCATCCGCTGGTTCAAAGGCTTCCATGGGTGGAACGGGCGGCATGTTGCCATCTTGTGCCTCTGATTGTAGATTCTCTATTCTCCACCCTTGAATGGAGTTGAAGTATTTGGTTTCCCCTTGGGGGTTTGTCCACTCACGACCGCGAAGGTTGATGCTAACCTTAACTGGTTGACCTACGGAATAATTGTTCAGTAAATCGCATTTATCCTGTATAAACTCCACCAATATATGCTGCGGATATTGCTCTTCGGTTGTTATGACCATTTCTCTTTTTCGGAACCCATTGTTTCCAAATGTCTTGGTCTCATCTATCATTTTTATTCTTCCCTGAACTTCCATGTATGCTAAATTTCAATAAAATTCAAATGTACATAAAATGAAACCCATTAGAAACCCGTTATTTCAACTAACTATCAACATATTTTCTTTTTCAGCTATCTTTAATAACAATTCAGCCAAAAAATGAACTTCAGTCCCAAAAGGAAAGCATCCAACATAATTCTGTTGATTTCGGCATTTGCCATAGTTAGCCTTATCCTTTGGAACACCAACAGCTTTTTTAGAAAATTCAAGGAGGAGGAGCGCCTAAAAATGGAAATTTGGGCTACGGCACAGTTGGAACTTATTCAATCCTCGGTGGACCAAGAATTGGGAAACCTCACCTTAAAGGTCATGGGCAACAATACCTCTACCCCCATGATCTTGGTAAACGAAGAAGGCTCGTTTAAAACGCACAATATCCCTAAAGAGAAGATAGCGGACAGTGTCTATATCCAAAAAAAAATCAGACAATTTGCAAGTGAGAATGAACCTATACAAATCATTCAGGATGGGGAGCTCCTTGAAACGCTCTACTATGGAAACTCCGAAGTCCTGAATAAGCTAAAATATTACCCCCTTGCCCTATTGTTGATAATTTTCCTGTTCGGAACGGTGATATTCTTTTTCTTTCGGACCAACAAAGCTTCGGAACAGAACAAACTGTGGGCGGGGATGGCCAAGGAAACAGCACATCAAATTGGCACACCTTTGACTTCACTACTGGGTTGGAATGAATTGTTGAAATCAGAAGACATCAATCCGGATATTACCAAAGAAATTGCCAAGGACATTGACAGACTACACACCATTACGGAACGGTTCTCCAAAATAGGTTCCGTACCTGAACTGCGCAACCATGACATTGTAGCCGAAACCGAAAAAGCCTATCAATATTTAATTCAGCGAAGTTCCAAGTTGGTCCACTTTTCTTTTAGTACCAACGTTGAGCAACTTTATGTACCATTGAATCCCCCATTATATAATTGGAGTATCGAAAATTTGGTAAAAAATGGCATAGATGCCATGAAAGGCAAGGGCAACATTGGTATACAAATTGAAAAAAAAGGACAAAACGTACACATTTTGGTTTCCGATACAGGACAAGGTATCCCAAAAAGTGATTTTCAGAATATTTTTATCCCGGGGGTAACCACTAAAAAAAGAGGTTGGGGATTGGGCCTTTCCTTGGTAAAAAGAATTGTTGAGGAGTACCATAAAGGAAAAATTAAAGTATTTTCGTCAAGTAAGGAGGGAACAATCATGCAAATTTCCCTCAGAACAAATGAAACGTGAGTCATGGCAAAGGAAAAAAAAATTGTTCTCAAGGAAGCCGAAATCACCAATAACTGCCCCGAGTGCTATAACCAAGAGTTGATACTCACCTTTTACCAAAAACATACGCTTGGTGCATTTTTCCATATCACCACCAATGAGGTGACCCATGAGATAAAATGCAAAAAATGTCAATCTGTAATTTATCCAGTAAGTTGGACCCCGGATATTGAAAGGGTTTTTGATTACTACAATAAGTTGGTTACACCGGATAGGTCATCCATACGCTTCACCACTTTGTTTTTTATTGTTTTGGTGCTGATACTCTGTGTGGTGGCCGCAACCGTGTATTTCTATTTGGAGGGTCTTATTTAAGGGCCTCACGGATTTTTTGGGCCACAGCTTCAAACTCCTCTGCACTTAGGCTCTCCTTATGCTGAAATGTTGCATTTTTCATACTATGCAATGGAATAAGGTGTACGTGCACATGAGGCACTTCCAGCCCAATAACCGTCATCCCGACACGTTTGCAGGGAACTGACGCTTCAATGGCCTTACCTACTTTTCTTGAAAAGGCCATAAGTTTCATGTACGCCTCCCCATCAAGGTCCAGCAGTTTATCCACCTCTTTCTTGGGTACACATAGCGTATGCCCCTTAGCATTTGGATTTATGTCCAAAAAGGCAAAATTATCGGCATCTTCTGCTATTTTGTAGCATGGGATGTCTCCATTGATGATTTTGGTGAAAATACTGGCCATGGTGATTTGGTTAAAAAAATCCCGTCTCTCGACGGGATTAAATATAGGTATTTTAGGTTTTTTTATTCCCTTGTAATTTCCAAAACCTCCAACTTTAACGTTCCGTTGGGCACTTTGATCTCTGCCACATCGCCGACAGATTTTCCCAGTAATCCTTTTCCAATGGGTGAGGTAACGGATATTTTGCCCGATTTTAGGTCTGCCTCGCTTTCTGCCACCAAAGTATATTTCATTTCCATGCCATTGGCTTGGTTCTTTAGTTTTACTGTGGAAAGCACCAATATTTTTGAGGTATCCAATTGCGATTCGTCTATCAACCTAGCATTGGCCAAGGTTTCCTCCATTTTGGAAATCTTCATTTCCAAGAGGCCTTGAGCTTCTTTGGCAGCATCATATTCGGCATTTTCGGACAAATCTCCTTTGTCCCTAGCTTCGGCAATGGCCTGCGATGCCTTGGGGCGTTCTACATCTTTCAAGTGATTCAACTCATCCCTTAATTTTTTTAATCCCTCCGCTGTGTAATAAGATACTTTACTCATATCGTCACGTTTTTATGCAAAAGAACATCGAAGAAAATAAAAAAATTTCCCCAATGGTCTTTCTCTACAAATACAAAAAATCCTCAACGATACCCATGCCCCTGCATGGTTTTTTTGCGAGGATTTAACGCAAATATAGGTAATTTTTGTTCAACTTTGCAGCAGTAACGTTTTGAAATTCAAACTATGAGACGCTTTTTGGGCTGTATCCTTCTTATCTTTCTAATTTCTTGTAGCTCAGACAGTACCAACCGAAATCCATACCTTCAAGAAGTTAATTTTAGGTTTGATCTAAACCTCAACCTACCTCTTTATAATGGGCTGAACAATATTGGTAATCCTGTCTATGTTGGCAACGATGGTGTAGGTACCCGAGGTGTCTTTGTAATGCGTGCTGGATTGAGTGGCGCCCAATTTGTAGCGTGGGAAGCCAGTTGTCCCAACCATGCTCCCAATACCTGTTCCACGATGTCCATAGATGGACAGAATGTAGTCTGTGATTGTGAGGGATACACCTATAATTTGTTTACGGGACAGCAGTTGGACAGACCTGATGACGGAGGCAGATATTACGATTTGCTTTTTTATAGAGCCACGCAAAGCGGAAACACCGTGGTCATCTCCAATTAAAGATTGCCCAAGATAGCATCCATGACCCAACTGGTATGCAACCCTGTTTTTCCTGTTGAGGGGTGTTCACATTTTCCCAACAAATGATTTTTGATGTTCTCCACATGATATTGTTGCACATGAGCTGGATGTGGAATTTCCAGAATTTCATGTCCCGAGGTATTCTCCAATTCAACAGGGGCCTCGTCCAGAACTGCAAAGCGTATGCTTCCTTCGGAACCAAAAATCTCTACCTTATCCACCCGATGATGGGTGCCAAAATTCCAAAATCCAGCTCCTGTCACCCCATTTTCGTGCAACCAACTTCCCGCAATGGCATCATGGGCCGTATACAAACCTTGTTGGTTCAAGGCCACCCCGTTTGCTGTTTTGATATCCCCAAAAAGAAAGTTGAACAAATCCAGACCGTGACTGGCCAAATCATCAAAATAACCACCGGGAGCCACTTTCTCTTCCGTCCGCCAATTGGACCCGCCATTTAAATCGACCTCATTGGGCGATGCGGATTTTTGCCAATTTACATGCCTCACCCTGCCTATCAACCCCTCATCCAACCATTGCTTCACTTTAAGGAATCGGGGCAAAGAGCGACGATAATACGCAATGAAAAGGGGTATGTTCTTCCTCTTGAATGCTTCATAAATGACCAAACTGTCCTGATAATTGGGCGACATGGGCTTTTCAATACAACATGGTTTTCCCGCAACGGCCACTTGAAGGGCATATAATTTATGGGTATCCGGAGGTGTGGCGATGTAAATGGCATCGATTTCCGGATTCTGGATTACCTCATCCGCATTGGTGGTCCAACGCGCTATTTGGTGCCTTTGGGCATAATCTTGGACTCTCTCTGCATCGCGACGCATTACCATGTGTACTTTAAACTCTGGGATGAGTTGGTATGCTGGAACGCTTTTCTTTTCGGCCACACTACCGCAACCAATAATGCCCCATCGGAGGGGCTTTTCTTCAGAAAAATGAAAATGGGATTCTGTCATGGTGTATAAAAGTACAGAATCCCATTTACTATTTGGTCATTAAAAATTAACGGTGGCCCCTATGAGAAAGTTGATTCCTGCCTGGGGGTAATATCCCGCTCCCTCAATGGTGGTAACGGTTCCAGGATTGGAATAGTCGTCATCAAAGGTGTAGAAATACCCATTGGAAACAATATCGGCATCAAAAATATTGTTCACCAACCCGGAAAGCACAATGCTTTTTACAAACGAATTGGCCTCGATGACATATTGCACATTGAAATCGGTTTGGGTATAACTGTCCAAAGTTGAATTTTCGGAATCGATGTTCCCCATGTACTGCTTGCCTACAAATTTCGAAAGCAACGATACCTGAAAATTTGTATTGGGTTGAAACGCAAGGATGTTTCCAGCAATCACTTGTGGTGAATACGCAATTTTGGTGTTCCCCAAGTTTTGGAGTTCCCCATCGCGTTGGAAGAAGAAATCAACATTTCTATTATCGCTCAAGGCCACATTGGGCTGTATCCTAAACTTGCGCCCCAATCGGATGTTGGCATCCACTTCCAATCCCAAGCGGTAACTATCCCCCACATTGGCCCTTAGTGGCGCTCCCACATCATTGAGTTCCCCAGTGAGCACCAACTGATCTTTATAGCGCATGTAGTACACATTGGTGTTTAGCTGGATGTCAGGGGACACAAAACGCCACCCTAACTCATAATCGTTCAATTGCTCAGGTTTGGGGCTGCCGTTTTCATAGTCATTCCGATTGGGTTCCCTATTGGCCCTGGCGTAGGACAGATAAAAATTGTTGTTGGGGTTCAAATTGAACGTAATCCCTGCTTTCGGATTGAAAAAGTTGAAGGTATCATCCACCAATCCCGTATCTTCTCCATTGGCTTCATAACCAACCCTTCGGTATTGCATATCCCCAAAAACCGACCATTGGCCATCCAACTGATAATTGACCTTTGCATAGGTATTGAAATCCGTTTTGGTGGAATTGTCATCATAGTACCTATCCCTAATTTCACTACCACTTGCATAACGTGCCCAGATGATTTCCCCAAAGTGGTCTCCCTTGTACTCATTGTATCCTCCACCCAAAATCAATTTCAGGCTTTCTTTATCATACGTGGCCGAAAAAACGGTGCCATAAAAGTGGTTGTCCAACCATCTTCTTCGGATCAAGTCGGTAGTATTGATGGTCTCCCCGCCCAAGCTAATCGGTTCCAAGCCATAGTCTGAAAAGTCATCATCTTCCCTATACTGCTCAAAATATCCTCTTCCACGGGTATAGTGCAAGGCCAAATTGGTACTCCATACCGGACTTAGGGTCTGGTTCCAATGCAACTGCACATGGTTTTGTTTGTAATTGTCCTCTTCACGGTCATGAAACTGCACATTTCCATCCTCATCGGTATACCTTCCGGCGGAATTGTAGGTTCTATTTTCTTCCAATTCTTCAGCGGTAATCCCGTTCCACGCTTGATAGGTAACCTCATGCCCTCCAAAAAGCAATGCCTTTAACAATGTGTTGTCACTGCGGTAGGTCCCTTGCATAAAATAGCTGTCCAATTCCGAGCTGGCGCGGTCCACATACCCATCAGAAGTAATGCGCGACAACCTTCCCGAAAATTCAAAATGGTCATTCAACATCCCGGTACTGAACTTTACATTGTTCCGCAGCGTGTTAAAACTCCCCACAGAAGAGGAAATCTTGGCATACGCCTCTTCGGAAAATGCATCCGTCAATACATTTAGGCTTGCGCCAAATGCCCCTGCACCATTGGTAGAAGTACCCACCCCGCGCTGCAACTGCAAACTCTGGGTCGAAGAAGCAAAATCAGGCATGTTCACCCAAAATGTCCCATGGGATTCCGCATCATTGTACGGCACACCATTAATGGTGACATTTACCCCCCTTGAGTCGGTCCCCCTTACACGGAAACTGGTGTATCCCACCCCAGCACCTGCATCTGAGGTAGTGACCACGGCCGGTAAAAAGTTCATTAAAATGGGAACGTCCTGCCCTAGGTTTCGGGAGGTAAGCTCCTCTTTGTCCAAGTTGGAAAAGGTAATGGGAAATTCCTTGGTCACCCGTACAGCTTGGACCAAGACCTCGTCCAACACCACTTTTTTACCTTCCAAAGAATCTGTTGGTTCCTGTTGTGCGCTCATACTCAGCGCCAGCCCGGAAACGGCCAATGTTGTGAATAAAGTTTTCATTCGTAAAAATGTTACGAATAAAAGGGGCCATTATTCTTGTTAATACTTGATTTTGTTTCTTTAAAGAAACGATGAAATTCCAAGATGCGCCTTGCGCAATCCCTTGGCAGCATTACCCGCCCAGGTTCATTGGGTATAATCTCAGCCTTGCCATGCAAAGCACCCCTTTGAGATGGCCGCAAATGTACTATGTAGAGTTCTTTTTTCATAGCAAAATCACCACTAATTCATTGCAATAACAACAGGTTAAACTTTTGTGATGAAAAAGAAGAAAGGCCGCCGAAGCAGCCTTTCAAAAGTGCCAAAATCATAATCCCAAGGAAAAAAATTATGACCACACTTGGCAACAACGGATAATACATGGTTAGCGTTTAGCTAGCATCATCCTGCTTTTTTTTTATGTACTATTTTCTTTCGACTTTTTATATATGACACCAAAAGGTAAATGGCCATGGCCAATGAGATTATATTAAAGAACAGAACTATTCCAAATAGCATTGTTTTTGTTTCCTTTAAGCAAATACCGTCAAAAAGAGTTTTTAAAAGAAAGCCGTACAATTTGTACGGCCTTCCAACCAAATCAACCAACCTAAAATCCAGACAGTCATTAAGACTGTCTCTCTTCTACGGTTACATTAAAAACTATAAATTCTTTTAACAGTGTATCCGTTTCCATTATATCTTTTTGACACTACTTTTTTATGGGGGTCACATAAAAGCAAAAAAAAAAATCCGCTTCTCTGCCAAGAAGCGGATTTTACAAAATGTTTTCTTGTCTATGCTTGATGGGTAGGCTTAAGAAGATCGTTTACGGTCTTCACAGGATTAAATGTTACCAAAGGGACTTCGACAAATAAAGTGTTCCAAAAGGCCATCGCTCCATTCCACAGTCCTGGAAGCTCCAACGCCTTTAACTCCTTGCCTTCTTGTGTCTTTCCCGTAATAAATCCTTGCTTAGGGTCCACAAAATCCAAAAGATTGTATTTTTCTCCCTTGTAGTTTCTTACTCCGCATACCAAATCCACTGGATTAAAGTGGGTTGAATTTTTGAGAATGGACTCCTGTTCCTGATTGGATAGGTCAATCTGAGCCGACTCAATGATTTGAAGTGAAATATTTCCTTCGGCATCCCTCACCCAAAAAGGACCGCCTCCTGGTTCCCCTTCGTTCTTTACCATTCCACAGATACGTATGGGACGATTTAATTTATCCTTTAAAATGACTAGTTGTTCGTTAACATCCATATTATCATAATCTTTGGGCATTCGAACATTGAGTTCTTTTTCCAAAAAGGATTTTATTTCATCGGATTTTTCTGGCGACACTTTATTGTCATCCAAAAGTCTAGCATACTCAAAGGCCTTGACCTGAACTTTTTTTAGCACTCCGGCCAACATTTTTTTGCTGTTGGCCACTTTTTCCAAATTCTTGTCGACCACCACATTGTCTATATTCTTGATAAAAATGATATCGGCGTCCTGTTCGTTCAAGTTTTCAATCAGGGCCCCATGTCCACCGGGGCGAAACAGTATTGAACCATCACCATTTTTAAAGGGCTTATTCTCCATGTCCACCGCAATGGTATCGGTGGATGGCTTTTGGTTTGAATATGAAATTAGGAACTGCGTGCTTGTAGCCTTCGAAATTTTTGGAGACACCTTGGATTCTTCTTCCTTAAACATATCATCGTGCTGTGGAGAAACGGTAAAGTGTAAATGGGCCTTCCCATCTGTTTTGGCATACAATGCCGCTTCCCTCAAATGCTCCTCAAATGGTGTTGCGCTACCTGAATCGTACTTATGAAAGGGCAATAGTCCTTTGGGATAGAATCCGTAGTTTAATCTCTCTTCTCCTAGCATTTCCTTTACAAAAAGATAGGCTTCTTCGTCTTTATTGGACACATTATCCTTAATACGATCCATAATGAACCCATAAAAGGGCAGCTTATGCATTTGGTCGGTAAACTTTTTTGCATCGGAATCGCCTGTTCGGTCCAAATATTCAGAAAGGGTCTCCTTTTTGGGGTCAAAGGCATCCAAAAAATTGAACATGGCCTTGAACATCCGGGATGCTGCCCCAGAAGCTGGAACGAATTTCAATAAATCCAAATGGCTTCGGTTCTGCTCAAAATATTGTACAAGTTCTTCTTGCTCCTTTTCCGAAAATCTAAAGATACCATTGGAAATTACCGCTGCCTTCACCAAATCCACAAAGGGTATCCCAGCTTTGAAAGTTTCTATCTGATTTACCACCTTTTCTTTGGAAATCCCCTTGTTTTCCAATTGTTCCAAGTCTTTTGAACTTAAATCAATCATGCGCCTTAAAAAGTTTATCGATTTCTTGTATGGCCGTTGAAAGCCGGAACGCTTTGTCCCCCTTTAAAATAACAAAATTTCGGTCATATTTTTCCAAAGCTTGCTTGAAATACTGGAACATTTCCTCACGTTCTTCGGGTTTGTCCCTTAGATCGTCTGCCTCCCATGGGGTGTCAATATAGGTTAACAAGTATAGATCATAAGTGTTTTGGATAGCATATTTTTCTAGAATTGGATCACAACTTCCTGTGTAATAGGTTTCTGAATATACTTTAGTCTCCAAAAGGTCTGTGTCACAAACCAAAATCTTGTTCGCTTTTTTTGCCAATTGGTTCTCCAAGCGCATCTGTCCATAAGCGATGGGAACAAGGTCTTTAGGCTCGCAGGTCTTTTGTTCCCTGTCCCATTTATCTTGAAGATATTCCCGGGCATATTCTGGCACCCACTCGGTTTGGTAGTGTTGGGCCAATTGTTGGGCCAAGGTGGTCTTTCCAGTAGATTCCGGCCCAAATAGAACTACTTTTATGAGGTTTGAGGGCTCTTGCCCAAGTCTTTCTTCCATGCTACATATCCCTGAATGGCCAATACGGTAAAAATGAGGTATTGCAATGAGAACATGCCCCATCCCCGGTAGGCGTACAAAGGTACAGTTATTAAGTCTCCCAAAACCCAAAGAGTCCAGCTTTCCAATTTTTTGTTGGCCATATACCACATGGCCGTAAAGAAAATGCCCGAGGTGACGATATCCACATAGTTGGTCGTCTTTATTTCAGCCCCAAAAGCCTTGTATACCCCAAAGGTGACCAACAGCGTAACGGAGAACAGTGCAATCCCAATCCATTTTTCCCTAGTATTGGTGCGAGAAATCCTTACTATAAATTCCCGATTTTGCTTTCTACGGGCCCAATTCCACCATCCATAAATGCTCATGATGGAAAAGTAGAAGTTCATCATCATATCGCCCAACAAGCGATCCACGAAAAAAATGTAGGTGGTAATGGCGGTAGCCACCAACCCAGTTGGATAGACCATAATATCTTCCCTCTTGGCGTAGATCACACTGGCTATTCCAAAGAAAAAGGCAGTGGCTTCAAGAATAATGAGGGAGAGTTCGCGGTCCTCGTACGGGCCAAGGAAAAAATCAAAAATGGGGTTCATAGTCGCTCCTATCGGATTTTACAATCTTCATCCCCAATACTACATGATCAATATTTTCAAAGGCTACTTTAATTTCATCCGTCAACAACCCCATAACCCTATCATATTCCCCAAAGACTTGGGTGCTTAAGGGATTCTCCAAAACAGTAAGTCCAGAAGACCTCAACTTTTTAATGAAATCGATGATAGGGGGCTCAAAATCATCTTGTAGCGGCGTCAAGGTAAGCTCAACGGATATCTTCATGGGGGCACTTTTATTTTCCAAAAGCAAATCTAGTAAAAACTACCTGTCATCCCCCCATCATTCTGAGGGCATATACGCAAGTGAATCCTTCAAACTCCAAAAACTCAATCTCATAATGGGATTTTTTGCCCTTGTACAAGATTTCGGCCACCGTCCTAGCATCTTGAAAGGTAAAGTCCATCACATCAATATGGCGTAAAAAACTCAAGCCCTGTTGCGCATAAATTTTATAAAGCGATTCCTTGGCACCCCAAACGATGGTAAGTTTTCTAATAATGGCCTCGACATTGGCCAAGGTCTTGTACTCTTCAATGGGAGTGAATTTATGTGCAATTCTTAGGATTTTGTCGCGCTGCATCTCAATATCTATCCCTACTTCGTCCGTTTCGCTGATGATGACCCCCGTAAAACTATGCGAATGGGTAATGGAAATATGGTTCCCATCCTTTAAATGGGGCTTCCCAAAATCGTCATAGTATAGGTCTTTGTCCTCATAACCCGCTTTGGCCATTAAATGCCTGATGCTCAAAAAGGCCCTCCGATGCGCCTCGGATTTCATTCCATCCATCCTATCTTGGCAATGGGGAGTAAGCTCTATTCCCTTGGACAATTCCTTCTCAGCCTCGGTGACTTTCCATATGTAGACCGAGGTGGTTGGTGAAACTGTTATGGTTTTGTAAATGGGCACGACTAATAGTTAGGTGTTTTTGTATCTTTGCTGCACTACAAAAGCTAAGCTACGAAAGTAAATTTATATACGTATGAGCACAAAGACAATTCCCCATGTACCCTATAAGGTGAAAGATATTTCCCTAGCCAACTGGGGAAGAAAAGAGATTGAGCTTGCCGAGGCCGAAATGCCAGGACTTATGGCATTACGAGAGGAATACGGAAAAGAACAGCCCTTGAAGGGAGCCCGTATTGCCGGTTGTTTGCACATGACCATTCAAACTGCGGTATTGATTGAAACTTTGGTGGCCCTTGGCGCCGAAGTGACCTGGAGTTCCTGTAACATCTTTTCCACCCAAGACCATGCCGCTGCTGCCATTGCCGCTGCCGGAATCCCAGTCTATGCCTGGAAAGGGATGAATGAGGAGGAGTTCGACTGGTGCATTGAGCAGACTTTGTTCTTTGGTGAGGACAGACAGCCCTTGAACATGATTTTGGACGATGGTGGTGACCTTACCAATATGGTGTTGGATAAATATCCTGAACTGGCTTCAGGCGTAAAAGGCCTTTCCGAAGAGACCACCACTGGCGTGCACCGTTTGTACGAGCGTATGAAGAAAGGCACCTTGCCCATGCCTGCCATTAACGTGAACGACTCCGTGACCAAATCCAAATTCGATAATAAATACGGGTGTCGTGAAAGTGCCGTGGATGCGATTCGTAGGGCCACAGACACCATGTTGGCCGGAAAACGAGTGGTTGTTGCCGGATATGGTGATGTTGGAAAAGGTACAGCGGCCTCCTTCCGTGGTGCAGGGGCCATTGTTACCGTGACAGAGATTGACCCTATCTGTGCCCTTCAGGCCTGTATGGATGGCTATGAGGTGAAAAAACTGGAAAGCGTTGTCCCCAATGCCGATGTGGTCATCACCGCAACCGGAAACAAGGACATCATCCGCGAAGAGCATTTTCGTGCCTTAAAAGACAAGGCCATTGTCTGTAACATTGGCCATTTTGACAATGAGATCGATATGGCTTGGTTAAACAGGGCCTATGGCAATACCAAAGACGAGATCAAACCACAAGTGGACAAGTATACCATTGATGGTAAGGACCTTATTATATTGGCAGAGGGTAGATTAGTGAATTTGGGTTGTGCCACGGGCCACCCTAGTTTTGTGATGAGCAATTCATTTACTAACCAAACCTTGGCCCAAATAGAACTTTGGAACCATAGTGACAAATATGAAAACGAAGTGTATATGCTTCCCAAGCATTTGGATGAGAAAGTGGCCCAATTGCATTTGGCACGCTTGGGTGCGGAATTGACCGAATTGAAGGAAGATCAAGCAGAATATATAGGTGTAAAAGTGGATGGCCCCTTTAAACCCGATTATTACAGATATTAATCTTTTGTGCAAACCATAAAAAAGGCCCCGATCATGATCGGGGCCTTTTTTATTTGGCAAAACTTAGACCTAGCCTTTTAGCCAAGCCTTCCGTAATTCTTTTTGGGTTTCCGTAGCCTCTGGGTTTTCCAATAGCGTAACGGCTTTGGTATAGGTTGGTGTGGTGGTGGCCTCAATGAGGACCTCCTCATCTCCCCTTAACAACTCTACTTGAATGGCTTTGCTAGGACTCCATGCATACACTTCTGTTAAAATTTGATTGGCGTTGGCCAAGGTGACTTCTGTTCCATTAATGGATTTTATAAAATCATTGGGCTGTACCCCATTATCGTTCCAAAAGCTGTTGTTTGCCACAAGATCATTGAACTTAATCCCTCCCCTCTCTGGGTCTGCGGATAAGATCAGTTCGCCCGCATTCTGAATGTAGTTGGTCTCCACTTCGGCCTCTGCGAAATAAAGTCCTACCTTATCCAACATTTGACCATAATCTATAGGTGTATTTCCAACTACATGGGTGTTTAAAAATTCGCCAACCGCAGGATAGGTCATTGTGGTAATTTCAGCAATAAGGGCATCATCTTCAAAAGGTTTGTCCTTACCATATTTTACGGACAACTCTCCTAACAACGAACGCAGGCTACGTTGCCCATCACTGTTTTCCCTCATTAAAATATCCATGCACATACCAATCAACGCTCCTTTCATATACACATTGGCATAGTTGTCCTTATATGGGTTTTCCAAAATGTTCTCACTCATTTGGGTAAAACTCATGGCATCATCGTAATTGGACCTTGAGGTATTTATCTTTTCAGTGGTCCTAGCGTAATACTCCGCCGGGTCTATCAAGCCTTCATAGACCTGGAAATGCTGCGCAAAATATTCGGTGACCCCTTCGTAAAGCCATAGGTGCTTGCTGAATGTTGGGTTATTGTAGTCAAAATAATGTACGTCTTCTGAATGTACTGAAAGTGGAGTGACAATATGAAAGAATTCGTGGGCCACTACATCGATCATCGATTCTGCCAATGCTTCTGGATCCATTTGTTCCGGCAAGACCACCACAGTGGAAGTATGGTGTTCCAAAGCTCCAAACCCTTTTGGGGAATCTGGTTTTTTGGTGTCGGACAAATAAAGTAGGATGTCATATCGGGGCGTACTGTTCAAATCTCCGAGATATCTCTTTTGGGCTTGCATCATCTCTGCCATGATTTCTTTAATCTCGGAAGCCTTATGTACTCCATTGGGGGAAAAAACACTCAATACAATCTTGATGTTTCCAACCATAAACTCCTCAACTTCGGTCTCCCCATACATCATGGGATTGTCCGTTACCTCAAAATATCGATTGGCAAGGAACACTGAGTTTTTGATGGTACCATCTTCGCTCTGGGTCGATTGTATTTCTGTGAGAGGAGAGGTATACTTGAATTTTGTAGGAGATTTGATGTCAATTTGGTAAGCATTCCGTTTTAGGGAATCAAAATACCCCACAAACCCGTGGAGGTTCAGCATCACTTGCTTAGGCTCTATATTGGTCCCTGAGGGTGAAAAGGGAACTTCCTCTCCAATTCCTCCATCCACTTCCTGATCAAAAGTATCGTTTACCGCATACGTTATTTTATCCAAATTCTTGGCATTGGCAAACATCCAAGTGTTGGTGTCAACCTGAGTAATTTGCATCGTATTTCCCTGATAATCAATAGCCGATATATTCTCTACATACTTCCCAAAATCAGATACTGCATAGGTTCCCTGAACCACTCTTGGCAATCTGTAAATAACCGTATCTTGGACAAACCTCCCTGGATCTATGACCACATTTACTTTATCATCTTGAATATTAACCAAATCCAATTGTGCTCTTATAGGATTATCGGAAGCTAGATCATTGACTTGATTTTTGACACCGCAAGAAAAAACTGTTGCAAGCACCAATGCATGTAAGGTTACCTTTTTTATCATGATTTACTGAATGTTTTTTGATATTGCCAACTAATATAGGATTAAAATATTTCCAACAACAATAGGTTACAGAAATAGTTGATTTGTTACATATAAAGATCCTTTACCAAGCAAAGGCTAATAGTTCTATAATATTCCGAAAGTTTTTGGCAAAAAAAAGCCATAGTTCTTACCATGGCTTTTGATGAAGTGCAATATTTTTAATCTGCCAATAGGCTTTCCGAATAATAGCAGGTCTTGCTCTCTTGTAGAATGGCCAACCCCTCTTGTCTGGTACTCATAGGATCGATTTTAACTTGTTCCCCATTGGGCATATAGACAATGTAGAATCCTTCCTCGAAAGAAGATAACTTTATAATCTCTCCATTGGGGCGAACGGCGTTCCAAGATTTTTCATCGGGCTTGTACACCAAATCGATTTTCTTGCCTTGTTTGGGTCCTGCGACCACACTCACCTGCACTCGGTTCTTTGTGGCCACCATTTTAAAGGTGTTACCATCATGTTCCACCATTTGGGTCTCGGATTCCCCTTCCTTCATGGCAATAGGGTTAGATCCGGACCAAAACTCGATCACATTGAAGATTATAGCATCCCCGAGGAGGAACAATTCATACACGGGAACAATCCACAACCCCCAAAAAATCAAGTTATCTACAAATTTACTGTCGGTTGCCCCTTGGTTCCAGTCCTTCAAATTATTGAACGCCTTGAACGACCCCAAACAGCTTGAAAACAAGATGGTAGACGACAATAACAAACAGCTAATGACTTTTTTCATGATAAATGGGTTTATAGTTAATGTACTTAAAGCTACAAAAAGTATTTCAACCCATCTTGGGGTTCTGTGTTCAACATCAGAACATTATCACATATCCAGCCATTTCTTAAAATTGGTGGTGCGCTCCCGTGAAACGATTACCTGCTCTTCTTCCTTTGGAAGAAGTTTCAACAACAAACGGCTGTTAAAATAGCTATGGATTTCCACCACGGCCTTTACTGAGACCATGAACTTGCGGTTGATCCTGAAAAAGTGAATAGGGTTTAGGATATTCTCCAATTGGTCTATGGTGTATTCAATGGGATAAGATTGGCCCAAATGCGTATACAGGCATATCAACCCTTCATGGGATTTAAAATAGGCGATGTCCTCCACGTTGAAAGAACGGAATTGGTTCCCCACCTTTACCATGAACCTATGTTTGTATTCCTTATGGAAAAGTTGTTTCAGATGCTCCAGATTTTCTGTGGTGGTATGTCCGTTACGGGTAACATTTTTCTTGAATTTTTCCAGCGCCGTCTTCAAGTCTCCCTTCACTATCGGTTTTAACAGATAATCTACCCCATTGTACTTAAATCCACGAATGGCAAATTCATTATAGGCCGTTGTAAATATTACGGGAGGATGGTCCTCAATGGCATCCAAGATGTCAAAACCATACCCATCATTGAGTTGGATGTCCAAAAACACCAAATCGGGAAGTTGGTTTTTCTGGAACCAATCGGCACCACTCTCCACAGAATTGAGTCCGGCCACAATCTCAATTTCTGGGGCCAATTCCCCAACCATCTGCGCCAAACGCTTTAGGGCAAATTCTTCGTCCTCAACAATGACCGCCTTCATTTTTAGGATATGGCTTTTAGGTTCATTTCCGTTATTTTTTTATCCAGAAGTGGAATAATGACCTCAAAATGGCCATCCTCCTCACGTATCAACACTTCCTTGTTGGTATAGTACGAATAACGCTTTTTGATGTTTTCCAGACCAAGTTTGGTGTTTTCCTCTTTGGTATCACGCTTTCTAAGGGTATTCTTGATGGCCAAAGCGCTGTTCCCAATCGTGGACAGCGAAATCTGCAAGGGTTTTTCCTTGGAATACCAATTGTGCTTCAGGGCATTTTCTATTAACATTTGCAAGGTCAAGGTAGGAATCCGATAGAGTTCCGGAGCAACCTTGATGTCCATTTTAACCGAAATCGCATCCTTGTGCCGTACCTCCATCATAAAGATATAGGCATCCAAAAAATTGAGCTCTTTTTGCAAACTTACCAAATCCTCTTCCTTGTTATCCAAAATATAACGGTAACTAGAGGCCAACCGGGTTACAAAGTCCGAGGCCAAATCCCGGTCCTCATACATCAAGGACGTCAACGTATTTAAACTGTTGAACAAAAAATGGGGGCTAATTTGACTTCGCAAGGAGGAATACTTGGAAGCGATCATTTCTCTTTTCAGATTTTCCATCTGTTCCTGCATTTCTTCCTTCTGCTTCATGGAAAAATAAAAAAGGTTGATGAACACTACGGTAGACCCTATCAATCCAGCCCTAAAAAAGTCGCCCCAAAATTCTACAAGGTAAGGTTGTTCACAGTGAATGTCCAACACTTCTCTTAAGGGGAAAAGGGCCAAATAGTAAATCAAGGCACTCAAGGGTAGCAACAATGCCATGGTCTTCAAATAGATACCGATACTATTCCTTAGATTGAGTTCTCCTTTTCTCAGTTCTTTATAGATCAACCGATCATTGAACTCCCAGGTTATCATAAAAAATAGGAAGGTGGTCCAATAATAGAACTGGCTCGTGGACGTAAAAAAGGTATGCAGCTCACCCTCTTCATGCTCCATGGTGACTTTGATGGTAAAAAAAACCACATTGACCACCATCCAACGGAACAGAAATTTTTTTAACCCTTTCTTTTTGAGCATCCCAAAAACCATTTGTTAAAGATACGCAAGGTCTTAACAATCACTGCAAACCTTAAAACCCAACTGTCAAATAACAGATTGAACCGTAGGCAATCCCTTCTTATCTGAAATTCATCACAAAAAAAGCGGCTTTGGCATCCCAGAATCTTTGATGAACGGTACAACGGCCTAAAGTACGGTTCACCATTCCTCGAATTCTTGATTTCAACACCTTGAGGCATCTTCGGTGAAAATCAAATAACGCCAGTCATGAAAAAAATCATTCTCGCCCTATTCTTTTTGTATGGATTTTCAATGTTTTCCCAAACAGGGACCATCAAAGGCATCGTTTTGGACAAACAATCTGAAAATCCCATGGAAGGAGCTACGATTGAATTGTTGCAGATGCAAATGGCCACCGGGACCATCACTGACCTTGATGGTCGATTTTCTTTGGAAAATGTGCCTGTGGGTCGCCAAACCTTACGGATAAGCTATATCGGTTTTGAAAGCACCACGGTTTCCAATGTGGAAGTAACCACAGGAAAAGATGTTTTTATTACCGTTACATTACTGGAATCTTTTAACCAATTGGAAGAAGTGGTCCTGACCAATACCGATGCCAAAAACAAATCCGTGAACAAATTGGCCACGGTTTCCGCCAGACAATTTGGGGTGGAGGAGGTCACCCGATTTTCCGGTGGGCGAAGCGACGTAGGGCGATTGGCCGCCAACTTTGCCGGCGTTTCCGCACCCGATGATAGCAGGAACGACATTGTTATCCGGGGGAACTCGCCCACAGGGTTGCTCTGGCGTTTGGAGGGAGTGCCCATTCCCAGCCCCAATCACTATTCCACCAGCGGGACCACCGGAGGGCCTGTATCGGCTTTAAACCCCAATCTCCTTAAAAACTCCGATTTCATCACTTCGGCTTTTCCTGCTGAATATGGGAATGCAATTGGTGGGGTGTTCGACCTTGGGTTCAGAAAAGGGAATGCCGATGATTATGAATACACCCTCCAAACCGGAATCTTCACTGGGGTGGAGGCCATGGCAGAAGGCCCCTTGGGCAAAAATAAAGGGTCGTTCCTGATTGCTGCACGATACTCATTGGTAAGTCTTTTGGGGATTGGCGCCGGGGGAACCTCAGCCACTCCCAATTATAATGATGTTTCCTTTAACATTGATTTTGGCCGCGTAAATTCCGGTACTCTTTCAGCCTTTGGCATCTTCGGAACCTCAGATATTGAGTTTTTGGGAAACGATATAGACCCAGATGATCTTTTCGCCGCAGAAGATGAAAACTCCTATGTGGACTCAAGATTTGGTGTTTTGGGTTTAAAGTACAATCTCAGCCTAAGTCAAAACTCTTTTTTACGAACCATTGCATCGGTGTCCTATTCGGGAAATGAGTTCACGGCAGACCGTTTCATCGAAATGGGCACTCCCCAAGAGCGATTGATACGCTATACCGACGTAGATGATTCGGAAACCCGTTTTACCATGTCATCATTGTTCAATACCAAACTCAACAATAGGCTTACCTTTAGGACCGGCCTTCTTGTTGAGGCGTTCAATGTACAGAGTCTGCTCCTAGATCGCACCGAACAGGCAGACAACAATGCTGATGGAGATCCAGATTTGGTTACCTTTAGGGACATTGATGAAAATATAGCCCTTTGGCAACCTTATGTTCAAGGACAGTTTAGAGTCACTGAAAAGCTTACCTTCAATGCCGGTCTACATGCCCAATACAGTTCCCTCAACAGTCAATGGGTATGGGAACCACGAGCCGCCATCAACTATTCCCCCTTTCACAACCATATCTTCAACTTGGGATATGGGCTACACCATCAATCCGTTTCGCTACCGCTTCTGTTCCTGAACGAAAATGTGAACGGAGAAATGCTACAGACCAATAAAAGCCTTGATTTTGTCCAAAGTAACCATTATGTATTGGGATATGATGCACGTTTGGCCGACAGTTGGAGAGCTAAGGTGGAAATTTATTATCAAGATATTGACAAGGCAGGGGTAGAACCTTTTCCTTCCAGTTATTCTACGCTTACCGAAGGAGCCGATTTTGGTTTTGACAACGATAGGGTTTCCTTGGTCAACGAAGGTACAGGTCATAACCAAGGGGTTGAGCTTACTTTGGAGAAATTTTTCAGTAGGGGATATTATGGTTTGTTGACGGGTTCTTTCTTTGAAAGCAAATACAAAGGAAGTGATGGTGTTGAACGAAACACCCCTTTCAACAATGGGCATGTGGTCAACCTTCTGGCAGGAAAAGAATTTAAGGCAGGCCCATCTGGTAAGAATATCTGGTTTGTGGATACACGACTTACCACCTCAGGGGGCAGATACTACACCCCTGTCGACTTGGAGGCTTCGCAACAAGCTGGTTTTGAAATTCTACGGGAAGACTTGGCCTATAGCCAACAGTACGATGCTTATTTTAGATGGGATGTGAAATTTGGCCTCAAAATAAACAGTAGGAACAAAAAACGTTCGCACCAATTTTATGTAGACTTGCAAAACGTGACCGCCAATGAGAACATTTTTGTGGAACGCTACAATCGATTAACCAATAATATAGACCGCGTGGACCAAATTGGGTTCTTTCCAGACTTTGGATACAAATTTCAATTCTAGGGGGAATTCAATTTTCCTTCACTCATAAATGAGTACCTTGTTTCCCAATTCAAACTGAACGGAACATGGCCCAAAATTGGTATGAGATTAAAAATGTGGATACGGTTGATTCCCCATCTATTGCCTTGTATGTAGATCATCTGGAATACAACATCAAAGAAATGCTTTCCTTGGTCGGTGGGGATGCTACCCGTTTGATGCCCCACATCAAGACCAATAAAATGCCCAAGGTCATGAAGCGTTTATTGGATGCCGGCATTTCCAATTTTAAAGGTTCTACCATTGCGGAAGCGGAAATTGCCGCAGAGGCGGGTGCCGATTTTGTGCTGATCGCCCATCAATTGGTAGGGCCCAAAGTGGCCCGTTTTCTTGAATTGACCTCCCATTTTCCTACTACCCGTTTTGCCACGCTGATTGATGCTGTGCCTACGGCCAAATTGTTGAATGAAAAGGCGAAGGTCAAAGGTTTGAGCATTCCCGTTTATATTGACATCAATAATGGGATGAATCGCTCCGGAATCAAAATAGGAGAAGAGCTCGATACCTTGATAGCCTTTTTGGATGAATGCAAATGCCTACACTTTGAAGGGTTCCATGTGTACGACGGGCATCTTCGCGACCCTGAGTTTTCCGAAAGGAATCAAAAAATTGAACAGGGGCTGGAGTCTGTAACCGACTACTTCGATACCTTAAAGAATTCACATCCAAATCTAAGAATGATTTGCGGGGGAACTCCCTCCTTTACTTCGCACCGCATGCAAGAATACAGAATCACCAGTCCCGGCACCTGCGTATTGTGGGATTGGGGATATGGTGAAAAATTAACGGAGCAAAACTTTAAGCACGCGGCCCTCGTGGTGACCCGTGTTATCTCCAAACCCACCGAAGGTATTGTTACCGTGGATATGGGGCATAAATCCGTTGCCGCGGAAAACCCCATAGACAAGCGGATACAATTCCTCAATCTTGAGGATTACGAACTGCTTTCACAAAGTGAGGAGCACGGTGTGATCAAGGTAGCGGATTGGGATGCCCTAAACATCGGTGATGTACTTTACGGCATCCCCTACCACATTTGTCCTACGATCAACCTCCACGATGAAGTTTCCGTGATTGAAAACAACGAAAAAATTGACACTTGGGAGATTACCGCTCGAAAACGAAAACTTACCATTTGAATTTTATTCCAAGTCCAAAGCTTTGTTCAAATCGTAAAAATAGAAGTCCTTTTGATCGTTCATTGCAGCAAAAAGACCATTGGGGAAAGTATCGTTCAAGGGAACTGTGACCACATCGCAGCCATCAGTTTCAGTGGTTGACAAGTTTACCGCTTTGATGAAGGAGTTGTCTTCCCGGGAAAAGATATTGAATTGTCCGCGTTGCTGGTCAGATACAATAATATACACTTCCCCGTTGGGGTACCTTGCAATGGCAATTCCCTCGATATCTTCCAAAAAGTGTTCTCCACCAAAGCAGGCCAATTCCTCATTGCCCATACTAGGTTCTGCGTAATATTTTTTAATGCATTCACCTTCATCGGAATAATATACATAACCCATTTCGTTGTCCACGGCAATGGCCTCAATTTCCTTTCCTCCCGTAAAGCTTCCGAACTTGCGCACCAAATGGGCTGAAACTCCTGAGCTATCCGATTCCAATTTATATTGGTACAAATACGAACCGCTTGGTCCTATCTTTCTGCCGACAATGGCATATACGGATGAATCTTTTGGTGATTTGTACAAACTGATGCCCATGGCCAAACGTTGTTCCACCTCAGTCTCATCTTCAAAAACGGGAAACCCACCACCATCCAGCGGCTTCATATCCGGTACGGAAAACAATCTTATTTGTTGTTTTTCTCTTTCTGTGAAAGCAATTATGTCCACGGCAACGGAATCATTCAATTGAAAGCCATATTCCACATCCACATTGTTGGGTCTTTGGATATTTTTGATGGACTTTTCCTCAATGATCTTTCCATTGAGGTCAAAGGCATAAACGCCTCCATTGGTCTCCTTATCGGTTCCGAAAACAATACTTTTTGAGGCATCTTCCGGATTGATCCAAATGGCAGGATCATCCGTGTCATTTGGTGTCTTTTCAGTAATAATGTCCGGTGCTATGGCTGGAAGCTTACTCCCTTTTTTACAGGAGACCATGCCTAGCACCAATATAAAAGGGATATAGATTTTTTTCATAAAAATAGTTTTAAAAAGGGTTCGTCAGTTGGAGTACCTGCCCAAATAGGGCAGGCACTCGGCATGACATTGTTCAAAATACTAGCTGCTGAATTACTTTTTGAACAAATCGTACTTCAACCCGAAAGTGAAACGGATATCATAGAACTCCGCTTGCTGCGTACGGTCCTTTACACTTTGGAAATAACGCAGGGGTTGATTGGTGATGTTGTTTACATCGGTATAGATCCTTAGGTTTTTATTGATGGCATAGCTGGCATTGAAATCCAAGAAAAACTGGGTATCATAATACCTGTCCTCAAAAGCATTTCCCCCAATTTCATCCACATACGAATCCGAAAAATTAGCGGACAATCTGGCGCTAAAACGTTTATCTGCATACCCTAATGAACCGTTGAACATGTTCGGAGCGGTGTTGGGTAAATCCAAATCGGTACGTTCGTCCCCATCTTCGTTACGGATACCATCAGCACTTGAGGTCAAGTAGGTATAGTTTAAATAAATGCTGAAATTACGTGCAAACCCGGGCAAGAAATCCAATTGTCTCTGGAAAGATACCTCAGCTCCAAAAATGGATGCAGAATCCCCGTTCAAGGGTTGAAAAATATCATATCCAGTGGTTCCGGCACCAAAGGTATCATCCTCAGATTCTGTGATAAAAGTGTAGATAAAATCGTTTATCCTTTTATAAAAAAGCCCGCCCGAAATAATTCCAACGCTCTCAAAATAATGCTCGGCATTCAAATCAAAGTTCATAGACGTTGTGGGATCCAACTCTGGATTTCCAACAATGACTTCTGCATCTTCGTTCACAATTTCGGCCCTTGGGATCAAATCAACATAGTTGGGTCTAGCCAAGGTATTGGTCCATGCAAACCTTAGAATGGTGTTATTGGTTACATCATATTTAAAATGAATGCCCGGCAAAACATTCGTATAAGTGTTTTCATCCGAAACCTTTTCCACTTCAATACCCTCTTCAATACCGGCATCCTCATCTTCCTCAATGTAGATGACCCGGTTACCATCAGATTCCAATTTGGTGCTTTCTACCCTAACACCAGCCAACACGCTCAATTTATCGGAAAGTCTTTGGTTCATCATGGCATAGGCCCCAAACACATTCTCCTTCACTTTAAAATTACCTGGTAGAAATTCATCGGGAACGGCTTCTCCATTGGAACTGTTCAGGTTTAAAGAGCCTATCCATTCCGCACTGGCAAAGTTACCTGCCTGGTATTTTTCACCTGCCAAATACTCTGGATCGGTATAATCTTTAGTGGGGACATCCAACAAGGTTGGAAAGTCGTCCTCCAAATCGTATTCAAAGAAATCATTGTTTCTTTCCTTGGTCTTGAACCTACCCCTTGCACCAAACTTTATGGATCCATCCCCTTGGCCAAAAATATTGGCGGGCAATTCAAAATTGACAAAGAAGTTCATGTCTTCTTCTTCGGTATATTGATTTTCGTTGGTGATCTCACCAAACTCAAAGTTGCCCAAATCGTTAAAATCGGAAGCATTGGCAGCAGTCATGATAGGATATCTAGGGTTGCTGTTATCGTTGTTCACGATATATTCGGATTCGTACTCCGCGTAACGCTCGTTCAAACGTTCTTCTGAAGCCTTGGCATAAGACCCCATCCAATCCATCTTCAAAGATCCCAACAAATGGTTACCTCCAAGGGTATAATTTTGCATCCGCTGATCCTCCAAACGTCTGTTCTTGTTACGCCCACCGGCAACACCACCTTTGGTCTGTCTTTTGATTTCTGCAGGGAAACGGGTAAGCCTTCCACTGGAAACCGTGAAATCCCCAACTTCAATATCCTCTCCATCCAAGATTTCCTGCTCCAATCGGAAACGGTTCTCACGATCATCCCTCCAGTTGTACATAGTTTTCAAGAAAATATTGTTTCCTGAGTTGATTTGAAAATCAAAATTGGCAGCAAAACTCCTTCTCACCCGTTGTACCAAATAAGTGCGCTGCTCGGTTACATTGGTGTAGGGATCTACATCCACTTCCTCTAAAATGGGCTCCCCTTCTTCATCTTCTTCCCCGGTGTTGTATTCAAACTCATCCGTCCATTCAGCTTCAATGTCATCTGAACCAAAATCATTGTCGTTGATGGTGGCAGAAAACATGTACCCGAATTTTCCGTCGTTGGTACGGTCTCCCACCAAGATAGACCCGTTCCAAATTCTTTTATCGGTAATAAAGTTGACTCCCGATCCCGCCGTGGCCGAAACCCGAAATCCTTGGGGTGCGGTACGGGTAACCAAGTTCACGGAACCTCCCAAGGCATCGGCATCCATATCTGGGGTAACGGCCTTGTTCACCTCAATAGTCTGAATCATATCCGAAGGGATCAAGTCCATTTGAATGTTTCGGTTATCTGCTTCCGCGGAAGGAATCCGGCTACCGTTCAAGGTCACGGAGTTCAGTTGGGGCGACAGACCGCGAACAATAATGTTACGGGCCTCCCCTTGATCCACCTGCATGGTGATTCCAGGAATCCGTTTAACGGCATCCCCAATATTGGCATCTGGGAATTTTCCAATTTGGTCCGTGGAGACCACATTGGTTATGTTCAAATTGGTTTTTTGGGTATTCAGAGCTTTCGCCTGTCCGCTAAGTCCATAGGCACTTACCTGGACTTCGTCCAACTCAACATTGGAAGGGTTTAGCACAATACTTACTGCGGTGGTTTGTCCGCCGGATACGGTAACTTCCTGCTCCACATCGGCATAGCCCAAGTAAGAAATATTCAGGGTATAGGTCCCCGCTGCGATTCCCACCAAGGTAAATCTTCCGTCAAAGTCGGTGATAGCTCCCTTGGACAGGGATTCAATATATACATTCGCCCCAGGAACGTAAATGCCGTTCTCATCGGTAATGGTTCCTTGTATATTGCCTGTTTGTGCTTGGGCGTTTAGGAGACCAAGCATCAAAAAAAGCGTTACAAAAAGTAGTTTTTTCAAGTTCATTGATTTCATTTTGGTTTACGTTAGTATGCATTCCAAAACTATGTATATCAACCCATTAAGATTTAAATTAAAGGGAAACAAAAAGGAAACAAATCCCTAAAACTGCGGAAACAAGAAGGCAACAATTACATTTTTTTTACATGGGGCTAACCTTTTCTAAAAAGTGGCGAAAAAAAGTGGTCAAAGCTCTATCATAAAGTTTACCAGTTCTTCTTTTTGGTCTATGGGGAGTTTCTTCCGAAGACGATGGCGAGCCACTCGAACACTATCGGGGGTAACCCGTAAGATGGATGCAATTTCCTTGGAGGTCAGGTTTAACCTCAACAACATCCCCAGCCGTAGCTCCGCTGGCGAAAGGTTGTCTTCGGACATAGTGGAGAGTTTCTTGATAAACTCTGGGTGAATTTCCTTAAAAAAATTCATGAACTCATCCCACTCGTGCTCCTGCTGCAGATTAAAATCGATTTCTTTGACCAAGCTTTTTATTTTTTCCGAAGTGTCCATATTTCTTCGAGATGCAATGTTTCGAAGGGTATTGGACAAATCGAGCAAGATTTTATTTTTCTGGGAAAGATGGAGGCTGTATCGGGATAGTGAAGCTGTTTTGAGCTGCACCTCATTTTGAAGGTTCTTTTCCTCAATGGCTTTTTTGTCCAGTTCCGCCTTGAGCATGCGCTGTTTGTATTCCTGTATCTTGATCTTGGCCTTTCGCTTTCTTCCCAAATAATTATACAAAATGGTTAGGATAGCGGCTATGGCGAACAGCGCCACCCAAAGTAAGTTTTGATTGGCGGCATTTACCTTGTTCTGTTCCTTTAACAACTGTATTTCGGCTTCTTTTTTATTGGTCTCGTAAATGGTCTGCAACACATTGAGCTGATTGGTATTCTGGGCCGTGAGCATAGCACTGTTGAACCTTTCTGATTGTATCAGTTCCGCATGGGCCTTTTCAAAATTTCCCATGAGGGCATAGGTCTTGGAAAGGTCTTTATGGGCACCTTCCAACTGATGTAGGTCGTTGAGTTTTTGAGCAATCTCCAACGCCTTTTTGGTATGTGTCAATGCCGAATCATAGTCCCCAGTTTTCCGAAAGGAATCTCCCAGATTATTGAGTACGTTTACCTCTTCTATGGTTTCAGAATCCTTTACGTACCCGTATGATTTGTTGAAGTATTGATAAGCAAGGTCAAATTGCCCTAAATCCTCATAAATGCTCCCAATATTCTCATTGGTGATGGCCACACCATGTTTATCTCCTAGGTGTTCAAACAACAACAGGCTCTCTTTTTGATAGGCCAGCGCCTTTTCATATTCTCCCTGTTTTTCATAGCAAGCCCCTAATAGGGACATGGAATTGGCCTGGCCAAAGCTATAGTTGAGCTCTAAGGAACGGTTCATGGTATCCGTAAAATGTTGCTCGGCCAGTTCAAAATTGTTTAGGGAAAGATACACTCTTCCAATGTTGTTGTTCAATTTGATATAAAGCGTATCCGAAAGATCGGTTCCCATTTGTTCCAAAGCACCATTGTATTGGTCCATTGCCTCAGAATACAATCCCAGCATATGATGATATTCGCCCAATTTTATGTGATTCTGGACAATTTCCCGAGGTTGATCGGGATGTTGTTTGGAAGCTTCCAACCTTTTTTGAAGTTCCAGAAAAGTAGCGTCAGAGGTCTGTATTGAAATATAATCGGGTTGTAACTTTTGACCCAGAACTGGGGTATGGATAAGAACTACCACCAAAACCATTATACAAAAGACACCAAAACTTGTTTTCATGGAACGTGACCCAAATTAAGAAGTGACAATAAAATCAATTACCGTCGGTCACATATCATCATTAGGTTATTAAACCATTAAAAAATGAGTTGAAGGAAGGGCAAAAAATAAGGCCCCGCTTCGCGGGGCCTTATTTTAATCGTTTAAAACGGTGTATTCTTATGCTTGAAAAGGCTCGATGGAAACAAAAGATTTTCCTCCAGTTTTCTTTTCAAACTTCACGATGCCGTCTACCTTGGCATGCAAGGTATGGTCTTTTCCGGCATAAACATTGTCACCAGGGTTGTGCTTGGTACCACGTTGTCTTACAATGATGTTACCGGCTACAGCGGCCTGACCACCAAAAATCTTAACCCCTAAGCGTTTCGATTCTGATTCTCTACCGTTTTTTGAACTACCTACACCTTTCTTGTGAGCCATGATATCTAAATTTTAGTTCTATTCTTTTATTTGCTTAACGCTTCAATCAATTCGGCTTTCTTCATGGAAGAATATCCGGTAATGTCCTTAGCTTTTGCCATATCTTTCAATTCAGCTACCGTTTTGGAGCTTAAATCCTCGGCCGCCTTTGGAGCTTCCTTTTTTGGAGCAGCTTTTTTTGCTTCTGCCTTTTTGGGTTCAGATACTGGCTTTTCCTCAGCTTTAGACTTTGCCGGAGCAGCTTTCTTAGCTCCTTTGGCCACGATACCTTCAACAACGATCTCAGTCAAATATTGTCTGTGTCCGTTTTTCTTTTGGTATCCTTTACGTCTTTTCTTTTTGAAGACGATAACTTTATCACCCTTAAGGTGTTTTACAACTTTGGCCTCAACAGCCGCACCTTCTATGACTGGGGCGCCAATAGTAACGTTCCCTCCATCTTCCAAAAGAAGAACTTTGTCAAAAACGACTTTGTTCCCTTCTTCTTCCTGCAAACGGTGAACGTACACTTTCTGGTCTTTTGCAACTTTAAATTGCTGCCCTGCCATCTCTACAATTGCGTACATAATACGTTAGTTATAATTATTTAATGGTCTATTCGCCAAATTAGCGGGTGCAAATATACTGCTAAATCCTTAATCCACAAGTATAATTACAACCTTTTGACCCATTATTTTTTGGGATTGTTGGAAGATTTAAAGAGTTGCATAAAGGAAAGTGTTAAAACCAAGGTAGTGGCAAACCCCATTATGGCAACCGTAAAGAAAACTATTCCTTGAAAATTTTTATAGTCCTTGGCCCAAACCTTGGAAAGGTCGTCCAAAAAATGACTGTTGAGCTCGGTGGAGTAAAGTGCAAAGAAAAATGTGAACAGTAGTGAAGCTATAAAACCGGTGGTAATCCCTGCGGTAAAACCACTACCATAACTAAAACCCTTACCTTGCCGTAGTCTTGTATACTTTATGGTCTCATAAATACCAAACCCAGTGATAACACCATTAAATAGGCTATAAAACACATTGGTGTGTTTTCCCATGAGGGAGAGTATCAAAAAATATGCAATGAGAATCGCACTGGTGACAATTCCAAAACGAATAGGTAGGGTTAGATTTTTCATCTCATTATATTTTTGGATATGATGATTAATTTACTGAATGTTTACGACATATGCCACAGTTGCCTTCAAAGACTTGTGTCATATTTATCTGACTTTCAAATTTTATCCTATATTTAGCGTAACATCAATCAAAAAATCCATACTAACCTCATTGGATTTTAGCAACATAAAATAGAGCATTATGAAAAGAATTCTGCTTTCTGCACTTTTCATACTTGCCATGGGCCATTTTCTTGCTGCGCAAGAAGTCGCTTATGAAGAGTATGATCTAAACAACGGGCTTCATGTTATTCTACACCAAGATAACACAGCCCCTGTGGTGACCACTTCGGTCATGTACCATGTGGGATCCAAGGACGAGGACCCACAAAAAACTGGGTTTGCCCATTTTTTTGAGCATCTTTTGTTTGAGGGTACCCAAAACATTCCCAAGGGTGAATGGGACAAAATTGTGACTAGCAACGGTGGTCGCGGAAACGCCAACACCTTTCTGGATCGCACCTATTATTACGAGACCTTCCCATCTAACAGTTTGGAGATTGGCTTATGGTTGGAGTCTGAACGGATGATGCATCCCATTATTGGACAAGTAGGGGTAGATACCCAAAAAGAAGTGGTTCAGGAAGAAAGACGTCTTCGTGTGGACAACTCTCCTTATGGGGCATTTTTTGAACAAATGCTGAAAAATCTATACACAAAACATCCGTATCGTTGGGGTGTAATTGGTTCCTTAGATCACTTGGCCAGTGCCACTTTGGATGATTTCAAAAACTTCAACAAAACTTTTTATGTACCCAACAATGCCGTACTGGTGGTTGCCGGGGATATAGACATCAACAAAACCAAAAAATTGGTTGCAGATTATTTTGGTCCCATCCCAAGAGGGGCCGATGTCCAAAGAAAAAACATTGAGGACACTCCCATCACCAATACCATTCAGGCCACCTATCATGATCCCAATATTCAGATTCCTGCCATCTTTTTGGCGTACCGGACTCCGGGACAGGCTAAAAGGGATGCATATGTCATCAATATGATATCGACCTACCTTAGTGATGGGGAGAGCTCCAAACTCTACAAGAAATTGGTAGATGAAGAGAAAAAAGCCCTTCAAATTTTTTCTTTTCCCATTGATGCCGAAGATTACGGCGCCTACCTTGTGGGTGGCTTACCTGTTGGGGACAATACCATACAGGACATCAAGGATGGGATTGATGCCGAAATCTTGAAAATCCAAACCGATTTGATTTCAGAAAAAGACTATCAAAAACTCCAGAACAAGTTCGAGAACAATTTTGTGAGCGCCAATAGCAGTGTTCAAGGGATTGCCAATTCCTTGGCCGAAAATTACATGCTAAGGGACAACACCGACCTCATCAATACAGAAATTGATATTTACCGATCCATTACCCGGGAAGAAATTAGGGAAGTTGCCAAAAAATACCTGAAAGTAAACCAAAGGGTGGAACTTGAATATTTACCAGAACAAAAAGACGCCAATTAAGATGAAAAAGTATATCGTATTAACGATACTGTCCCTCTTTATGGCAGTATCCCACGCACAGATAGATCGCACCAAACAACCTCAAAGAGGACCTGCCCCTGAAATAAATTTGGAGGAACCTGCTCGTTTTGAACTCATGAACGGCCTCAAGGTTTTAGTGGTAGAAAATCATAAACTACCAAGGGTATCCATCCATTTGACCATAGATAATCCTCCTATTTTGGAGGGTGACAAGGCAGGGGTTGCCGATTTGACCTCTAGCCTATTGGGAAAAGGATCTAAGTCCATCTCCAAAGATGATTTTTATGAGGAGGTCGACTTTTTAGGCGCCTCGATTGATATTAACAGTCAAAGTGCTTCAGCGAGTTGCCTTTCCAAATATTTCCCAAGGATTTTGGAGCTCATGGCCGATGCTTCCTTGAACCCCAACTTTACCCAAGAGGAATTTGACAAGGAAAAAGATCGCATTATAACCGGACTTAAATCTGAAGAAAAAGATGTTTCAGCCATAGCTACACGGGTTCAATTGGCCCTTGCCTATGGTAAAAACCACCCTTTTGGAGAGATAACCAGTGAAGAGACCGTAAACAATGTGTCCTTGGTGGATGTTGAGCAATTTTACCGGAATTATTTTGTGCCTGCCAATGCTTATTTGGTGGTCATTGGCGATGTTGATTTCAACAATGTAAAGGAATTAGTGACCCAATATTTTACGCCTTGGTCCAAGGCTGTTCCGCCATCGTTCAGTTATGCGGAACCCACTGATGCCCAATACACCCAAATCAATTTTGTGGATGCACCCAACGCCGTTCAATCCGAGGTGGCCGTGGAAAACATCACCCATTTGAAAATGAAGGATGATGATTATTTGGCCTCCCTTTTGACCAATAGAATCCTAGGCGGAGGGTCCCAGGCCAGATTATACCAAAATTTACGGGAAGATAAAGGGTACACCTACGGATCTTACTCCGGTATCAGGGACAATAAATATAGCCCAATGCGTTTTGATGCTTATGCCCAAGTCCGTAATGCAGTGACTGATAGTTCTGTGGTCCAGATTCTGGAAGAGATTGATAAAATGATCAATAGTCCTGTAACCGAAGAGGAACTGAGCAACACAAAGGCTCTTTATGCCGGAAATTTTGTGATGGCGCTCGAAAATCCGGCAACCATTGCCAACTATGCCCTTAACATTGAAACGGAAGACCTACCCTCCGATTTTTACAAAACTTATTTGGAGCGCATTGAGGCCGTTACCATTTCCGACATCCAGAATGCAGCAAAAAAACATTTTTCTACCTCCAATGCCCGTATTGTGGTCACAGGAAAGGGAAGTGATGTCTTGGAAAATCTGGAAAAAGTCTCTTTCAAAGGCAAGAACATACCCGTACTGTACTATGACAAATATGCCAACAAAACTGAAAAGCCCAATTACAATGTCGCTATTCCAGATGGCGTAACCGCTAAATCGATCTTGGAAAAATATATCGAAGCCGTTGGTGGAAAGACCAAGTTGGAAAATGTGGAATCGTATGCTATGATGGCCGAGGCAGAAATGCAAGGAATGAAGCTGGAACTGGAAATGAAGAAAACCTCCAAGGATCAATTTATGCAAGATGTAAAGGTAATGGGCAATTCCATGCAGAAACAAGTTTTGGATGGTAATAAGGGCTACATGGTGGCCCAAGGCCAGCGAAAAGACCTTTCTTCAGAGGAAATTGAGAAAATAAAGGAAGAATCTGCCGCATTTCCAGAACTGAATTATCTCGCTGCAGGTAATATCACCTTGGAAGGCATTGAAACCATAGGAGACAAAAAAGCCTACAAATTAAAGGTGACCAACAAAAAAGCAGCCTTTTATGATGTGGCGTCCGGCCTTAAGATTCAAGAAGTGACCGTAGAGGAAGTACAAGGTCAAGAAATGCAGAACACTTTAGGATATGACAACTATCAGGAAGTATCTGGAATCAAATTTCCATTTAAATTGACCCAAGAAATGGGGCCACAGAACATTGAATTCATAGTGAAGGAAATCAAGGTAAATGAAGGTGTAGAAGCTTCAGATTTTAAATAACTCCATCACAAACAGATAAAAAAAAGGAGCTTTAATAGCTCCTTTTTTGGTTATTTTAGCATGCAAAATATTCTACTATGAGAACATTCCTTTTAATAATATGCCTAGCTATCCTTACCATTTCCTGCAAAGAAGAGAAAAAAGCTCCCGAAGGACCAACCCAAATGGAACAGGTTATGGCAGTTCATGATGAAGTAATGCCCAAAATGGGCACCTTGGGCAAGTTGGTTGGTGAGCTCAAAGAAAAAGTGGACACCACTGAAGTAGGCCAACAATATGAAAAAGCCATGAAAGATCTTCAAAAGGCCAATAGAGCTATGATGAACTGGATGAAAAATTTCGGAGACCGATTTGATTCCGACGAAATCTTGTATGGGAAGGAGCTTTCAGAGCAAAAACAACAATGGCTCAACGAAGAGGAGGAAAAAGTAAACGCCCTGAAGGAGCAAATTAACGGGAGTATAGAAAGAGCCGAAGCGCTTTTATCCAAAGAATGATCATTCTTTCCACTTAAGGCTCTCCATGATTCTACGGATGTCGTTCTGTAGATACATGGCCGCAGGCAAAATGGAATCATAATTGGGCTTGGCATAAAAGTACAATGACCCTGTTATAAAATGATTTGTGCTATCGGTCACATAAAACTGGGATTGGGATGCAGCATTCCCACTTACTTCATAGAACATCCCGTAAACTTTTGCCTCAGCATTTATATATTCCTTGGGTGCAATGTTATCTGCCTTGACAACATGCTCATAGGTTAATTTTTGGGCATCTATGAGCAGTTCCCGAATGTTACCGTCCACTGGTTTATAGGTAAGATAGATGGACCCCTTCATCATTGGATAATCCAAAACCAAGGAGCAATCTTTATTCTCTTTTATGATGGAAAGTGTGTTTTGGTCAAAGGTATAAATGCAATCGGAGTCTGACAGCTTATAACTTCCCTGGGGATACTCCAACCGAAGCATGGCTTTGGGTCTGGGCAAAACATCTTCCTTACAGCCCATAAATACAAGTCCAACACAAAAAAATATAAAATGGCTAAGCTTCATGGGGCAGGGTAACTTTAATGCGTTTCAATCTTTTTTTGTCCAAACTCTCTACAATAAATTGATAGTCTTTGAAGAATATTTTCTCGCCTCTTTTGGGGAAGCCTCCTGAAATTTCCAGAACAAACCCAGCTATGGTCTCGGACTCCCCTTTCTTGGCCTCAAATTCCTCTTCGTCCCCAATCTTGGTTACACGGTAGAAGTCCTTAAGTGCGGTTTTCCCATCAAATACATAATTGCGTTCATCCAGTTTAGAAAAAATAAGGTCTTCATCATCAAACTCGTCACTAATATCCCCAACTATTTCCTCGATAATGTCTTCTAGGGTAACAATCCCGGAAGTACCCCCATATTCGTCGACCACAACCGCCAAGTGGTTCTTTTTTTCTTGGAACTCCAACAATAGGTCGTCCAGTTTTTTATTCTCGGGCACAAAATAAGGTTCACGGATCAAGGACATCCAACTAAAACTTTTTCGGTCGATATAGGGCAAAAGGTCCTTCACATACAGAACACCCAGTACATTGTCCATATTTTCAGAGAACACCGGCACCCTTGAGTAACCGTTCTTTTTGATTTCCTCGATAACTTCAGGAAACTTCATTTTCTCGTTCAGGGCAAAAATATCGATTCGGGGACGCATGACCTGCTTTGTGTCTGTGTTACCAAAAGTTACAATGCCTTCCAATATTTTCTGCTCCTCTTTGGTGGTATCCCCTTCTGAAGCCAACTCCAATGCTTGTGACAAATGGTTAATACTGAGGTTGGATTTTTGCTTCCCCAATTTTTCCTCAAGAAATAGGGTGCTTGATCGCATTGGCGCACTTAAAGGAGTAAACAGAACACTTAAAATTTTTAAGGGAACAGCCATAAAGTATGAGAACTGAACCCTATTGCGATTGGCATAGATTTTTGGCAAGATTTCCCCGAACATTAAGATAAGAAAGGTCGCCACCACCACTTCCAACAAGAATCGCAAGGTACCGTCTATTCCAGAAAAAATGGTTTCCCCAATTGAACTGAACAGTAAAACTATGCCAATGTTTATGGCGTTATTGGCAATCAAAATAGTAGCCAAAAGTTTCTTGGGTCTGTCCAACAATTGTACGATCATGTTACCTCTGGAACTGTCTTTTTCCTGCATTTCGTTTACATCGGTCTGGGACAGGCCAAAAAGAGCCACCTCAGCAGCCGAAATCATGGCAGATCCGCCCAACAGGAAAAAAAGCACAATAACTTTTATGGTAAAAATACCATTAAAGGCAGTGAAGAAAAATACCAAACAAGGGGGTTCGGGATCCAAATTGAATTGCTTTAACTTATATGTTTAGAATGGCAGGTCATCCTCTTCCTCGGTCTCATCCATGGGTGCCACAGGGCCAGAAACTTTAGATGCCTCCTGACTTGGAGAAGTTTCCTGCATCTGCTGTACATTGGCCATGCTCTCTTTCTTTGTGGTCAGGAAGGTAAAATCCTGCACATGTACCTCGGTAGTATATCTGGTATTTCCATCTTCTCCTTGCCATTGTCTGTTTTTGAGTCTACCCTCAACATATACCTTATCGCCTTTGCTCAAATATTTTTCACAGATTTCGGCAGCCTTGTTCCGTACCACAACATTATGCCAATCCGTATTGGTGACCTTTTCTCCAGTTTGTCTATTGGTATAGGTTTCATTGGTGGCCAAAGGGAAGCGGGCAATGCAATTCCCACCTTCAAAATAGTGGATTTTCACTTCGTCTCCCAAATGCCCGATCAGCATTACTTTGTTCAATGTTCCGCTCATAACTCTTTAATTAGTCAAAAGTACTAAATTTTAAATGTTTGGATGAAATCCGCGATTAAAACTGGTACGGGAAATTCCATTATTTGTTCCCATGAAATCCCATCTGGTAAAAGCTTCTTGGTTTCAACGATCCAGAATCTGGTATACAAATGCTGATGGGATAGTTTGTGGACAATAGGTGTCTCATTATACATGGAAAAAGAACGGTATCGTGGAAGTCTATTTTCTTCCATTAGAATTTGTTCAAATTCTTCAACTTGTAATTCCTTTTCGGATTCCAGCAAGGGAAACTGATATAGATTTTGCCATATGCCCTTTCCTTTTCGCTGTTCCAATAAGGTATTCTTTTGACCATCCAAAAAAACCAGATAATTAAAATATCGTCTTCGGGTCTTGGTCTTGTTCAGTTTTATGGGCAGAACATCCACTTTATTATCTTTCAGGGCCACACAGCTCTCTTGTAACGGACATAGCATGCAATATGGCTTTTTTGGCGCACATTGAATGGCCCCAAACTCCATGATACCCTGATTGTAGTCCCGAATTTGTTCCTCATTCATAACCTTTCTTGCCAATTCCTTGAAATGTTTGATTCCTTCAGAACTATTTATGGGTATACCCACGCCAAAATACCTTGCCAACACCCTGTATACATTACCATCAACAACAGGCTCCGGAATATTAAAACAGATAGATGCAATGGCACTAGCCGTATAGTCCCCAACGCCTTTCAAGGATTTTAACCCAACATAGGTATTCGGAAATGCGCCGTTGTGCTCGCTCACCACCATTTTGGCGGTCGCATGCAAATTTCTGGCCCTTGAATAGTAGCCTAAACCTTGCCAAAGTTTTAAAACTTTTTCTTCTGGGGCCTTTGCCAAATGACGAACGGTTGGAAAAGCATCCAAAAACTTAAGGTAATAGGGTATTCCTTGAACAACCCGGGTCTGCTGAAGGATAATTTCAGACAGCCAAATATTATAAGGTTCTATGGTGTTCCTCCATGGTAACTCTCGTTTGTTCTTATGGTACCATTGTAAAATTTCTTGGGAAAAAGACATGCAGAAAAATACTATTGTCGGTGTGTATCAGTTTATATACTTAAAATTAAAGGCTTTAAACGAAAGATTAATTTTAATGTTTATATTTGCAAGCCAAAAAAATAAGAAAAATAATCAAGAGAAATGACGAAAGCAGATATTGTAACTAGAATCTCAGAGAAGTTAGGTATTGAGAAAGGAGACGTTCAAGCAACAGTTGAATCATTTATGGAGGAGGTAAAATCGTCCTTGGAGAATGGAGATAATGTTTATTTAAGAGGTTTTGGAAGCTTTATCATTAAGACGAGAGCGGAAAAAACAGGTAGAAACATTTCAAAGAACACTACCATTAAAATCCCCGCACACAATATTCCTGCCTTCAAACCCGCCAAGGTGTTTGTTGAAGGCGTAAAAAGCAACGTACAAGTAAAATAATATAACTAACACTAAAGCAAGAGCCCTATGCCGAGTGGTAAAAAAAGAAAAAGACACAAGGTAGCTACGCACAAGCGCAAAAAGCGCAGAAGAGCTAACCGACACAAGAAAAAGTAGTTGTTGCAACTACTTTTTCATTTTACACAAACACGTTCTTTGACATAGAGATTCAAGAAACGAATTTCAATCGGTTTGAAATAGAACCGATACCATATATTGTTTAATCATTTATCCCATAACCTATTCCGGGATAAATTTAAAATCGATTCAGGTGAATAGAGAATTAATTGTTCGATCTAGTCCCGAAGCAGTCGATTTTGCCTTACTCAAGGATGGAAAACTTATAGAATTACACAAAGAAGAAGACAACAACAACTTTTCCGTAGGGGATATTTTTCTGGCCAAGATCAGAAAACCCGTTACAGGCCTTAACGCAGCATTTGTCAATGTAGGTTACGAAAAAGATGCATTCCTGCATTATCATGACCTGGGCCCGCAATTGTCTTCCATGCTGAAATTCATCAAAAAAGTTAGGACAGGGCGTTTAAAGGATTACACCCTGAAAGATTTTCCATTTGAAAAAGACATCGACAAGAATGGCAGCATCAATGATGTAATCAAAGCCAATCAGTCATTATTGGTACAAATTGTAAAAGAACCCATATCCACCAAAGGGCCCAGAATTAGTTCCGAGCTATCCATAGCTGGGCGCTATTTGGTCATGGTCCCATTTTCCGATCGGGTCTCGGTATCCCAAAAGATAGCGAGCAAGGAAGAAAAGGACAGACTTATCCGTTTGGTAAAGAGCATCAAGCCCAAAGGATTTGGTGTTATTATACGTACCGTTGCAGAAGGCAAAAAAGTTGCAGAACTGGACAAAGATCTTCAGAACTTGCTATCCAAATGGATAGCAATGTGCAAGAAATTGCAAAGAGCTCCGCACCCCTCAAAAGTTTTGGTAGAAGTCAATAGAGCTTCATCCATTTTAAGGGATGTTTTCAACGATTCCTTTTCAGGAATCCATGTTGATGATGAAACGCTCTATAATCAAATCAAGGATTATTTGCACGAAATCGCACCCGAAAAAGAAGCCATAGTAAAGCAGTATTCAGGTTCCGCTCCCATTTTTGAAAAATTCGGGATCGAACGGCAAATCAAGACCTCTTTTGGAAAAACGGCTTCCATGAGCCGTGGGGCTTATCTTGTCATAGAACATACTGAAGCGCTCCACGTTATAGACGTGAACAGTGGCAACCGTTCCAACAAGGCCAAGAACCAAGAGGATACCGCTCTGGAAGTTAACCTTTTGGCCGCATCCGAAATTGCAAGACAATTACGACTGCGAGATATGGGTGGAATCATTGTAGTGGACTTCATAGATATGACCAAAGGTGAACACAGAAGAAAGTTATTTGATCACCTAAGGGAAGAAATGAAGGACGACAGGGCAAAACACAAAATTTTGCCTCCAAGTAAATTTGGCCTGGTACAGATTACAAGGCAAAGGGTACGCCCCGAAATGAACATTAAGACCAGTGAGGAAAATCCAAACGGCAACGGTGCCGAAGTGGAAGCTCCAATAGTCTTGATAGACAAAATACAAGCGGACCTTGAGCGAATTTTGAAAAGCAAGCAAGTAAACAATGGCATCATATTAAATACGCATCCGTTTATTGCTGCATATCTGACCAAAGGATTTCCATCCATACGATCCAAATGGTTTATGGATCACAAAAAATGGGTGAAAATACAACCAAGGGATGCATACAAATACCTTGAATACCGCTTTAAGAATAAAGACGGCAAAACAATACATATATAAGAAGCGGCTCCAAAATTGGAGCCGCTTTTTTGTTTTAAGGGATTTAGATACAAAGTGCTACTTTTATGATCCACCAATATTCATTGAAATGAGGATTCTATTATGTTTAGTTTTAATAATTGCCTTTGTGGGATGCTCTTCTGAATCCCAACAGCCATTGTCAACATTATTACAAACCTCAGAATCCATTAAGGGAAATGATCGCTACAAAGATTCTCCATATGTAACTGCGGGTGACCGGGTTTATATGGTCGGTCATCAAAACGGACAGTTCCCGCCTTTGGGATGGCATATAAAAGGCGAAATGGGCGGTATATGGAACCATCCTATAAAACTTTTGGATGGGTTTGATGCAGAAATTCAGTTGGAAAACGATACTTTACAGCTGAACAATGCCACTGACTTTATCAACTATCCTTTTGCCAATCAACACATCTTTGATTTTCCTTCCAAAAACATTTCCGTAGACCGCATACAATTTGTTCCAGACACAACTCAGGGTGTATTTGTTCAGTTTGTGATACATAACAAGGGTGCCACGGAAAAATCCTTGAAGTTTACGTTTACTGGACATACAGACCTAAGGCCAACATGGCTAGGCGAACGAACCCAAATGCATGATGCTGTGGACAACATAAAATTTGATGGCAGCAAATGGGTTGGAAAAGACGAAGACAACCCATGGTTCACAGTTTTTGGGTCTGACCAGAACCCTTCATCTAGCTCTTCCCCAGAGAAAATAAATGGCGAAAACGGTAAATCCGGCTCTCTTGTGTATGCCTTTACGGTGCCCAGTAAATCTGAATATATTCTCAATTTTGTGATTTCCGGTTCGTACAAATCCCAAGAAGAGGCTTTGGCCACATATCTTGACATACACAATGGTTTCTTTAAAATGGCGCAGCAGAAAAAAGAGCGTTACGCCCAACTAGCCCATCAATCCAAGCTTACCATTCCCGACAAAAATATGCAGCAGGCGTTTGAATGGCTCAAATACAATTGCGACTGGTTGGTACGGTCCGTTCCAGAAATAGGTACGGGCATAGGAGCTGGCATCCCCGATTACCCATGGTGGTTTGGTGTGGATAGTGAATATGCATTAAAAGGGTACATGGCGATTGGCCAAAAGGATATTGTAGAAAAAACAATTATGCTATTGGATAGTGTTTCTCTTGCGGTAAATCACAACGGCAAGATCCTTCATGAAATGTCTACAAACGGCACCGTATTCAACCCTGGGAATATCAACGAAACCCCTCAGTTTGCGTCTTTGATCTATCATATTTATAAGTGGAACGGTGATTTGGAGTTTCTAAAAAAATACTTCCCAACAGTTCAAAAAGGGTTACAGTGGCTTATGGATGAAAATGATAGCAACAATAACCTATTCCCAGATGGTTTTGGGATGATGGAAATCCATGGTCTGGACAGCGAGATGATCGATGTTGCTGCGTATACCCAAAAGGCTTTTGAAGATGCTTCAAAGATGGCGACCGAACTGGAAAAGCACGATTTGGCAAAAGAATATCAGGCATTGGCAGATACACTTCGAACCAAAATCAATACAGATTTTTGGTCCGAACCATTCGGTTCTTATGCAGACTTTCTGGGCACGGACCAACCAGCATTGCATTTAATAGACGACGCCGTGGTTAGGGCAGACACCCTGAACAAGCCGTGGGCCATTGAAGAACTCCAGGCTACCAAGAAGGCAATTTTGGGTCAACAATCCACCTCCTTGAAACCTTTTGTGCTACACCATAATTGGGTGGTGAACACCCCAATGGAAATGGGCATAGCCGACAGTACAAAAGCCATAACCGCCTTAAATACCGCCGAGAAATATACCAATCCATTTGGCATGTTTGTTACTGGAATAGATAGAGATGAGTCTGCGGGTAAAGACATTGGATCGTTTAAGGGAAGTAAAGTCTTTTCATATACAGGTGCCGTGATGACCTTGCCCACTGGAGTGCAAGCCATCGCCGAGAACAATTATGGTAGACCCGATAACGCCTTGGATTATCTAACCAGAATGACCCGAACCTTTAGCTACGCCCTTCCCGGTAGCATGTACGAGGTTTCCCCGGATTATGGGATGATTGTACAAGCATGGAACATTTATGCCTTTGCCATTCCTATTGTGGAACAATTTTTTGGTATAAATCCAGAGGCAAATCGAAATACTGTGATTATTAAACCCCAAATGCCTTCAAAATGGGACAAGGCCTCTTTGGAAAATGTTTCCGTAAGCAATAATCACATTTCCATTTGGTATGAAAACAACAACGATCATTTCAAAATTAAGATTGAGCAAACCCAACCTGATTGGACCATCAAACTTATTTTACCACAAGACCATAATTTAACTGCTGAAGGAGGAGCAAAATTAAATATGGTTGATGGAAAAACCGTCTTCACCGCTACCAATACCACTAGCTTGGTGGTTTCCAAACCTAATATGAAACCATGAACAAACAAGCCTTTCAAAATAAACATTATACCGTGGACGAAGCCACTAAAAAACTGGAAGGATTCTGTGCGTATCAGGAGAGGAGCCATAAAGAAGTAGTGGAAAAATTAAGGGGCATGCATATGATTCCCGAGGCCATTGACCACATTGTTACCCATTTGATTCGGGAGAATTATCTAAATGAGGAGCGCTTTGCCAAAAGTTATGCCCGGGGCAAGTTCAACATAAAAAAATGGGGTAAAAACCGCATTGTCCTGGAATTGAAACAACGTCAAATCTCCGCCTACAATATAAAAAGTGCCCTAGCAGAAATTGATGAAGGTGAGTACCTTGCCACATTGGATGAGCTTGCAAAAAAACGGTTGAGACAAATTAAGGAGACCAATAGCCAAAAAAGAAAGAAGAAATTGGCCGATTATTTATTCTACAGGGGTTGGGAGACCCACCTGGTCTATGGGAAAATCAATGAATTGATCTAACCCATTCTATTTTCCGTCAATATTTTCTCAGTACGGACAACAGCTTCCTCATTCTTCCAGTCTATCCATTTTTGCCCTTTGATCTTGCGCATAAAATTATCAAAATGCCTCATAAAGAAAATGTTGTAAACCGCCTTGCTAAAATTCTTGGGCTTTCTGGCAATGGCGCGCAAACTCATGGAAAATCCCGGGGTAACATATTTCATATGATGCCAATATCCTTCAGGAATGTAAAGTACGTTACCATGCTCCAATTGGGCTATGTGCCCTTTGGCATGTTGCAGGGCTGGCCATTTTTCCATATCCGGGTCTGCAAAATCTATATCCTCCCGGGTAATCAGGGAGTGGGGAATTTTGTATAAAAACTTGGTTTCGGATTGCGAATATAGAATGCATTGCTTTTTCCCTTCAAAATGAAAGTGGAAGATGTTCGCCAGATCTATATCATAATGCATAAAGGTATGGGAGTTACTGCCCCCAAAGAACAACATGGGCAGTCCTTTCATCAATCTCAATCCAAAATCGGGATAGGTAAAATCTTTTTGTAATTGGGGAACTTCCTTCAATACATTCCAAAGGAAAATACGATACTTTGTTGGACCCTTTTTTAAAAGATCCACGTAGTCCCGCATTTTCATTTTTGCATGCGGCTCGTTGAATCCTTCGTCATGTTTTACCGGACGATCATCATACAAGGGAACGGTTTTATCACCTGCCACCTCTTTCATGTACTCTAGATTCCATTTGGAATACGCGGGCCAATCCTCAATAAAGCGCTCAATAACCACTGGTTTTTGGGGCTTGAAGTATTTACGGATAAACTCTTTCTTGGAAAGGGTCTCCTCCCTGGGAATCTGTTCAAGGTGCAGCTTCAAAATTTCAATGAGTTTGAAACGACTAAATTAGTAAAAAGGTTTTAATGTGGTTTAAACCTTATTCCTTGGGCAACAAGCTGGCTTTTTGTTTGGCTGTTTCATTGCGTTCAATGGTATGTCCGGGTCTGGTCCACTTGGGTTTTTCACCCAAAGATTGGTGAGTACTTTCATTGGCCTCCACTGTTTTGGGCTGAGGAGCTTTTACAAACGCTTTCTGTGGATTTAACCCCAATTGCTTGAACATTTCCATATCCTCATTTACATCTGGATTGGGTGTGGTCAATAGTTTATCCCCGGCAAAAATAGAGTTGGCCCCGGCAAAAAAGCACATGGCCTGTCCTTCCCTACTCATTTCGGTCCTTCCAGCTGAAAGTCGCACTTGCGTCTTGGGCATTACAATTCTGGAGGTGGCCACCATACGAATCATCTCCCAAATTTCTACTGGTTTTTGATCTTCCATGGGGGTACCATCTACAGCAACCAAAGCATTGATCGGTACGGACTCGGGCTGTGGGTTCAATGTTGATAGCGCCACCAACATACCGGCGCGGTCCTCAACGGATTCCCCCATCCCAATAATACCGCCACTACAAACGGTAACATTGGTCTTGCGAACATTTTCTATGGTCTGAAGGCGGTCTTCATACCCTCGGGTAGAAATTACCTCCTTGTAATATTCCTCAGAGGTGTCCAAGTTATGGTTATAGGCATAGAGTCCTGCTTCGGCCAAACGCTTGGCTTGATTTTCGGTCACCATCCCCAAGGTACAGCATACCTCCATGTCCAATTTGTTTATGGTACGGACCATTTCCAACACTTGGTCAAACTCTGGTCCGTCCTTAACATTTCGCCAAGCAGCTCCCATGCAAACCCGGGAGCTTCCCGAAGATTTTGCACGAAGCGCCTGCGCCTTTACTTGTTGAACGGACATCAAATCGTTGCCCTCTACACTGGTATGGTACCTAGCTGCCTGTGGACAATACCCGCAATCTTCCGGGCAGCCTCCAGTCTTAATGGAAAGCAAGGTTGATACTTGAACTGTATTAGGGTCGTGGTATTCACGATGTATAGTAGCTGCTTCATAAAGCAGTTCCATTAAAGGTTTGTTGTAGATTTCAAGGATTTCTTCCTTGGTCCAATCGTGTTTAGTAGCAGTCATATTACTCAGAAATCTTGTTCAAAAATAAGGCATTCTAACTTATTAAGGACATCAAGCCTACAATAATGGCAGACTCCTTTTATTAGGTCCCTGGTCTATGCAGCAATACGCTTACTGCGTTTCCTCCAAAGCCCACGGCGTTCACCATAATTCTCTTTAGGGAATTGTTCTGTTCTTGGTTCTTGAAGAAGGGTCCGGGAATGCACTGTTGTTTTAAAAGCATTAAAACAGCCATTTCCAAACTCAACAGTCCAGAAGCACCAAACGTATGGCCAACCTTCCATTTATTGGTAGTTAAGTAAGGGTGATTTTCTCCAAAGATCTTTTTAATGGCCAGATACTCCGACTGGTCTCCCTTTATTGTTCCGGGCGCGTGAAGCACTATCGCATCAACATCGCGCGGTTCGCTTTCACCCAAGGCCATTTTCATGGAATCTTGAAAGCATTTGGCATCGGTGGAAATGGATACACTGTGTTCCAAGGGTTCCGTAGCATATCCAATACCTTCAATTAAGGCCAGGGCATTGGAGTCAACTCCTTTTTCCAAGCAAGCCAAAGCGGCTGCCTCTCCCAGAACCATAGTATTTTTAGTTTTATTTAAATCCATGGCTTTGCAAGGAAAATCATCTCTCGACTGCGCTCGAGATGACACTTTTGAATACACTTTAAGTGCCTGCATTTGGGCAATAGTGAATGGCGTCAATGGCGCCTCACTTCCTCCCACTAAAAATTTATCAGTCAACCCACTTTGAATCCAGGCCACTCCATTCAATACCGCATGAAGGGCAGTAGAACACGTTATGGAGTGTGAAATCTCTGGGCCTTTGGATTTTAGGTCATGGGCCACCCAAGATGATATATTTCCCAATGTCGTGGTGGGCGAACTCAGGGTAGCGGCATTTCCTTCTTTTAAAAAATCTTCATGGTATTTTTCAAAAAGGGTAGTCGCACCTCTTGATGACCCTATATTGACCCCAAACTTGGATTCATTTTTCCAGCCTGCATCCTTTACGGCCTTTCGCGCTGCATAAATGGCAAAAAGAACTGTATCGTCCAGCGGCTTATATTTGATATCTGATTGGCGCAACTGTTGAATTTCTTCATTAATGCTTTTGGGCATTTGGGAAGCCCATATTGTTTTACCCTCTATCCCTACTTCAGATAAATAATGGTCTTCCTTTAGGTAAGCATTCCATACTTCATCCAATGTGCTACCGAGTGCAGAAATGGAAGATAGTGCCGTAATGGAAATGGGTTCTTTCAACATAAGTAATCCTTAAATCGATTCAATAGCTGACCTGATAGCATCATATATCTTTTCCATTTGCTCCTTTGAAATAATGAACGGCGCCAAAATATAAATGGTGTTCCCCAACGGACGTAAAAAGACTCCGCTATCCATAAAGTGCTTAAAAAGTCGGTCCCTCAGGTTGCCATAGCGTTCCATCTTAACATTGAGGTCCAAGGCATAAATCACACCCAATTGGCGTGTACCAGCCACTTTGGGATGGTTTTTTACTTCTTCATTGAACTCTTGGTGCCAACGAACAATGTTTGAAATATTCTCCTGTACCTGATCTGTTTGAAGCAGTTCCAAAGCTGATAGAGCTGCGGTACAGGCCAGTGGATTTGCTGTATAGGTATGCCCATGGAAAAGTCCTTTTGCTATATCATCGCTATAAAATGCCCCATACACTTCCTCGGTGCATGTGGTGAGCCCCATGGGAACCAAACCTGCCGTAAGTGCCTTGGACAGGCACATGATATCGGGTTTGGTACTGAGGTAGTCCGATGCGAAGAACTTTCCGGTTTTCCCAAAACCTGTCATCACCTCATCGGCAATGGTTAGCACTTGGTGCTCTTTCAATAAGGCCAAGATTTGTTCTAATCCATCAGCATCATGCATTTTCATGACGGCGGCCCCTTGAACCAAAGGTTCATAGATAAATCCGGCCAAATCATTGTTCTTCAACCGTTTTTTGAGCTGCTCTACTATTCCATCTATATTCTCTGAAGTAGGTACGGGAATGCGTTCCACTTCAATGAAAAATTCCTCGAACGGGCCATTGTATACCGATAAGCCCGAAACAGACATGGCGCCAAAGGTGTCCCCGTGGAAGCCTTCTTCAAAAGCCAGAAGTACGTTGCGCTTTTCTCCACGGTTAAAGTGATATTGCAAGGCCATTTTTATACCTATCTCCGTGGCCGTGGAACCATTGTCTGAAAAAAACATTTTCTCTTGATTCCCAGGAAGTATTTTGATGAGCTCTTCGGACAATCGAACCGCGGGTTCATGGGTGAACCCACTAAAGACCACTTGGTCCAAACGCTGCATCTGGTCCATGACCTTTCCCAAAATATAGGGATGGCAATGCCCATACATACAGGTATACCAAGACGATATACCGTCTATATACTCTTTCCCATCCTCATCATAAAGGAATGCGCCCTCTGCCCTGGCAATGGCCAACATGTTGGGGTGCATCTTATGCTGGGTCAAGGGATGCCATAGATGCTTTTTATCTCTTTGCGATAATTTTTCCACTACTTCTACCTTACTCAAACGTTTCAATTTATCTATCTTGCAAAGATGACAATTAATAGCCAAAAAACTTAATCGGGGCCGTGCTTAAAAAACTTATCTCCCTTTCTTCTTCCAATTACAAAAACCTGGATTGGAAAACGGTTCTTCTTATTTTGTTCCTCGTGGCCTTTTTTATTCGGTTTCCTTTTTTTTTCCGGGACTACGTAGACCGGGATGAAAGCACATTTATTATTATGGCCCAGTCTTGGGTAAATGGTCATTTGCCCTATACCAAATTATGGGATTTAAAACCTCCTATTACGTTTTTGTTCTTTGCGGTCATCATCAAAATATTTGGCAAAAGCTTTATTGCAATTCGATTGTTCGGAACCTTACTAGTGGCACTTACTGCTTTGTTCACGTATGGAATGACCACCAAAATAGCATCAAAAAAAGTGGCTTTTTGGGTCGCTTTGTTCTGCGTATTCTTCCAAAGCCTGTTTGGAAGCCTACAAGGGGTAATGTCCGAACATATCTGTACCTTTTTCTTTACAGTCGGGGCATATCTCTTACTGACCAAGGACCACGGAAAATGGTATTTTTTGACAGGACTCTTTTTTGGACTTTCCATAATGTCAAAATTAAACATGGCCTATCCAGTTCTAGGGCTAGGGATTTATTTTTTGTGGGAGGGATTTACCCATAAACGATTAAAGGCCAACCTTAAAAATTTAACTTTAATGGGATTGGGTGTGATCGGCACCATTGCCCTTACCGCACTTCCATACTATTTTGAAGGCAAGACCCAGATTTGGTGGCAATCCATTTTTGAGGCACCCCTAGCGTATTCAGATTCCCAATTCCACTCTCCCCTCAAATCTTTACCCTTTATATTGGCTTCAACACTGTTCTTTTACTTTGCCTACAGGAAAGAACTGGTAAACTTCAAGAGCAAGCCCATTCAAATCTTGTTGATAATTTTTTCGGGTGTCATGCTGTCCTTCGTTCAAGCGGGTAAAGTCAATGGGCATTATCTAATACAAGTTTATCCCTTTATATTGATTCTATTTGGAATTGCCATAAGTAAATTTGTGCCCCGCAAGAAAGTATTTAAACCGTTGGTCGCCGTACTCCTGTTGCTTATTCCGATGGAAGCTTATCTTGAATATGTAAATATTGCAAAGAACAAGATAGAAAAAGGCTCTTTTTTTAATGGCGAGGGTATTGATGTTCCATCCTATATTGAAGCCAATAGCTTAGAGATCAAGAATATCTTTTTTACTGAGTACCATATTGGGTACTGGGTTTTGGGAGTTGATCCCCCTACCACGGCTGCCACCCACCCAAGCAACATTACCCGTGACGTGTTGTATCCTTACATGGAAAATCCTAGAAAAACTGGCATTGAGGAACTACAATACATCATGGAAGTGTTAAAACCCAAAACGCTGGTTGCTCGGAAAGGCAAAAAAATATTCGACAAAAAGTTGGTTAGGTACAACACCTATATTGATGCCTATTTGGCAAAAAACTACACTTTGCTTGCTACCGTGGACCGTGGTCTAATTTATCAAAGGAATCAATAATTTTTGTCCAGTCTTTCAGTAATAAATTCACCTTCAAACCGTTTTAAGAGTGGGTCACCAATGTTGACCGCAGCATAATTTATTGCCCCATCAAACATTTGCTTGGCTGGTTTCCCATCCAATTCGTTGGATTTGTCTAATGCCAAAACTTATATGCTGCGATGGTCAAAAACCTACTTAACTATCTCAATAGGGGTCCCTATTTCACAATTTTATCGTTATTCTTTTTTGTACTCTACACTATTTCCTTGTTCTTTAATTTGGGTGTTGCCCCATTTTACAATGAGGAACCTAGGCGGTCTATAATTGCCATGGAAATGTTGTTCAACAATAACCCCATGGTAACCACTGTATTCAATGAAGTCTTTTATGACCACCCGCCACTATGGTATATTGTACTTGCCCTTAGCGCCAAAACCTTCGGGGCCAACACTGAATTTGCTTTTCGATTTCCTTGTGCCCTTTCCTTACTACTCACTGGAGTGGTAATTTATTATATGGGGAAAAAATATATAGGCCAATTATTCGGACTTATATCTGCATTTCTATATCTGATATCTGCAGACCTCTATTTTTTCTTTTCAAACACTGCTGAAATTGACATTTTCTTCTCTCTCCTAGTCTTGTTAAGTGCTTTTTCCATTTTCCATTTTTACGAACAAAAAAGGTTTGCATTACTTTTCTTAAGCGCCTATTTTTTCTGCTTTTTAGGTTTCATGACCAAGGGAGTAGTGGCTATTGCCTTCTTGGGAATAACATTAATGGTGTTTTTCGCTCATAAGAAAGATTTTAAAAACCTATTCCTGCCCATTCATTTTTTATCTGCCTTTTTATGTTTGGGTAGCATTCTTTCGTTTTTTCTCATTTACAATCAGTTTGATGATGCCATGCTCTATTGGGAAGGAATGTGGCATATTACTAAAAACAAATCCTTCTTGGATAAAGAAAACAATGCCTTTATCTCACATTTTATTTGGTTTCCGATAAACATGTTGGGAAACCTTTTCCCTGCTACTTTATTTATTGTTTTTCTCTTCAAGAAAGCGGTAATACCCAAAATCAAAAAGAATGGATATATCATCTTTTTGTTATTGTTTTTCTCTTCCAATTTTTTGGTCTATTGGATATCTCCTGGGGCAAAGGCTCGATACACCTATATGTTTTATCCATTGATAATCAGTATTTTAGCTTATGCTTTCATCGTATCTCAAGACAAAAAAAACAAAAGCACAACATTTATCCTCAACTTTTTGGCGCTAGTTTCACTAATCCTTGGAGTCGCCTGCATTGCCCTTCCTTTTATAGATTTCTTTAAGCCTATAGAAGAGTTGATTTACTTAGGTCCTCTTTTGGGAGCATGTGTCCTAATTTTGTTTTTTCTGCAAATAAAAACGGCCAATCTTTGGAACAAGTTAATCTTAGGCTTAATGGGAGTTGTTGCAGCAAAACTTGCATTTTCCTTTGTTGTATCCCCATTAAAGCAGTTTGAAAGTTCCGCTTCCAGATATAAACAACATGCAATAAATATTCTAGAAATTGTCAAAGAATCTCCTATTCTCCTTTATTCAAACATAGATGCCTTTGGCCATCATAAAATTGGTAAGTTTTACATTACCGGGGCATATTTGGAACTTTTAGGGAATCGACCCCTAAAAAAAGCCACCTATCAAGAAAAAGGTCAGTATTATATTTTGCACAAAGAAGAATTGAATGGACAAAAGGTTTTATACACTATAGATGATGTTCGAAGTTGCTTGGTTTTGGTCAAAAATGAAGAAGGGAATTCCGGAGCTTTTTTGCATACTGCTGAACAATCTCCTTATTAAACTGGGATTCCTCATTAATTCTTCCCAAGAAAGTAATCCCAGATTTCTTTAGAATGATTTCTTCCGTGGTTGGGTGCTCATCCCCGTTAAAGATAATCCCAATCTTCACGCCTTTTTCTTGAAGTTTTTCCACAGTCAAAAGGGTATGGTTAATGCTTCCCAAATAGTGTCTGGAGACCACAATAACCTTATAGTCAGACCTTATCAGATCAAAAATGGTATCTGAGTCGTTCAATGGCACCAACAATCCTCCGGCACCTTCAATTACCAAATGGTTATTGGTTTTTGGCTCTTCAATTTTGCTCACATCAATGGTAATGCCATCAATATTGGCAGCCGCATGCGGGCTCATGGGCGTTTGGAGGGCATAACTGTTTGGGTGGATAACGGTTTTCTTATTCGATATAAAACCCTCCACTTTATGGCTATCGGAATACTCCAAATCACCCGCTTGGACAGGTTTCCAATAGTCTGCCTTCAAAGCTTCGGTAACAATGGCGGAAACCACCGTTTTTCCCACTTCTGTTGAAATTCCTGTTATAAATAGTTTCATCATTTTTCGGGTCTTGTGATAAAGTTACACTGCATGCATCTGTACTTGGCCGACTCAAAAAATGGAAAAAGCTTAAGAAACAATCCTTTACGGGAATAATATTTCTCAGACTTGGTGGCCTTACAGTTGGGACATACAATCAAATTGCCTTCTTTATCCCTTGCATAACTTTTGATCTCTTCATAAACCTTCAAGGCCTCGTCTTTTTGCGATTTGTACACCTGCAAACGAATACGGGAGTAGCTAGTGGCCGTGTGATAATTTAGATTCTCCTCCCATATAAAAGCAGGAATCCCTTCAGATTCAAGTTTTGCTTTGGCAATTTGGGCGTCTGACTCCAGAAAAAACAAGTCAAGTGTGTAAAATTCCTTTTTCACTGGGTTATAAATTGTACCAAATGCAAAACTCGGGAAATTTCTTCTTTTGTGTTGTAGGTATGTAAACAAAACCGCAATCGTTCACTCCCCTGTTTTACCGTTGGGGAAAGAATGGGTTTTACATCAAATCCTTCTTCCTGTAACTTGGTCGCCAATGCTTTCACCTTTTCATTTCCCTTCACCAAGGCACATTGGATGGCGGAATCGCTCTCAATAAAACTATCCGTTAAGCCCAACAGGCGTATCTGCTCTTTAAAGTATTGGATATTCTTGAACAATCTCTTCAAAAGTTCGCTCCCCTTACTCCCTAAATATTGGTATGAAGCCAAAATATTGGCCACAGAGTGTGGTGGTAGTGCAGTGGTATAAATAAAGCTCCGAGAAAAATTGACCAAATATTTCTTGAGATCCATAGAACCCAATATGGCCGCTCCATGACATCCCATGGCCTTCCCAAAAGTGATGATTCGGGCGAAAACGAGTTCCTCAAGTCCTAGTTGACAAACCAAATCTCTTCCCCCACCAAATATTCCCGTGGCATGGGCTTCATCAACCACCAAAAAACAGTTTTCATCAACACAAAACTTGGCCAACGCCTTTAAATTGGGCGAATCCCCATCCATGGAAAACACCGATTCAGTTACAACATAAACGGTATTCTCGGTGCCCAACGGTGTTCTAATCGTGCTTAGTTTCTCCCTCAAACTACTAAGGTCATTATGCGAGAACCTGTAGCTTTTTGCATGCCCCATTTGAATACCATCACGGATACTGGCATGAATCAATTCGTCATACAAAACAAAATCGCCACGTTGGGGAACAGAGGAGAAAAAACCAATATTGGCATCGTACCCAGAGTTGAACACCAAAGCCGCCTCCGACCGATGATGTTTGCCTAGAAAATCCTCCAAATCCTTATAGAGTTGATGGTTCCCCGTCAGCAGTCTGGAGCCTGTTGCCCCATTTCTGCGAGGTGTACTTTCCATAATTTCTGAAGTCATTTGCGACAACTCCGGACTTTGAGCCAGACCAAGGTAATTGTTCGAGGAAAAATCGACCAGACCATTACACAATGGCAATTCCCGTAAGGAATTATCACCTACCCGCTCGGCAAGTTTGGATTGTAGTTTTCTCGGTAATCTCCCCATAGCACAAATGTAGTACTTACTGTTTTTAAACAGTATATTCGTTTTCACTAAACCTTTTGAAAATGAAATTTGTTCTTTCCCTTTTTGCCGCAATTTTTGGTTGGTTGTCCATGATGGCACAGACCAACACCTATTCCATTTCGTTTGAGAATGCCGTGCATCATGAGGCATCTGTAAAGGCCACTTTTCCCAATTTGAAGATGGACACGATTTCCTTTCGGATGAGCCGTACATCTCCGGGAAGGTATGCTTTGCATGAATTTGCCAAGAACGTTTATGGGTTTAAAGCTTTTGATAGCAAGGGTAGGGAATTGGCCGTACATCGTCCCAATCCATACGAATGGCAAATAAGTGGGCACGATGGTTTGGTTCAGGTCAAGTATACTTTGTTTGCCAACCGCGGTGATGGAACCTATGCACAAATTGATGAAACCCACGCCCATTTAAACATCCCGGCGACTTTTATGTACGCTCCATCTTTGAGTGACCGTAAAATAGAGGTGACATTTAATGTTCGTGAAGATTTAAACTGGAAAGTAGCCACTCAACTCCCCTTGGTTTCGGGCACCACCTACACGGCGCCAAACCTTTACTACTTTATGGACAGTCCTACCGAAATCAGTGATTTTACCTTAAAATCGTTTCAGGTTGACGGACAGACCATACGACTAGCGCTGCACCATAATGGCTCCGAAAATGAGGCCGACACCTATTTTGAAAAGGTAAAAAAAGTGGTCTTGGAACAGCAAACTGTTTTTGGTGAGCTTCCCACTTTTGATTATGGCACCTATACCTTTTTGGCTTGTTACATTCCCAATGCCTCTGGCGATGGTATGGAGCATCGAAATTCTACCATTTTAACCAGTACACGCAGTTTGGCCAATGGAGGAATGGAGCGCAATATTGGTACGGTGTCCCATGAGTTTTTCCATGCGTGGAACGTGGAACGGATACGACCCAAATCTTTGGAGCCTTTTGATTTTGAGGCGGCCGATATGAGTGGTGCGCTTTGGTTCGCCGAAGGCTTTACAAGCTACTATACCAATCTCATCTTGTGCCGGGCCGGCCTCATATCACCAAAAGAATATGTGGAAGGCATTACCGGTACCTTTAATTATGTATGGAACTCGCCTGCCCGACAATTTTTTAATCCTGTAGAAATGAGTTATCAAGCTCCTTTCGTTGATGCCGCCACTTCCGTTGATCCCGTAAACAGGGAAAACACTTTTATTTCTTATTATTCTTATGGCAGCGTCCTAGGTTTGGCATTGGACCTTTCTTTACGTGAAAATGGTCTTACCTTGGATGATTTTATGAAGTCGGTTTGGAACAAGTATGGAAAACCCGAAATACCCTATACCATCGCAAATCTTCATGATGCCCTAAACGAATTTGCCGGCAAAACTTTTGGGGATGATTTTTTCAATAATTTCATCTATAATAGTGGCATGCCCGATTATGTTTCTTTGTTCAATACTGTTGGGGTGCAAGTGCAGCAACCCAAGACCGAACCTTATTTTGGAGCCTATACTTCCATGAGTCCAGATAATTCAGGATATAAAATATTGAGAAACCCCATAATAGGTAGCCCTGCTTACCTCGCTGGATTGGACAATGGCGATGTAATTCTCAACATCAATGGCATTTCTTTTTCTGAAGACCAAGATTTCACAGATTATCTTAGACAATTTAACATGGGAGATTCCCTAAAAGTGAACTATGCCCGTTATGGGGTCCAAAAAATGGCCTCACTGACTTTAGGCCCAAATCCTGATTATACCATCAACCTTATGGAAGATGGGGAGCAAATTCCATCAAATTCAATGCTCCAACAAAGAAAAAGTTGGCTTAAACACGACTAAATGATCTACTATAAACAGGCAAGTTCCCAAAAAGAATTGGAGCAGATTCTTTCTCTTCAACAAAAAAACTTGGCCAAAAGCCTAACCGCGGACGAGTTGGAAAACGAAGGCTTTCTCACGGTGGAACATTCCATGGAAATCCTACAGGCCATGAATGATGAATGTGGACATATCATTGCTTTGGAAGACGGTAAAGTTATTGGTTATGCGCTTTGCATGCACCCCAAATTTGCCGATTCCATTGAAGTTTTAAAACCCATGTTTGTTGAAATCAATAAAACAGTGGCCGGCAAAACCAATTATATGGTCATGGGGCAAATCTGTGTTTCCAAAAGCCATAGGAGCAAAGGTGTTTTTAGAAACCTATACTTGACCATGAAAAACAAACTGCCCGAAGGTTTTGACACCATCATTACTGAAGTGGATGGCAAAAACAAACGGTCTTTGACAGCACATACCGTCGTTGGTTTTGAAACACTAAAAATTTATACCTCCGGGGGTAAAGAATGGCACCTTATTATTTTGGAATAAGCACCTGCGTTAAATTTTGGGGTGTCTACACCTCCCCTTCCAAGACCGTCCCACTGGTCTTTGGTAAAATTGCGCAGGCTTGTTAAAATATCCTTTACCTTCTTGATCTTGGTAACGGCCCCTATGCCTGTGGCCACGGAGAGTAATTCTTATTTGAACCTGCAACTTTGAATATTCAAATTCCCCCCAATTTCTTATTTGCACTAAGAAGTAATTTTTCCCAACTTTCTAGGTCAAAAACGATTTTGTATTCATTGCCTAAATTCATTTTTAATAATTGGGCGGAAAATATGACACGGTTAATGAATATGGAATACTGATACAAATCCTCAAAACCAGATTCCCTCCCATCCCTTTCATTATAAGTTGACTGATAAATTCGTTGGAGTTCCTCAATTTCATTTTTTAAAAATTTATCTACATTTAATGAATCTATACTTACGTTTTCCAAAATTGGCTTGTCAATACCAGTTTCTTCAATCCAAATTGGTGAACAACAATATTCAAAACTATACTTTAACTTTCTCATGTTTTAAAATGAAATTGGATTCGCACCTACAATACAGCTGATAGTCTACTATAAATAGTACCTAGTTGAAAGATATCTGACAATCGAACATTTCCAGAAATTCTCGCAAAATTGACTTCATCCAAAATATATTCCAACAGTTTAAAATTTGTTTTATAGGTTTTGTTATATAATTCAATTGCTTTTATCATGATATTTTCATCATCACATATAACCTCAAATATTAATTCTTTATTTCGCTCCATCGACTAAAATTAATTTTATGTTTGGAAACATTTCATTGAATTGCTGTATTACACCTTGACAAGAACTGCAATATTCCAATTCTGAAACAATTTTTAGCTCTCCAGTAACTTTTGGCATCACCGCACCAGGACTTCCTCCTAAATCATTTGCCAATTTGTTAAGCATTTTATATTCGCTATCTGTATTTCTTAACCAAGAACGACCGCCACCACCATCAACTTTAATGGCTGTGAATATTTGTGGTTCGACATCAGGCTTAGCCTCACCACTCAACCACATTTTGTTATCAACAGTATTGCCATTTAAATTACCTTCAAGATAACCACAGTTTTTTCCTTTTAAATTGTTTGTAACTCTATAATTTTTTATAATCGTTGTTGCTTCCGCAATTTCGTCAATACTAGCTACAAAGATATTGGAGTATCCATTCCAATTTTCTCTAGCTAACCTACCGGTCAAATCATCCCCAAATCTCCTTCCAAGATCGTCCCACTGCGCTTTGGTAAAATTACGCAGGCCAATTAAAATATCCTTTACCTTCTTGATCTTGGTAACGGCTCCTATGGCCGTGGCCACGGAGAGTAGCTGCACGTCCAGCACTGCCCGCTCATAACGTTCCTCATTTACAAAGGAGTAGTAGCTATAAACTTCCAAGGTTTCCCTCAGCTTCTCGGATATTTGGTCGCAAAGGTCTTTTATCTCCTCCCAATCCGTAATAAAATCAAAAAAGTCCTCTACGGCCTGTCTGGTGTCCTCAAAGCCTTTGTATTTGTCTAGATAATTGACCTATCTAAGTAAAACATTGACAATATCCAATCTTCCAAAGTAAAATCTATTTTCAAATTCTAATTCTGTTTTATTATTTATCACATCTTCCCTTTTTACCTCAATATTTATATACTTAGAAACAAAAAAATAACCATTGTCCCTTCTTACAATTTTTCCCTGAAAAGAACGTAAATCTGCATTGGCGCTTTGCTCAAAAAAAAGTGCCTTTATATTAATTTCAACCCATTGGTTCAATAGGTCTGTTAAGTCATGAGGTTTGGGATCAAATAATACTATTTCAGAATTATCAAGCAAACAACAGGTCACCCAGTAATCATATACTAAATCATTGTAAACAGCACCTTTTTCAACTTTCTTTATTAAAACTTTTGTGATCATTATTTGGGAATAAATAAAACCATCATTGCCAATTTGATATAAATGAAACAATATGTCCAATGAAAAAGTATTAGCACTTAACTTGATTAAATCCGATTATATCTAGCCTTCCAAAATAAAACACCGATTGTGTATTAAGTTTTAATTCTTGGGATTCTACATCTTCATTTGAAACCTCAATACTGATAGCTTCGTTTAAAAAATAATATTTATCGTTTTTAAACGTGATTTTTCCTTCAAGGGACAATAAATCTTTATTCTTACTCAATTGAACGAACAGCGCTTGAATTTGAGCATCAACCCATTTATTAACAAATTCATTTAGTCCAATCCTTTTGTAATCAAAAAGTATTATTTCTTGATTATTTTTCAACTTACATGTTATCCAGTAATCATAAACGTCACCATTATAGGATGCGCCGTCTTCAACTTTTAAAATAAATATTTCACTCATTATTTAATTGGATGAAAAGTTACGATGTATCCGTTATCACCAGTGGCAAGCAAAAAATTCTTATTCTTTCCATCACTTAAGATTATTTCTAAAGTAAATTCTAGATTATTTTTACCATTCATTGGTACAATATTTTTGGTTAAATATGATTTATCCTTAATTGTTTTAAAAAGTTTGTCTTTCATATCATTTTGGCTCGAAAAATATTTCATCAACTCCTTGTCGTTCCAATGTCTCTCAATTATATGTTGAAGACCTGCATTAGAATTTCCCTCTTCAAGAAAAATGATAAAGTCGTTCTTGTTTTTCACCACAAACTCCCCCATCTGTTCCCCCTCTTCTTCATGTCCCATAGAGTAGCCAATCAATTTTCCGAGAGAGCCCCCCAGACCGTTGGATTTTTATTCTGATTCGACCTCCAAATTCTTCTGTGCTTCCTTTAGAGCCTTAAAGATTTCACGTAGTTCGTCAGCTCTCCAACCAGTGCCTCGATATTGCTTTATGGTAGATTCATCTGTACTTATTTTAAGATAGATGCTATTTGTATGATACCATTGGACCAGTGTAATTTTTGCTTCATTTAATGGATACTTCAACTCCTTGGTGTCCATATATTCATCATACTCCACAAATAAAAGCCTGTCATCATAAGAAAGTTTTCGAATCAAGTATCTATTCGACTTATAGCTAAATAACATGCATGAGATCAGAAAAAAAGTAAAATTTCCAAATAGTATCAACAAAAGAAATCCAATATCTTCAAAGATCAATGCACCATCTTTAATTAGCATAGCAAAAAAAACCACAGCAGTAAAAATCGAAATAGCTGCTAAATACCATCGGAAATCCTTCGATAATCTTGCCTTAAATAAAGGTTCCTTAAATTTTGTTTCAAATGTTTTCATTCTTTTTCTATTTCATCTCTCAATTCAAGAAGATCAGGCAGTTCTTTGGCTCCTTGATAAATATCTATAAAATTATCAATCATGTCTAAAGTCTGTTTTTTATCCAATACCCAAACTTCAGTATTTTTGAAATCTTTCCACATCGACCTTATATCCTTGAAAGACTTTACGCCAAACACAATCCCCTCCACAAACTCCCCCATCTGTTCCCCTTCTTTTTCATAGCCCATAGAGTAGCCAATCAATTTTCCTAGTGAACCACCTAGACCGTTGGACTTTTATTCTGGTTCGCCCTCCAAATTTTTCTGTGCTTCTTTTAAAGCTTTAAAAACTTCTCGTAAATTTTCAGAAGACCATCCAATACCAGCATATTGTTTGATGGTCACTCCGTCCACATTAATTTTCAAATAAATACTATTGGTATGATACCATTGTACGAGCTTAAACTTGATATCATTAATAGAGTATTCTGCCTGCTTTTTACTACCACATTCATCATATTCAATATAGATCTCTGTTACACCCAAAGAAATTTTCTTAATTAAGAATCTATTTGATTTATATGTAAAAGAGATTGATGAAAAAGCAAAAAGAATTATGTAAAAAAGAATAAAGAGTAATAAAAATTTAGAATCCCAGATTATTTTCTTTGGATAAGCAATTGAAAAAATAAGGAGACCTAAAAATGAATAGACCAATATGAACAGTATAGATTTCTTTATTTTATTTGATATCCTTTTATTAAATGAAGGTTCATGCAAATCCGAAACATATGTTTTCATTCCTTCTCAATTTGATCTGTTAATTCCGATAAATTTTTAACACCATCATAACCTTGGTAAAGACTTTTAAAGTTGTCTATCATTCTTAAAGTTTCTTTTTTGTTCAGTTTCCATTGTTTAGTGGTTTTGAATTTTCCCCATAAAGTATTAAAATCATCGTAAGCACTATAAACAAATATGATTGTTTCCACAAACTCTCCCATCTGTTCGCCTTCTTTTTCATACCCCATGGAGTAACCTATCAATTTTCCAAGGAAGCAACAAGATCGTTAGATTTTTATTCTGGTTCCACTTCCAAGTTTTTCTGAGCATCCTTTAAAGCCTTGAAAATTTCATGTAATTGATCAGAATTCCAGGCTCCACCTCTATATTGCTTTATTTTGATTTTATCCGTTGTTATCTTCAGATAAACACTATCCGCATGGTACCATTGCACTAGTTTGATTTCTACTCTATTAAGTGGATACTTTAGTTTCTTTTTATTACTGAAATCATAGTACTTTAAATAAATAGTGTCACTATCAAAAGCCAATTCGTAAATTAAAAACCGGTTTGAAAAGTAATTGAAAACTGTTAGTGGGATACCAAAAAAAACATAACAAAAAGCAACATATTTGAGTGTTTTCAATATCAGGTTTTTATCACCAAAAGACTCATATGTTATGAATGATAGTATAGCCATACTTTGAGAGAAAATGACCGAAAAATAAAAAGCTTCTAGTAATCTTTGTTTAAAAGCCTTTTCGTGGTTGCTTATATATTTTTTCATTCTTCTACCTCGATTCTTTCTTTTAGTGATTTAAGGTTGCCTATTCCTTCTAACCCCTGATAAATATCAATAAAATTATCCAGCATTTCTAGGGTCTTTTTTTTATTCAAATCCCATTTCTTGGTTGTTTTATACCTAACCCACATGCCCAACAAATCTTCGCCAGCATTAAATCCAAAAAGTACTCCCTCCACAAACTCCCCCATCTGTTCGCCCTCTTTTTCATAGCCCATGGAGTAGCCTATCAATTTTCCCAAAGAGCCGCCCAGCCCATTGGGAATATTGTCCGCTTGCGCAAAGTTGCCCCCGGCATTGTAATATAGCTTTAATCCCCCAGAAACACTTGCCGCCGTGCCCGCACTTACCTCCAATAGGGCAAAATAAGAGATAGAGCCACCACCGCTGGGCACTGCCGCCACAATGGCTATGACCCCTCCCGTAATCTGCACCACATTGCCCAAGATACGCTGCTGTTTTTCAGCTTCAATATCCCGTAACATTTTCCAAATAGCAACTTCGGTAGGGTTCTCGGCTAGTACTTTCATAATTGCCGTCCCCGACTGGTAGTAGTTTTTATGGTTTATGGCATTGTATCGTTTGCCCCTAAAGTCAAATTCACTTACATAAGCATTTCCTTCCAAATAATCCATGGGCAGGTCGTTTTTCAAAATTTCCCGTACCCGTCCCACTTTCTTAAATTCAAAATAGGGATCCCCAAAATCAGCCTTTTCTTTGTAGATGTAGGTTGCTGCATTTACCTTGTTGGTATCCTCGTGTTCAAAAATATGGTCGTAATGCTCCTCTGTATGTTTTTTGTCATGCCCCCCTGTCGCAATGTCAACTTCATAAATGGTCACGATCAATTTTTTAGAGTTTTTTATTTTCTCTAAAATCTCGTTTATTTCTTCGAGTTTGTCCAAATCCCTTTTAGCAGTATCCAAGTCACCTGAAGTGCTCGGAATTTCATTATTGGTGGATGCCAAAAACTTATTCCCCACAATACGGTTGGCTTCCTTCCGCATTGCCTCCGGTATTTTTGGGTTAGCATCCATGAGCGCTGCACTTTCTTCAAGTATTTTGGTCTGTGTGCTCCATCCTTCCTCAAATTCATCTTGGGTTATGTTTCCTTCTTCTTTTCTTCTAATCAATTCTTGCAGTTCATCGATCGCATCCCCTAACAAACTCACCAACTTTCCTAAATCACTAATAAATTGATCTAAGTCCCCAATATTTCCCCAAGTGGGGTCGTAACTTGTCTCCACCATCCCTTCAATGAGCTGGTAATCGGTGTTTACGGTGATGTCCTCGAAACCAACCGCTATTTTGGTGTCCGCCAAGTAAGGCACGGTGATAAAACCTTGTCCCGAAAACCTGCCGTTGCTTCCCTGTACCTCAACCACGGTCACCGGAAAATCCCCTGCCAAGAAAACCTCGTTCACCCCAAGGTTCAACAATGGGTCTTGGTTGGCAATTTCAATCTCGGGCGGGATGCCACAGTTGTAGTAGGCCATTTCGTCTTCGGTGGGGGTGATGAACTCGTGTATCGGACAATAGGCCAGGCCGCCGTTGGGCGTGCACTCACCTCCCACTCTAAACTCATAAATGGTCCCTGCTTCCAAATTGCGAATGGTAGTCCCATTGGTCTGTGACCACAGCCCGAACCAGTCATCTTCGCCATACCCTTTTTTACGATACTGCACCCGGTAACGCAGGTGCTCGCCCATTTGCCATGTGATGTTTACGGTCTGGGAATTCTCGGCCTCGGAGAGCACAAAACGGGGCGCTGGGCAATCGGCCCGGTAGGTAAAATGGTAGATCTCGCTCATCCCGTTGTTGCGGAACAGGGAAGTGTCGTTGATGCCATCACTCACAAAGGCCCTTACCTGCCAGCCGTAGGTCTTGCCCTCCAAAAGAGGTGTCTGTGCCGGACCATAATGCAGGGTATTGGCAAAGGTGGTGGTCTGGTACAAGGGCGGACTGGCCAAATAAGCGGCCTGTGGGTCCATAGCCGTATCCCATAGTTCTTTTAGGGTGAACTCGTACTGTACCGCCCCGGCGTTGATGTGCCTCGGGGTCCAGTTGAAGATGATGTTCTGGGGGTTCTGGGCCGTGACCAGGTCCCCTCGGAAGGGAACATTGAGCAGGGGCGGGTCATTGAGAACCAGATAAATGTTGGCACAACTACGGTTGCTTATGCGCTGGCCCGAAAACTGGTCGTACACCTCAAAACAAAAGCGGTACTGCCCTTCGGGCAACTGTTGGCCGTACTGTTGCGGAGATATCCCCACTAAGTTATTGTAGCTGAAATAGGCCTGTAGGTCCAGATTGGTCAACCTGTTGTTGATCCCTCCGTCCAGAACTATGGGCAATGTGCCCGAGACAAAGTCCGTGGACTGGAAATTGATGCCCGGGCCTTCCACGAACAATTTCAACCGTACCTGCCTGCCAAATTCCTGCGCATCGGTGAGCAAAAGGTTCACGAAGAGCTTTTCCTGTGTGGTAGTAACGTAATCGGACAGTTGAAAACTATAGGGAGGGATGATCTGCGGGGTGACCTGTACCGGGTAGATTTGAGCGGTAATGGCAGTGAAATGGAGGAAACAAAAGATAAAGTGAAGCTTACATCTTTTGACAATGTAGGATAGTGGACTCATATAAGTAGTTTCTTTGCAATGGATTGTGGGAAGAATCATCCATGTTTAAAAACCAATATATGCCACCAATGGTAAGAATTTAAAGTCAATTGACGGATGCCCCTTTTGAATTGACGGAAATGAATTATTATGGGTCGGTACTTACTCGCCTATAAAAAAGAGGATTCAGAATAGTCAGAAATAAAAAAGCCGTCCAATTGGACGGCTTTTTTATTGTATTCATTCTTGTTTTTAATCCGCAAGAACAATGACTTTATTATTCTTCATTTCAACAGTTCCACTGGTTATGGAAAGTACAGTCTCCCCGTCATTCCCTTTGGAAAACTTATTTTGGAAAGCCTCATCTATTTTGATGTCCCCCTTTACCTTCACTTTTCCTTCTTGTAACAAAGACACAATAGGGGCGTGGTTTTCCAACATCTGAAATTCTCCATTCACCCCAGGTACTGTAACTGCAGTTACTTCTCCGGCAAACAAGGTGGCTTCTGGTGATACTATTTCTAAATACATATTTATTAGTATTGAGATGTGAGATAGGAGTATTGAGATATATCTAACTACTCAATACTAGAATCTCAATTTTGTTTTAAGCTTCCGCCAACATTTTCTCTCCAGCCTCAATGGCTTCCTCAATGGTTCCTTTAAGGTTGAAGGCAGATTCTGGCAAGTGATCCAATTCACCATCCATAATCATATTAAATCCTTTGATGGTATCCTTAATATCTACCAAAACCCCAGGAATACCAGTAAACTGCTCGGCTACGTGGAATGGTTGAGACAAGAAACGTTGTACACGTCTTGCTCTACCAACAGCTAATTTATCTTCTTCAGAAAGCTCTTCCATACCCAAGATGGCAATGATATCCTGAAGCTCTTTATATCGTTGCAACAACTCTTTTACACGTTGCGCGCATGCGTAATGTTCTTTACCTAAAATGTCCGGAGTCAAAATCCTAGAAGTAGAATCCAAAGGATCCACCGCAGGATAGATACCCAATTCCGCAATCTTACGGGAAAGTACCGTAGTTGCATCCAAGTGGGCAAATGTCGTAGCAGGCGCAGGATCCGTCAAGTCATCCGCAGGTACATAAACTGCCTGTACCGAAGTAATGGAACCTCTTTTGGTTGAAGTAATCCTTTCCTGCATGGCTCCCATCTCTGTGGCCAATGTTGGTTGATAACCTACCGCAGAAGGCATACGACCCAAAAGTGCAGATACCTCAGAACCAGCCTGAGTAAAACGGAAAATATTGTCTACGAAGAAAAGTACGTCTTTTCCTTGTCCGTCACCGGCACCATCACGGAAATATTCAGCAATGGTCAATCCAGATAGGGCCACACGGGCACGGGCGCCAGGAGGCTCGTTCATCTGACCGAAAACGAAAGTCGCTTTGGATTCCTTCATGGCCTTTTTGTCCACTTTGGACAAATCCCATCCTCCTTCTTCCATAGAATGCAAGAAAGCATCACCATATTTTATAATTCCAGATTCCAACATCTCACGAAGCAAGTCGTTTCCTTCACGGGTACGTTCACCAACACCAGCAAACACGGAAAGTCCACCGTGACCTTTTGCAATGTTGTTGATCAATTCCTGAATCAATACGGTTTTCCCTACACCAGCACCACCGAACAATCCAATTTTACCACCTTTTGCATAAGGCTCGATAAGGTCGATTACCTTAATCCCTGTAAAAAGTACTTCTGTTGAAGTGGAAAGGTCCTCAAATTTTGGAGCTTCCCTGTGGATCGGAAGTCCATTGTCTCCAGCTTTAGGAAGGTTTTCCATACCGTCGATAGCATCACCGATCACATTGAACAGACGACCATACACATCCTCTCCGATCGGCATTTGAATTGGTGCCCCTGTGGCAACCACTTCAACACCTCTGCTCAAACCATCGGTGGAGTCCATGGAAATGGTCCTTACGGTATTCTCACCAATGTGGGATTGTACCTCCAATACCAATTTGGAACCATCCTTTTTGGCGATTTCAAGGGAATCATAAATCTTTGGAATCTCTGTTCCCGATTCAAACTCAACATCAATGACCGGGCCTATAATTTGGGCAACCTTACCTGTAACTTTAGACATTACTGTGTTTATTTTTAATTGACTACGAGGAAAAAACCGTTTTTTTTCCGGCTGCAAAGATATACTTTTCCCTTTGTAATCAGAAACTAAAAACCTTCTTTTTTTAGCAATAAAAAAGGCACTGAAAAAATCAGTGCCCTTGAATTGTTTTTGAGCTTTGATTATGGGTTAATGGTCCATGAAACATAATATATTGACCCTATGCTTCCAGTACCAACCGCTGTAAAATACTCATCTCCCAGAATGTTGGATCCTCCAACCTTGAAAACCGATTTCATACTTGGAACGGAGTAGTTGAACTGGGCATCCAACACCGTAAAGGCCGGAATATCCCCATCAGCAAAAGATGCTTCCCAAAAATAGCTGTCGCTCCACCGGTAGTTCACATTAAATCCAAAGTTTGTGAAAAGTTCAGGATTACCAAAGGAAGCCTTGACCTTATGCTTTGGTGTATTGAAATTGGTCCGGAAATCCGGGAATCGTCCTTCATCAAAATCCAGCTCAGCATAGGTATAATTGACCCCTAAATCAAAATTTCCAATCTTGGTGTCAACCCCAACCGTTCCTCCATAAGAATTTATATCGACTTCAGAATTGGTGTAGGTTTGATATGCTTGAAAGTCGCCATTCTGTAGTGCCAGCAAGGATAACCCTCCATCGCCAGCTTGGCCGTAGAAAGGAACTACTGTGGTAACATTGGCAATAAAGTTGGAGTAACTGTTATAGTACCCACTTAAATCTATCGTGAACTTCCCTATTTGTGCCCTATAACCAGCTTCATAAGCTGTAATCTCTTCTGGTTTGATTACAGGGGTGTTCACTGCTTCTGGAGCACCGCTCTGTACCGAGCTTAAGGAATATGCATTTTCATAAGCTGCGCGTCCCACAATATCCACTGACGATTGTCCAACCAGCGCCTGACCACTTTGACTAACACTAAAGGTCCTTACGTCCCTGTCCAAATTGGCGGGGGCAGAACCAACCAAAATAGCTCTACCTGCATTCAACCCAATGAACAAATCTTGTGTGGTCGGGTTTCTAAAACCTTGCTGAACAGATACCCTTACATTATGATTTCTATTTTCTCCAGCGGTATAGGCCAAAGAAATTCTTGGAGAAACAAAGCCATCAAAGAACTCATTCTTATCATAACGGGCAGAGCCTGTAAATTTCAAACGATCATCCAAAAACTTCTTCTGCAATTGAAGGTAAGCTCCATATTCATTATAGGATATGGGGCCATCATTATCGGTAAAAATGGTGCCACTTGAATTCAACACGTATTCACGGAACGAGCCTCCAATCTGAAGGTCGGCCCAATCATCAATCAAATGGGCTAGATTATAGTTTCCATTGATATGGCGGAATTTGGTATTGTCTATGAATTTGGCCCCGGTAGTAAGATCGCCATTGCTGGTAACCGAGTTAAAGGCACTCTGGAAGCCTGGAGTTCCAGGGATGAGTCTTCCCGTATCGGCTGCCTGTCTTGCAGCTGCATGCGCCTGAACTGAGGACTGTTCCGGGGTAAGGCCGCCCATCTGAATACCTCCTAAGTAAGTAGGGATATAGGTTTGGGCATATTCCGTGAACCATTGTGTATCCGATTTCCATGCCCTGTTGATGTTGATGGCCGCAAAGCGGGTATCATAAGCATCACCGGAGTTTTCTGAAACGATATATCCCCTAAGAAAGAAATTATCATTTTTTATTTCCAGCTTATGCTGCTGCATAGTAAATCCACTTACTGCATATCGGTTGGCACCTTGATAAATCGTGGTTCCTCGTCCAATCCTACTGTTTACGATGACTTCAAGATCATTCGCAAAAGGCCTATAGTGCAACGCGAAATCGGCTTTTACACTTTCTGCATTATCGTCTGCCAAATCAGTTTCATTGTAACCTGTTCTTGAAATAACTGCAGAACCAACGGTCCCTGTTGGCAACCCAGCGGCGGCATCAAAATTCAAGGTAGTGGAAACCTCATCACCGTATATATTCAGTCCATCATAAGCTGGATTGGTTCGGTCCGCTCCAGGATTATTCAAGTCCAATACACTGTTGGCATGCCAATCCTCACCGCTTAATATGGAAAGGTTTGCCTTTAAAGCCACCTTATCACTAAAGGCATGTGCCGCCCTTACTCCAAAATCTTTATAAAAATTGCTTCCAGCGGCATCCTGAATGGTAACCCCACCTTTAGCATATGCGCTAATTCCCTGAAAATCAAATGGATTTTTGCTGGTCATGAACAAAATACCATTGAAAGCACCCGCTCCATACAAGGCAGAAGATGCTCCAGGTAGAATCTCAACACTTTGTACATCCAGTTCTGACATACCCACTAGGTTACCCAAAACAAAGTTGAGTCCAGGGGCCGTATTGTCCATTCCATCTACAAGTTGCAGGAACCTATTATTGGCAAAAGTGGCAAAACCTCTGGTGTTAATGGATTGAAATGTTAAACTATTGGTGTTTATATCCACTCCTTTTAAGTTCTGCAATCCTCCATAGAAAGATTCTGCAGTAGTATTCTTAATTTCTTTTAGGCCGAAGCGTTCCACAGACACGGGGGATTCAAAAATCCGTTCAGGAGTACGGGAAGCAGAGACCACAATTTCGTCCAAAAGAGTTGATGCCTCTCTCAATACAACAGAAAGCGTCTGGTTATTAGCGGTCACATTGACCACAAATTCTGTAAACCCAATACTACTGACCCTAAGTCTGAATGGGGGTTCTTCTGATGTATTGAAGGTAAAGTTTCCATCAAAATCGGTAGTGGTTCCTTCCGCTTTTCCCACCAAGACCACATTGGCTCCTGGAATGGGTTCGTTTTTTTCATCAACCACTGTTCCTTGTACAGTGGTCTGCGCATAGGACACAATTCCAAAGAGCATGAGGGAAATACTGAAAAGTCTTCTCATTGGTTCTGAATTAGAGTTAGATACGTTTTAATTGCATGTTAATTATGTATGTGGAATATACATTTTTTTTCATTTGCATTACACAAATATGAAAAAAATTATGCATGCATAATACTTATTTGTCAAAAAAATCCCTGATTGGCTAAGCATTTAATAAAAATGGCGCTGAAATCAGCGCCATTATGTATTAATTTATGAATTTGGAAAGTTACTCCACGGTAACTGATTTTGCCAAGTTCCTGGGCTGATCCACATTACATCCACGCATCACTGCGATATGGTATGATAGCAATTGCAATGGTATGGTGGTCAATAATGGAGAAAGGCTTTCTGAAGTCTCAGGTATCTCTATGACATGGTCTGCCAATTCCTTTACAGATTTGTCTCCCTCGGTAACAATGGCAATAATCCTTCCTTTTCTCGATTTGATTTCTTGGATATTGCTCACCACCTTTTCGTAATGCCCCTTTTTGGTAGCAATCACCACAACCGGCATTTGTTCATCAATCAAAGCAATGGGGCCGTGCTTCATTTCCGCCGCTGGATATCCTTCGGCATGGATATAACTAATTTCTTTAAGTTTCAATGCTCCTTCCAAGGCCACCGGAAAATTATAACCCCTACCTAAATACAAACAGTTTGTAGAGTCTTTATAAATTTCTGAAATCTCCTTCACCAAAGGATTGGATTTCAACGTTTTCTCAACTTTGGCTGGAATTGATTCCAACTCTGTAAGATGCTCATGAAACTTGGATTGTGAAAATGTTCCCTTTTCTTGAGCCAATCTCATAGCCAATAAGGTAAGAACGGTTATCTGTGTGGTAAATGCTTTTGTTGAGGCCACCCCAATCTCGGGTCCTGCATGGGTATATGCACCGGCATCGGTTTCCCTGGCAATGGAGGATCCCACAACATTGCAAACCCCAAATACGAACGCTCCTTTTTCCTTGGCCAATTTAATGGCGGCCAATGTATCTGCGGTTTCCCCAGATTGGGAGATTGCTATAAGTACGTCTTTGTCCGTGATTACGGGGTTTCTATATCTGAATTCCGAAGCGTATTCCACTTCTACAGGAATCCGTGCCATGTCTTCAAAGATATATTCAGCTACAAGGCCGGCATGCCATGAAGTTCCGCATGCAACAATGATAATTCTATTGGCATTTAGGAATTTTTCCAGATTCTGGTCTATTCCCGCCATCTTTATTATCCCTTGGTCGGCCAAAAGTCTTCCTCTGTAGGTGTCCATTATAGCCCTAGGCTGTTCGTAGATTTCCTTGAGCATGAAATGCTCGTAACCTCCTTTTTCTATTTCCTCGAGGTTTAACTGCAGCTCTAGAATATTGGGATAGGCTATGGCATCGTCCTTTATCTTGCGCATCTTGATTTCCTTTCCAATCCTGACAATGGCCATTTCTTCATCTTCCAAGTAAACGGCATTGTTGGTAAATTCTATAAAAGGGGAAGCATCAGATGCAATGAAATATTCATTTTCCCCTATGCCTATGGCCAAGGGGCTTCCCAATTTCGCCACTACAATTTCATCCGGTTTGGTGCGGTCAAATACCGCTATCGCATAAGCCCCAACTACTTGGTTAAGAGCTATTTGAACAGCTTTCCCTAATTTAACGCCTTCCTTTTTCTTAACTTCCTCAATTAAGTTCACCAACACTTCGGTATCTGTATCCGATGTAAAGGTGTACCCTCTTTTAGCAAGTGCTGTTTTGATGGATCCGTAATTCTCTATAATACCATTATGGATAATCACCAAATCTCCGGAATTGGAATAGTGGGGGTGCGAATTGGTATCGTTCGGAACACCGTGTGTGGCCCATCTTGTGTGGCCCAAGCCCAGCTTTCCGTTTGTTGAAATGGTTGTTTCCGCCCTATTTTTCAGGTCCTCAACCTTTCCTTTGGTTTTGGAGAGACTAAGGTTCTCGCCATCGAAAAGAGCTATACCGGCACTGTCGTAGCCTCTATACTCCAGTCTTTGCAAACCTTTTATCAATATGGGGTAGGCGTCTCTATGGCCAATGTACCCGACTATTCCACACATAAGCTTATTTTTGGATTAATGATCATTTTGGGTTTAGACCCCTAAAATTAAAATCTATTCGGCAAAAATAGACAAAACGACATCGTCAAACCGATGAACGACCCAAAATAAGCCACAAGGAGTTATTTTTTAATTCGCTTCTGTGTAGAAAATCTCCAATTTTAACCGCTTATCGGCTGGCACTTCCAAATCACTACCATAAAGAACTGTTCCCAACGGACTAACACTTGCCCTGATCGGGACATCTATAGCTTGTCCTCCTTCTCCCATTCCTTCCTGCACTCCAGGAAAAAATATGTTGGAGGTGGTTGTTAATGCCAAAGCGGCATTTGTGGAGTCCCTAACAATAATATCGTTAAGGTGCTCTGTAATCCTGATGGTATACTTTATCCCTTTTTTGTTTTCTTTCTGGATAATTCCATTATAATTAAGGAACAATCCCAAGGGAGCACTATTGGCATCTACTACATTTCCAGCATTCTGTTCTGTTGAGGCATCAAATATAGGCTGATTGGTCTCTGCATTATACAGATACAGTCTGGGAGGTTCGTCCAAGACAGAATCTTCACTTGGAGCAGCGTCCAATGTCCCTCGATCTACATAAAAGACCAGATTTGCTTCATTGATAATCCAATTCTTCGACCTGATTTCATTGATGATATTCGCGCCTCCGTTCTTCGCTTCTTCAAAAAGACGAACTTCTGTCAACGTTTTTGCCCCCTTCACATAAATACGTGATGCATTTTCATCATTGTCCAGCGCTCCGGCAATGTCGGGCGGAAGTACATCATCCTGAAAAACATTAACAGCATTACCAAAAACTACACCGTTGTTGTTCACCAAAAGGTTTAAAACAAAATCCTTTTCCGAAGTAATTACCTCTTCCTCTTCGGTATCATAATCCTGATATTGGTATGTGATGGTAATATTGGCTTGGGTAAGGTCCAAAAGAAACATAAGTTTATCCATCCCTGTTCCAGAAATATGGATTCCCCTTAAAAAATCGTTGAAATTGGCTTGGCTCAACAACTCAGACTGGCCTTCTTTATCCAGAATGTTCTGCTGGAAAAAGTCGTTTCGCAAAGGCACTCGTATACCCGGAGCCCTACGGGATTCCACTACGGTCTCGGCTTCATTCACGTCATCCGTATCTGGGTCATCATCAGCAAAAGTAAGCTCTTCCTGATTATCAATGATTACGGTTTTGTTATCAGATATAGTGAGTTCCTCCCCAATAAAACCAGAAAAATCCTGATTTGAAAAATATTCTTGAGCTTCCTCAAAATTGGTGTTCGGATCCAAGTCTCTCAAAAAATAATTAGATCGGGATACCGTAATTTCAAAACTTTCATCCCTATCGCCATAAATACTGTCCAAATCAAATGTTCTTCTGAATATATTAGGTACAAAATCATCAGCCGTACCATCTTCACTGGCATCAAGTGGGTTTGATCCAATGTTGGTTTCTTGTATATCGGTAACAGTATCTCCATCGGTATCCGAAGCCGAGTCGTATGGGTCAATATCCAATTCATTGTCCACACCATCGGAATCTGAGTCTTTTGTAGCCGAAGGAGGAACTTGAAAAGGTATGTACAGAAATACTTCTTTTACGGTTTCGTTCTCTGGTATGGTAGATGCGCTGCTATCAGAATCTGCATTGTCTTCAGTTGCTTGGGACGAGTCCCCAAATACAGGGTTCCCTTGTCGGCTAGGCAAAGAAAGTTGCGACAAAATACTGGCACTTCTTTTACCGTATACAGGGTCATTAAAGGTTCCTAACTGGTAAAGGGGTAATCTATTGGTCTGTACCGCCATAATTCCTTTATTGAACGCAAAAACGTCATAGGTAATTTTCCCTGTGGTAAAGGGCTCTCCACCCACAACACCTTCTCCAATGGTGTCCAGTTCGTCCTCACAAGAAGCTATTAGCAGAAATAAAGTTCCAACCAAAGCTGAAACCTTTACAATCTTGGAAAATCTCATGCAATTTATTTTAAAACCTCTGTTTTATAGAAATTTGTGTATGCTTCCTCTGCTTCTTGAAGTGAAACGTAGGGCAATACTGGTTTGGAAAGATTGGCAATGTGGTTTTTTATTTCCTCTGACACCTCTTCCGCGGCTAAAATAATGGCATCGGAATGATCTACGGCAACCTTTAACAAATTATTATAGTCGGGGTTGGCCAGTGCGGAAACCGTATCTTTATCTATACCATCAAAGGCAACTTTGTTGATCATTTCATTGTCCAGTTCACCTTCGAATCCTTTATTATATATGGAAGTTATTATTTTACTGTCTGCGAACAGGGGTTCATCCGCGTAATATTCCCTAAGGTACAACGGAACCATGGATGCCATCCAACCGTGAACATGGATGATGTCCGGCGACCAGTTTAATTTTTTCACTGTTTCAACCACACCTTTGGCAAAGAAAATAGCGCGCTCATCATTGTCTGGAAACAAGTTGCCTTCAGAATCTGCAAAAGTTGCTTTTCTCTTAAAGTATTCCTCATTGTCTATAAAATAAACCTGGATACGTTCCCTTGGTATGGAAGCCACCTTAATGATCAAGGGCATATCCATGTCATTGATCACCAAATTCATTCCCGACAATCGAATTACCTCGTGCAATTGATGCCTTCTCTCATTAATATTTCCATATCTGGGCATAAAAATGCGTATCTGCCCGCCATTGCTATTGACCATGCGGGGCGCTTCGTACGACATTGAGGAAACTGGATTCTCTGGGAGGTAGGGAACTAATTCAGAAGATACGAACAATATCTTTTTGCCATTCATAAACACTTTCTTTTGTTTATCCGAAAAACGTAGCTGCAAAAGTACAAAAATTATGCTGATTACCAGTATTTATAGTATTTTTGCACGCTTTTGAACCGTACAATGCACCTATTCGACCTAAAAAAAGAACTCATTTCCTTTCTACATGGGGAGCGAAGTAAAAACCATAACATTGGCCTAGTGCCTACTATGGGCGCTCTTCACCAAGGGCATATATCCTTGGTAAAAAAAGCGCTTTTGGAAAATGACTTGGTGGTCGTCAGTATTTTTGTGAACCCAACTCAATTTGATAAAAAGGATGATCTTGAAAAATACCCGAGGAATCTTCAGCGCGATTTGGATATTTTGGGCAGTGTTTCAGATAAAATCATTGTTTTTGTACCATCCGTAGATGAAATCTATGGTGCAAACGTTGAATCCAAAAGCTATGAGTTCGATGGTCTGGACAAAGTCATGGAAGGTGAATTCAGGGAAGGCCACTTCAATGGCGTGGGCACCATTGTGGAAATGTTTTTGAGAACAGTCTCCCCAGATAAGGCATATTTTGGTGAAAAAGATTTTCAGCAGCTCCAAATTATCCGGAAAATGGTAGAGCAAAGAAATTTGCCCTATCAAATCATTGGATGCCCCATAGAACGCGAACCACATGGTTTGGCCATGAGTTCCCGTAATGAACGACTGACAAAAGCGACTAGAAACCAGGCTGGGTTGATTTATCAAACCCTGCTTTCTGCCAAAAATAAATTTGGCACGGAAAGTGCACAAGAAATCATGGATTGGGTGAAAAATGTGTTCGAAAAGAACGCGCTGTTTGAACTGGAGTATTTCCAAATTGCAGATGAGGACACACTAACACCTGTATTAAAAAAACAGGATAACAAAAAATATAGGGCGTTCATTGCCGTTTATGCTGACGGTGTCCGCCTCATAGATAATCTAAGATTGAATTGATACCTTTGCACCATGCAAGTAGAAGTTGTAAAATCTAAAGTTCACAGGGTAAAAGTAACCGGGGCCGACCTTAACTATATTGGCAGTATCACCATTGATGAAGATCTTATGGATGCCGCAAATATTATTAGGGGCGAAAAAGTGCAGATCGTGAACAACAACAATGGTGAGCGATTGGAAACCTATGCCATTCCTGGGCCAAGGGGTTCAGGTGAGCTTACCCTTAACGGGGCCGCAGCCCGAAAAGTGGCTGTGGGCGACGTACTGATACTGATCACTTATGCCTGGATGGACATTGAAGAGGCTAAATCCTTCAATCCGGCATTGGTCTTCCCCAATGAAGCCACCAATCTACTCAACTAATTTTGGGCAAATCCCTTAAAAAATTCCTGAAGATTTTTGTTCCCATAGCCTTTGGGCTTTTCTTGGTTTGGTATTCCTACAATGCTACCTCCCCAGAAGAACGAAGGCAAATTATTCATTACATCTCTAATGCTAGTCCGTTTTGGGTGACTGTTTCCATAGTTCTTGGTATTCTTAGCCATGTGTCTAGGGCCATCCGCTGGAACTACCTCTTGGAACCCATGGGATATCGGCCCAAAATAATCAACAATATTTTTATTGTACTCATTTCCTATTTTGCCAACTTGGGCATTCCACGTTCCGGTGAAATTTTAAGGGCCACGGCGCTGACCACCTATGAAAAGGTTCCCTTTGAAAAAGGGTTTGGCACTATCGTTACCGAAAGGGTTCTGGATCTTTTGATGCTCCTACTGATCATTATGGTCACATTAGTGCTTCAAACCGATATCATTCTGGCATTTTTGGAAGAAAAGGGCATCAATTTGGTGGGTGCCTTTGGTCTACTTTTCGCAGGCATAGTAGGTCTTTTTTTGGCAACGTCCATCATCAAAAAATCCAAATCGGCCTTGGCGCAAAAACTAAAAGCCTTTTTAAACGGACTCTTGGATGGTGTCCTCAGTGTATTCAAAATGAAAAGAAAATGGCCTTTCATCCTACATACGCTTTTTATTTGGGCAGCTTATGTGGGCATGTTCTGGGTTATAAAACATACAGTGGCCGAAACTGCTTCACTCTCCCTGAGTGAACTACTGGTGGCCTTTGTGGGAGGTGCCTTTGCCATGTCTACCACTAATGGCGGAATAGGCCTGTATCCCATAGCTGTCAGTGCTGCCTTGGGCATATTTGGCATTAGCTCCGTTTCCGGCGATGCGTTTGGATGGATCATGTGGATCGCACAGACCCTTATGGTTGTTGTCTTTGGTACAATATCCTTTATTGTATTACCGTTATTGAATAGGAATCGGTAGACCCCAGCCACCTAATCATTTTACCCATGAAAAACCGTCTATTATTTCTGTTGATAGGCTTAGTTTGCCTGAATCTTGGAGCACAGGTAAAACATGAGATTTTTGAATCTTTTAAACTACAGGAAAGAAGGAATGTTTCCTATTATTTTCCTGAAGATTATACCGATGACAAAAAATACCCTTTGTTGGTGGTTCTGGACGCAGAGTACCTGTTTGATTTGGTCGTGGCCAACGTCAAGTTCCAAAGTCGTTTGGGACGTATGCCACAAGCCATTGTAGTGGGTATTGGTCAAGGGGAGAATGATATCCGTTGGGATGATTGTGATTACGACGAAGCTTCTGGACTTCCTACCGAAAAAGGAAAAATGTTCTACGAGTTCTTGGGCACCGAAATCTTACCTTACCTTGGGACTACCTACAACATTGCTCCGTTTAAAATGTTCATTGGTTACGATATCACCGCCAATTTTGGAAACTATTACCTCTTCAAGGATCGGTCGCTTTTTAATTCCTACATAAGCATTTCACCCGTTTTGGCCACCGAAATGGAGAACCGCGTTCCAGAAAGACTATTGGCTTTGGACCAAGTAATTTTTTACAACGTCATTGTGGAAAAAGAAGCATCGGACGATAGACAGCGTATCCTTCAGATGAACCACAGCATTAATTCCATTACCAAAGAAAACCTGCATTATTTCTTTGATGAATACGAAAATGCAGACCACGTTTCCATTATCCCATATGGAATTGGCAAGGCATTCGACAATGTTTTTAAGATATTCAGGCCTATCAGCCCTGCCGAATACAAGACAGAAATCCTTACTTCCAATGACCCGGCCTTCAATTATCTTGAGAACAGGTACAATATGATTGAGCAACTCTTCGGTTTTGAAAAGCCCGTGGAACTCAACGACATTATGGCCATTTATGCCGCTTGTAGAAAAAAAGACGATTTTGAATCCTTGAAACCCTTGGCGGAACTCTGCAAAAAGCAATTCCCGGAAACCATGATGGGCTTCTATTTTGAAGGGGAGTATTATGAAGAACTCGGTGAGCCCAAAAAAGCCTTCAAGACCTTTGAAAAAGCATTCCAGATGGAAGAAATTGATTTTCTGACCAAGGATATGGCCCTAGAAAAAATCGATGCCCTTAAGGCGGACTTTGGATATTAGCCAATTGGATTGTTAGACAGTTGGATCATTGGATTGCTAAATCTAAACATCCAACTATCTAAGTATCCATAAATCCAACAATCAAAATCCATATCTTTAGGCCCTTCATAAATTTGGAATGGCCAAGACCAAAACAGCTTTTTTTTGCCAAAACTGTGGAACCCAATATGCCAAATGGGTAGGGCAATGTTCTGCCTGCAAGGAATGGAACACCATTGTGGAAGAGGTGGTCCAAAAGGAGGACAAAAGAAGCTGGAAGACCAGCAATGTCTCCGATAAAAAAGCCAACAAACCTCTTCGTGTTTCTGAAATCACCCATGAGAGTGAGCTCCGATTGGATACCCAAGACCAAGAATTCAATCGAGTACTGGGTGGCGGACTTGTTCCCGGCTCCTTAACCTTATTGGGAGGTGAACCTGGTATCGGAAAGAGCACACTTTTGCTCCAGATTGCCTTAAAATTAGCGTACAAAACCCTCTATGTTTCAGGGGAGGAAAGTCAACGGCAGATTAAAATGCGGGCAGATCGCATTCAACCCAATAGCGAAAATTGCTATATCCTCACGGAAACCAAGACCCAAAATATATTTCAACAGATTGCCCAAGTTGAACCTGATCTTGTCATCATTGACTCCATCCAGACATTACATACAGACTATATTGAGTCTGCCGCGGGAAGTATCTCCCAAATTCGTGAATGTGCGGCGGAGTTGATCAAATTTGCCAAGGAAAGCCACACTCCTGTTATTTTGGTGGGGCACATTACCAAGGATGGAACTATTGCAGGACCAAAAATATTGGAACACATGGTAGACACGGTCCTTCAATTTGAAGGTGACCGAAATTACGTATACCGAATCCTCCGCTCTCTTAAGAACCGTTTTGGTTCTACCGCAGAGCTTGGCATTTATGAAATGCAGGGCCGTGGTTTACGTGAAGTGAACAACCCTTCGGAAGTGTTGATTTCCAAAAACGAGGAAGACCTCAGTGGAACGGCCATTGCCGCCACGGTAGAAGGCATGCGCCCTTTGCTTATTGAAATCCAGGCCTTGGTGAGTACGGCAGTTTATGGAACACCTCAACGTTCCGCTACGGGATTTAATGCCAAACGCCTGAACATGCTCTTGGCCGTATTGGAAAAACGTGCTGGGTTTAAATTGGCCGCCAAAGATGTGTTTCTGAATATCACCGGAGGTATTTCTGTGGATGACCCCGCTATTGACTTGGCCGTATTGGCCGCCATTTTGTCAAGCAATGCCGATATCCCTATTGAAAAAGGCATTTGCTTTGCCGCAGAAGTGGGGCTGGCGGGAGAAATTAGACCTGTTCAGAGAGTGGACCAGCGCATACTTGAAGCTGAAAAATTGGGGTTTTCTTCCATTTTTGTTTCCAAAAGCAATAAAATAGGGTTAAAAAATACCTCAATCCAAATACATAAAGTATCCAAGATCGAGGATGTGGTAGCCACATTGTTTGGGTAACTTGTTCTTTTTAAAGGTTTCTTTCTATATTTAAGAAAGCTTCTTCGTCAATATGTCTCGGTATCTTCTATTTCCGATTTTTATTTTATTGTTGGCTTGCTCCAATGAAGGTTCCCAATCCATGGATAAGGAATATTTCACGACTTGGCAGCACTATTTGGGCGATCCCGAACGCTCCCATTTTTCAACCCTAGATCAAATTGACACAACAAACGTAAGCCAACTTTCCTTGGCTTGGTCCTACAAAAGTGGCGGCCTTGAAGAAGGCCGGACTACCCAAATACAAACCAGTCCGCTTATTGTGGACAATGTGCTCTATGGAGTAAATGCAGCCTTAGAGCTTTTTGCCATCAATGCTGCTACGGGAGAAGAATTATGGAAATTTAATCCAGCTACCAAAGACAATTCAGGATTGGGGATAAACCGTGGCCTAAGTTTTTGGTCGTCTAATGGTACTCATCCCGGTCGTATTTTTTTCTCTTCTGGACCTAAATTGTATGCTATAGATGCCAAAAGAGGAGAGCCTATTGTCTCCTTTGGAAATAATGGTAGTATTGATCTTAGGGATGGCCTTGGCAGAGATCCAAGTAAGCTCTCCGTTGTATCCAACACCCCAGGGGTCATTTTTAACAATCTATTGATCCAAGGAACACGTGTGGGGGAAGGCCCTGGCTCCTCTCCAGGTCACATAAGAGCATATAATGTACAGACCGGGGAAACTGTATGGACCTTTCATACCATTCCGCAGCCCAGTGAATTTGGTTATGAGACTTGGCCCGCAGAAGCTTATAAAAGTGTGGGTGGTGTAAACAGTTGGGCCGGAATGGCATTGGATGAAGACAGAGGTATTGTCTATATTCCAACTGGTTCAGCTGCTTTCGACTGGTATGGAGGTGATCGGGAAGGGGCCAATCTGTTCGCCAATACCCTATTGGCTTTGAATGCCGGAACAGGGGAGTTGATTTGGCACTTTCAGATGGTGCACCATGATATTTGGGACAGGGATTTGCCCGCCCCTCCAAATTTATTGAACATAAAACAAAACGGAAAAACCATACCCGCTGTAGCCCAAGTCACCAAGAGCGGACATGTCTTTGTTTTTGATCGGGTAACTGGCGAAGCTTTGTTTCCCATTGAGGAAAAAGAATACCCAGCTTCAACACTAAAAGGGGAAAAGGCTTTTAAAACTCAGCCTCTGCCCATAAAACCGAAACCTTTCGCGCGTCAAATTTTAACCGAATCCGATTTATATGCCCCAAACCAAAAAGCCTTTGTGGATGATTTGGTCAAAGGCAATAAAAGTGATGCTGCTCCTACCGTGCTGGAAAAATTCAAATCCATTACTTCCCTTGGACAATTTATCCCCATGGACACTACAGGTGTAATACTTTTCCCTGGAGCAGACGGTGGCGCTGAGTGGGGAGGTGCCGCACTTGACCCCCGTAGTGGAATCATGTATGTCAACTCCAATGAAATGGCTTGGATCATAAAAATGAAAGCTATTGAACAGGGAGATGGAAAAGCAGATGCGGGCCAATCCCTTGCACAAATTCATTGCGCGCGTTGCCACGGGGGCAATCTTCAGGGTTTAGCAGGAATCCCAGAGCTCCAAAATGCAAAGTTGCGATTTACCCTAGATTCCATTCGGCATATCATACAAAAAGGCAAAGGGGCCATGCCAGGCCTGCCCAACCTTTCAAATGGCGAAATTTCTGAGATTGTCCAGTTCCTGGCAGGTATGGAACAGGTCAAAGACCATAGGGTCGAGAAAGTTGAAATTGACATTCCCTACTCTGTGGCCAGTTTTGCCCGTTTTAAGGATGAACGCGGTTACCCAGTAGTGAAACCTCCTTGGGGTACTTTGAATGCCATCGACCTAAATACGGGGGAATATCTTTGGAAGATCCCTTTGGGTCATGATGAAAGTTTAGATGATCCGAATGTTCCCGTTTCCGGTCTGGAAAATTACGGAGGTCCTGTGATCACTGCCGGAGGCATTCTCTTTATTGCCGCCACCAAAGATGAAAAAATTAGGGCCCTCGACATGAAAACTGGGAAACAGCTATGGGAAGACCAACTTCCTGCAGGGGGATATGCCACACCGGCTACCTATCAAGTGGAAGGTAAACAATATGTGGTCATATCCTGTGGAGGAGGCAAAATGGGAACCGCCTCTGGAGATGAGTACCGCGCCTATGCTTTGGAATAAATTTTAGGGTGACGGATTGGGAATTGCATTATGGATTTCATCAATCCCTTTTAACACCTCATCCGAAAGATTTACCTCTATACTTTCAATATTTTCCTTGAGTTGCTCCATGGTTGTGGCCCCTATGATGTTACTTGTAACAAAAGGTCTTGAATTCACAAACGCCAAGGCCATCTGGGCCATGCTCAAATTGTGCTCCTTGGCCAACTCGGCATATTTTTTTGTAGCCTCGACCGCAGCAGGGCTGCTATATCTGTCGTATTGAGGGAATAAGGTCACCCTGGCCTTTCTGGGTGGAATGTCTGTCAAATATTTTCCGCTCAACACTCCAAATGCCATGGGTGAATAGGCCAAAAGCCCAATTTGTTCCCGCATGGAAATCTCGGAAAGACCCACCTCGAACAATCGATTCAGCAAACTGTACGGATTCTGTATGGTGAGCATACGGGGCAAGCTTTGGTGTACTTTGCTTTCTTCCAAATACCGCATGGTACCCCAAGGGGTTTCGTTGGAAATGCCAACCTGTCTTATTTTCCCTTCTGCTTTTAAATCCCGAAGAGTTTCCAGCACCTGATGAATATTGTCCTCCCAACCATCAATCGCATGGGCATTAAACCCACGCTGACCGAAAAAATTGGTGTTCCGCTCCGGCCAATGCAATTGGTAAAGATCAATATAATCGGTTTGCAAACGTCTCAAACTTCCCTCAACCGCACCAATCAAACTCTCCTTACTAAAGCCTGTATCCCTAATCTCTTTAGCGGCATACCCCCTTCCGGCAATTTTAGTGGCCAATACCACTCTATCCCTATTCCCAGATTTTTTGAACCAATTTCCAATAAGTTCTTCAGTTACGGCATAAAGCTCTTTTTTGGGTGGAACAGGATACATCTCGGCCGTGTCAAAAAAATTGACCCCTTGATCCAAGGCATAATCCATTTGTTCATGGGCATCGTCCTCATTGTTCTGCCTCCCCCAAGTCATGGTGCCCAAACAGATTTTACTGATCCTGATATCGGTATGCGGAATTCTTGTGTACTTCATCAAACTAATTTTTCGGAGAACTAAGGTAATCAACCTTAATTTTTAATCTTTAAGACATTGTTATTTTTCTATTTCCAATAAAATAGGGCAATGATCGCTATGCTTTGCATCGGCCAAAATCACCGAACGTTTTAAGCGATCTTCCAGTGATTCGTTCACCATACCATAATCCAAACGCCAGCCTTTGTTATTGGCCCTCGCATTGGCGCGGTAACTCCACCAGGTATAATTGTCAGGTTCCTTGTTGAAATGTCGGAAACTGTCTATAAAGCCACTCTTGATAAAATTGCCGATCCATTCGCGTTCTACGGGCAAGAATCCCGAAACGTTCTTGTTTCGTACCGGATCATGGATGTCGATGGCCTCATGACAGATATTATAATCCCCACAAACAATCAAATTTGGGCGTTCTTTTCGGAGTTGGTCAGCATATTTTTGAAAATCGGCCATATACATCAACTTGTGATCCAAGCGATCCAAGTTGGTTCCTGAAGGCAAATACATGCTCATGATCGAAACATCACCATAATCGGCCCTAAGGTTGCGGCCCTCATGATCCATATAGTCGATTCCCGTTCCGTACTCTACATGGTCCGGCTCCTTCTTGCAAAGCAAGGCTACTCCACTATATCCTTTCTTTTGGGCACTGAACCAATAGTGAAAAGGGTATCCGGCTTCCTCCAAGAGTGCTGTATCAACCTGTTCTTCCATGGCCTTGGTCTCCTGTAGGCACACTACATCCGGGTTTACGGCTTTTAGCCAATCCACAAAACCCTTGTTCATGGCTGCCCTAATGCCGTTCACGTTGTACGAAACTATCTTCATCTCTAAATTTTGCTTAAAAATAGCCAATGTCTTTGGCTCCTTAAAATTGAATTTATCAATATCTCCATTGATGAAAAGAATTGACCAATAATCTTCTTATCCGTAATTTCACCCTAAAACTTTTGGGTATGACGGCCTTGCTCTTGATCGATATACAAACGGGACTCCAGGAAATTGAATTTTACGGCACCGAACGCAACAATTCCGAGGCAGAAACGAATGCCCAAAAAATCCTGGATGCCTTCCGAAGGAAAAATTGGCCCATCTTCCACGTACAGCATAGTTCCACAAACCTGGATTCTCCCTTGCACCCATCCAAAAAAGGGCATGCCCTCCATCCGCTGGTAGCGCCCATTAATGGGGAACCCATCATCCAAAAAAATGTGAACAGTGCCTTTATTGGCACCGATTTGGAATCCCGACTCAAGAACCAAAACATTTCAGATTTGGTGATTGTAGGGCTCACCACGGAGCATTGTGTGTCCACTTCGGTACGGATGGCCGCCAATTTGGGGTTTTCCGTTACCTTGATTTCCGATGCCACTGCAGCTTTTGATAAAACAGGTGCCGATGGAAAATGGTATTCCGCCGAAACCATTCACCAGACCAACCTAGCTGTTCTCAAGGATGAATTTGCCCAAGTAATCAATACGGCCACTTTATTGGAAAAGCTAGCGGATTAGTTCTTATTTTTAAGGCCAAACCCTTTTTTACTGCCGTATGTTACGTACAGGATTTCTCGTATTATTATGTCTTGTTTTGAACTCTACGCCTTGCTTGGCCCAAGAAAATCCATGCGGGAATTTATTTATTAATTTCCATAACCAATTCTATCTTATCCAACTCGTCAATAATAATAAATGTTAGTTTTATATTTAGGCTATCCCAAATAATCAAATCGGGGTTGTCTTTAAGCTCACATTCAACAAGAGTCCCTGTTGTTTCTGTCAGAATAGTACCCTCAATTTCTTCTGACTCTAGTTGTTTTTCATTTACTCTCCTAGAAATAGAGGTTGGCAAACCATACTTATCTACTATAGAATTGTAGAATTTACTATCGAATGACCCTTTAAAATCAGTATATACTTTTTTTATAATATTGGTTTCATCCACGTAAATAATTACATTCTTGAGAGGTTTTGAATAAAACTTTTCACCATTTATATTTAATATTGAATATATCTTTTCATTACCAAATCCAATACTATCCAATAAATTCACCTCATATGGAATATCTTCAATATGTCTCCCTAAGAAAGAGTCAATTTCATTGTTTTGTACGGTCATCAATAAAAAAAAATAAAATAGTCTAATTATCATTTAGTACAATCTGTTTTAGCCCACACCCAATCCTCTGCATACGGTGCTAGGTTTTTAATTGGAAAGGGGGCAGTCTTACTATGATCACCTCCAATTGCTCTCATTGCGTCTCTAATATTTTTATCCCACTCTAATCCTAATGAATATACACTAACTTTTGGGTTTTCCTGAAACCATGCTTTCGTCTTGAGGTTAGCTAAATGTAGAGCATTTGCTGTATAATTAGCTGCATTGCCATTTGTCCAAGTTTTTGGCATAGAAAAGTACGCTTCCGTTATGTTTAAATCAAATCTATGATAATAAGGCGACCCATCACTATAGAAACCAGCTGCAACAAAAATATTTTGAATATTTGATACTCCAGCCGCTTTTACTAACAGTCCATTAGCATATTCAAAACTTTGGCAACTTGGAATAAGAAGTACATCTTCCTCCTCCTCTTCATTAACCGGCAATAAAATCTCACCTTCTGGGCAATCATCGTCCTTTCCTGTCAGGAGTCCCCCCAATTTCTCGGCATCGCCCCCGCTCGGCTCAAAAGAATCGCAAAAACAGCCTTCCCCAACTTCAACATCTGGGGTTGCGCCGCCTCCCGTACTACCTCCAGAACTCACCCCTATAGGGCCAGTGCCTCCCGTATATGAGGTTCCTCCGGTTCCAGATGAACTTCCTGGACCTCCGCCACTTCCACCTCCGCCACTACCTGAAGATGTACCTGAACTTCCATCACCATCACCATCCATACTGAACTCTCCACAGGGGTCGGGCAGGGTATGATATTCACCTGTTGATGCCAGAGAGATATAAGAGAAATCCCTGAAGCTATAATAATTTATGGTCCTTTCGTAACCACCAGCTCGCTTGATGCCTTGGGAACGGTCGATAAAGTAATCAATACGGCCACTTTATTGGAAAAACTAGCGGATTAGTTCTTATTTTTAAAGCCAAACCCTTTTTCACTGCCGTATGTTACGCACAGGATTTCTTGTCTTATTATGTCTTGTTTTGAACTCTACGCCTTGCTTGGCCCAAGAAAAACCCCTAAAAGTTGGTGTTGCCGGACTCACCCACACTCATGTACATTGGATTTTGGGTCGTGGGGATTTGGGAGATATTGAACTTGTGGGCATTGCCGAACCTAATCGTGAACTCGCCCAACGCTATGCGGACCAACATGGCTTTTCCATGGATTTGGTCTATAACTCCCTGGAAGAAATGATTGCGGCTACCCAACCAGAGGCCGTGACCGCATTTGGGACCATTTTTGACCATCTGAGTGTAGTTGAGACCTGCGCGCCCAAAGGCATCCATGTGATGGTAGAAAAACCCTTGGCCGTGAGTTTGGACCACGCCCAAAAAATGAAGGCATTGGCCGAAAAACACAACATCCATCTGCTTACCAATTACGAGACTACATGGTACCCTACCAACCATAGGGCCAAGGAATTGTTGGATGAAGGAAAAATCGGCGACCTACGGAAAGTAATCGTACGCGATGGCCACCGCGGTCCCGTAAAAATAGGCGTCAACAAAGAGTTTTTGGATTGGTTGCAAGACCCTGTCCTGAATGGTGGAGGTGCCATCACGGATTTTGGTTGTTATGGGGCCAACCTTATGACGTGGCTCAAAAAAGGAGCAAAGCCCAATACGGTTACGGCCGTGACCCAACAGTTTCAGCCGGGGAACAACCCCAAGGTGGACGATGATGCCACCATCATCCTTACGTATGATGACTGCCAAGCCATTTTGGAGCCTTCGTGGAACTGGCCCATTGGCCGAAAAGACATGGAACTCTACGGCCTTACCGGAGCCATTTATGCCGATAACCGAAACGACCTCCGCATTCGTATGGCCGAGGGTTACGATGGTTACCATGAAGAAAAGATGACCTTAGAGGAGCGCCCTGCGCCCTACAACGACCCTTTTTCTATGCTGGCCGCTGTGGTGAGGGGCAAGATAAGCTTGCAGCCCTCCGATCTTACGGCATTGGAGAACAACATGGTGGTCATGGAAATCTTGGATGCCGCCCGCCAAAGTGCCAAAAAGGGAAAAACCATTCATTTAAAAAAATAAGTTGTCCATTATCAAAACATCGACCATATTCCAATGAAATTGAACCATTCCCTACTAGCTCTTAGTTTTTTTGTATTTCAACTGACCATCGCCCAAAAAACTGTGGCCATTACCATAGATGATGTCCCCAACACCCGTCTCTACCAAAAGGATGGGTATTCATCCAAACTAATGGCCCGTTTGGATTCCCTTGAAATTCCCATAGCCATTTTTATCAACGAGGGACTCCTATACAGAACAGATTCCATCACCAAAAACTTTGACCTTTTGCGGCAATGGGCGCAACGGGACTACATTACGTTGGGCAACCACTCGTTCAACCATCCACGGTATTCCGAAATGGGCATCAAAGCCTTTGCGGATGAAATTGTAAAAGGAGAGGCCATAACCCGTGAGCTGGCCAAAAAGAACAACAAATCGTTGGATTACTTTCGGTTTCCCTTTAACGATATTGGGCAAGATTCCCTTCAACATGTGCAGGTAAGGCAGTATTTAAAGGATAAGGGCTATGTGCTTACCCCACATACTGTGGAAAGTTCGGATTGGATGTTCAGCAGTGTATACGAGCATTATCTGGACCAAAAGGATTTTGCCAAGGCAAAGGAGATTGGCGAAACCTACCTGGCCACCACACTGGCCTATTTTGACTTTTTTGAACGGATGGCCCAAACGAAGTACCAACGTCCCATACAGCAAATTTACCTCTGCCACGACAACCCGTTGAACGCGGACTACCTTCCCAAACTGGTGGCAGCCCTAAAGGAAAGGGGATACACCATGGTTGGTCTTGGCGAGGCCCTTCAAGATCCCGTGTATGCCCAAAAGGACGAATATTATAAAAAATGGGGTGTTTCGTGGCTGTACCGTTGGATGCCTTCCCAAGAAGAACGTGTCCCTTGGATGAAACAGGAACCCTCTACCGCACCGATACAGGAATTGTTTGAGGCGTTGCAGGAGAAGTAACACGGTAATGAATATTGAAACTTACTGGGATTGCCGTGCCATAAGTCGTGCTTAACTGCTATATTTAAGCGAGATAGATGATGCCCCTCCTCTATTTTACGCAAAAAAGCGCCTTCATGAACACAGCAGAGCATCGTATGGGAACACCGTTTGTAAGCTGGCTTGTTTTGCTGCCCAAAAAAATAGCCAAGGCCCTTTACGTAATCAAACTGCAACTTGCCGGTATCTATTTTACCCTCTTTTTAAAGACCTACAAAAAGGGAGGCATAACGCTCCACGTACCCTTTCATTTAACGGATTTGAAATTCCGGGGCAGGTTTCCCTTGAACCTTTATGAGGTGGAAGAGACCAAACACCTAAAAAAATACTTGTCCCCCCATGCCAAAGTTTTGGAATTGGGTTCCTGCCTAGGGTATACTTCGTGCATGATCAACTCTATATTGCTAAACAAAAACGCCCATGTTGCTTTGGAGGCAAATCCGAACCTTATCCAATGGATCAAGAAAAACAAGCAAACCAACCATGGTGGTTTTTCTCTGGAAAATGCCATTGTTTCCCATGACAAGGAAAACACCTTCTATATCCATAAACTGATTGTTGGCGGTAGCACGGTAAGGAAAACACCCAAAAAAGTTACCGTTAGGGGATGGACCATAGATGAATTGAAAGAAAGATACAATTTGGACTTTGATACGCTGATCATGGATATTGAAGGAGGCGAACTGAACCTTTTTAGGGATTTCAAGGAGAGCCTATCCAGCTTTAAAACTATTTTTTTGGAGGTTCATCCGTTTGCCGGAATCTTGACAGAGCAGGAAGCCAAAGAATGTGAGGACCTTTTAACGGAACTCCACTTTAAACTGGTGGTCAGGGATGGGCACTTTCAAATTTGGGAAAAATGACCTCCCGCGACCATGGCAAAGGCTTGCCACACTAGCCAGGAACTTTGCGCATTACCCGTTCAACTCCCTTTAATGCGGTGACCACGTTCTGTAGCTCTATTTGTTCAAACGAATCCTTTTCCAGATAAAACAACATTTCCACGGCCAGGTCCAGATAGTGGGCCAAGATCGCCGGGCTGCCGTAGGTGTCCGCGATCCATGCATTGAGCTGGGCCATTTGTATTGGGTTCATATTTGGGACATTTATATCTAAAGATAAAAAATTACCAATAAAAAGCCACTAATTAGTGGTAATTAATTAATAGCACACTTGATTTCTTTACTTTATGGACAAATCCAAAGAGATTAAGAAGCTAGCCAAGCGTATCAAATCCTTACGACTTCAAAAAGGATATTCAAGCTATGAGAATTTCGCCTTTGATAAAGATATTCCCCGTGCCCAATATGGTCGTTATGAAACGGGTACAGATATGCAATACACCAGCCTTCTTAAAATTGCCCAAGCTTTTGACATGACCCTAGAGGAATTTTTCAGTGAGGGTTTTGATTAAACACAAGAATCGTCACCCTGAACTTGTTTCAGGGTCTCATAAATAGGCCCCTAAACAATGGGATGTAAAAAAAGGCTTATTCTGGAGTGTCTACATTTCGACTGCGCTCAATGTGACACAGAAAAAGTGTCCGTTCAGGTTTTCCGAAGGAAAAGTATCAAGAACCGATTTTTTAACCTTCACTATTCCGTATCTTTAGTCAAACTAGAACATTTTGTATGCCCAAGTTGGTCGTGATCCTATTGTCCTTGCTTATCTTGTCCTGTACCGAAAAAGGACAGAAGGAAGTCAGTTCCGTGGACCCCATAAACTGGAGTGCCCGTACCGTGGCCCTGTCCGCCAGTGATTCTTTGGTAAACGGGAGCAGTTATCTTTCGGTCTACTCGCAGATTTACAGCGAAACGGAACACCGAACCCATAACCTTACAGGAACCATCAGCATGCGTAACACCAACTTGAAGGATTCCATTTTCATCCGAAAAGCAGAGTATTTTGATACCCATGGAAATTCCATACGGACTTATTTTGATAAGCCCATTTTTATAAAACCCATGGAGACCGTGGAAATCGTTATAGACGAGAAGGACCAATCCGGGGGTACCGGCGCCAACTTTTTATTCCACTGGAGCATAAAACCCACATCCCATGAACCCTATTTTGAGGGCGTAATGATTTCTACATCTGGGCAACAGGGCCTTTCCTTTACCACCAAAGGTATCCGGGTTGAATAAAGATTACTGGATTTTCTGCAACCAATAGCGCATATCAACTTCCTTGGAAATGATGTCTTTCACTTCGGAAAGTTTTACCCGCTTCTGTTCCATAGTGTCCCTATGGCGAATGGTCACGGTATCGTCTTCCAAAGTTTGATGGTCCACAGTGACACAGAACGGTGTCCCCGCAGCATCTTGACGACGGTAACGACGACCTACGGCGTCTTTTTCGTCATAATCCACGTTGAAGTCCCACTTTAGGTCATCGACCAATTTTTGGGCTACCTCGGACAGTCCATCCCGTTTGAGCAATGGCAAAACAGCTACTTTATTGGGGGCCAATACCGCTGGAATCTTCAAAACGGTTCTGGTAGAGCCATTTTCAAGCTCTTCCTCCTGCAGTGAGTTGGAGAATACGGCCAAGAACATACGGTCCAAGCCGATAGAGGTTTCCAGCACATAGGGCACATAACTCTTGTTCTCTTCCGGGTCGAAATATTGTAGTTTCTTTCCTGAATATTTTTCGTGGTTGCCCAAATCAAAATCGGTTCTGGAGTGGATTCCTTCCAATTCCTTGAACCCGAATGGGAACTTGAATTCGATATCGGCAGCGGCATCGGCATAGTGGGCCAATTTTTCATGGTCATGGAAACGGTAGTTATCGGCTCCCATTCCCAAGGAAAGGTGCCACTTCATACGTTTCTCCTTCCAAGCCTCGTACCATTCCTTTTGGGTTCCCGGCTTAATGAAGTATTGCATTTCCATCTGTTCAAACTCCCGCATACGGAAAATGAACTGGCGGGCCACGATCTCGTTACGGAAGGCTTTACCCGTTTGGGCAATCCCAAACGGAATCTTCATCCTTCCGGTTTTTTGTACGTTCAAGAAATTGACAAAAATCCCTTGTGCGGTTTCGGGACGAAGGTATAGGTCCATGGCACTATCTGCCGAAGCACCCAACTTGGTACCGAACATGAGGTTAAACTGCTTTACATCCGTCCAGTTTTTTGAACCCGAAAGCGGACAAACAATCTCCAACTCCTCAATAAGGGCCTTAACATCGGCCAAATCCTCGTTCTCCAAAGATTTTGCCATTCGTTTTAGGATTTTATCGGCCTTGGCCTGATAATCCACTACACGTTGGTTGGTGGACAAGAACTGCTCCTTGTCAAAACTATCCCCAAAACGTTTGGCAGCCTTGGCGACTTCCTTATCTATTTTGGCTTCTATCTTGGCGACATGATCTTCGATCAAAACATCGGCCCGATATCTTTTTTTGGAATCCTTGTTATCAATCAACGGGTCGTTAAAGGCATCCACGTGGCCGGAAGCCTTCCATGTGGTGGGGTGCATAAATATGGCGGCATCTATGCCCACAATATTCTCATTGAGCTGCACCATGGCTTTCCACCAATATTCGCGAATGTTTTTCTTCAACTCTGCTCCATTCTGTCCATAATCATAAACAGCACTGAGTCCGTCATATATCTCACTGGATTGAAATACATAGCCGTATTCCTTTGCGTGGGAGATAACCTTCTTAAAAATGTCTTCCTGATTTGCCATTGGGCAAAAATAGAATTTTACCCAAAAAGAAGTGTGTTATTTCAACTGAAATTCTGTGGAAGCGAGCAATCTTTCGTCCTCAAAAACATTAAGGGTGTAAATTCCTTCGGCCAAGGAGCCTTCGGGTACGGTAATGGCATCACAAATACTGATTTCCTTGCCCGTATAAACAATCTCCACTTTTTTGCTGTAGATGTTACCACTGACCGATATGGTATTGGCATTGTCTTCTATCACGGCCATGTTGGGATCCAAAAACTGTAGGTATACCACTTTTACATCGCCACGTTCGTTGGGGTCGCTCAAAATGGTAACACATCCCCTTAATTTTTCAATAGTGGAGGCCTTGTTGGTCTTTATGGGTCTTCCGGCTCGCAATCGGAACCCACTACCCTCGGCATCCTGCAATTTTAAATAGCTTTTAATACGCAATTCCCTGGTAAGCTCCCTGTTGGTTTCCCTGAGAAGCGATTCAGTCTGCTCCATGGAGCTGGCCCTTCCCCTTAAATCTTCCAACTGCTTTCGGGTTTCTTCGTATCTACTGGCCAAAAGGCTGTTGTTATACCTAAGAAAGTTGTTTTTTAGTTTAAGGCTGTCAAACCTGACTTCCAATTTGCGAAGCTCTTTTCGGGTTTCCTTGAGTTTGGTAATGCTGAAATTCAACCTTCCCACAGAATCCAAGAGTTGCTGCACCCTGAACCTTGAAGTTTGAAGTTCAATATCGTTCACTTCGTTAAGTCCCGAAAGTCTGTCCACTTCGGCCTTCATCAGAGTAAGGTCCTTCACCAAAAGTGATTTTTCCTGCTCCAAGAACGACATTTGGTTCCTAGATTGGGCGTAACTATAGTAGAAAGCAATAAGAATACCCACAATGACCGCAACTAGCGCAGCAAAGATGATCTTGTAGTTGAAATTATTATCTTGGGGGTTCATGGGTTGACAGACTACTCTAACGCGTAATAAGATTTGATACCAAAAAGGTTGGCTAAGATAATAAACGAGATTAACAACATACTATTGCCAAGGGTATGTTTTGGATGTAATGCCCAATTATTCAGAGGAGAAAGCATTTTGTGTGCCGTTTGTCGACATGAGATGCCACTCACCGATCATAACTTCTTGGAAGAAAACACGGTGGATCGTATTTTTTATGGTCGAATTGCCATAAAAAAGTCAGCATCCTTCGTTTTTTTCTCCAAAAACGGAATTGTAAAAAATCTTTTACACTCCTTAAAATACAAAAATCAAGAGGAAATAGGAGGTTTTTTTGGTGATTGGTGCAGCTCGCATTTAAAGCAGGATAAAAACCTGGGTAATATTGATGTTGTTATTCCAGTTCCTCTCCATCCCAAGAAACTAAAAAAAAGAGGGTATAACCAAGTGGCGCTCTTTGCACAAAAAATAGCCGAGGCCATTGATGCCGAATATAGGGATGATGTACTTCTTAAAACCTTAAACACAAAAACCCAGACGAAGAAAGATAGACAGTTGCGTTGGGAAAACTCCAAAGAGGCTTTTGAAATAAATCCTTTGGCCAAACTGGGCTTGGGGCACGTATTACTCGTTGATGATGTGATAACCACAGGTGCCACCATAGAATCATGTGCCAAAGTACTACTAAAAACAAAGCCCAATGATATTTCCGTACTTAGTATAGCAGTGGTCCCTTAGGGTTAAATTTTATTAATGCCTACCGTCAATTTTTAAATTAGTTGTTTCTTTGTCCCACATGGTTTTTTGCATGGTATACGTAAGAAAATTGTTGGGTTTGTTATTTTTTGTCCTCATGGGCCTCGCATTATGGCAATGTGCCAGAAGGGGCACACCTACAGGCGGACCCAAAGATGTTGCCCCACCAAAGCTCGTACGCATGGAACCAGAAAATTTTACCATTAATTTCAAGGCCGAAAAATTTCGACTTTATTTTGATGAACTTATAAAGCTTGAGGATGTGCAAAACCAGCTTGTGGTTTCCCCTCCTTTAAAAAACGCCCCAGAAATTACCCCGCAAGGCGGTCCCCGTAAATACATTGAGGTCATCATAAAGGACACCTTACGTGAAAATACCACGTACACCTTCAATTTTGGGCAGAGCATTGTAGATAATAATGAAGGAAACCCCAACAGTTTTCTTACCTATGTGTTCTCTACCGGGACCTATATAGATTCTTTAACACTCTCTGGGGCCGTAAAGGACGCTTTCAACAAAAAAGCGGATCAGTTCATCAGCGTTATGTTGTATGAAATGGACAGCACCTATACAGATTCCACCATTTACAGAAATCCCCCCAATTATATTGCCAGTACCGGGGATAGCCTGCCTCTTTTTCAACTAAATAACCTTAGGGCAGGGAAATATGCCCTCGTCGCCCTAAAAGATGTAAATAAAAACCATCTATTTAACCAAAAACAGGACAAAATTGGGTTTTTGGAAGATACCATAACCATCCCAACAGATTCCACCTACTTGCTTAACTTGTTCTTGGAGGAACCTGACTATAGCGTTTCCGTGCCCAGTTATGTGGCCAAAAACCGCATTATTTTTGGCTATCAAGGAGATGGGGAGGATATCCAGATAGAAACGTTGACCCAATTGCCAGATTCAGTACAAACCAAAATACTGAAAGATCGTGAAAAGGATACCTTAAACTATTGGATTACCCCAACCGATATAGATTCCATCATTTTTACCATTGCCAATACCAAACTGGAGTTGATAGACACCTTTTCCGTAAAAACCAGAAAATTGGCTTTGGATTCCCTTACTCTATCTTCTGGTGTTAGGGGGAAATTTAATTTTGAAGATACGTTCAGCTTACTGGCAAACACGCCCATTGTTGCCGTGGATACCTCAAAAATTGGGCTGGTGGTAAGCGATTCCCTGTTGGCTCCCTACAGTTATGTTTTGGATACTGTGGAGAACAAAATCGATTTTGATTTTGACATTGAACCCAACCAACGATACCGTTTTTCTCTACTTCCCGGGGCAGTTTCTGATTTCTTTGGAATACAGAACGATTCTCTGGACTATGTCATTTCAACCAGTGGCTATGCTGATTATGGCAACCTTAGGATGACTCTTGGAGGCGCTGTTAAATACCCGCTGATACTGCAATTAACCAATGAGAAGGGTGAACTGCAACGTGAAATTATTGCTCCTGAATCCAAAATATTTGAGTTCAGCAACCTAGAGCCTGGCAATTATGTGGTTCGTGTTATTTTTGATGACAATGGGAACGGGAAATGGGACACCGGCCGTTATCTTAAGAAACTCCAACCCGAACGTATCAGCTATTACCCCGATGTGATTGAGGTTAGGGCCAATTGGGAATTGGAGCAGAATTTTATTATTTCAGAGTAAAGTCATCCCTATCTTCCAAAAACTTAAGTTTTTTCCTAATGGATTCTATATGCGCTTTATCCAAAGTAGTATAAATGATTTCCTCTTTTTCTGAATATGCAATAGGGTTTCCCAACGTATCATAAACCGCAGAATGTCCTGGGTATTCGTGCCCGAGATTATCATGTCCAATCCTGTTCACCCCAATAGTGTAGGCCATGTTCTCTATGGCTCTGGCTTTTAGCAGGGTGTTCCATGCTTCAATTCGAGGTTTCGGCCAATTGGCCACATAGATCAAAACATCATAATTTTCGGCATTCCTAGACCAAACAGGGAAGCGTAGATCATAGCATATTAACGGATAAAAACTAAATCCTCTGAAATATTCAATTATTTTTTTTTCGCCTTTCTCATAAACTTTGTCCTCTCCCGCAAGGGTAAAAGTGTGTCTTTTATCATAGGTTGAAAGACCTCCATCAGGTTGGACAAACCACAACCGATTGAAAAACTTGTCGTCTTCTTGAAATACCATACTGCCCACTATTGCCGCATCCTTCTTTTTTGCCTGACCTTGCATCCACTCCACTGTTTTGATGCCTTCCGAAGCATCCAAATGCTTTGGATTCATGGTAAATCCAGAAGTAAACATCTCAGGCAGCACAATTACATCCACCTCATTGGAAATGGAATCTATTTTTTCCTCGAACATAGTTCGGTTCTCTTGTGGTGCCTCCCAATACAAATGGGATTGGATCAATGCAATGTTAAGATGTTGTGGCATTAGGTCTGTTTTTAATCAAAATACACTTTGGATTCCGCGGACTTTGCATTTTTAAACATTGCGTGTATCTGCTCTTCCAAAATCCGTTCTTCTGAAAGTTCTGGAAGATTATCCAAAGGAAAAAAGCCAGCGTCCAGCATGTCAAACCCCGCTTGGAGTTCTCCTCCTGTCATTTGGCACAGAAAAATCAATTTGTACACATAAAGGGGAGCCGGCGGGTGTGGGTGTTCCCGCTTGTCATAAACGGCCAGTAGACTTATTGCCTCAACCTCAATCCCGGTTTCCTCTTTTACTTCCTTTATTGCCGTTTCTGATGGTGTACTTCCAATATCCGCCCAACCTCCGGGAATGGTCCATTTCCCATCAATACTCTCCCTAGCCATCAAAATTTCATCCTTTTCATTTAGCACAAAAGCGCGCACATCCACTTTGGGGGTCGGGTAATCTTCTTGGGGCATAAAAAAATCCTCCAAGGCTTTCATGGGCACATTTCCCAACTGACCCATCAATTGTAGGCTTATGGCCTTTAATTCTTCATACCTCTCTTGATCATAGGGATCTTGGGCATATATCAATCCCGTTTCCGAAATTGCCTTTATGCGCTTAACCAGATTGAGCTGCTCTTTGATATTCATTTTAATCCCTTTGTTTTTGAAATAGCTCAACCAAAGATTGAATCCCTTGCTCTTTGGCATGATCCAAGGCCGTATTTCCCCTGGCATCTTTCACAGTAATATCAGCGCCGTGCTCCACAAGTAGCTCTGCTATCTCTTGCCTGTTGAAGGTAACGGCATAAATAAGGCAGGTGGCTCCCATGGCATTTTTTTGGTTAACATTGGCCCCAGCATTGATCAATTGTTTGGCGATATCCACATATCCTTTAAAACATACTCCCATCAAGGCTGTATTGCCCGAACCGTCTTTGGCATCTACCTGAGCGCCTTTTTCCAATAAAAACTTTGCCAAATCCCCATGACCATAATAGGTGGCGAGCAATAATGGGGTAGAGCCTCTTTGGTCTTTTATTTCCAATAATTTGGGGCTGGACATAAGAAGTTGCGCAACGGCTTCAGTATTTCCACTTCTAATCTGGTTAAAAAAAGATTCCACTTGATCCATACGTGAATGAAATTTATAAAAAAACTGCCACAACCGTGATAGGTCATGGCAGCTTTGAAAATTAATCTTCTTTTTCTTACTAATTTTTGTTACGCCAGGTCAAAGCGATCTAAATTCATCACTTTGGTCCATGCTGCCACAAAATCTTTTACAAATTTGACTTTCCCATCTTCAGAAGCATAGACTTCAGCCAATGCTCGCAAGATGGAATTGGAGCCAAACACCAAGTCTACGCGAGTGCCGCTCCATTTAAAATCGCCGGTCTTCCGGTCAAGACCTTCATATAGTGATTTCTCTTCATTGGCTGCCTTCCATTCGGTGGACATATCGAGTAAGTTTACAAAGAAGTCGTTGCTCAACACACCTATATTATCGGTAAGCACCCCATGCCTTGAGCCATCAAAGTTGGCGCCCAACACACGCAAACCGCCTACAAGGGCAGTCATTTCAGGTGTAGTGAGCGTAAGTAATTGGGCCTTATCCACCAGCAAATGTTCTGCAGGAACTTTTACTCCTTTTACCACATAGTTTCTGAATCCATCATAAGGCGTGTTCAAATAGTCCACAGAATCAACTTCAGTTTGGTCTTGACGGGCATCATTTCGCCCCGGGGCAAAGGGTACCTCAGTGGCAACACCGGCATCTTTAGCTGCTTTTTCGACGGCGGCACTACCGGCCAATACAATCATATCGGCCAAGGAAATTTTCTTCCCACCACCAGCATTACTGTTGAAATCATCTTTGATGCCTTCCAGTACTTTTATGGTTTTATAGGTGCCTTTATTTACTTCCCAGCTTTTCATGGGCTCCAAGTTGATACGGGCACCGTTGGCACCACCACGCTTATCCCCACCACGGAAAGTAGCGGCAGATGACCATGCTGTATACACCAAATCAGAAACGGAAACCCCGGAATCCAATACTTTAACTTTCAAAGCTTTTATGTCAGAAGCATCCACCAAGGTATAATCCACTGCTGGAATGGGGTCTTGCCAAATCAACTCTTCTTTCGGCACTTCTGGACCTAGATATCTGGAAACAGGTCCCATATCACGGTGTGTCAATTTGAACCAAGCTCGGGCATACGCTTCGGCGAAGGCCTGTGGATCGTTGTAGAATTTACGGGATATTTTTTCGTAAACGGGATCAAAACGCAAGGATAGATCGGTTGTCAACATGGTTGGCTTTCTGTTAGGCCCGCCAAAAGGGTCTGGAATAATGGCCTCTGCATTTGAAGCTACCCATTGGTGTGCTCCCGCTGGAGATTTGGTCAATTCCCATTCATATTCAAACAAGAACTTAAAGAAGTCATTGCTCCATTGTACAGGGGTAGAGGTCCAAATTACTTCCAATCCAGAAGTAAAGGCATCCGGGCCTTTTCCTGAACCATTTTTATTCTCCCAGCCAAAGCCTTGCGTTGCCAAATCTGCTGCTTCTGGATCTGCATCCATTTCAACTTTTGCGCCATCGCCATTACCGTGTGTTTTACCAATGGTGTGTCCTCCTGCAATCAATGCAACAGTTTCCTCATCGTTCATCGCCATACGCTCAAAGGTATCTCGGATATCATGCGCTGCGGCTACTGGGTCAGGGTTACCATCCGGACCTTCCGGGTTTACGTAGATCAATCCCATTTGCACTGCTGCCAACGGATTCTCAAGATCTCGCTCTTCTTTATTATGTGAGTATCGGCTATTGGGCGTATCACTCGTAGCCAACCATTCGGTTTCGTTACCCCAATATACATCTTGGTCTGGTTCCCAAACATCTTCACGACCACCTGCAAAACCAAAGGTGCGGAAGCCCGTTGATTCCAAGGCAACGTTTCCGGCCAAAATCATAAGATCTGCCCAAGATATCTTCTGACCATATTTTTGTTTGATGGGCCACAACAAGCGACGAGCCTTATCCAAACTCACATTATCTGGCCAAGAATTTAGAGGTGCAAAACGTTGTTGCCCTCTTCCACCACCTCCACGGCCATCTTGTACACGATAAGTTCCTGCGCTGTGCCAAGCCATCCGGATGAACAATCCGGCATAACTGCCAAAATCGGCAGGCCACCAATCCTGTGAATCGGTCATTACATCCAAAAGATCCTTCTTCAGTGCTGAATAATCCAGTTTTTTGAATTCTTCGGCATAGTTAAAAACTTCTCCAAGCGGATTTGATTTTTCCGAATGCTGGCTCAACAGTTCCAACTTAAGTCGATTGGGCCACCAATCTTCATTTTGTGTACCTCCACCGGCAACTTCACTCAAAAAAGGGCACTGACTTGCATCTGCCCCGTTTGCCATTTCTTTACTCATGATAGTATGTTGTTTAAGTTATTTTTTATCCTTTATAAATTTACGAAAATGACCTCCATCGATATAGATAATTGATATTAAAATACTATTAAAACATAAACATTATCTATTTATAGCCTTTCTCATCTTGCCGCTTCTTTTTACGGAAATAACCCCTTGATTTGGCATATTTACCCCCTTTAAGGGGCGTTATCATACCTTATCTTTATACTGTGGCTGCTTTTGTGCTCCATAGCCACATACCATAAAAACATCATGACAACACCTTTAAACCTATAGATTATGAAAAAGTTGATTTTACCTTTTGCAGCATTGATACTTTTCAGTTTTAGTGCTGATACCACAAAGCTGAATGAGCAAGATCGTGAGTGGATGTTGAAGCATCTTACCGAGACCCGTAACCACATGACCCAGGTTTTGGAGGGTCTAACCAATGCCCAACTAAATTTTAAACCTGATGAAAACTCCTGGTCCATTGCCGAATGTGTAGAACACTTGGCCGTTACTGAAAATGGCTTTGGAGGATTGATCCAGAAAACGGTTGGAGCTGGCCCAAATCCAGTCCTTAAGGATTCGCTGGTATTTAAGGATGAGGACATAATGGCCAATATCAGTGATCGGAGCAATAAGGTAAAAACATCGGAAGCCTTTGAACCTAGTGGACAGTTTGAGTCTTTTGAAAATACCCTACAGGCCTTTTTGGAAAAAAGGAACGCCCATATTGAATATGTAAAAACCACCGAGGACGATCTTAGAAACCGGTATAGCGAGGATCTTCCGTTTGGCCCTGTGGATGGGGTACAATTGATCATCTTTGCCGCTGGCCACACCGAACGCCACGTATTTCAAATGGAGGAAGTTATGGCACACACCAAGTTTCCAAAATAGGGAAAAACAATAGGTTTTCCTTAACACTAATTGGCAAACCCTTTCCAAAATGGAGAGGGTTTGTTTTTTAACTTTGAGGAAACACTACAAAATGAACACTATGAAGACTTTAAAATCAATTGTACTGGTTGCTTTTTTAATGATTGGCGCCAGTTTGTTTGCACAGAATAAAAAGGACCAGAAAATCATGGCCGATGCCAAGAAGGCAAAAACCGCCCTTTTGGAAGCTGCCCCAAATCTTGACGGCTTTTTTGACAATTCGGCGGGTTATGTGATATTTCCCAATGTGGGAAAAGGGGGCTTTATCATTGGTGGGGCTTCCGGTAATGGAGTGGTCTATGAAAATGGCAATCCTATCGGAATGGCTGACCTTAAAAAGTTAAACATAGGTCTACAAGCAGGTGGACAGGCCATAATTGAGGTTATCTTTTTTGAGACGGACACAGATTTGGACCGTTTTAAGGAAGGGAAATTTCAATTTGCGGCAGAAACCTCAGCGGTGGCCCTAAAATCGGGAATTGCCTTCAACGCCAAATACAAAGATGGCGTGGCCGTATTTGCCCTCCCCAAAGCTGGTCTTATGGCCGATGCCTCGGTAGGTGGACAAAAATTTGGCTATAAGCCATTTTAAGTGCTTTTGCCATAAAACTCAAAGCCCCTTAAAGGGGCTGACTTTTAATATATTATTACGGATTAATTCCCAATGTCGTCATTAGTAATTGTGAAAATAATTTTACCAACTATATTATTCCCTGTTGGCTCAATCTTTTCAAACACCCATGAATCATAATTAAAAGGACTGTTAACTGCAATACCATAATGGTCTATAGGTCCTGTCCATTCTTTCACTAGGTTACCATTTGCAATAATTTGAATTTTAGTATCGCTATTCTGGATAATGGAGAAATAACTATCTATCGCATTGTTTTCATAAACAAAATTGTTGTTTCCACCTTCCATATTTGGCGCAACATTTATTGATATCAAAGAACCGTCTCCCGAAAGCGGATGATTAATCATATTAATATTAATTTCCTGATCAGAAGTGTTTAAGAACCTAACAATAGCCCTATTTTCAGGAGGGTCCATTTCAGGAAATACGCATCCATTAAATGACGAGAAACTAAGGCCAATCAGAATAATTATAAAATTCGGTGTCAATCTTTTCATTTGTTAATTAGTTAAAAGATCTATAACCCAACATCATCATTTGAAATAGAAAATATGATTTCTCCATGTTTAATATAATCACCATCCCTTATAGGTTGATCATATTTAACAATGCTCCAAGAGTCATAATTATAGGGACTATTAATGCCAATCCCCAAATAATTTGGAGGGCCCAACCATTCTTTTTTCATTTCGTTTCCAACAAACAATTCAAATTTTCCATAATCATTTAGGTTATCATAAAAAACGTCTACATTTCTCTCAACGATCAGCTTCAAATTACTTTCCCTTACTCCATCTGAAGAAACAGATGATGAAAAGTTGGCAACCCTTTTCGTATTAGCTTTTAGTATAAGTGTATCCGACTTTTCGTTTGTTGACCCAATGCTGTGATATACAATACTCACTTCAACATTAGATGTGTTTTCGAAAACTCTCTGATAGAAATCTACATAGAATGATTCCTGAGGGTCACAACCCAGCAAACTAAGGCCAATCAGAATAATTGGAAAATGCGATATCAATCTTTTCATTAATTAATTAAAAAATAGCTACTTAAAAAGAGGCTGGCTCTTTCCCCTACCATGGGCCATTAATTACCAATATCGTCATTGGTTATGGTGAAAGTAATTTTACCAACTATATTATTCCCTGTTGGCTCAATCTTTTCAAACACCCATGAATCATAATTAAAAGGATTATTTTCTCCCATACCATAATTCCCTGATGGCTCTAATATCCATTCTTTAACCATTATATCTCCAAGATATATTTCAATCCTTTTTATATTACTTCTGGATAAATCATCAATGTAATTTTTAACTGGGTTATCTCCTCCATTAAAATATAGATCTTGGTATAATCCGCTTCTTTCATCACCAGATGGCAATAAAAAGCTTTTCACAACTATCATTTCAGAAACATCTAACATTTTAATCGTAATTGTCTCATTAGAAAAGTTTAGATATTTTTCCAAATAGTGTTTTTCAGGTGGGTCTATTTCTGTCAAAACGCACCCAAAACAAATTAATAAACTAAGGCCAATCAGAATAATTGGAAAATGCGATATCAATCTTTTCATCACTATTAAACAATTAAAAAAACAGCCTCTAAAATGGCTGTACCAAACATATGTTAGTCACATGGGCCACCACACTCCGTGGCAATGTTGTAATCCTCTTCGGTGAATACAAAATCCTCGGTCAAATCCCCATACAAACAAACATCGATTGGATTTCTTTGGTTTTGGTTGCATTCCGCTTTGAAGATGGTCATTCTCTCATTGGCATAGATGATTACCAAGGAATCATACAGGCCATTGCCGTCCAAAAAATATTTAAAATTATATTCACTAGGAGGCAATCCATCCTTGAACATTTTTTCCAGTTTCTCATCGATGGCCAGACTAGTGATTTCGGGGGTTACTTCTGGAAAATCAGATCTGTAGCTTTTGATCACCATAGATCTGCCACTTTTGTTTTCCATGGAATAGTGATAGACATCCCCCTCCCCAAAATTTTCGCCGCATGCATAAAGCAAAAGGGCCAATAGTAAACTTATATTTTTCATCTTTTTAGATTTAATCCTTCCAATTGTTAAACAGTTCATCCAAGTATTTTTCGGTCGCATTGTTGTATCTCTTCTTGATATTGTCCCGCCATTGGTTCCATGACTTGGCACCAACCAATGCACCCTCCAATTGTTTTACGGTGTATCCTTGAACCCTATCAATAGGATAATGAGATCCATAAATATTTCTTTGGTTAACACCATCAATCATATCGTAACCTGCGGAGGTATAGTAGGGCTCGTCTTTGGTTTTTTGAAGTTGCAGGGCTTCGTTTATATAGCCGTAGTTTGGCTTGTTAAAGTATTTTCGATATCTGTGCAGCACAAAGGTAACCTCTACGGTTGATGCCCATGTCTCCAACAGTCGGCGCCGGTTCTTGCCCGTTGGCCCAGGGTTTGAGCAGCCGTTGAAAGAAGTACAAGGTCCTGACCAAGCATCCCAGACCACAGCGTTATAGGCATTTTTGTCCACTTCCCTATGCGCCGCATGGGCAAGTTCATGGACTATGGTTGCATAAACAAAGTCCGATCGTAAACCCCATTCCATTAAGGAAATATCGTTTCCAAACCAAATCCTTCGGGCCTTTACATAAGATGATCTATCATTTTTTAGTTGGGCAGCAATTTTCAATTGTCTTTTAAAAAAGCTGTTGCGGGGTGGGGAAGTTAGGCCAAACCTGCTCCCATAGTAGTAGTCCATGGCACCTTGATGGATCAAAGCATAGTACTGCTGTCTATCATTTACCACCTTGCTTGATGACCTTCCCAAATTTACGTTCCAATCACCTCGCTTCTTTGGTCCATTTAGCATAGCTTGTCCATAAGTCCCTGACCGTATACTGAACTCATATCTATCCCATTTGATACTGTAATTGGCTTTTCTTCTAAACCTTCCATTACAGGTATACTTTCCTTTTCTATTTGTAAATCCTCTGTAGGTGGTAAACCATCTACGTGCCCGAACCTTTACCCCGGAAACCCCTACATAATCATTTACCACATGATCATATACCCTTATGGTTCCCGAAGGCCTCCACCTGCTTTTTGAAGCCAATGGGTTCTCAATTTCCTCATCATCCAAATTACCTGTCAATCGCAGCGATTCATCAACAAGTTGATAGATTACCTGTTTAGAAGCAAAATTTGTCTTCATTCCACCTTCTAAATCAACCTCTTCATCAGGTATAAAAAGTTCTTCCAAAAGTTCATATTCAATATCTTTTGGAAGGGAATAGCCAAAACGAACAGAAGCGTATTGATATGTAGGTTGATCAATGGATACTTCAGGGTCATGATAAAAATCCCCAGATTCATCAATTTCAAAATCCAATGGGGTATTATAGAGTGTCAAAGTAGAATCTGCCTTAAGTATTGAAAGCTCCTCTTCCGTTTTAGGTTTGAACTTTACATACCAATGTGTCGTCTCGATTTCTCCTTCTTTTGAAACCTTGGATTTTTCTTCCAAGATTTGCCAAGCCTTCCTCATATTCTTTACGGAATAGGGGTTTTCCAGTTTTTTGCCCAGCTTAATCATCCTAAGCGTGTCCGGTTGCTCCTTGGCAATGGGTTGGGGGTCATTGGTCTGTACAACTTCCTTTTCACAGGAAGCCAATACAAGCAATAAAATGGCCATTTTAACAATAGCCCAATACATTTTTCTTTGGTCCATAATAAGAAGATTTAAATGGTATTGGGGCATGCGGCTCTATCTTGGATAAGGTACTATAATAGGATGTGCACATCGTGTCCCAATTGATGGGTGACCCATTTGGATTGGTTGATACCCCTTCTCAATTGATGTGTAGAAAATTCTGTGTATGATTGTAAGTCAATCCCTTGTCCCAGGTGTAAAATCCTCTGGGGCGTTTTGGGGTAAATCGGTGGTTCCTGAATTTCCGGTATCATTAAAAATGGTCCACTCACCAAAGGTGTAACTGGGATTCCCTTCCAAAATGTCCAGGTTACGCAAAGCCCTACCATCCTCAAACTCATGATTAGTACCCGAACCGTCCTCACCAATTACGCCAAAAACATCTATGACCGTTCCAAAGGGGTCTACCAACTCCAAATTGTCATCACCGTTGGAATCTGCCGGACTATTGGTGGAAACCCCTAGGTCGGGAGTAAATACATACACCAACTCAAACTCCGCGGCGTTTGGCGATATGACCAAAGTACCTCCTGCACCAATGACCAGCCCAGACAAATCTATAGTTGAACTTACTTCGGTATTGTCGTTGGTATAGCGACGTAGGGTCCACAGATTTAAATCCAAGGGTTCCGATGCGGAATTATAGAGTTCCACAAAGCGTGCTCCAGCGTTGTTGTCCGGGTCTGCCAATTCTGAAATAAAGATTTGGGTTGATGTGAATTCCGTGATAATCTCTGGACAACGCTCTTGGGTAAAATTAATATCCTCCAAATCCCGGATGACCAACTGCAACTGTTTTCCATCTTTCACAAGAATGCCTGTAATGGAACCTTTGCCTTCGGGCAAGATTTCTGCCTGAAAATCGGCATACCCACTATTGAGCAATGTAAGTTCATTTTCAGCACAATCCTTCAAAGTCCGTATGGTCTCTTCTTCCGGAAGCGCAAAAGACTGTCCCAATTCTTCTTCCAAAAATTCAACCTCTTCCAATTGGACCAAGGTGTTCACGGTAGCATTTTCAATCTCGGAGATGATAATTTTTGTAGGCTGTATCTCGGTCAAACCATCACATGAAAGAAAAACATGCTCCATCACTTTCAAACCGGGCAATCTCCCTACAGAAACATTTCCGAAAGAGGTAAACGTGCCCCCCAATTTTAAGGTCTCCCCACTTTTTCCCAAGTAGAGCCCCTTCAACTTTACCATGACTTTTGTTCCTTTATGAAAAAATAAATGGGATTCCCTAAAATCCATCTCAATGACAAGCCCGTGAACGGGATTTACCGGAGCATCTTGTATACGTAGGACCCCAAAAAAGTTTCCTGATTTATCCGATGAGATCACATACCCCTCCAACACCAAATCTTCTTGGATTTGCACAGCTCCATCTCCCAATAACCCTTCAAGTTCGGAAAAGTTGATATTTGCCTTGAGCTCTGAATTACATACTGTTTTTAGTTGGTTAAATTCTGTGTTCTTTACGCAGGCCACAACCATAATCAATAGCAATAGCCCACTTATCTTGTTTGAATTTTTCATGTTTTTTGATTTAAAAGCTTATGGCAAGATTTAAAAAATAAGTTCTCCCGTAGCTGTACCAATATTTGGGTCCAAAGGATGGGGCGCCGCTTAGATTATCTTGCTGCAATTGGCCAAAATTGCCATTTCGGCTTTGTTCGTATCCCCCGGTTCTGAAAACACCATCAAAAAGATTACTGACACTGGCAAACAAACTGATGTATTTTTTGTTGACCAGCCAAGATTTTCCACCAATGAGGTTGAGCAAATAGATGTCTTCCAATTTTTTTTGCCTTAAAATTTTGGCCACATTTTCATCGGTGGCATCTGGAAAACGTTCCCCGGTTTCTGGGTCCAACAAAAAACTGGAGGTACGGGAAATGGTAGAGATGTTGATATAGTTATGGGTAAGGTAGTTGGCCGTTGCCCCAAACCACCAATAGTTGGGATTGCGGTACTCCACGCCCAAGGCAAGGGCCGTTTGTGGACCTTGGGCCAGTTTTAGACCCTTTACCTTGGCAATACCCAAATCTATGTCCCCTTCCGGGTCGATAAGGTCCTCATCGGCGCCTGCGGTATCAAAATTGATTTGCACCGAAGGGTCACTGGCATACACATAATCCCCCAGATTCCCAACCAAAGTCAGCTTTACACTGGAGGAGGCCTCATATTCCAAGCCCAGTTCCAGCCCTTTGTGCAATCTATCCAAGCCCGTAATGACTTCTTGAACAAAATCCGAACCAAGCCCCGAGTCCACAAAAAAGAAGTTAATGTCCGTAGTATTCATGAACCTTGTATAAAAGGCTGTCAAACGCCCAGTCAAGTTGGGTAACCGTACAAAATAGCTTACATCTGTCGTGGTGATGGTCTCTTTTTGAATCTCGGGAACGACTTCATTGTTCTCCCTTGGGTTTATAAAAATGTTCTGAAGTGTTGGCGACCGTTCCACCTTTGCCGCATTGGCCGTAAACCAATGGCGTCCCGAAAGAAAATAGGTGAGCCCACCCTTAAATGACATATTGGAGAAGCTGACTTTTGGACTTTCCCCGATTGAGTTTTCCAAAAAACGTTCATTGACAAACAAACCATTTCGCTGGGCTTTATATCCTGAAATGGATGCAGAGACAAAACCGCTCCACTTTTTCAGTGTGGTGGAAAGCTGGCCAAAGGCTTCAAATTGTGATGTATCCAAGGTGTAGTTGTAATTGAATTTATCGCCTGTTGTCTTCTCCAGTTTTCCATTGGCATCATTCAAGGTATTGGAGAAGGAATCCATGTCTTCATGAAATTCCGCCCCCAACAAATCTTGAATTTCAGCATAGTTCTCTGAGGAAAGTGTTTTAAAGTTCCCTCCAAAACCCAGGTTTATGTTTTCACTGATGTTGTATTCCATATTGGTTGCCATGGTTGTCTGGGTGTCATCGGCAACGTCGTTATAAAGCACATAAGCCGCCCTGCCTTGATTATTCGCATTTGTATTTGCTGTGTACAGCTGCTCCCATGAAAGTTGTGGGTGCTTCAGAAAACCTTCGCGGGCCAAATTGGCATTTATAAAATCGGCACCAATGGAACTGTTGATAAAATAGCTGGGCAAATACCTGTAGTAGGTAGGATCTGGATTGGGTGCATTAAAGTACCCTAAACGGCTTCTGGTATTAGTTCCAAATTGATGGGCTACGCCCACGTTCCAACTAAATTTTTCTCTTTGGAGTTTGTAATTCAACAAGAAAATAGGTTCAAAAATTTCACGTCCCCGGGAATTTCGTAGTTCTCCATCCTGATTTCCCCAATAGGGGTTGTATTGGTTTCCTTTTAGTTCAAATACCTCTTCGGTAAGTGCCGCGGAACGTCCTCTTCGGTTACGGGCCAAAATTGCGGTCAGGGACAGGCTGCTTTTTGAATTGGGCAGGTATTCCAATGCTCCAAAAAAGGAATAGGCATCGTACAATGTTCCCTCTACATATCCTTCTTTGGCCCACCTGCGCGAAGCTGAAAATGAATAGGCCCATCCTTTTTGGGAGGGTCCGGAATTGTAGGTTGCCATTAGCCTTCCCCTATAAGTTCTATTGGATGCGGAACTGGACAAGCGAATACCGGGCCGCATCCCCGAAGGACGGACATTGATTTGGGTATTCCCCAAAATGCCCCCAAAACCATAGGAATTTATGTCTAGCGCATGATCATACTCTTGATTCCGTACTACATCATTGAGTCCACCCCAATTGTTCCATTGAGGCCTACCGTCAAAGAATTTGTTCATGGGAATGCCATTGATCAAGACCGTACCATTACGGGAATCGTAGCCCCGCACCTTAAAAAAAGCCTGTCCAAAATCAAAAGCGGCCCGGTTTAAAAAAACATCCTTGGTAGATTGCAACAGGCCCAGAGCCCCGGATACGGCTTCCCCGTCATCCAAAAGGTCTCCTTCAGTGAGAGTAATTAAATTGTCCGATCTTTCCTGAAAAATGTCCTTCTCCAAAAAAACAGGTCCAAGGTCTATGGGTTTGCCTTCAAAGTATAGGGAAAACCTTTTTGGAACAAAATCAGGTGCCGAAATCTTTAAAACGTATTCGCCGACTTGGTGAACTTGAACATCGAAATTTCCGTTGGCATCGGTAAAAAAATTACGTGACGTATTTTCAATGGTAATGGTAGCATTGGGCACGGGTAAATTTCTTCCCATTTCTTGCACGCTACCCAAAATGACTGTTCCCTGTTGCCCAAAATGAACATTTGTACAACAGAACACAGCCAAGAGCAAAGCTGTTCTCATAGCTATTGGTAGGTTAATTAAACAAAATTTGGGCTATGCTTCGTTCAGCTTTGTAAGGCAATTACACAATTTTACCTATTTTAACGGCAAAATCAAAACATAATGCGATTATTAATATGCCTACTTGTATTAATATCGACCTCACTCCACGGACAAAAGTCCAGCACATACACCATAAGAACCATTGCATTCTATAATGTTGAAAATCTTTTTGATACCGTCAATGATTCGCTCACATTTGATGATGACCGTACCCCCGAAGGAAGTTATCACTGGACCGAAGAGCGGTACAATGTAAAGGTGTCCCAAATTTCCAAAGTGCTATCCAAGATTGGGGAGGAAACATCAAAAACCTCACCCGACGTCATTGGTCTGTGCGAAGTAGAGAACAGGAAAGTAGTCGAAGACCTTGTCCAACACCCCAACCTTTTGGAGAAAGATTATGGTATTGTACATTTTGACTCGCCAGATGGCCGCGGGATTGATGTTGCCTTACTCTTTAAAAAGGAGTCTTTTCTGCCAACATCCTTTAAAAGCCACAGGCTTTTGCTATTTGATGATATGGGAGAACGGGTTTACACCCGGGACCAACTGGTGGTTGGCGGCACAATGGATCAGGAAGAGGTCTATTTTATTGTTAACCATTGGCCTTCGCGAAGAGGTGGAACCGCAGCCAGTAGTCCGAAAAGGGTCAGGGCAGCTTTGCTGAACAAACGCATCATAGATTCAATCAGAACCATCAATTGGATGGCTAAGGTCATTTCCATGGGGGATTTAAACGATGACCCAACTGATAAAAGCTTGACAAAAATCTTGAAGACCAAGGGAAAACCCCAACAGTTGGACAGCTTAGACCTATTCAACCCGATGGAAAAATTGTATCGGAAAGGCATTGGCTCGCTGGCCTATAGGGACAAATGGAACCTTTTTGACCAGTTCTTTATGACCTCAAACCTTATCAATGCTGATAAAACGGAATTGACTTTTTGGAAGGCCGGTATTTATTCCCCTTCTTTTTTACGAACCCAAAAGGGTAAATACAAAGGCTATCCTATACGGACCTATTCCGGGGGGAGCTATACCGGTGGTTACAGTGATCATTTTCCGTCCTATATTTTTCTGATAAAACAGTCTAATCCCCAGTAAATCAAAGTCTCATGAATCTAGATGTATCCGAAAACAGGGAAGAACATATTTCAGGCACGGCCGATATTGCCCGAATCATGCAAAAGATATTGTGGCGGCAGAACAAACTTCATCGAAAAAAAGAATATTTCTGGACCATAGGTCTGAACACAGGTAATGATATTGAATATATTGAACTGGTGACCATTGGCACGAGTAACCGAAATATTATAAAACCCGTTGAGGTCCTAAGCTTACCCGTGTCCAAAAAATGCACAAAAATCATACTTTGCCACAACCATCCTTTCGGAAAATTGGAACCCAACGAAGCGGACCTAGAATTCACCGAAAAGATGAAACTTGCCGCAGCCCTCATGGAAATTGAGGTGCTGGACCACATTATCATCACGGAGTTGAACTACGTGACCATTTGAGAAAAAGTATTCTTATTTAGAAAAAGAATGAGATTCCCGCCTACGCGGGAATGACAAACTAGTTAAACCACTGCCCCCAAGGAATGCGGCTTAAGATGAGTAAAAGTCCAATGCCGTAAAAAATGGCAATGCTCTTGAACTTCTTTTCGCTTTCCATGAACTTTTTGTGACGGGACCAACCCATAGTAATCAGAACTATGGCTATAATGTTGGTAAAGGGGTGCTCCACAGCCAAGAGGCGTGCAGCTGAGTTTAGTCCTCCCATTCCCAAGGTCTGGATGGCCTTTAGGCCATTGCCCGAAATAAAATACAGTACAAGCCCCACCAACAACTGAATATGGCTCAAAATCAAGGCAAAAAGGCTTATACGGAGATCCTTGTGCATGGTAAAGTCTTTTTTGCCCAACCAGCCGGCTATGGCGTTGATTACAGCGATTACCAAAACGGCCAAAACCACGTAGGCCAAATAAGAATGTAGGTTTTTGATGATTTCCATAGGTATAGTTTGTGAGCTTAAAAATACGGAATTTATATATTAAAAAACCCTGCCAATGGGCAGGGTCTTCTATCTATTTTTCAGCTTTGATTAAAAATCGTAGCGAAGGGTAACGTTCCAGGTTCTTCCCAAACCAAAATAACCTTGGTTGGAAACGGCAATACCTTCATAGGTTTCGTCTCCTGCCTCGGCAAAGTTGGCAGTAGTCAATCTAGAAATGTACTCCTTGTCCAGAACGTTGTTCATGTTGGCCCTGATCTTCAAGTTTCTGGTTTTGTCTATACCTACAGGCAGGTTAAAGGTAACACCTGCATCCAATAGGCTAAAGGATGGCAATTCCAAGTTTTCCTTGATAGCACCAACATCTGAATACAGATTGTCATAGTATCTGAAATCGGAATCCACGGAAATCATATCTGTAATTCTGTAAGCAAATCCAAGTCCACCAGAAAGCTGGGCGGCACCACCTACTTTTCCACCATCGATATCAACATTCTCTGTACTCAATACATTTCGGTCTTCATCAGTAACTTGGGTAACAGCCTCTCCTTTGTACTGCCAATCTCCAATAGAAGCAAACCCATTGAAAGAAAGTCCTCTGGCGGGTCTAACCTTAACATCCAACTCAACTCCAGTATGCAATTGCTCCGTACCAAAGTTAGAGGTATAGGTCACAACATCGTCCACAACATCGGAACTGGTAACAACGCGGTCTTTCCATGAAGTTCTGTACAAGTTGATATTTCCAGAGAATATAGAGCTGGAGTACCCATATCCCGCCTCAAGACCAAAGATTTTTTCATTTTCGGTCAATGGATTTACTTGGTTGGTAAAGTTCAAGTAAATGTTATCGTGGTATGGTTGACGGTTATAATATCCCGTGTTAAAGTAGAAACTATGCTCGGCAGTAGGGTTGTAGCTGAAACCAGCCTTGGCATTATACCCAAAGTTATTCACTTTCTCAGAGTCAACACCGTCGGTTATTCCAGCAGGTATAGGTTCGTCTGTTCCTTGTGAAGAAGTGCCATTGATCAAAGATTGATCTGCATATTGGTAAGGATCAAACCTTTGGTGATATTGGTTTGAAACGGATCCTTGGAAGAATGCCGAGAATTGGTCGGTAGCATATTCCAATTGGGTGAACAATCCACCATAAGAGATTCGCTCATCATTGCTGTAGGCAATTTTTTGGTCTTCAGGATAACTGTTAAAGGCTGCTGCCCATCCAGAAGGTCTGAAGGATTCAGTAGCAATTACTCTTTTATAAGTTCCAAAAGTGCCGTAGGTTTCATGATTATTGTTTTGATCTCTTAGGCGAATGTTTTCTTGCCAAGTGTTAAGTCCATGAAAATCGGATACTACCCTAAAGTGTTTTCCGTAATAGGTCCTTAGGTCAAAACCTACGTTCCAGCTAAGGTTGTCTGAAAGTTGCTTTTCAAAGTTTGAAATCAATCCATACCAGTTGTGCAAGTTCATGGAAGCACGGGTAACATAACCGCCACCAGCAGCAAAGTAACCTCCCGCTCCATTGGGCACGCTATTGTTAAAGGCATAGATGGCATCATAATCTATACGTCCTTCATCTGTTCTTATACGGCTACCACGGTCACCTGTACCTCCACCGTTACCCCAAGAGGCGTACAAAACGGTAGACAAACTAGAAGTGTCATCAATGGTCCAGTCCCAGTTTAGGTTGGCCACAGGTTTGTGATAAAAGTTTCTCCTTTCGGTCTTGTAAACACCGTTGTATAGACCCCAGTTGTTATTATAGTGCATACCATACTCCAAGTAATCTTCAATGGGCTTGGTGAAGTTTTGATCGTGGAACTGAGGGGCACCAGTAATCAAAAAGTTGAAGTTATGGTTTGTGTTTGGGCGATACCCTACAGAAATAAAATAAGTCTGTCCTTCACCAAACATTCCCTCATTGTAGCCATCTCCTTGCCAGTGGGAAAGCATAACGCTCAAACCCCATCCTTTATCGGAAATTCCAGTATTGTATCCTGCAGAAGTTTTGATGTAGTTGTTGTTAGCTACCGTGGCGTATCCAAATCCACCTGGATCCATTTCTGTGGCCTTGGTCACAAAGTTTACTGTACCCCCAACAGAGGAAATGGCCAATTTGGAAGAACCTAGACCCCTCTGAATCTGAACTCCAGAAGCAATATCGTTAAGACCAGACCAGTTTGACCAGTACATCAAACCATCTTCCATTCCGTTGATAGGCTGACCATTCAAAAGAAAGGCAGTGTTATCCTGATCAAAACCACGCACCCTCATATTGGTATCCCCAAAACCTCCGGCTTGGCCTGACACATATACAGAAGGTGTATTCACCAAGGTCATGGTAACGTCTTGGGTCCCTATTTTTTCTTGGATAATCTTTACGGGAATCGAAGAAACGGCGATTGGCGTTTTTCTGTCGGCAGCAAGGTCAATAATACCAGTACCTACAACTACAACTCCTTCCAATTCCTCAGCATCTGGTTGAAGAGTTATGGTTCCTACGCTACCCGCTGCACTAAATGCAATATTTTTGGTAACAAATCCAATATAGGAAACCACCAAGGTACCAGAGGCCTGGTTGACTTCCAAGGTAAAGTTTCCATCAAAATCCGTAGAGGCACCTACAGAAGTTCCCCTTACCATAACGCTGGCTCCTGGAAGTGGGCCTCCAAGCTCACCATCCACTACGGTACCAGTAATAGTTCCTTGTGAAAATGCCATTGCGGAAACAAAAAGCGCCACAAAAGCGAAGTAGATTTTTCTCATTTTTCAGTGTTTTAGTGTTTAATTTGCCCTGCAAAAGTGATGTATTTTTAAAACATCATGATTAAGTCAAGGTTAAATGAAGCTAATATAGTTAACACAAATTTAACAAGCAAAATCTGTTGATAAGCAATTGGTTACCGGAATTTCCAATTAATAAGAACCCTCTAATTTATCCCTTAAAAAACTGCAAAAGATTTAGTGTGGAGCTATCGTGTTTGCCAATTTCAGAATTTTCTATGTCGCCTAGAATATTTTTGGCCAACTGTTTCCCCAATTCCACGCCCCACTGATCATAACTGAAGATGTTCCATATTATCCCTTGCACAAAAATCTTATGCTCGTAGAGGGCGATCAATGAGCCTAAGCTCTTGGGAGTTAGTTTTTGTATCAAAATAGTGTTGGTGGGTTTGTTGCCTTCAAAAACTTTGTAGGGTAGCAACAATTTAAGTTGGTCTTCGGGCAGTCCTTGGGCTTGTAATTCTTTCTTCACCTCAACCTCGGTCTTACCATTCATAAGGGCTTCCGTCTGGGCAAAAAAATTGGCCATAAGTTTGTTGTGATGGTCTTCATCTCCATACAATGATTGTTTGAAGCCTATGAAATCTGTTGGGATAAGTTTAGTGCCTTGATGAATCAACTGGAAGAAAGCATGTTGCGAATTGGTACCTGGTTCTCCCCAAATAATGGTTCCGGTCTCATAGTCTACCTTGCTCCCCGCACGATCCATACTTTTGCCGTTGCTTTCCATGATTCCTTGTTGGAGATAAGCAGGAAAACGACTCAAATACTGGGTGTAAGGGATAATAGCCTCTGTCTCAGCCCCAAAGAAGTTGTTGTACCAAACGCTCAAGAGGCCCAAGACAACTGGTATATTTTCAGAAAATGGAGCTTCTTTAAAATGCATGTCCATATCATGGGCCCCTGCCAAAAGCTCATCAAAGTTTTTATAGCCAACCGAAAGGGCAATGGACAACCCTACGGCACTCCATAAGGAAAATCTTCCCCCAACCCAGTCCCACATAGGAAATACATTCTCATCTGCAATACCAAATTCCTTGATTCTTTCAAGATTGGTAGATACGGCCACAAAATGTTGCGCAATATCTTTTTCCGAAGCTTTCTTTAAAAACCACTTTTTAATAGTAAGGGCATTGCTCAACGTTTCCTGTGTGGTGAATGTTTTGGATACGATTACGAAAAGTGTGGTCTCGGGATCGAGTTCCTTAAGTATTTCATGCACTTGGTCCCCATCTACATTACTTACAAAATGTGTTTTTAGATGATTTTTATAGAATTTTAGGGCTTCGGCGACCATAACCGGTCCCAAATCCGACCCACCAATGCCTATATTGACCACATCTGTAAATGCCTTACCGGTATATCCCTTTCTATTCCCTGAAATAACAGACTCGGAAAACGATTTCATCTTTTCCTTTACCTCATAAATTTCATCAACGATGTTTTCCCCGTCCACCAAGACCTTATCTCCTTTTTTAGCCCTTAGTGCAGTATGCAGCACCGCCCGTCCTTCAGTTTGGTTGATCAGATCTCCTTGAAAATATGCAGATATGGCTTCATTCAGCTTTACATCATCAGTCAAGTCCAATAAAAGGTCAAGCGTTTCCCCAGTAATTCGATTTTTAGAAAAGTCCACCAAAAAATCATTCCACAAAAGGGAAAACTTCTTGCCACGATCAGCATCTAGGGCAAAAAGTTCTCTGAGATGGGTATCCTTGTTCTCTTGATAGTGTGCTAATAGTTTTTTCCAGGATTGGGTTGTAGTTGGGTCGATTTTGGGAAATGCCATTACTGGTTGTATGATATTAAGGTTTCTTCAGGTTCTGGGTTAGGGTTTACAAATTCTATGCAATCCAATTGGTCCTTGATGGGCTCTATGTGTGCCATATATTGTGTTCGAAGCGAATCTGCAATAGGCTCGGCCGTAGGCAACTTCTCCCGCAAGGGATCCACTTGTCTACCATTCTTCCAAAAACGATAACATACGTGGGGGCCACCTGTATTGCCTGTCATTCCTACCCATCCAATTACATCGCCTTGGCGCACAAAGTCTCCTCTTTTCACCTTTTGACTTTTCATGTGAAGGTATTGGGTGCTATAAACACTATTGTGCTTGATCTTCACATATTTTCCGTTACCTCCCCTTCGGGTAGATTCGGTTACGGTACCATCTGCCGTGGCAATGATCGGAGTTCCAATAGGCGCTGCGTAATCGGTCCCCTTGTGTGGTCTTACCTTATAGCCGTAATAAGCAATCCTTCGTTTTAGATTATATCTGGAAGACAATCTATATCCGAATTTAATGGGGGCCCTTAAAAACGTACTTCTCAGGTTATTGGCCTCTTGATCGTAATAATCCAAGATGTTCTTCAATGAATCGGTCACATAAGGAAATGCATAAATGGTTCTCCCTTTATGCTCAAACAAGGCTGCTTTTATGGGGCCACGGCCTGCATAAATACTATCGTTAATGTATCGCTCGTCATAAATGACTTTAAACTTGTCTCCTTTTTCCAATCTAAAGAAGTCAATGGTCCATGCGTAAATTTCAGAAAGGTCTATGGTAACATTGTAGTCAACTCCCAAGTTATCCAAGGTTTCGGAAAGGTTGTTGGTGATGACACCCCCAACTTCACGCTCTCTCAATTTTACTTTTTTCTTGCTCTTGTATGCCGTTACACTATCCCTTAGATCCACTACGGTATAGTTTATTTTATCATTTTGATAGATAAAAATCTCTGCTACTTCTGAAGTGTCCTTGGATTTAAGAATGGTATAGGGTTTACCCACTTTAATTTTCCGTACATCGAAAGTATCCCTGAAATTTTCTGAAATAGTCGCAATTTTTGGATAGTCCACTTTGTTTCTGAGCATTAGCTCCCCAAAACTATCCCCTCTTCTTACCGTATCATGGACCACATTGAATTCCTCAAGATTGAATCCAAAATGTGTTACTGGCGGTTTCTCTATGGTTTCAACTTTCACCAATTCATCCACCAAAACCTTGTCCTGTTTACATGACACCAATATCGTTATCAATGCCAAAGTTGCCCCAAAAAATTTATGCATGCTTATGTTTCCTTGTATTCTTTGTTTGCGGGATTAAAAATGTGATCCACCCATTGTTTTCCCCACTCATCCAGCTCATTTTCTGAATACAAAGTTGGGAAAAATATTATTTTTTGAAAACTTGGTGGTAAAAACTGCTTCCAATTGGTGCCTCCAGTGGCATCCACTTCCTGGTTTTCCTTGGCCAAATATCGGTATGCTGAGCCCATATGCATCAGGGGCCAGTTAACATTGGCATTGATATCCAAATCTTTTAACGCCTTGATCAGGTCTTTATTCTTTCTGGAAGATTCGGGTAGTTGAAGGTATTTGTGGTAAATGGTACTCTCCTTTACTTGGTTGGCAATTCTGAGCAATCTTGGGGTATACCGTATCTCAAACTGTTTTAGGGTAAGTGTCTTTTCCCCTGTGGCTTTATCCGTTGCTCCTTTTTTCCAATAAATATGTTCAAAAAGCTCTTCTATTTTGTTTTGGGAAGAAAATGAATCCCGCTCGGTATGGTACACCAGATTTTCCAATGGGGTGGCATAAATCTCTATCATCCTGTACTGGGCCGACTGAAACCCGCTTGCAGGGAGCAATGCCATTCGATATCTTAGAAACTGTTCCCGCTCCATCCCCTTGATCATTATGCTAAAGGATGATATTAGAGCCTTGAAATAGTTGTTCATCCTATTGACCTTTTCTATGAAGTAACGAAGGTCTTGGGATTTATCTTCGGTTATCTGCTTTTGTTCATGAAGAATGAGTTTAAAGTAGAGTTCCGTGATCTGATGATACATGATGAAAATCTCCTCATCCGGAAAATGGGTTCGGGGCACCTGAATGCTCAAAAGTGTATCTAGGTGAATGTAGTCCCAATAGGTAAGGTATCTTTGGTAAAGCAATCCATCCAAGTACGAACTCAGGTCTTGTCCCGAGTTTTTGTACTTTTCCTCAAGTTTGTTTATTTGTGATTGAATTAGCGCATCATTCTTCATCAATGCTATTTCATTATTATTCTAAACTGATTTCTGAGTCCGTTGTACCCGTCCAAATCGGCTTTTAGTGAACCTACCGCCAAATCTGCCTTGATTCGGATGGGAATCTTGTTCAGGTCATTGGAAACCCAAAGGGTAAGACTTTCTTTTTCCTTAAAAACCCTTCCAGATTGAACCATCGGCCTAAATTTAAGACATTCCACTTTTCCAAACTTGGTTCGGATGATTTCTTTTCCCAAATATTTTAGCTTGAACTTGAAAACGCCGTCGTCATCGAACAACATATCCAAGTCAATGGATTGGCCTACCTCAAAATGGTCAAGGCCGTAGGTATTCCTTAAAAAATAGGAAGCCGACAATAAATCTTGGATGCGATCATGGACCGGAATGTCCATTTGAGTACCATTTTTATTGTCTTTTAGGACCGCCGTATCTTTTTCATAGTTAAAATCAATTTCGATATCCTTGGTATATCCACCCTCATCAATTTTACGGATAAACCTATATGGCTTTCCATCATGTCTTCCAAAGTAACTTTCATAAGTGTCGTCTACCTTAAAAAATATGCTGGCAAATCCAGTGGTCTTCCCTTCGCCCACCACATGGTATACCGGAACCCCGTCCAAATTTTTGGAACTCAGGTGCAATGTGGCATAACTGGCGTTGAGAAATCCGTAATGAATACGGAATTTTAGCCATTCACCTGCTTTGAATGCCGGTACTTTTTCTTGGGAAAAGCCCGACAGGGTACAGAGCAGTAAAAATGTAATAAGTATCTTTTTCATAAGCAGTTAGTTCGCTATAAAATTACTAAAATCGTCATCGGGGCTAATATCTTTACAATTACTTAAACAAAACTTGTTCCAAAATAGTATGTACAAAAAAAGCCCAGTCTTAAAACTGGGCTTTTCCTAAATAACCAACCAAACTTTAAATTATGAAAAACCAATACTTAAAGTTATAAGGGAACCACCCCTTATTTGATGTAAAGATACATCAAGGTTTTGTAGGAAAATGAGTTTTTAACGGACTTTAACTATACTTGCACAATAATGGTGTCCTGACGCAGTTTTTTTTGCAAATTCTTAAGAAAAATGCAGGTTTTCATGCATCTTCCCTCATCAGAACCAATATCCCACACTAAAGAAAATACTGTCATTGTTTATCTCCGGTGTCCAAGAATAATAAACTTGAATAGGGCCTAAAAAAGACTCAAATCCATACCCTATTCCATATCCCGTAAAACTCGGTTCTGTAAACCAGTTTCCAGTTCTAAAAAGATCGTCTTCCACATTGGCAAAATTTGCGGAAAAAAGAAGGTGGTTTTTCGGTGCAAACCGGTAATCCAACCTTCCATATGCCTTTACAAAGCTATTCCCGATTACACTGAGGAAATCATACCCAAAAAAGGGAATGAAATTATTCACGAAATCATTTCCAAAGCCGCCCAGTACAAAATCAAAGGATGTAACTGCCGATGTCCCAAATTTCAGCCCTCCTTCGGCCTCAACATTAAAGCTCAGGTTATGGGCCAATGGGATTACGGTCCCCAATCTGGCCTTTCCCACAGAAAATTCCTCAAAATTATTGTTGAAATCAGAAGAGAGTATATAAAAATGGAAATCACTATTAAACAAAAGTCCTTTGGTTGGGAAGTACTTGTCGTCATACGTATCCAAGGTTATTTTCCCGAATGTGCTGAAATAGTTCGAGTTTTCAAAAAAGGTCCTCTCCGAAGACTCCATCGAGTCATCGGGGGCATCTGGATCCAGCTGATTTAGGGTACGGGTACTGAAACGCAAAAAACGATGCTCCAAGCCCAATGTCCCGGCAAATTCTTCACGCAACACCGTTTGAAGATAGATTTGGTTGGTCAAATCTGTAACATCCAGACTAATTTCACGAATGTTCGAGGCATTGGGGACATCAAAATTTGAACGGATCAACGCAAAGTTGATATCCTCATCAAAATCGGTGAACTTGGAGTTGATCCCAAAACTCCAGTAATATCCTTTGTCCAAATAATATTGCATATTGTATCTAATATGATCTCCCAGAATAAAATCAAAGGATGCCACATCATCCCTCATCAAGAAATTCTTTTTGGTGAGATTGATCAGTGCCGCACTTTTGTAAAGGTCATCGTAATGGGCGGACAGTTTTAGAAACATCTTGGTAGGGTTTTCCTTCAACTTAAGGATTAGGTCCGTGCCGAGCCCATTGGAGACCAGTTCATATCGGATGGCTTTAAAGTTGCCGGTTGCCGAAAGGTTGTTAATCCCTTGTTTTAATTGGTCAAAAGCTATTTTTTCGGCCAGATTGAACCGGAGCTTCCCTTTAATATATCCTCGCGTATATCTGTCGTTCCCCCTTATAATCAATCGGTTTACCATAAGACTGTCCATTGGTTGGATTCTCTTATTTTCTGTAGGTATATTGTTTTGAGCTTGTGCCAAAAGCTGCAAATCGTCCATTTTTGTCTTGGCCGCTGCTTCTCCACTGGCCACGATTGCCTTGCTCCGTCCAAAATCAATGACTGAAAACTCATCAATATCCGGTCTAATGTAGATATCCGTTTCCTCGGATTTCTTTTTCATATCATTCACCGTTCTATAATTGTTGATCTGGAGCAATATTTCAGTGGCGGACGACAAGGATTCCCGTGTGGATAGATTGTGCTGAACATCGACCCCAATGACCACATCGGCCCCAAGGGCCTTTATTTTATCAATCGGATAGTTGTTCACCACGCCACCATCTATCAAAATATCCCCATCTATTTCCGAAGGTTCAAACAAGGAGGGAAAAGTTCCGCTTGCCATAATGGCCTCAGGAAGATATCCATGATCCAGTAATACCTCTTCGCCGGTCTCCACATTGGTGCCAATACACAAAAAGGGAATGGGCAATTTGCTAAAGTCCTGTACATCCTTTACGTGAAAAAGCAATCGCACCAATTCATTATAAATGTTTTGGCCACCGGAAATTGCTTGCGGAAAGGTTACATTGAAATTGGTGAACGGAAGACCTAGGGCATATCTTTCCGAATCTTCTTTTTCATAGAAGGTCTTGGCCCCTCTGGGCACATTGTCCTGAATGAGCTTGGTAAAATCCGTTACCCTAAAAATGGAGTCCAATTCTTTGGCCGAATACCCCGATGCATACAATGCCCCCACTATGGCTCCCATACTTGTTCCTCCTATATAATCTACCTTGACTCCTGCTTCCTCTATCACCTTAAGGGCTCCAATATGGGCCAGTCCCTTTGCACCTCCCCCACTAAGCACGAGACCAACTTTGGGAGGGGCTTCGCTATCTGCGGTCTGGGCCCAACCCAAAACGCCGATCAAAACAAACGCCATTGTAACTGCTATGTGTCTCATTTCCTTTTTCACTGGTGAAAGGATTTATATATTTTCTGTGCCTTTGCCTCTCCAACAGATTCTGCCAAACTTTCTATAGAAGCCTCCTTAATTCGTTTTACCGATTTGAAGCTTTTCAACAATTGCTCTGTCGTTTTTTTGCCGATGCCCTCTATGTTCTCCAGTTCGGAACCAATGGCGCCTTTGCTCCTTTTGTTCCTATGATGGGTAATTCCAAATCTGTGGGCCTCATTCCTCAGTTGTTGTATGATCTTTAAAGTTTCAGACCGTTTATCCAAATACAGGGGTACGGGATCCTCTGGAAAATAAATTTCTTCCAACCGTTTGGCGATGCCAATGATTGCAATCTTCCCCCTAAGGTCCAAAGCATCCAAACTTTTTAGGGCCGATGACAATTGTCCCTTACCTCCATCAATAACAATGAGCTGGGGAAGCGGTTCTTCTTCATTGAGTAATCGCTTATATCTTCTGTATACCACTTCTTCCATGCTGGCAAAGTCATCCGGACCTTCAACCGTTTTAATGTTGAAATGCCTATAATCTTTTTTGGATGGTTTTCCATCCTTAAAGACAACACAAGCTGCAACAGGGTTGCTTCCCTGAATGTTGGAATTATCAAAACACTCAATATGCACCGGCTCAACGGTTAACCGCAAATCGGATTTCATCTGGGCCATGATTCGTTTGGTATGCCGATCGGGGTCGGTAATCTTGATCTGCTTTAGCTTGTCTTGCCTAAAAAACCGTGCATTGCGTTCCGAAAGTTCCAAAATCCTCCGTTTATCTCCCAACTTGGGTAAAGTAACCTTAAGGTTTTCTTCCACACTTACTGGAAATGGGAGATATATTTCTTTTGAGGTTGATTTAAATCGTTGGCGGATCTCGGTAATGGCCAATTGCAGCAGTTCCTCATCGGTCTCGTCCAATTTCTTTTTGATTTCCAAGGTGTGCGATCGAATTATGGAACCATGGGAAAGTTGTAGGAAATTAACGTAGGCATAGGTCTCATCGGAAATGATGGAGAACACATCCACATTGTTGATCTTGGGATTGACCACTGTTGATTTGGCCTGGTAATTTTCCAAGATGTCTATTTTGTCCTTGACCCTTTGCGCTTTTTCAAACTCCATTTCCTCTGCAAAATCTTTCATCTGCTGCTTGAAGGACTGGAGTGAACTTTTAAAATTTCCTTTTATAATGTGTCTTATATCCTCTATTTGTCCGTGATATTCCTTTTCGGTTTGGAGGCCTTCGCATGGGCCCAAGCAATTTCCCAGATGATATTCCAGGCATACCTTGTATTTTCCAGCATCGACTTTATCGGCAGACAAATCATAATTACAAGTTCGTAAAGGATAAAGGCCCTTAATCATGTCAAGCAGGGTGCGTACCGTCTTCATACTGGTGTAGGGACCATAATATTCAGAGCCATCCTTAATCAGTTTACGGGTTGGGAACACTCTGGGAAAACGTTCGTTCTTAATACATATCCATGGATAAGATTTGTCGTCCTTGAGCAGCACATTGTATCTGGGAAGCAGTTTTTTGATCAGATTGTTCTCCAAAAGCAGGGCATCTGATTCTGTAGCTACCACAATATGTTTTATAGAGTGTATTTTTTTTACAAGGACACGGGTTTTCCCATATTCTTGTTTCTTGTTAAAATATGAAGACACCCTTTTTTTCAAATCCTTGGCCTTTCCCACATACAGGATTTTTCCTTCCTTATCATAAAATTGGTACACTCCCGGGTTATTGGGCAGTACACTTATTTGTACATTGATGGATGGGTTGGACATAGAATATTACAAAATTGGCCCTATAGCGGTACTGCTAACAAAGTTAAATGTAAATTATTGGGATTTTTGTTAAACTTGATACTTTCCCGTTCTGCATTGATGGTTGGCTTCTTTCAACCAACGGACTCCAATTACAAAGAATTTGGGTCGGTTTGATTTGCTCGGTATGAAACTGTGGATTTCCCTTAAAAAAACAATGGAAAACCTGCAATACGCAAGTTAAGGGTTCTCTAAAAATGTTAAACTGTTGCAAAAAAAGGTGCATTTCATCGATAAAAGATGCATTTCATGGTGAACTTATCAATTCTTTTACCTACATTTAACGGTATAAATACAATCCTATGGAAAACTATGTGATCGTTTTGGGAATGTACTTGATTTTGATGCTTTTCTTCAAAATCTTCTTCTCGGTTTCCACCAGAGGAGAATAGAAATGTATGCCCCAAAACACTACCCCAAATTTCAGCACTAGATGTTGAAACATGAACTAAGAAAAAAATACAAAAATCTAAGGGCCGAGCTTGATGCCTCCTCTACCTCGGATTTAAGTATACTCCTTACAAATCATGTACTTCAAATCCCAATTTGGGATTTTTTTTATTTCCATATTTTTCTGACCATAGAGGAACACATGGAAGTGGACACATTGCCTTTAATCACCTTGCTTCAAGGTAAAGACAAAAACGTAGTGGTTCCTAAAGTAGTTGGCGACCACTCCTTGGAGAACTATTTATTGACCGACAGTACCCGATTCAAGAAAAATAAGTGGCATATTCCCGAGCCCGTAGACGGTATTTTAATTCCCGAAGGAAAAATAGATGTAGTCTTTTTGCCCCTTTTGGCCTTTGATTGCAACGGTAACCGTGTGGGGTACGGTAAAGGATTCTATGACACTTTACTAAGTAAATGCAGAACAGAAACCGTTAAAATTGGGCTTTCTTTTTTTGAGGTGGAGGAATCCATGATTACGGACACCCACCAAAACGATGTGAAGTTGGACTACTGCGTTACCCCAAAGAAGGTATACAAATTTTAATCCGCTACTTCTTCCTGTTTTGGAAATGCCTTTTTATTGAAGACAATTAAAATTCCGACCCCTGTGCTTATCGCCGTATCCGCAATGTTGAAAACCGGCTCAAAAAAACGGAATCTATTGCCTCCAATGGACGGAACCCAATCGGGCCATGTCGTATCTATCATGGGGAAGTAGAGCATATCCACCACCTTGCCGTGTAGTAAACTCCCGTAAGGCTCATCAGTAAACAATGTGGCCACCTGTCCGCTACTATGGTCAAATAGTATCCCATAGAAAACGGAGTCGATAATATTGCCCAAAGCTCCAGCAAAAATCAACGACACCGCCAAGATAAGGGTCCTTGGTGATTTCTTTTTGGTGATATCCCACAGCCAATAACCAATTCCAAAAACGGCAAAAATTCGGAAAACAGTCAGTATCAACTTTCCAACAGGTTCAGAAATAGGTAAAAGATCACTCAACTTGGTACCCCATGCCGCTCCTTCATTTTCAATAAAAAGTATTTTGAACCACCCTAACACATCCACTGATTCTCCCAAGACAAAACTGGTCTTGATATAGATTTTGCTTATCTGATCCACAAGCAGGATCAAAACAATGATGAACAAGGATTTTTTTAAACTCATATCTTTTAACGAAGTTGCAAAAATATAGATATTATTTTGTTTTCCTAAGATGGATGTTCCCCTCGATACTCTTCAACACATATTGGTTGTTCCCTTTAGGAATTGGGTTACGTTCCACATTGCCATAAGAGCTCTCCGCCAATATATGTCCATCGCTGGTCGTTAACCAAATATCCCCACTTTGCGTGGTCACCTCCACTTTTTCTGAGACATTCTCAAGAACGCATCGGCCTTCAGAAAGCTTAATGTTCAAGTTTTTGTAATTCCCTTCAACCTGCACTTCGCTTTTAGTTCCAAAAACGGACACATTTTTATAGTACGGGACTGTAATCTGCAATGCAACGGAAATTACTTTGTGTGCACTTAATTTATCATTGGGGTTGGTAAAATTTGGTTGAAAATCGGCACTAATTCGTAGGGTTGATCCTTCTTCTTCAATGGAAACCAACAAGTCTTTGGCATATTCCCCCTCTATGCTGGCAGCAACACTGATTTCGTTCGCGGTGGTAGTACTTAGTTTAATGGTATAACAATTTTGGGCGTCAATTTGAACAAACTCCGTTCTAGGACCAACAAAGGCTTTCTTTACCAATTTCTGTCCTTGAAGCTGCGCAAGGAAAAAGAAGCCCAACAAAAATACCGTTGCCCTCATAAACAAAAAACGCCCTAAGGCGTTTATTATTTCTGCATGTTCTTCGCCTCTATGCTCAACGTGGCATGCGGAACAAGTTTCAACCTTTCCTTATTGATGAGTTTTCCTGTAACCCTGCAAATTCCATACGTCTTGTTCTCAATTCGTAAAAGAGCACTCTTAAGGTCCCGGATAAATTTTTCCTGACGAATGGCAAGTTGGGTATTGGCCTCCTTGCTCATGGTCTCCGAACCTTCTTCAAATGCTTTGAAGGTGGGCGAAGTATCGTCCGTTCCGTTGTTGCCATCGTTCATATAAGAACTCTTCAAAAGTTCCAAATGGCTTTTAGCCTTTTCTATTTTTTCTTCTATCAAGGCCCTGAATTCTTCAAGGTCCTTATCCGAGTATCGTACTTTAAGTTCTTCGGCCATGTTCTAATGCTTTTGAATAAACAATTTTGTATTCACTTCATCAAAGGCAATTGCAATGCCTTCATCTAGTTTTTCTTCAAAATTCAGTTCTGCCGTCAAGGTTTCCGTTTTTATGTAATCCTCGTTACTGGAAACCGCATTTTCCACAAAACCGTCCTTCAGTATTTTAATGTCAATCTTATCTGTCACTTCAAATCCAGATTCTTTTCGGATGTTTTGGATTCTGTTGACCAATTCCCTTGCAATTCCCTCTTTTCTAAGGGCCTCGTCTATGGTAATATCCAAGGCTACAGTAAGCGGTCCGGAACTTGCCACCAACCAACCTTCAATATCTTGTGAGGTTATTTCTACATCTGTCAACTGTAAATTAACGCTTTTATTATCCAATTCAAGCAATAATTCGCCTTCACTTTCCATTTTCTGGATATCCTCTTGACCCAGTTGGCCCACTGCTGTAGCAATGGCCTTCATATCCTTACCAAATTTAGGCCCTAAAACCTTAAAATTAGGTTTTATTTGTTTTACAAGGATACCTGAAGCATCATCGAGCAGTTCTATCTCTTTGACGTTCACCTCGGATTTGATCAAGGTTGAAACCGCCTCTATATCTTCCTTTTGGGTGCTGTCCAAAATAGGAATCATTATTTTTTGAAGCGGTTGGCGAACCTTTATCTTTTCCTTCTGTCTAATGGAAAGCACCAATGAGGATACTTTCTGTGCCAATTGCATCTTACGCTCCAATTTTTTGTTCACCATGGTGGAATCAAATACCGGAAACTCTGCCAAATGCACGCTTTCAAAATTTTCTTTTGATGAGGCCTTGTTTAAATCCTTGTACAACTGTTCCATAAAAAATGGAGCTACTGGAGCCGATAGTTTGGACACTGTGTTCAAACAAGTGTATAAGGTCTGATAGGCTGAGATCTTATCTTGTTGATAATCTCCCTTCCAAAACCGCCTTCTGCTTAAACGCACATACCAATTGCTCAAGTTTTCCTGTACAAAGTCCGAAATCATCCGGGTTGCCCTAGTCGCCTCATAATCAGCATAGGCCTCATCCACACCTTTGATCAAGGTATGCAGTTCGGACAAGATCCACTGATCTATTTCAGGTCTTTCCTTCAAAGGAACATCTGCTTCGGTATACGTGAACTCATCAATATTGGCGTAAAGCGCCATAAAGGAATAGGTGTTGTAAAGCGTTCCGAAGAACTTTCGCTTCACCTCAACAATTCCATCAATATCAAATTTTAGATTATCCCACGGGTTGGCATTGGAAATCATGTACCAGCGCGTAGCATCAGGGCCATGTTCCGGTAACACTTCAAAGGGATCCACGGCATTGCCCAAACGTTTGGACATTTTCTTGCCCTCCTTGTCCAGAACCAGTCCGTTGGAAACCACATTCTTGTAGGAGACTGTATCAAAAACCATTGTGGCAATGGCATGCAGGGTATAGAACCATCCACGGGTCTGATCCACACCTTCGGCGATAAAATTGGCCGGGAACGCCACACCATCATCAATCAATTCCCTGTTCTCAAATGGGTAGTGCCATTGGGCATAGGGCATGGAACCACTGTCAAACCAAACGTCGATCAGGTCCGATTCCCGCTTCATGGGTTGCCCTGACAGAGACACCAAGGTTATCCCGTCCACAATGTTTTTATGCAGGTCGATCTTGTCATAGTTGGCCTCACTCATATCGCCCACTACAAAATCAGCAAAAACATCTTTGCCCAGCACCCCAGCTTCAACGGCTTTGGCCATTTCGGCCTTGAGCTCTTCCACAGAGCCTATGATGAGTTCTTCTTTACCATCCTCGGTTCTCCAGATAGGCAACGGAATGCCCCAATATCTAGAGCGGGACAAGTTCCAGTCGTTGGCATTGGCCAACCAATTACCAAAACGTCCTTCGCCTGTTGCCTTTGGCTTCCAGTTGATGGTCTGGTTCAACTCGAACATTCGATCCTTAACATCGGTGACCTTGATAAACCAAGAATTCAAAGGATAATATAAAATAGGCTTATCGGTACGCCAGCAGTTGGGGTAACTGTGAACGTATTTTTCCACCTTGAAGGCTTTGTTCTCTTCCTTTAGTTTGATAGCAATCTCAACATCAACTGACTTATCGGGAGCCTCACCATCTTCGTAATATTCATTTTTTACGTACTTGCCGCCCAACTCCTTCATCTCAGGTCTGAACCTTCCCTGTAGATCCACCAAGGGAACGGGATTGTTATTTTCATCCAAGACGAGCATGGGAGGTACTTCCGGTTCCGCCTGTTTGGCTACCAAGGCATCATCCGCACCAAAGGTGGGCGCGGTGTGCACAATTCCTGTACCGTCTTCCGTGGTCACAAAATCGCCAGAAATTACACGGAATGCATTTTCAGGATTTTGGTAGGGAAGTGCATACGGCAATAGTTGTTCGTATTGGATACCGACCAAATCCTTGCCCACAAAGCTTTCTCCAATCCAATAAGGAATCTTTTTGTCGCCTTCGTTGAATTCGACCAATTCCGCTTCAGTTTCAACTTGGGTGAACTTCCCGGCAAATTGTTTTCCCACCAAACCTTTGGCCAACACAACGGCTATGGGTTCAAAGGTATACTGGTTGAATGTCTTTACGGTAACATACTCAATTTTTGGGCCAACGGTGAGTGCCGTATTGGAAGGTAGTGTCCAAGGTGTGGTCGTCCATGCCAAAAAATACAAATCGCCCTCGATTCCTTTCAGAAAATCGGGAAGTGTTTCTTTCTTCGCTTTAAACTGGGCCGTAACCGTGGTATCCGTCACATCTTGGTAGGTCCCTGGTTGGTTGAGTTCATGGGAACTCAATCCGGTACCCGCCTTTGGTGAATAGGGCTGAATGGTGTAGCCTTTGTACAACAGTCCCTTGTCATAGATTTGCTTCAACAACCACCAAACGGACTCCATATATTTGGGCTTGTAGGTGATGTAGGGGTCATCCATATCTACCCAATACCCAATTTTCTCGGTCATCTCGTTCCAGACATCCGTATAACGCATTACCGCCTTTTTACAAGCAGCATTATATTCTTCAACTGAGATTTTCTTTCCAATGTCTTCCTTGGTAATCCCAAGTTCTTTTTCCACCCCAATCTCAATGGGTAGGCCATGGGTGTCCCAACCGGCTTTACGCTTTACCTGAAAACCTTTCATGGTCTTGTACCGAGGGAAAATATCCTTAATGGTACGGGCCATTACGTGGTGAATGCCCGGCATACCGTTTGCGGAAGGCGGCCCTTCATAAAACACATAACTTTCCTTGCCCTCCCTTGTGGAAACACTTTTTTCAAAAATCTGGTTCTTCTTCCAAAAGTCCAGAACTTCTTCCGATACCTTTGGTAAATCCAATCCCTTATATTCCGCAAACTTCATATCTACTGCTACTTCTTCTAGAATTCCAAGTTTGCAAAATTATAAATTTAGATGGAATTACACCTCCTGAAAAGGCATTAGTATTCACTTAATATCCTTAACCTAAATATGATATAATCAAAATCTTCCATTTATCTTAAATTATATATCTTAACAGGATTAACACTAAACCATGTAAACATGAAAAAAGTTTTTATTACTGTTATGGCCCTGTCCTTATCCATGTCTGTGCTGACGTCCTGTAAGGAGGCATCTGACAAAGCAAAAGAAGCTTCCGAGGAAGCTACTGAAGCCCTTGAGGATGCTGGTGAAAGCCTTGAGGATGCCGCAAAAGATGCGGGCGATGCCATCAAAGAAGCCGGAAAAGAAGCACAAGAAATGGGTGAAAAAGCTTTGGATAGCCTTAAAAAAGCTGGAGAGGAAGCCATGGACAAGACTAAAGAAGCGGCCAAAAAAGCCATTGATAGTGTGAAAATCTAGTCAAGAGCGATACATATGGAAAAAGGCACGGAATTCCGTGCCTTTTTTATTTTAGAAAACATACCCCAAGCCCAAAATAAGATTGGTCCCCGGGGCCACAATACCCGAAGAGTATGTACGGTATCGCTGGTTCGTCATGTTTTCCAGTCCCAAGGTTGCCTTTATAGCATTGGATATCTGGTATTGGGATTTAAAGTTTAGCGTGTACCATGAGGGAGCGTATGGGTTCCCATTGGCATCACTGGCATAAATATAGGTCTTACCCTGCTCAGAAATTGCCAAATCTTCATTGCTGATTTCTCCATTATAATTTACAAAGACATCGGCTTTAAGTTTTTGATTTTGCCAAATTAAATGCACATCTCCAAAAGTGGGTGCCGCATGTCGGGCCGGGCTATCAGTACCATCGTCGTCCTCTTCTGTTCCTTCGGTTAGGGTAAGGTTGGATATCAGGGACCAATGGTCATCCAAATAAGCTTCAACACCAAATTCAAAACCATACACATAAGCCTTTGCGGCATTTTGGATAGCCTGTACATTACTCGGTTCCCCATTGTATTCAATTTCTGTTTGCCCATTGAAGGTAAAATCCCTTCGGACCAAAGCATCTACCAAATAGGTATAAAAAGCGGCACCTTTCAAGACCAGTTTATCCTGAAAATTTTTCCGGATGCCTATCTCCCCATTATAGGCATATTCGGGTTCCAAATCGGGGTTAGGCACCACCACGGAGCCCGGTTCGGAGTCAAATATCTTTCCAATATCATCAATGTTCGGGGCCCTAAACCCTGTTGAGCCATTTAGGGTCACCTGCAAATCCGCTTTGGGAAACCAACTGACCCCCAAGCTTCCGGTCAGTGCCCCCGTTATCAAATCGGCCTGATCAAAAGGAAAGGGATAAAAGGTCTTCTCAAATACCGCATCTACCCAAACCTGACTGTATCGAATGCCTGACAATATGGTAAAATTGGGTTTTAGATCATACTCTCCGTTGATGTACCCTGCCAAGGTTTGCCATGTGGCCCCATCTGGATATCGGGAGGCCGTCCGGTCAACAACATTGGTCTCGATATTCCTCTGACTCCCTGTGGAATTTACCTTGTTGAACACATATTCCCCTCCATAATATAGGTGCAGTTTGCCCAATTTTTTATTCTCAAAATCCAAATTCATCGAAAGGGCATCCACTTTCTCCTTGGTTGAAAACAACTCTACATCACCAAAACCTCTGTCGTGCCTGCTCTCTTCAAAAAATTGGTAGGCGGTGGTGAGCTTTACTCCGTCGTAAAACTTATTGTTCCCCTTTTTGGTGACCTGAAAATTTCCCATGAACCATTTCTGTGGCCCGTAATACCATTCCGCGGAGCGTAGCCCCAGTCCATCTCCGGCAGGACGAATCAACCTATCGTAACGCGAATAATCCGAAGTTTCCGAATAGTATAGTCCCAAGTCGTAGTTCCAACTATTGCTGGGCTTATAGGTGAATTTTTGCAATATGTTGATTTGATCATATCCTGATACAATCTGTTTCTTGGGGTCGTCATTTGCCACCAAAACGTCCGTATTATTGCGACGCACCACATAGTTGTTCCGCAGATACGAATCTGGGCCATGCTTACCCATTTTCAGATCATCAAAATCATTGTAGGTAATGCTCGTGTAGGACGCCCAATTTTGCTGTCCCAAATTAAAGTCCACATGAGTTGTACTTTCATTATTGGCGGAAGCAAATCTATACTGGGCACTTCCAGAAAATACCAAACTATCCGTATATGAAAAATGAGGGTTCTGGGTATAGAAGTTCATTACTCCCCCCATTGCGTCACTCCCATAAATAACGGATCCCGGGCCAAAAATAACTTCGGTCTTTTTTATCGTAAATGGGTCAATGGAAATCACATTTTGTAGGTTGCCTCCCCTAAAAATGGCATTGTTCATGCGAACCCCATCCACTGAAAGCAGCAATCTATTGGTTGCAAAACCTCTAATCATGGGGCTACCTCCGCCTAATTGACTTTTCTGTACAAATACTTTTCCGCTGTTCTGCAGCAAGTCTGCCGAAGTCTGCGGACTGGTGAATGCTATGCTGCGTGCATCCAGAGTTTCAATTTTTTGCGGTATCTTCTTCTTTTGTTGTTCCCATTTCGAGACTGAAAGAATCACTTCCTGCAATTCTTCTGATTTAAGATGCAGATATATCCGGTTTCCCTTTTTTTCTATCTGCGACTTGGTAATTGTATATGTCTCGTAACTAATATGCTGGAACGTAATTTTCTCTGTCATCGAAAAAAACCTCAAATCGCATTTTCCATTGGAATCGGTTACCGTAGTCTTGGTCCTGTCTTTATTAAAAACGGCAATATTGTCTATAGGTGTTCCTGAATCAGCATCCCATACAGTAACATCTTGGGCGAAAAGTATAACGGAAAACAATAAAAAAAATAGGATCAGGGTTGGTTTGTGCATATTATTGAAACACGGCATTTAATACGGCAAGAGACCTTGGTTCCCTAAATCCATGCACATGCAAACGAAAATAGAGCACCATATTTTTTAAGAGTTCCCGCCTGTTAAACTTAGTTAGTTGTATTCCCTGTAGTGCATCAAAATTCGTGCCTAAAAATTTCTTAAAATCAATTAGTATTTCATTCTGAATCAACGGATTAACAGATGGTGTTATACAGAAACTCCCTTCCAAAAGATCAAAATACGGTTCGTTTCTATACGATGTGTCTGGGTAAAAGCCTAAATATTTAGTAAGGTTGATTAAAAACAGAATGTGGAAATTGGGGGAAAGCGGATGTTCATCAAGCCAATGAAGACTGTATTCCAAATAATTGAAAAGAGCTTGGTCTTTTTCCTGTTCCTGAATACTGTTTCCCAACATTTCAGCTAGAAAAAGTACCACACTATTCTTCAAAATATCCGTGTGTAAAGTTTTATAGGGCATGGCCACCTTTACCTCCCTGATGCTTTCCAGGGTTCCCTTGTTCTTATGGTAAGCCACCATTTCCAAAGGCATCAACGGCTGAAAATAGGCTGGCTTCAGTTTTCCTTTTTTGGAGGACAACACCCCTTTCAACAAATAGGATTTTAGTCCATCGGATTCGGTAAACGCCCGTACAATAAGACTGGTATCCCCATATTTTAGGGATGAAAGAACTATGGCCTTGGTGGTCACTTGCATGGGCTATAAAAAAGAGGCAGTTACCGAAAGTATAAAAATAAGTACTCACTCCGGTAACTGCCAACCAAAAACTATAGTCGATTGTACAGACTATATCACACCTTGGGCCAACATGGCGTCTGCCACTTTTACAAAACCAGCAATATTGGCGCCTTTTACATAATTACAATACCCATTTTCCTCTTTTCCATATTCTATACAGGCATTGTGGATATCTTCCATGATTCCCTTGAGCCTCTCATCAACTTCCTCACGGGTCCAGCTGATGCGCAAAGAGTTTTGTGACATTTCCAATCCTGAAGTGGCCACACCTCCTGCATTGGAAGCCTTTCCTGGAGCAAATAAAATCTGCGCATCATGGAATGCATGGATGGCTTCGGGTGTAGAAGGCATATTAGCTCCTTCTGCCACGGCAATACATCCATTTTTGATAAGCGCTACCGCATCATCCCCATCCAGCTCGTTTTGGGTGGCACACGGAAGGGCCACATCACATTTTACTTTCCATGGGGTTTCTCCTTTATGGAACTCCGCTGATGGGTATTTGTCCACATATTCGGAAATTCGACCTCTCTTGTTGTTTTTCAAATCCATGACAAAGGCCAACTTTTCATTATCAATACCGTCCTTGTCATAAATAAATCCGCCTGAGTCGGAAAGGGTAAGCACCTTACCACCCAATTGCAATACTTTCTCAGCTGCAAATTGCGCCACATTTCCTGAACCTGAGATTACCACATCCTTGCCTTCAAAAGATTCATTACGGGTTTTGAGCATGCTATCGGCAAAATACACGGTACCATATCCGGTAGCCTCGGGACGGATGAGGGAACCTCCCCAAGAACGTCCTTTTCCGGTAAGCACACCGGTAAACTCGTTACGTATCTTTTTATACATTCCAAAAAGGAACCCTATCTCACGAGATCCCACTCCAATATCACCGGCGGGAACATCTGTATTGGGACCAATGTGTCTACAAAGTTCGGTCATGAATGCGTGGCAAAAACGCATGACCTCATCATCTGACTTTCCTTTGGGGTCAAAATCCGAGCCTCCTTTTCCACCCCCCATGGGTAAAGTGGTCAAACTGTTCTTGAACACCTGCTCAAAAGCCAAGAACTTCAATACACTGGCATTAACGGTGGGGTGAAAACGCAGCCCTCCTTTATAAGGTCCAATGGCAGAATTCATCTGGATTCGGTATCCACGGTTCACATGGATTTCTCCCTCATCATCCACCCAAGCTACACGAAAAGAAATCAATCGCTCTGGCTCTACCATCCGCAATAGAATGTTCTTTCCATTATAAATATCATGTTTGGCAATGTAGGGAATTACCGTTTCGGCAACTTCTTGAACCGCTTGGATAAATTCAGGCTCATGACCATTTCTGGCAATGACCTCATCCATAAATGCTTTAATTTTTGCTTCCATATAACGGATTAAAATTTGTTGTCCCTTAGAATCGTCTTAGGGTTGTATTTTATTGATTTTGTAATTTGAAGGCAAAATTATTGTTTTTCAATAATTTGAAATACGTTTTTTTAAAAATTTTTCAATTATTGATCAATCGATGGCCTGCTCCAAGTCGGCTATAAGGTCGTTCACATCCTCTATACCCACACTCAAACGGACCAAGGCATCCACCACCCCACTTTTCTCCCGTTCCTCTTTCGGAATACTGGCGTGGGTCATACTGGCCGGGTGTCCAGCTAAACTTTCTACACCTCCCAGCGATTCGGCCAAGGTGAAGACTTCAAGTTTTTCCACAATTTGAATCGCATCAGCATAGCTGGCTCCCTTGGGAACAAATGAGATCATTCCGCCAAAATCATCCATTTGGGCCTTGGCCACCCCGTGGTTGGGATGGGTCTCAAATCCAGGCCAATATACCTTTTCAATCTTGGGGTGGTTGGCCAAATATTCCGCAATGGCCTTCCCGTTCTCGCAATGCCGTTGCATACGTACATGCAATGTTTTTATCCCACGAAGCGTCAGGAAACTGTCCATGGGACCACATACTGCCCCGCTCGCATTTTGGACGAAGTATAGCTTATCCGCCAATTCCTTGTCCTTGACTACCAAGGCTCCGACCACCACATCGCTATGGCCTCCCAGATATTTGGTGGCGGAATGCATCACAATATCCACACCCAAATCCAACGGGCGCTGTAGGTAAGGAGTGGCAAAAGTATTGTCCACGGCCAATAGCAGTCCGTGTTTTTTGGCCAATGCCGATACTTCTTTTATATCAATAATGTTCATCATGGGATTGGTAGGGGTCTCCACCCAGACCAACTTGGTCTTGTCATTGATGTGCTCCTCAATGGCACCTGCCCCCTGCATCCCCACAAAATGAAAAGTGATTCCATATTTTTCAAAAATTTGTTTGAAAAGCCTATAGCTTCCGCCATACAGATCATTGGTGGATACCACTTCATCCCCTGGGGAAAGCAGCTTAATCACCGCATCGATGGCCGAAAGACCACTGGCAAAGGCCAGACCGTAGTTCCCATTTTCTATACTGGCCAAGGAATTTTCCAAAGCGGTCCGGGTGGGGTTGGCACTTCGGGAATACTCAAAACCCTTATGCCCCCCGGGAGTGGTCTGGGCATAGGTGGAGGTTTGATAAATAGGTGGCATTACAGCCCCATAGGCCTTATCGGGAAACTGTCCCCCGTGAATGGTCTTGCTATTGAATCGTAAATCTTTCTTGCTCATTTTGTTAATATCTATACACAAATGTATCGTTATCTTTTGGAGTAGTCAATGAAGTCTTATTTTTGACAAAGCATAACACCCCTTTTATGAAGAAGACCCCATACCTGATATTCCTACTTATTATAGCCTTTGGTTGCGAAAATGGAAGCAACCTTACTTTTGAACCCATGGAACTACAGGGCGAAAACTGCAAGGATTGCCCCAATATTGAAATCAATGTTCCCAAGGCTCTGGATGATACGGCTGTGGCCAAAACCATAAATCGATCCTTGGAAGAGGAAATGATTTCCCTGCTCTCTTTTGGTGATGGAGAGGAGGAGATTACCGGAATCCAATCGGCCATGACTTCCTTTACGGATAGCTTCAAGGAGCTGAACGAGCGGTTTCCCGATGAAACCCCAAGCTGGGAGGCCAAAATCAATGGAACCATTGTGTACGAAGATCCCCAAATGATCACCATACAGGTTGAATCGTATACCTATACCGGGGGAGCACATGGTTACGGCTCAACATCTTATCTGAATTTTGACAAACAGAGTGGTGCTGAGCTCGAAAACTGGGAACTTTTTGAAGATTTGGAAGGATTTGAAAAGTTTGCAGAGACCAAGTTTAGGATACAAGAGGATATCCCACAAGATGAAAATATCAATGCCACAGGGTTTATGTTCGATGGTGATGTCTTCCACTTATCAAACAACATGGGATACACCAAGGATGGTCTTCAACTGATCTACAACCAATATGAAGTGGCCTCCTATGCCGACGGCCCCATTGTATTGGTGTTGCCATACAACGAGATCAATCTCTATCTCAAACAAAAAGTGAAGTCCTAGGAATTTCTTTCCAATACCTTTTTCAATGCCGTGATGGTACCCAAATGGATTCCTTCATGAAGCAAATCATAGGCGATGGCATCTTCCACCGAATTGAGTTCAATCTTGAGTGATGTCGCATAGGGTTTAAACGAATCAAAAACACCCGCTTTGTAATCTTCCGCAGTCTTTTTGGGCAGTGAGAACATCAATTCGGAAACCAATTCGATTTCAGCATCGCTTGGAACACCATTAGGTTTGGTGCCCTTCCTATATTTTTCCACCAAGTCTTGGGGAGCCACCAACGGTTGGCCACTGAGGCCATAGATCAACAGCTGCTCGGAAACGACAATATGGGCAATGTTCCACCAAATGTTATTGTTGAAACCTTTAGGTATTTCGAACAATTTTTCCTTTGGGGTGTTCTGCAAATGGTTGTGAAGTATACTTCTGTTCTTTAAAATTAGGTCGAATAGCTTTTCCATTCCCGAATTTAGTTATAATTAGAGTAAACATATCTATTTTTTTAGATATGTAGATGTTTTATTTATATTTGCTGTATGGATGTGATTGAAATCAGCAAGGTTTTATCCAATAAAACTAGGGTTAATATTTTGAAATGGCTGAAAAATCCCGAGGTAAATTTTCCGCCCCACCAAGATATCGACCATTTTGATGATGGGGTATGCGTAGGGTACATTCAAGACAAGACAGGATTGTCACAATCCACCGTTTCAACCTATTTGAACAGCATGCAAAATGCCGATTTGGTCATCCCTACCCGTCATGGAAAATGGACCTATTACAAAAGGAACGAAGCGGTGATCCAGACCTATATTGAAGCCTTGAAAAATGAATTGTAATTTTTTTGGAATACATATTGAGATTTAGCGAAATGTAAATATTATGGAAAACTGCATCAACTACAATTGCTGTCCAGAAACTCGTGTTTCAGTTGGTCTATCACAAATAATTGTCAAAAGAATCCGGAAATGGTTTACCTCTATTCGAGTGGAAGGAGCCGAGGATATGTCAAAAATTAAATAACAGATACATGAAAACTATTGGAATGATCGGGGGAATGAGCTGGGAATCCTCAAAAATGTACTATCAATTCGTAAATGAAATCGTTCGTGAAAAGTTGGGAGGCTCGCACTCTGCCAAAACCATACTTTCTTCGGTGGATTTTGAGGAAATTGAACGGTATTCCTTTTCGGACGACTGGGACAAAATTGGTAATATCATGGCCCTTCATGCCAAAAAATTGGAAACTGCCGGGTCCGATATCGTGCTACTTTGCACCAATACCATCCATTTGGTGAGCCATGCCATTACCCAAGGCATTGACGTGCCCTTTTTGCATATTGCTGATGCTACGGGAGAGGCCATCCGCGAGAAAGGAATGAAAAAAGTGGCGCTATTGGGCACAAAATTCACCATGGAAAAGGATTTTTACACCAAAAAGTTACGGGAAGATTACGGTCTTGAGGTTTTGATTCCCAATGAAGCGGATAGGGAACTTCTACAATCCATGATCTACAATGAGCTGGTCAAAGGAATTTTTACCGATGCCTCCAAGGCCATTTGTCTGGACATTATCAAAAAAATGGAATCACAGGATGCCGAAGGTGCCATTTTGGGTTGTACCGAATTACCTATACTTGTACCGGAGGCCGAAGCTTCCATACCCACATTCGATACCGCCAAGATCCATGTCCAAAAAGCCATTGAATTTGCATTGGCTTAATATCGGTTTAATCAAAAATCGGTTCCTTTGTACCCATAGAGACCTATAGCATGAAAAAAATTTACCATTTGGGCAGCTGCTCAACCTGTATACGTATTTTAAAGGAATTGGAACCTTTGGAGGACGTACAGCTCCAAGAAATAAAATCAGAGCCCATGACCCCTGAGCAAGTGAAGGAAATGGCGGCCTTATCGGGAAGTTATGAGTCCCTTTTCAGCAAAAGGGCCATGCTCTACCGTGAAAAGGGCTTGCATGAAAAGGAGCTTTCCGAAGACGATTACAAAAATCTCATCCTTGAACATTATACCTTTTTAAAAAGACCTGTTGTCCTAGTTGATGGACAAATCTTTGTTGGTAACTCCAAGAAAGTGGTCCAGGCCGCAAAAGAGGCCCTGTATTAATGAGTAAAAGAACATTGGCCATTTTAGCCGCCCTTGGGGCAACTGCCATCTATGGCATTAACCACACCTTGGCAAAAGGGGTGATGCCCACCCACGTAAAACCCTTCGGGTTTATTATGTTGCGTGTTGGTGGAGCGGCCATCCTGTTTTGGGCCATCTCCTTTTTTGGTCCCAAGGAGAAAATTGAAAAAAAAGATTGGGGACGACTCTTGATCTGTGCCATTTGTGGAATGTCCGTGAACATGCTCTCCTTTTTTAAGGGGCTTCAACTCTCCACACCTATCAACAGTGCCGTATTGATTACGATCACACCAATTATTGTGGTGGTGCTTTCATCGTTCTTTTTGAAGGAAAAAATTACCCTCAATAAAAGTTTGGGTATTCTCATGGGTTTTATCGGTGCCGTCGGATTGATTCTTTTCGGTGCCGAAATACGTCAGGATGCGCCAAACATTCCTCTTGGGAATTTTCTTTTTATCGTCAATGCCACATTTTATGGAACGTATCTTATCGTGGTAAAGACCCTTATTGAAAAATACCATCCCTTTACCTTGATGAAGTGGCTCTTTTCTTTGGCCTTGATCATCAATATTCCCATTACTTTACCAGAATTTTTGGAAATTGAATGGTCTTCCATGCCCCTTTGGGCCTATGGTTCCATAGCATTTGTGGTGGTAGGCACCACTTTCCTTACCTATCTGTTCAATGTATTTGCATTGACTCAGCTCAAGGCATCCACCGTTGGGGCCTTCATTTATGTGCAGCCCCTGATTGGGATATTGTTTGCTTTAACGCTGGGAAAAGATCATTTGTCATTGATAAAAATCCTCGCCACGGCATTGGTATTGGCAGGGGTGTATCTGGCCAGCATGCGGCCTAAGCCAAGTCCATAGGTTTTTGAACAAATTTACGGGTGTCTTCTTTGGTCAAGGTCTTGAACCCTTCGGATTTTTCCATTTCGTTGAATGCATCCAAGAAATGTTGGGGCAACCCTATCAATCTTCGTTCTTTAAGATCTATCCATGCGCCCATCATCTGGCATCGGGCAAAGTTTCTTCCCTTGCTGTCATAAAAATCGTGATGGAACTCAAAGAACATACCATCTTCGCTCATCCCTTCAAATCCCAATGAGACCTTTACAGGTTTTCCAGCAAATACTTCCTTGAAATAGTACATGTGCTCGTAAAAGACCACAGGGCCAATATTGTGCTCGGCCATCCCTTTTTGGTCAAATCCCAATTGGCCCAAGTAGGCCATCCGGGTATGGCTCATAAAATTAATGTAAGCCGAATTGGCCAAATGGCGATTGGCATCCAAATCGCTCCATCTAATATCAAATTCCTTAAAAAACATAGCGGGTTATTTTGTTATGCATGCATAATAATTGTAAAATTACCATAGTTTTCAGAACTGAGTCCCATAAAGTGCGATTATAAATCCTATTTTTAAACATAGTTTAACACAAAGCCCATGAGTGAAAAAGCCGAATTTATCAAAGATCTTTCCCTGCCTGTCATAGCTGCCCCCATGTTTCTTATCTCTGGTCCCAAATTGGTGGTGGAGTGTTGTAAAAATGGCATTGTAGGCACATTCCCTGCCCTAAACCAACGCACCAGTGAAGGTTTTGAGGAATGGCTCATCCAAATAAAATCGGAACTCAAACAATTTGAGGAAGAAACGGGCAAAAAGCCGGCCCCTTTTGGGGTGAACCTTATTGTGCATCCCACCAACCCAAGATTGGAAGCCGATGTAAAACTCTGCATAAAACACAAAGTGCCCCTGGTCATCACTTCTTTAGGTGCCGTGAGCCAAGTGGTCAATGCCATTCATAGTTACGGTGGTCTGGTGTTCCATGATATCATTAAAAAACGACATGCAGAAAAAGCGGCCGAGGCCGGTGTGGATGGGCTTATCCTAGTTTCTGCTGGAGCAGGTGGACATGCGGGGAATATCAACCCCATGAGCTTGGTGCACGAAGTGAAAAAAATCTTCCACAAAACCATCATTCTTTCAGGGTGTATCAGTACGGGACAGGATATTGCTACTGCCATGCAAATGGGGGCCGATTTGGCTTACATGGGTACCCGTTTTATCAATACTGAGGAAAGCAAAGCTCCCGAAGAATATCGGAACATGATCATTGAGGCCGGGGCCAGCGATGTTGTCTACACCGCCGCCATTTCTGGTGTACATGCCAATTTTTTGGCTGCCAGCCTAAAGGCTGCCGGGATTTCCGAAGAAGATTTGAAAAAAGACCGCAAAATAGACTTTGGCAAGGAACTGAACACCGAGGCCAAGGCCTGGAAGACCATATGGTCTGCAGGACAAGGAGTTACTTCCGTTGATGATATACTGCCCGTTTCACAACTAGTAAAGAATTTAAAGCAGGAATTCAAGGAATCGATTAAATCTCAATACAAGTTATTGGATACCTTTCCAAAGGAATGACCCCAATAATTTTTCTTTTGTATTTTGATGAGGTATAACCAACAATAGCACTACCATGTACATCAAGAGAAACATCAGCTGGCATATTATTTTACTTTATGCCTGGAAAAATCTTATTTTCTTTATCCTTTATGCTGGTATTATTTTTTATCTATACCATGCTCTGGGTTGGACCCATATCGATATTCCTTTTCAACCCCTCTCGGTAATCGGTATTGCCGTTGCTTTCTATATTGGATTTAAGAACAGCCAAAGTTATGATCGCTTCTGGGAAGGCAGGAAAATTTGGGGAGGCATTGTAAATTACTCCCGTACATGGGCCAACAATGTACTGAGCTTGGTGGAGAATGACCGGAAAGCGCAGGTTACCCTGATTTATAGACATATTGCTTGGATCAATGCGCTGCGTATCCAGTTACGACAGCCCAATAGTTTTTCCATAAGGGAAAACAGGGCCCTTGAACGGATTTTTGACAAGCACGGGGAACGAAACCCGGCCTGCGATGGAGCAGAACAGTTTTTGTCCACAGAAGAAGTCTACGATTTGGAAAACCGAAAGAATGTGGCCACACACCTCATTAAAAATCAAGGAAAACAATTAAAGCAACTTTTAAAAGAAGGAAAAATAACAGAGTTCGACAAGCAAATTTTTCATCATGATCTGGAGGAAATGTACAACCTCCAAGGAATGTGCGAGCGTATCAAAAACACACCGTTCCCCAGACAATATGCATATTTTAGTACGGTTTTCACTTGGATTTTCATTCTTCTATTGCCTTTTGGACTCCTCAACGTTTTTGAGACTCAACTCCTGAGTATGGACACAGCTCTTAATTGGTGGTATCTAGGACTCATGGTCTTCTTTTCAGTATTGATTTCTTGGATGTTCACCACAATGGAAAAGGTGGGCAGCAATAGTGAAGACCCCTTTGAGGGCCGCATCAACGATGTTCCCATGACCGCGCTATGCCGTACCATAGAAATAGACCTCAGGGACATGTTGGATGAACAAAACCTTCCAGAGAAGGCACAACCCCAACAAAATATTTTGTACTAATGCCCTTGCTTCCTTCCAGTTATACCCCTCCTGCATTTTTCAAAAACGGACATTTGTCAACCATATATTGTGGCCTTGCCCGTAGGGTAAACGGTCTGATTCAAAAAAGGGAACGTTTGTATTTATCCGACGGGGATTTTTTGGACCTGGATTGGAGCAATTCCATCACTCCAACGAGAAAATTAGTTCTGTTGTTGCATGGTTTGGAAGGTGATGGCCAACGACCCTACATAACCGGAAGTGCGAAGCTGTTCAACCAAAATGGGTTTGATGCCTGTGCCCTAAACTACAGGGGATGCAGCGGTGAGCCCAATACACTATACCGTTCCTATCATTCGGGGGTTACCGAAGATCTCGAGGAAGTGATTGCCCATATCCTCAGGAGCTATCCCTACTCGGAAATCTATCTGAATGGATTTAGCTTGGGCGGTAACCTTTTGCTCAAATATTTGGGTGAAAGAAGCGCTGTCCCCAAAGAAATCAAAGGAGCCGTGGCCATATCGGTACCCTGTAGCCTACACAGTTCCTGCCAACAATTGCTTACTCTAAAGAACATACTATACGCCCAGCGATTCAAAAGGCATTTGATTGCCAAACTAAGACAGAAACAACATCTTTTCCCGGAACGTATCACAGGTTCCGATATCAAAAACATCAAAACCCTCAAGGATTTTGACGATATCTACACGAGTAGGGCGCATCACTTTAAGGATGCGTTGGATTATTATACCCAATGCAGCTCGCTCCAGTTTCTTCCTAACATCAAAGTTCCCAGTCTCGTCATCAACGCAAAAAATGATTCGTTTCTTGGTCAGGACTGCTACCCTTTTCACGAAGCGGACACCAACCCTAACCTCTATCTAGAAGTTCCAAAATATGGAGGCCATGTGGGCTTTTGGGGTAAAAACAATCAAACCTATACAGAAAAGAGAAGCTTGGATTTCTTTGATTCCCAATAAATAAATCACATTCTCAAGAAAGATTGTGCCCCATCCCGCAAAAACCCTAAAAAATTCGACCTTAAATACCTATCTTAGTGGCTACAATTACACAAACTACAATTACATTCAGAATGAAAAAAATACTAGTACTCTTGGCATTGGGTGCCTTTGTGGCAAGCTGTGGCGGTAAAAAGGAAGAAAAAAAGGATGGTTTTGAGGTGAGTAGGACCAAAACCGAAGAGAAAAAAGCTCAGGCCAGTGAAGGTGTGCCTGTAGATTTGGACAACAAAGGAGTGGGGCCCATAAAAAATGTTGATTTTGCTGATGAGGTCAACGAAGAGATGGCGGCGCGTGGAAAAGCTACGTTTGAATCCATTTGTGTGGCCTGCCATATGGTAGACCAACGTATGATCGGACCAGCTATGAAAGGTGTGTACGAACGAAGAAGCCCTGAGTGGGTCATGAACATGATTCTGAACCCAGATGGAATGTTAAAGGAAGACCCTATCGCCAAGGCATTGCTTAAAGAATACAACAACGCCATTATGCTGAACCAAAACCTAACGGAAGAGGAAGCCAGAGATGTGGCAGAGTACCTTAGAACACTATAACTTACTAGAATAATACATCTTTGAAATGCTGTTGTCTTCCTTGAAAGCAACAGCATTTTTGTTTTTATATCAACTATGGATTCAGCATCAAATAAGAACAATGCAATCGCCTTTTATAAAATGGCGTATGAGGGAAACCCCAAAGCAGCTGTCGAAAAGTATGTGGGAGATACCTATATTCAACATAACCCAGATGTGGCCGATGGCACAGAAGGCTTTATTTCTTATTTTGAGAGAATGCAAAAGGAATACCCCAAAAAATCCATCGAATTTGTACGATGTATTTCAGAAGGAAATTTGGTTGCCCTTCACACCCATCAAATCTGGCCAGATAATGATGAGTATGTCACCATGGATTTTTTCCGTTTTGATGAAAAAGGTAAAATATGCGAACATTGGGATGCCATCCAACAAATCCCAAAAAAATCTGCCCACACCAATAAAATGTATTGATCATGAAAAAATATATCCTAACACTGATTCTAGTTTCCGTCACTTTATCCATGTCCAATGCCCAGGATCTTAATGGTGCGTGGGAAGCCACACTAAACAATGATGAAGGAGTGGCGGTACAATATGTCACTATTGTTTCCGATGGTTTTTTCTCTGAAGCTTTCTTTGAAAAAGAAAACGGAAAATTCATCGGTACCAAAGGAGGTTCTTTTTCTTCGGACAATGGAATGCTCACTTATACACTGGAATTTGCCTCCTTTGATTCTGATATGGTCGGCTCAACAAATTCTTTCCCTTACAGTTTTAAAGATGGAAAGCTTCATGTTGGGGAAAAAATCTGGAGCCGTGTGGATGACGGCACCCCCGGTGATCTACAGGGAGCATGGCTGATTTCGGGCCGTAAGCAGGATGGAGAAGTGATCAAGCGGGATATCTCAGGTCCCAGAAAGACCATGAAAATCCTTTCCGGAACTCGATTTCAATGGATCGCCTACAATATCGAAACCAAAGCGTTCATGGGAACTGGTGGAGGCACTTATACCACCGCAAATGGCAAATACACTGAACATATCGGGTTTTTCTCTAGGGACGATTCAAGAGTAGGGGCAAGTCTGGAGTTCAATTTCGAACTTAAGGACGGTGATTGGCACCACTCTGGATTTAGCAGTAAGGGTCAGCCCATCTATGAGGTTTGGAGTATTCGAAAAGAGTGAAATCACTTCTTATCAATTAATTAACCTATTGTACTAAAGCCCATTACATTATTTTTTAGTACTTTTTACTTCCATTAACCATTAATTTCCCACAAATGAAAGTCTCTACCTTTCTTTTCTGCACAGTTTTGCTATTGACGAGTTCCTGCAATCCAAAATCTGATGATTCTTCCATATTGTTCGATATGACATGGGAGTTGGAATATATATCTGGGTCCCGAATTGCCTTTGAAGGCCTTTTCCCGAACAAAAAACCACAAATAATGTTTGACCAAGAATCCGGGAAAGTCATGGGTAATGATAGTTGCAATGGCTATTCGGCAGATTATACCATGGACGGAAATTCTATTTCTTTTGGAGAACCCGGCCCTACCACCATGATGTTCTGTGGCGGTGGCGAAAGACAATTCCTGAACATGATGCAAAAAATAGACGGATATGCCATGGAAGAAGGTAAGCTCAATTTACTTATTGGTGATGTTCCCATGATGCGTTTCAAAAAAGTTGAACCATGAAAAAGTTAATACCACTACTCTGCTTTGTCATACTATTTTCCAGTTGCGTGGAGAAGAAAAAAGAAGAAAGCACAAATGAGGAAGAAGCAACACAGAAAGATACCGTACAGATTAAGACGGTTGAGCCCCTTGCCTCAAAAATTGACGATAGTTATTTTAAGGCCAATGGCACGGAACCTTTTTGGGGACTAAAGGTAAAAGAGAACCGCGTGGAGTTGAACATGATGGAAGATACCATTGTCACGCCACATTCAACCCCTATCAAAGTCCAAGATGCCAATATTAGTATGTACCGTATACAGACTGAAGCAGTTTCTTTGGATGTGATCATAGCACACAAGGAATGCACCAATGCCATGTCTGGGGAAAAGTCGCCGTATACCGTGACCATTGCCTATAAATATACCGGCGAGGAAGAAACCCATGCCTTGGAAGGATGTGGCACCTACATAACGGACTATCGTCTCCATGATATTTGGGTACTCGAAGAAATGGATGGCAAAAAGGTCTCCAAAGATGACTTTAACGGAAGTGACGTCCCTAATATGGAAATTGATATTAAAACCAATCGATTTGTAGGATTTGCGGGTTGCAATAGAATGACCGGGGGGCTTTTCTTTGAAAAAGATGTACTCCGATTTACCAATGCGGCCTCCACCAAAATGGCCTGTCCCAATCTTTCCGCTGAAGACAAATTCATGAAAAAACTTCAAAGTAGCACAACCTACAAGATTGAAAATAATCGATTGTATCTATCCAATGGTAGTGAGGAAAATCTTCTCATTTTCAAAAAAATCGACTGAGCATGAAAAAAATAACCTATCTATTTCTTGCGGCTCTTTTGATTGTTAGCTGCAACACCAAAACGGAGAAAGAAAATACCGATTCCCACGCAGATACCCCCTCAATGGTTAAATCAAAACAGGCTCCTTCTCTGGAAGAAGGTTGTTATGTTTACAATGCCAATGGAAACCGGATTGTTTTTGAAATTACCGATGTATCCAAAACCATACTTGGAAACCTCAGCTACGCCTTAAAGGAAAAGGATGGCAATAAAGGAACTTTTGCCGGTGTTATGAACGACAATATCCTTTTGGGTAAGTATTCCTTTGTGTCAGAAGGAAAAGAAAGCACCCGTGAAGTGGCCTTTTTGGTTGAGAACGGCCAACTCATAGAGGGATTTGGGGAACTGGACAGCACCGGAACGGCCTTCAAGGACCTTTCCGTTCTTAGTTTTAGTTCTTCAATGCCTTTGAGTAAAACAGAATGCGATACAGAACCCTAAAAACCCCCATACAAAGGTATTATGACATGAGAAAATTAATATTACTATTGCTGTTTCCCTTTCTTATCTCCGCACAAGATAATGCAGAAAACAAATCACAGTTTGTGGCCCTGTATACTGTTGGAAATCTTTGGGACAAAGACGTAGAACCCCAGAATCAACCTTATTTTAAGGAACATTCAGCTTTTTTGTCTAAGCTTAGAAAAGAGCAGACCATCATTATGGGAGCGCGATATGGCGATACTGGGATGATAGTCCTGAAAGCAACCGACCTGCAATCTGCCAAAACATTGCTAAACCAAGATGTCGCAATCCAAAATGAACTTTTCACAGTTGAAGTGCATCCTTTTTATCCCTTTTACAAGGGATGTCTGGAGTAATCAATGGGGTTTATTTGTCCTTTTTTACCGATTTACACCTGCTTTTTGGCAAAAAAGCAAGCCTCTCTTAATCAATAATCGGTTAATTTTATGGGATACTCTTAATTTCTGTTTGATGAAAACAAAAGTCTTTCCCCTGCTTGTCCTACTATGTAGTTTTGCCCTCACTGCACAATCCCCATCAGATTACACCATAGTCTTCACGTCGCAGGCAAAGGTCAATCTACATGAGAATCAGCGACAAAACATAAATTCATTTTTTGGGGTCGCTTTGGGCAGAAGAATAGAGCCCAAAACTGATTCTGATTGGGTATATTTTGACGGAGGTGGCTTTGTGAAATTTGCCTACCATTCCGATGAAAACATGGTATTGGACTCGTCTGAATTTATCAAATCCATGCAATTGGGACTTTTGGTACCCTCAACGGAATATGAAGCTGTTCAATCCATTATCAAAAATTATGGCGCTCCTCCAATGCTCCCAGAAGTTGAAAAATATCAAGATCATGCCCACTTTTACTATTTTCATGCCCCAGGAGGCCAAGTCTTCCGAATTGTAAACTCAGAAAAAACACTTCCCAAAAAAGGCGGGGTTCTTTTTGATGCCGAAAAAGCGGAAAAATACGGGGCGGATGACTATGGAATGAAAAAATACGTTTTTGCATTCTTAAAACGAGGCCCCAATCGTTCCCTTCCCAAAGAAGAAGCGGACGCATTACAGATGGCCCATTTAGAGAATATTGGAAAATTGGCACAAGAAGGCAAGTTGGTCCTTGCTGGACCATTTTTTGGCAATGATGACTTACGGGGCATTTATATTTTTAATGTGGATTCACTGGAAGAAGCCAAAACACTTACCGAGACCGACCCTGCCATCCAGGCAGGCAGCTTAACCATGGAACTCAAAGAATGGTATGGTTCGGCCGCTCTTATGGCAGTAAACCAAATTGGCCTTACCTTGGCCAATAAATCCATTATGGATTAATGCTTTTTTAATTATGACTAACCTTTCTTTTTCCAAGTTAATTGGTTGTGCCTTCTTTTTTATTTTCGCAATGAAACTACAAGCCCAAAATATGGAATTACCCTACCATCAAATTCCCGATCATGCCGAAACATACAGTGCCGGCAATATTGTGTCACGAATGATCGATGGTTTGGGCTATCGCTATTATTGGGCAACAGAGGGTTTGACCGAAAAAGACCTGCTATACAAACCTTCTGCAGATGGACGCAGCCTTTTCGAAACCATGGAACACATCTACACCATGTCCAACAATATTGTATTGGCTCCAGATGCAAAGCCTTATGAAAGGCCCAAGGCCCCGCTTAACTATTCCTACGATGAGCTTCGTGAACTGACTCTTACAAACCTACTAATGGCCAGCCAGAAAGTTCTGGGAAAAAGCTCCAAAGAAATGGAAGGTTTTAAAGTGATTTTCAAACAGGGTGATAAACAGTCCGAATTCCCATATTGGAACATGATCAACGGAATGCTTTCCGATTGTATTTACCATACCGGCCAAATTGTACTGATGCGAAGGGCCAGTGGCAATCCCCAAAACCCAAATGTGAATGTGTTTCTTGGGAAAACCAAGGAATAAGCAATCCTTACTTTGTAACAAAGCTCATTTTTTGACTACCTATCAAGTAAACAACAATTACTATGGGTTCCGCAAGTCAACCAATGTTGGTCGTCAAAGCCAACCGGGCACTACTACGTAAGCGTCCCAGCTATAAAGATGTTCGCAAAGCCTATGAAGGCTACCTTAATGAAACTCAACTTCATTTTAAGGAACTTACCCCTTTTGAACAAAAGAAAATTAGGGATAAAATTATTGCGCAAGCAAAAAGAGATAGACGGGAAGAAATTCAAATTTACCTTATCTCTCTTTTCATTCTAAGCCTAATGATTATAGGAGTTTATTTTTGGCTTTTCAATTAATTTGGAAAGTACCCTCTGTCTTATTTGTCCACCACAACCTTATAGGTTGGATCTTCCAGCACGTTCACTTCGATAATATCATCGGCATTGGCCAACAACCTTTTACAATCCCTGCTCAGGTGTTTTAGGTGGAGTTTCTTTCCTACTTTTTTGTAGCGTTCGGTAATCTTGTTCACGGCTTCAATGGCAGACATATCTACCAATCTGCTTTCTGCAAAATCGATAACGACCTCATCGGGATCATTGAGCACATCGAACTTTTCGGCAAACAAGGTGGTGCTGCCAAAGAATAGAGGGCCATAAATTTCGTAATGCTTCACCCCTTCTTCGTCGATATGTTTTCTCGCGCGGATGCGTTTTGCGTTGTCCCATGCAAACACCAGGGCAGAAATAATGACTCCCACCAAGACCGCCAAAGCCAAGTTATGAAGGAATATCGTCACCAAGGTTACCAGCACCATGACCAATACATCGGATTTAGGCATACGGCGGAAGGTCTTTAAACTAGCCCATTCAAAAGTTCCCAATGCCACCATGATCATTAGCCCTGTCAATGCGGCCATAGGCACTTTTTCAATAAGGCTAGACCCAAACATGATGAACACCAACAACATTAACGCAGCAAAAATTCCAGACAGTCGTGCCCTGGCACCATTGGAAGTATTGATCAAACTCTGCCCGATCATGGCACAACCACCCATTCCGGAAAAGAACCCTGAAAGGATGTTAGCCGTACCTTGAGCCACGGCCTCCTTGTTCCCCCTACCACGGGTCTCGGTAATTTCATCAACAATATTCAAGGTGAGCAAACTCTCGATCAAACCTACGCCTGCCACGATAGCCGCATAGGGAAATATAATCTGTAGGGTTTCCAAAGTAAGGGGCAGATCAGGGATATGAAAGGGAGGAAAAGTTCCTTCAATGGAAGCGATATCGCCAATGGTCCGGGTATCCAGTCCCAAGAAAAATACAAGACCGAACACCAAAAGAATTGCGGCCAAAGACGCTGGAATTGCCTTGGTCAATTTGGGAAGTCCCCAAATAACGACCATGGTCAGCAGTACCAATCCAAGAAAGATGAACAAAGTGCTCCCGGTCAACCATTCACCATCCGCAGTTTTAAATTGGCTCATTTGCGACATAAAAATAATGACGGCCAACCCGTTCACAAACCCAAAGATTACAGGGTGGGGCACCAAGCGCATCAACTTCCCCAAGCGAAGCAATCCGGCAGTCATCTGCAAAATTCCTGCAAGAACCACCGTTGCAAAAACATACTCAACTCCATATTGCTTTGCCAAACTCACAATGACCACAGCCACGGCTCCGGTAGCACCAGAAATCATTCCCGGTCTACCTCCCAATATGGAAGTGACCAACCCCATTACAAACGCAGCGTATAGTCCGGTTAGGGGAGACAAACCTGCAATAAAGGCAAATGCAATAGCTTCTGGCACCAGGGCAAGTGCAACAGTCAAGCCCGATAAAATTTCTGTGCGATAGTTTACTTTTTGGGAAAAATCAAAAAGGTTGAGATATTTTTTCATGGCTTCTTTCTTGAAGCGGGCAAAAGTAGCACTATTAAATACAAGACCCTAATAAGCTCCTTATTTTTAAGGATTTGATGATCTACCAGTTGGTCAATCCCAATACCTTTTCACCCAACGCGCTTAATTTTGCGGTTTCGTATTTGGTCTGTTCCCATTTTCTGGGGTCTCCGGGAAAGGCATACCCTTCAGGGGCAATTCTATTTTTCCAAGAATTGATACGCCAATTTCGCATTTCTTCATTGTCTTCTTCAGCGGGCATCATGGAAATGTATTGTGCAATCCTAACCTTATTCCCTGATTTATTTGGACGAATCCCGTGGGGTTGGGTACTATTGAAAATCAATAAGTCACCAGCTTCCAATTTCACCTTCACGATTTTGTCTTCCAAGCCCGTAACATCGGGTTGAAAATGGTCGCGGTCTTCGGGTTGTGTCAGTTTCCATGTATCGTAGTTTCTGTAAAGCCAAGGAATACACTGGAATCCTCCCATATTTTCATCCGTTTGGTCTGCCAATGCAAGAACGCCCTGTACATTTTGTGGTTTGGTTTCTGGGTCATAATCCCAGTGGATAAACCCTTTTTTGTTTTCCCCGGGCCGTTGGGGCATGTTCAAGTTGGCACGATCAATGGTCACCCATAGCTTTTCAGTTCCCCAAATGTCCACAAAGGCATCGTATACTTTTTGGGTTTGCCGATTGTTCCATAAATGTTGATGGTTATAGACCTCTACCATTCCGGTTCCCGTAAGTTCTTTCATTTTCATTTCTGCCCGGGCAGGAGCGTACCAGGTGTCTGGATCGTTTGGATCCTTTTCATCAAACTCCCATAAAAAATCGGCAGTGGCCTTGGCCTGCTCCTTCGGAACAGCATTTTTAATGACAATGTACCCGTTCTTTAACCAGAATTCCCAATCCTCCTCGGATAAAACACGTAAAGGTTCCCCATTGGACCTATCGTTCAATTTAATTTTACTACTGGTCGCTGTGGATGGATTACCCGGTATTTCTTCGTGGGCCTTGTTGGCCATTTCCATGTTCTGTTGCTGTTGCATTGTATGTTTTTTTGATTCAATACTCTAGATGCCAAAGCTATGGGTGAATCAAAATGGTTTCCACCGTGGGATTGACCATAATTTGTACTATTTTGATTTTTATTGATTATTTTTAAAAATATTTGAGCAATACAATGAAAATTCAACTTGAAAACATACAGCCCAATGATAAGAGTTCCTTTCATTTATTGCACAATCCCAAATTGAACGATCTCTTTTTTTGGCATTTTCATCCTGAGTTCGAGCTGGTTTATATTGAAGGTGCCAATGGCAAACGACATGTTGGTCAACACACCTCCAACTTTAAGGGCAGCGATTTGGTGCTGATCGGTTCCAACATTCCCCATTTGAATTTTGATTACGGTATTAAAACAACGTACCATAAAGAGGTCTTGCATATTAGTGCATCCTTTAAGGAAAAGGTGTTTGCCGAAATCGAAGAGCTTGAGGATGTCTATGAACTATTGGAAAAATCGCAGCACGGTATTGCCTTCTTTGGGGAAACCAAGGAGACTATTGGAAACATCATGAAGCAATTGCAAGCCATGGACCGGTTTGGACAGTTCCTTAAAATTTTACAGTTGCTCAAAATTTTGGCTCAAAGCAAGGAATTTGAGTTGCTGCATTCCAATCCCATCATAAATGATAAAGCCAACAAACAGCAACAGCGTTTGCAAAGGGTGTACTCTTATATTGATGAGCATTATTCCAAAAAAATTGCATTGGATGATGTTGCGGAATCGGTAAATCTGGGTAAGGAGGCTTTTTGCAGGTACTTTAAAAGGAATACAGGAAGTACTTTTACGCATTTCTTGAACCAGTACCGAATAACCCAGGCCAAGCGGCTTTTACTTACTGGAAAAAATGTTAGCGAGGCTTGTTATGAATGTGGTTTTGAAAGTTTATCTTATTTCAACAGGACCTTCAAAAAGGTAAGCGGCGAAAACCCTTCGAGCTATAGGAATGCTCATGTATAAAAAAACCGCCTTAAGCAAAGTTGCTCAAGGCGATTCTTAACTAAATAACCAACCAAAAAACTTATTTGTATAGTCGAACACTTTATTTTTTCCTTACATTTTACGTTGGCGAACCACGTTCATTAACGCATTTTTAACTTTCACGCGTTTTTTTCCAGTGTCAATACCTGATTTTAAGTATTGCATATACCCTCTTCCTGTAAACTCATAAATAGTTCCGCTGGAAACGTGGTACAACTCAATGGTGCTATCATCCATAACATAAAGTTCAAAGTAATCATCGCCCAAATAGTCGTAATCCAATGTTAAGGTCTTAAGTGTAGCATCGTTCTGCACATCATAAACTTGGTAGATTCCTTGGTAATCCCATTGCAAATTGCTCAATGGAATTCCAGGGGCATCAATGGAGGTCCTAAAAGACCCATCATTGCTTACAGGAAATTGCAGATAGTTTTCCTCATCAAATTCATTAATGGCGCCCACTTCACTGGTATAGGTCTTTTCCCAAACTTGGTATTCCTGCAGAAAATATTGGATATTGTCATAAAAGACCTGATCATAATCAAAATTTCTGCTTTGGTATCCCCTTAGTACATATGAGGTGTCGGAATAAGGGTTGTACAGTTCCAAAGTGTTGCTGTTCAATGCATACACTTCCATTAGCCAAAGTCCATCAACATCATGGTCTACCTCAACGGCTCCGGACAAGGTCGCATAGTTGCCCACATCTATCCCTAATCCATTTCCAGTTTTTCCAATTCCTACCAAGTTATTGTTGGCATAAACGACTCCTCTATCAAAAGAAATGGTAAAAGCACGTTGCAAAAAGGGGACTTCTCCGCTACCCTTGGTAGCATTAATATCTACATACCATAAATCGTAACTCTCTAAAACCAAGGCGGTATTTATGGGTGATTCTGTAATATAATCGTCTTCCAGAATAACCTCGGTGTAGCAAGAACTGGCCAAAAGGCCTATCAATAATATTCCAAAAAGTAGTTTTCCAATTTTCATAGTCGAGGTTTTAAGATTCAACAAATCTAGACCAAGCATTGTGCCAAAAATTATAATGTTTTGATAATCAGATGATAATGTATGCTCTGATATATTTTTTAGCTTTGCCCCGTAAATGGTATCCATGGAAAATAAATTGAGATTTGGGGTTTTTGGTGGAGGAAGCTGGGGAACCGCTTTGGTTAAGATGCTATCGGAAAACCAGAACAAGGTGGGATGGTATATGCGGAACGACTCTGCCATAAGGCATATCCTTAAAGAAGGCCATAACCCCAATTATTTAAGTTCTGTGGAATTTGACGTGGATCAACTCAATCTTAGTCATAATATCGACCAAATTGTGGAAGCATCCGATGTGCTCATCTTTGCCATTCCTTCTGCTTTTTTGGATGGAGAACTCAAAAACCTCCATGTTGATCTAAAGGACAAAATCATCTTTTCAGCCATAAAGGGGATTGTACCAGAAAGCGGTCTTATTGTCGGAGAGCATTTTCATAATCAATACGACATTCCGTTCGAGAACATTGGGGTAATCACTGGGCCTTGTCATGCCGAAGAGGTGGCCTTGGAACGCCTTTCATACCTTACCATTGCCTGTGCCGACGCCAACAATGCCAAACTGGTGGCACAGGGATTGAAAAGTGATTATATCCGTACCAAGATATCCGATGACATCATTGGAACGGAATACGCCGCCATGCTCAAAAATATTTATGCCATTGCCGCCGGTATTGCGCACGGATTGGGCTACGGCGATAATTTCCAGAGTGTTCTGATGAGCAATGCCGTCCGGGAAATGAAACGGTTCATTGATCGGGTGTACAAAATGAAACGGAACATTAACAACTCGGCCTATTTAGGTGATTTGTTGGTGACCGGATATTCCACTTTCAGTCGAAATCGCCTGTTCGGCAATATGATCGGGAAAGGCTATACGGTTAAAAGTGCCATGATGGAAATGAATATGGTTGCCGAAGGATATTATGCCACCAAAAGTGCACACTTGCTCATGGACAAGTTGGAGAAAAAGTCCAAAACACCCATCATCAATGCTGTGTACCAAGTGCTATACAAAGAAAAAAGCCCTAAAAAGGTTTTTGAAAAGTTAACCGATAAATTGGACTAATCCCTATCCAACGAAAAGTTGGAATGTTCTTCCAACTCTTCTTCCAAGGTTTTATGGAATGCCACTATTTGCTCATCCGTATACCCAAAAGCCTTTTGAAACTCATCCAATACTGCGTCCTTGTATTGGCGAACACTATCGATGTCAAAATACAACCGTCCGGTTCGTCTAATGAAAAAATCCATGGGGTTAAGGACCATTTCATGGGCAATGGCAAATTGTGCTTCTGCCCTGATCATGCGCTCATGCACATCAGGATTAGTTAGGGCCGCATAGTGCTCTAGAACGGTCTCGGTCTGTTTGCCATAGGTGGTTACCAGATACCATGCATCGTATTCGGAAAAACCACTATCCTGGATACGGTCAAAAATCAACTTGATGTATTTTTTTACGTGCTTGAACTTTTTAAAATCGCTCCCGCAAAGTGGTATTTTATCTGTAATGCAGGGGTCTAACAAAATCTCATGGTCCTCTTCCATTTGCTTGGCGATACGGTTCACGGTGCGTTCCGCCATTTTCCGATACCCAGTGAGCTTGCCTCCAGCAATGCTCACCAACCCGGTATCCGAGGTAAAGATCTCATCCTTTCGGGAAAGCTCCGAGGCCGATTTGCCTTCTTCATGAATCAAAGGCCGCAGTCCTGCCCACGACGAAATGATATCGTCCAACTCAAGATTGATGTCCGGGAACATATGGTTTACGGCAGAAATTAAATAAATGGCATCGGCAATATCCGTGGTCACATGGTCTTTGTCTGCATTGTAATTGGTGTCCGTAGTCCCAATATATGTTACCTTGCCTCTTGGAATCGCAAACATCATCCGTCCGTCCGGGATATCAAAATACACGGATTGCCTTACCGGAAGTTTTTCTTTGGGAAAAACCAAATGGACGCCTTTAGTCAAATGCAGTCTTTTTCCTTTTTTGGAGTGGTTCATGCTTCTCAACTCATCTACCCAAGGTCCCGCAGCGTTGATTACATATTTGGATTTTATGCTGATTTCCTTTCCAGTGACTTCATCTTTAAGGGTTACCCCGGCCACTTTTTCGTTTTCATAGATGAAATCCGTAACCCCAGCATAGTTGAGCACCTGTGTCCCATAATGAAGACTGGTCTTGATGTTCTCCAAAGTGAGTCTGGCATCATCGGTACGGTACTCGGCATAATAGCCAGCTCCGTTCAATATCTTTTTGGGCAATAGGGGTTCCAACTTTAAGGCTTCCTTCTTTTCCAGCATTTGTCGTTTGTCATCCCCAGTCACCTGGGCCAATATATCGTATACTTTTAGCCCGATGGAGGTCAACCATTTTCCATAGGAACCGCCCTCGATCAGGGGTAGCAACATCTTTTCGGGTATGACCAGATGGGGGGCCAATTTATGGACAATGGCCCTTTCGGAACCTACTTCCTTCACCAACCAAAAATCGAATTGCTTTAAGTAGCGAAGTCCCCCATGGATCAACTTGGTGGATTTGCTGCTGGTACCCGATGCAAAATCCCTCTTTTCCAACAAAACCGTCTTTAATCCGCGGGAAGAAGCGTCCAAAGCTATTCCCGCTCCGGTGATTCCTCCCCCGATTACCACGAGATCATAAGGCTCTTTGGCCAATTTCTTTAAAATCTTATCCCGGTCCAGATTTGAAAAAGCAATGCTTCCCTCCATATCTTATTTGGTGAATTCATATTCTCGCTCCACTTTACAAATCCGGACTTTGTACCAAGAATACCAAGTTCTGATTCCTTTCCTTTGTGCTTCGCGATGTTCCATTTGGGCCTTCCAATGGGCAATGGCCTCCAAACTCTCCCAATAACTGATGGTCACGCCCAACCCGTCACGGGCACTTTCAAAGTCCAAAAAACCGGATTGCTTTCGGGCCAATTCCTCCATGGCCCCGGCCATTTCTCCATAACCGTTGTCGCCATCGGTACGCAAGCTTGTGAAGATAACTGCATAGTAAGGTTTCTGTAGTTCCATATCGGGGATCAATCAATATATTCCTTCTCCAAAAAATAGTTCACCAAAGCCTCTTTCATTAAAATAGCCTGTTCTCCCGATTTTAAGGGAGGTAGTTGTTCCTTGACCTTATAGTGGGGCCATCCATCATCATCAAAAAAATCAAAATCATAGTAGCCATAGGGTTCCAACAATCTACAAATAGCAATATGCATAAGATTGATCTTCTCATCTTTTTTGAAGCTTCGGTGAAAACTGCCCAGCTCCTGCACTCCTACCAAATAGATCATCCCGTCAATTTCCAAAGGGTCACCATCGGAAAATTGCCGAGATAATCTTTCCACCAAAAGCTCCCATCGTTCCTTTAATTTCTCGTCTCTTGACATATCATTTGCATGAATTCCAAAGGTACAAATCAATATTCTATATTTGTTAAAACCCGCATATGAGCTTTTTGGATATTATTATTGGGATTTTATTGGTTTGGGGCCTCTACAAGGGCCTTAAAAATGGTCTCTTTGTGGAGATTGCCTCTTTGGTGGCATTGATTGCTGGAATCTATGGCGCCATCCATTTCTCATACATTACTGGGGGTTATTTGGCCCAGCACATGAACTGGAGCGAGCAGTACATGAACATTGCAGCGTTTTTGATCACTTTTTTTGCCATTATCCTATTGGTCAACTTTGCTGGGAGGTTTTTGACCAAAATTGCTGATTTTGCTATGCTCGGCCTTTTGAACAAGCTTGCAGGCGGTATTTTTGGGGCACTGAAGGTCGCTGTTATCTTGGGCGCCATGCTTATCTTTTTTGAACGCCTTGCCACGCCTTTGAACTTAATCAATGAAGAGACCAAAAAAGAGTCAGTTTTTTATACCCCCATAAAGGATATTGGTGCTTTTATATTTGATCTTGTGCTTCAGGATGAGAAAGCCCAAGAAGAACTAGAATTCAACGGAGAGACCATTTAACTGTCCACACCTTCATTTGTACTTACATTTTTGCAATTCAACGTAAGAATTTGCCATCTATGGAAAATTTATGGGAAAAGTAGTTTCCTCCATTAGATTAGCATTCAGAACACTGGGATATTAGAACCTATCCCTGAAAGTACCCCGATAATGAAAAAATTATGTAGCGCAATGCTGCTCATTGCAACTGTTGCCTTGTTTACCATGTGCAACTCCACTTCAATTGAAGATGAGATTGAATACACCGAGGCGACCCTTGAGAATGAAAAAATTTCTATAGACCCCAACGGTATTGAGGATAAACTCATGGATATGGTGAACGACCACAGGGTTTCCATAGGAATGAACACCCTCCAAGACAGTCCGTCCTCCTACAAATATGCCGAGGAACACAACGACTATATGATTGCAAAAAACAAACTGAGCCATGACAATTTCGAGTCTAGGGCCAATAAGATAGCCGAGGAAACCGACGCAGTTGGGATTTCGGAAAATGTAGCTCGGTATTATATTTCAGCAGAAAAAACAATGGAAGCTTGGTTAGTGAGTGATTCCCATAAAAAAGCCTTGGAAGGAGATTATACCCATACAACCTTGAGCGTCCAGTTGGATAAAGAGGGCAGACCCTATTACACACAGATTTTTATTAAAGTGGAATAACAACCACGTACATTTATATTAGTGTTGAAGACCTGTTTGCCAAGCAGGTCTTTTTTGTGAAACACTATGTTCCCACTCAGGTTTTTTTTACCTTTCCTAAAATCTTGAGATATGGCCATACAAGCTCCTTTTAACCTAAACAAATGGGTCGAGGAAAATAGGGATACATTAAAACCTCCTGTAGGCAATAGGAATCTTTACAAAGAAGCTGATGATTATATTGTGATGATCGTTGCCGGGCCCAATGCCCGAAAGGATTACCATTATAACGAAACCGAAGAGCTTTTCTATCAATTGGAAGGCCATATTGAAGTTCATATTCAAGAAGATGGCCAAAAAAAGACCATGAAGCTGGGCCCAGGCGACATGTATCTGCATCCTGCCAAAGTTCCCCATTCACCAGTGCGCCATGAAGGGTCCATTGGGCTGGTGGTGGAACGCAAAAGGAAAGACATGAAAGTCGATGACGGACTACTTTGGTTCTGTGATCACTGCAACAACAAACTTTATGAGGTCTACTTTACCCTAAACGATATTGAGAAAGATTTTTTGGCCCATTTTAAGCACTTTTACAGTTCCGAGGAACTGCGTACCTGTGACCAATGTGGAACGGTCATGCCTATTGATGAACGCTTTATTGCCAAGGAAGAATGATACTCCTCTTAGCTAAAATTGTAGTAATCATTGTGGCTTTGCTCCACCTATATTTTTTATGGTTGGAAATGTTCGCATGGACCACAAAGGCAAAAAAAGTATTTCGTCAATTCCCCGAAAATTTGTTCGAACCCACCAAAACCCTTGCCGCCAACCAAGGGCTCTACAATGGTTTTTTGGCAGCAGGACTCCTATGGTCATTAATCATCCAAGACCCTATTTGGCAGGTAAACGTAGCCCTGTTCTTTTTAGGTTGTGTAGCCATTGCCGGCATTTATGGCGCCCTTACCGCTTCCAAAAAAATATTTGTGGTACAAGGGTTACCCGCTTTGTTGGGTATAGTTCTGTTTCTCTTGTATCTTTTCTTTTGAAAACCTTCTTTTTCCCTCCTAGATTATTTGTAATTTTGAAAAAATATAACAATTCACGATTAAAAAGTTATAAATGTCAAACACAGCGACTGCTATTGGAATGGAAGAAGCTTTAAAAAAGCTTGGACTCAAAGAAATAAACAATGGAACTTCTACAGGTTCGGAGCATTTTGGTTCGGGTTATACCATCGCTTCCTATTCACCTGTCGATGGTGCACTCATCGGGAAAGTAACAACCACTTCTCCTGAAGATTACAAAATGGTTATGGATGCAGCCACCGCTGCTTTTAAAAAATGGCGATCCATCCCTGCACCCCAAAGAGGTGAAATTGTAAGACAGTTCGGGGATAAACTGCGTGAACTCAAAGAACCTTTAGGCAAATTGGTTTCCTATGAAATGGGAAAAAGCTACCAAGAAGGGTTGGGTGAAGTCCAAGAGATGATAGACATCTGTGATTTTGCCGTTGGCCTTTCCAGACAACTGCACGGATTGACGATGCATTCGGAGCGCCCTGGGCATAGAATGTACGAGCAATACCATCCACTTGGTGTGGTGGGAATTATCTCTGCTTTTAATTTCCCGGTTGCTGTTTGGGCTTGGAACACCGCATTGGCATGGGTCTGTGGTGATGTGTGCGTCTGGAAACCATCGGAGAAAACACCTCTCTGTGGTGTTGCATGCCAAAACATCATAGCCGAAGTACTTCAAAAGAACCATCTACCAGAAGGAATTTCATGTTTGATCAATGGCGATTACAAAGTGGGCGAGCTCATGACAAATGACAAACGTATTCCACTGGTATCAGCCACAGGTTCCATCAGAATGGGTAAAATTGTGGCCCAAGCCGTAGCGGCAAGACTGGGAAAATCGCTATTGGAGCTAGGAGGTAACAATGCCATTATTGTAACTCCCGACGCTGATATTAAAATGACCGTAATCGGTGCCGTATTTGGTGCTGTCGGAACGGCAGGACAACGTTGTACCTCAACCCGTAGATTAATTATTCACGAATCTATTTACGATCAAGTAAAAAATGCGGTTACCGATGCCTACCAACAACTTAGAATTGGTAATCCTTTGGATGAAAACAACCACGTTGGTCCCCTGATTGATGTTGATGCCGTTAAAATGTACCTCAACGCTCTTGAAAAAGCTGAGAAAGAAGGCGGCAAAATACTTGTAGAGGGAGGGGTACTCGAAGGGTTGGAATATGAAAGTGGCTGTTACGTAAAACCGGCCATAGTTGAAGCCGAAAACTCCTTCAAAATTGTTCAGGAAGAAACCTTTGCCCCAATCTTATACTTATTAAAATATTCCGGAGAGGTTGAAAACGCCATTGAACAGCAAAACGGTGTTGTACAAGGTCTTTCATCGGCCATTATGACCAACAACCTTAGAGAGGCCGAGCGATTTTTATCAGCTTCAGGTAGCGATTGTGGTATCGCCAATGTGAATATTGGAACTTCAGGCGCAGAAATAGGAGGTGCTTTCGGAGGGGAAAAAGAGACTGGTGGAGGTCGCGAAAGTGGTTCTGATGCTTGGAAAGTTTACATGCGACGCCAAACGAACACTATAAATTACACTACAGAATTGCCCTTGGCACAAGGCATTAAATTTGACTTATAATGTGTTGGTAGTTAAATCCATAAAAAAGCCCGGAGAAATATCCGGGCTTTTCTTTTTTATGAATTCATCATTCCTTTGGTGCAATCCTATGGACCAATTCATATAGGATACTGTACTCAAAGCCTCCTTCCGGCATTATTTCCCCCATTTTGGATTTGGAAACCACTTCTTGGAAATCAGCATCCATTCCACTGGGATTGTAGCGCAGATAGTTCATGGCATCAGAGATTTTGTCAAATCCATCCCAAGTCAGGACAGAAAATCTGGAAAGCTTTCCACTAGGGTAGACTACAGACATCATGCCCCAAGATTTCATGCCCAAATTTCCACTTTTAATGTTCTTCTGATGAAGTGGCTTCCAGAGTTCTTTGTTCTCTTGTATAAAAGCATTTCTACTTTTGGGCATGGCATAGTTTACCAAAGCATACTTGTAGTCTCCCGGAATCATATCCTCCATTTGTAACCAATAATCAAAGGGAATCTTGGTAAATGAATTGGTCTCTACCATACCTGGTGCCACACCCATCGCCTTTACATTTTCACTGGTCCATACTTGGCTCGGGTCGGCCGCCTCAAAACTGTCATATATGTTTACAAAAACATAATTGGGAGCACCTTCCTCGGTTACCCCCACTTTTCTCCAAAGTGACCAACTGGCCATTTTACCCTTATCTACCGCAGCTTGGGCCACTTTTGCCCAATACTTCGTTTCTTTTTCAACAAAATCAGCCTACCTGTCCTGAGGAACAACCCTATACTGAAAATAGGCCACTTGTCCGTAAGAACAGATTGCAACAACCAATGCAATGCATGTTAATAGTGTTCTTCTCATCTTGTTTAGTTTTTTAGGTTAACCTTGTAATGTACTAAAAATCAGATGTATTTAACATATCATTAACATTTAGTTAACATTTTTTTAATGAATGGAAAGGCCCTTCTGACAAGATGTATAAACAAAGTCGCCCATTTAGGATGAACACTAAACGGGCGATCTTAAAAAACCAACTTAACTAACTCAAACTTAGTTTGATTAAACCCTACTTCAATGCCGGAACCTAGTCGGGAGAAATAGGGTTTCTTACCTAATATTTGCCACGAATTTCATACTATTTGAGGAATCTTCTAAAGGCATTCGTATCAGTGGTAGTAAAAAATGTATGATTTGCCCTTTTAACCCTGTTTTCAGTTTCCATACCTTGTAATCTGTATACGATAAGCACCTAAAAAGCTCAATTTCTTAACATTAAATCAACGATTTTAAGATTTTTTTAATATTTTGGATGTGGTATTCATAAACCTTTTCAACCTCGACCAATGGATTTTCAAGACTCAAATACTTGGTATTGGATTATCTTGGCGCTTACCGGTATAGTTGCAGGTGTTTTGGGCTATTTATTTGGAAAATCCGATGTTCCCTCGGCACCCGATAATTTCAGTGAATTGAGCAAGCTGGATATAGAAAATGCCAAACTACGGGCCGATTTGGAAATTTGCAAAAAACGATTGTCCGCAACCAACACTTCCAAAGTAAGTCCCAAAGTATCCAATAAAATTGCCCATACATCCACACCACAGTTTAATGCAGATGCCGCCCGGACCGCATTGGGCAAAAAGGTGAAATTGGACGACCTGAAAATTGTTGAAGGCATTGGACCCAAAATAGAGACGCTCTTCCATAATTTCGACATTAAAACTTGGAAGGCCCTATCGGAAACCTCGGCCGATACATGCCAAGAAGTATTGGATTCGGGGGGTAAAAGATTTAGAATCCATGATCCTGCCTCATGGCCCATGCAAGCCAAAATGGCCTATGAAGGACATTGGGAACAATTGTCTGAATGGCAAGAAAAACATAGGGCCGGAAAGTTTTAGATTACCAGCAAAACTCCCTTAAATCATTCCGTTTGCAGTGACCCACTTGAAAGTATACTGCTCCTCTGAAAATTTCATCCGCTCAGCAATCCGTTGTAGTCGCTCTGGCAATCTCATCAGATAATCACGGGCCTTTTCTGCCGTATCTGAAAGCGCCTGTAGACTTCCCAACTGCCAATAATCATTCAACTTTTGTAGAATTTCAATATAGTCTTGGGCCGTGTATACGCCCAATCGCTGTGCACAATCCGAAAATTGTTCAAATGCAAACCCCATACTTCCGCCCGATTCACGTAAAAAGTGTGCCGGCATTACAATTTTTCGTTTCATCATGTCGGCAAAAGCCTCTACCATATTGTTAGGGTCGTGTTCTAAAATAATTTTCACAAACTCCCTGTAGGCCAAATGGTGACGCATTTCGTCGCCAGCAATGATGTTGCACATTTTGGCCAAAGATTTATTCCCTTTTTGCCGAGCCAACTTGCCCACTCTTTTGTGGGAAATGTTCGTGGCCAATTCCTGAAAAGAGGTATAGACAAAATTCTTGTAGGGGTCTCTATCGGTACCGATATCAAACCCATCCGAAATTAAATGTTGGGTAGTAATTTCCACTTCCCGCATGTTTACCCTTCCAGATAGGTAAAGGTACTTGTTCAACACGTCTCCGTGCCTGTTTTCTTCCGCGGTCCATGCCCTTACCCATTTGCTCCATCCATTTTCCTTACCGTTGTGTTGATCAATTCCCTCAACATCCATCAACCAAGACTCATAAGTTGGTAATGCTTCCTCGGTAATGGTATCTGCCACCAAGGTTACCCAAAAATCATAGCCCAGTTCTTTGGCCTCACCACGAATCTGTTCCACTTCATCAAAAAATTTATCACTTTGGGAATCTGGCAAGAAGTCCGTGGGTTGCCATATTTCTTCAGTAGGAATGAGAAACTCCTTCATAAATCCTTCCACTTTCGGTTCAATGGTTTGCATTACCTCCAACCGAATATTCTTTTCTGGCATAAACTAGTTTTTTGCAAAGGTCTCCATTAAATTCTGAAAATGGATGGAATAGTTCTAATTTCTTCCTCTTTCCCCAGGATAAAATGTATGAACGGCATCACTTTGCCAAAACTCCTTGGTTTCCACATCCATTATGGTCAACGCTCCCATAAACGCGGCCCCGGTATCCACATTCCATACATTGGCCCCATTTTTAGGGATAACCTCTTCGGTTTTAGAGATAGGCGTATGGCCTATAAAGACTTCTTTATATTGATGTAATCTTTTAGGAAAATTGGAATCTGTTGGGGTCAGTTTGGGGTCTACTGCCATGGCAAGTTCCCATAAGGTACGATCCCAATAAAATGATTGTTCAAAATATTCAAAATCTACCCCTTTAAGGTTGGTATACCCGGCATGTAGGTAAAGCCTGTTATCTTCTGTTAAATGGTAGTTCTTTAATCCAGCGTAAAACTCAAGGTGTGCGCTCCAATCATTGCGACCATCGTTCAGATAAGAATCCCTTGTTGCGGTTCCGCCATGGGCCAGCCACTGCGGATTCTCTTTTTTGGTCAACAACCATTCCCTGCACAGTTCATCATGATTGCCTCTAATGAATGTGCAATTAAATTCTCTGTTCAAATCCAAAAGAAAGTCAACCGTTTCTACAGCAGTACTCCAACCATCCACATAATCTCCCAAAAATATCAGATGGTCTGTTGAGGTGATCTTTGCTCTTTGAAGAAGTTGTTCCAAAGCTCGCAATCCTGAATGGATATCCCCCACAACCAATGTTCGCATATCAAAATTTTTGACAATATTACGGACAAAAGGCGCGATGCATACTAAATTAAGGTAAAGTTTTCCATTGGATAAGACCCTGTTCCCAAACAAAAGGATGGCGTTTTTTGGATGAGAGTCTTTTTTATATGTACATTGGGATAGTACAAGGAAAAAATGAAAAAAGTATTCTGCATAGGTGAAGTATTGATAGATTTTGTTGCTGAAAACCAAGGCAACGACCTTTCAAAGGCCATAAAGTTTACCAAAAAAGCGGGTGGAGCACCCGCCAACGTAGCTTGTGCCATATCCAAGCTTGGTGGCCGGGGTGTTTTTATTGGTTGCGTGGGGGAAGATCCTTTTGGGAACTTTTTGCTTGATGTCCTAAAAGCTGAAAATGTGGATACTTCGCTGGTCCAACGCTCTGAAACCTTTACTACCCTTGCCTTTGTTTCATTGGCCGAGAATGGTGAACGCGATTTTGTATTTAGCAGGGGTGCCGATCGTGAGTTAGGATATGATCCCCTATTGCGAAAAACCTTTAAGGACAATATCCTGCATTTGGGTGCTGCAACCGCTCTTTTAGGCGGACCTTTGGAAAAGACCTACAGCAAATACCTCTTTGATGCGCTTACCAAGGAAATGTTTATAAGCTTTGACCCCAATTTTAGGGGTGATCTTTGGAAAGAAGATGAGGAAACTTTTGTGAAAAAATGTATGCCGTTTGTGGAAAAGTCCCATTTGTGCAAATTCAGTTTGGAAGAAGCACAACTAATATCCGGTAAAGCCGATCCCATGCAAGCATGCGAATTTCTGCATGAAGTGGGCAGCAAGATCATTACCATAACCTTAGGGGCAGAGGGTACTTTACTCAGTGCCAATGGCGTTAAAAAAATTATTCCCAGCATTCCAGTAGACCCAGTAGACACCACTGGAGCTGGAGATGCATTCATGGGTTGCCTCCTCCACCAAATTTCGGATTTGGGGAATTTTGACCCTGTTTTTGAACAATTTGACCTCCTGGAAAAAATGGTGAAAAAAGCCAACCGGGCCGGTGCGTTGACCACAACCCAATATGGGGCCATTGCGGCATTACCTACCAAAGAACAGTTGGAAAAAAAATGACCCAAGCCCAGTTACATCAGCTTCTAAGTTCCCAATCCAAGGAAAATGACCCCAAGGCGTTGTTTAAACTTAGATTGGCCACCAATTCTAGCTTGATTCAACAGCTCTTTTTTTCCCTGTATCCTGAAGAAATCCACCAGCACCATTTTCAAAAATTGTTGAAACTGCTTCCCAAACTGTTTGCTTTGAGACCCAACGAACTTAAAAAACAGGACTTGCAACGATTAAAAGCAGGAAATTGGTATCAGTCCGAGAAAATGGTTGGTATGCAACTCTATGCGGAGCATTTCAATAAAGACCTGAAAGGGCTTCAAAAAAAGATCCTCTATCTCAAAGAATTGGGTATTAATTTCTTGCACATGATGCCTATTACCACGAGGCCCAAAGGTGAAAACGATGGCGGGTATGCCGTAAACAGCTACCATAAGGTGGACAAAAGGTATGGCACCAAAAAAGACCTATTGGCTTTGACCACCGAATTTAGAAAGCAAGGGATATTCTTAATGTTGGATTTTGTGGTTAACCATACCTCAAATGAGTTCCCGTGGGCCAAAAAGGCTATGCAAGGCAACAAAAAGTATCAAGGCTATTATTATACTTTCGAGGATGACACCATTCCATTGGAGTTTGAAAAAAACTTGCCCGAAGTGTTCCCCGAAACATCACCTGGGAGCTTTACCTATGTTCCCGAAATGGAAAAATGGGTAATGACCGTGTTCAACAGCTACCAATGGGACCTCAACTATACCAATCCCGAGGTCTTCTTGGAAATGCTCACCAACTTGGTGAAACTGGCCGACATGGGAGTGGATGTGGTTCGGTTTGATGCCCTTGCTTTCCTTTGGAAAAAGATTGGGACCATCTCCCAAAATCTGCCTGAAGCACATCGCCTTATTTCACTTTTTAGGATGTGTTTGCAAGTTGTTGCACCAGGCACCATTCTCTTGGCAGAAGCCATTGTGGCCCCAACGGACATCATAAAATATTTTGGGGAAGGGCCTACAAAAGGGAATGAATGTGAGGTGGCCTATAATGCCTCCTTAATGGCTCTTTTATGGAACTCCATTGCCACCAAAAAAACTTCTTTGCTCTATAAAAGTTTGGCCCATGTTCCTCCAAAACCAAAGGACTGTACCTGGATCAATTACATCCGTTGTCATGATGATATTGGTTTGGGATATGAAAATCGGTTGATCGAAGAATTGGGCTGGAATCCGGCCCAGCACCGAAAATTTTTGTTGGATTATTATTGCCAAAGGCTCGACTGGTCCCCTGCAAAAGGGCTGCTCTTCATGTACAACCCAAAGACCGGTGATGGCCGAATCACAGGAAGTGCCGCATCATTATTGGGTTTGGAAGAAGGGCTTGCCAAAGAAAATAAGGCTTTGATCGATCAGTCTGTTTCCAAAATCATCATGATGCATGCCATTATCATGGCGTTTGGGGGAATCCCCTTGATTTATGCTGGAGACGAAATCGCTACGCTCAACGACTATTCCTTTAGAAACGACCCCTCCAAAAAAGAGGATAGCCGATGGGTAAATCGGCCGATGCAGGATTGGCAAGTCGTTTCTAAATTGGATGATGATAGTTTACCCTCTTCCCAAATTTTCCGAAGACTCCAACATCTTATTTCCATCCGAACGGAGAATCCAATTTTTGCTGACCATAATGACATAGAGCTATACCATACTGGAAATGAACACATTCTTGTTTTTGAGCGAAGTTGCCAAAATGAAGGTCTTCTTGTTATCAGCAATTTTGATGAAAACCCACAGGTTATGGAGACCAGTTGGGTTAAAAAATTGGGGTATTTTGCCCAAGGAGAACCTACAGATCTAATTTCCGATACAAAAATTAAAATCAACAGCGGTTTATTGGAGATAATGCCCTACCAAATTATTTGGTTGAAAAGGAGTTAGTTGTACCTCACCTTTCTAAGGATTCGCTGGGATTCTTTCAGCGAGAGATATATACTTTGATCATGGGTTTTCAGCAAGGGTCTGGCCTGGTCCATTTGTTCTTTGGCCTCTTCAAAACCATTCAAGTAGCAAATAAGGTAGGTAGCCGGCAAATGGGTTAAATCAATTTGCTCGGCACTCGTCAGGGCTATTTTCCTTTCCAGTTTTTGTAGTAGTGCATTGTTGGCATTATATACATGGAACAGGGTTTTTTTGTCATATTGTGGAGGCTCAAAAATCAATTTGCTGTTGATGGTGTATTTGCCATTTTCCGAAAAGGTGATTACCATCTCTTCCAAGGGATAATACTTTTGCTGAGCACCCAATCCCAATTGCACAAACTCCAGAGTACTGAATGAATCATCATCATAAGCAATGGTAATCTCGTCCAAAGCTGAATAGAACAGTTTTACCTGTTCATTGATCAACTCAATATCTACTCGGGAATAATACGTCTTGTTTTTTACTTTCTTCTTGTTGCCTGCCCAACAGACTACAAACTGTTCCTTGAAAACTTTGTAATCACTGGTTAGATCGGGATGCCTCGTGTTCATAAAATTGATTACGGCATCCAGAGTCAGCTCAATATTGTTGCGGGCATGCTGCTCTATGGTGGCCACAACCTCAGAATTAATATCCTTCAACTCAATATCAAAAGCCTTTGGCAAACTAATGCTCCCTTCCCTGAAGAAAACTGCGCCACCGTAATACTTCCAAATATTCTTCCGAAGGGCACAGACCTTCCCATTAGATCGAATGGTGACCAACCCCACTACCTTTCCTTCAGGCAAATGGGGAAATGGAATGTTCTCATAGGATATGATGGGCGGATTGTCCAGATAGGCATTCACCAAGTTCTGGATCTTGCTGTCGTCGAAAAAATCGACCCCCACAATCTCATTGTCGGCATCCTCCACACCAACCACTATAAAGGAATTGTTCTTGGGGTTGCTATTGGCCAAAGCACAGACATGCTTTAAAAATTTGGCCTTGCCTTCTTTTTCGCCTATGGATATAAAACGCTTCTTGTCGTAAAAACTGTTTTCGTCGTTATGCGCTAAAAGATTTTTTACCAGTAGGCGTTTATTGATCATAGCTCCTTTTTCACGATGGTGCTACTCGCTTGGGCTGTGGGCATGACCACCAAATCTGCAATGTTGACGTGATAGGGGCGGGTGACCACAAAAAGAATAATATCCGCAATATCTTCAGGCTTTAAGGGTTGAAACCCTTGGTAGACTTTAGAGGCCCTATCTGCATCTCCCTTAAATCGCACATCGCTGAATTCTGTTTGTACCAAACCAGGATTGACCGCTCCAACCCGAATACCATAGGCATTGAGGTCTATCCGCATTCCTTGGTTAATGGCATCCACTGCATGCTTGCTGGCACAATACACATTCCCGTTGGGATACACTTCTTTTCCTGCCGTTGACCCAATATTGATGATATGTCCGGCCTTTCGTTCCACCATTTGGGGCAATATCGCCTTGGACATGTACAACAAGCCTTTTACATTGATGTCCAACATGGCTTCCCAATCATCAATACTCCCTTTGTCTATGGGGTCCAATCCGTGTGCATTTCCAGCATTATTGACCAAAACATCAATTTTGGTAAAAGCTTTGGGTAAACTTTCAACAGCGGCAAAAACAGCATCCCTGTCCCTCACATCAAAGTTCAATGTATGGATTTCAACACTTCCCTCTAGCTGCTTCTTGAGGTCATCCAAACGATCCTGTCTACGTCCGCACAAGACTAAATTAAATCCTTGCTTTGCAAAAATCTCTGCCGTTGCCTTTCCAATACCACTGGTTGCTCCAGTGATCAATGCTGTTTTCTTCATTATATATATTCTTACGGAACTCCATGGCCTTGGCTTGCCTCTAAAAGAACAAACCAATCCTGTAGTTCCAAATCTATGTTTAAGGCCTTTTTGGCCATGGTTATTCTGTCTTTGTTTGTGGTACCTATAACGGGAAACACTATGGCAGGATATTTTAGCAGCCATGCCAAAAGCAATTGACTTTCATCAGCTCCATATTTTTCCATCAAGGGCACCATGGTCTTTTTGATTCGTTGGGTCTGTTCCGTTTCTTCCCGGAACAAACTTCCCAAAGGGCTCCACGCCATAGCCATTCTATTATTTGCGATGCAATCATCAAACGTTCCATCGTACATGGGAGAATCATATGTCAGTGAAAATTCTACCTGGTTTCCGGAAACAGGAATGGTCTTCTCCAACATGGCCACTTGGGACGGGGTAAAGTTTGACACCCCAAACTGTTTGATCTTGCCACTTTTCAATAAAGTATCAATGGCTTCCGCTATTTCATGGGGTTCCATCAACGGACTGGGACGATGCAGTAAGAGCAGATCCAAATATTCTGTATTCAACTTTTTAAGGGATTGCTCAGCAGACCAAATAATGTAATCCTTACTGTATTCGTAATGGTTGATGCGATTGTCCCTGCCTCGGGTTATCTGTATGCCACACTTTGAAATCAATTGGATATCCTCCCGCTTGATCCCACTTTCGGCATAGGCCTGGCCAAAATCAGCCTCGGTGGAATAGCTCCCGTAAATATCGGCATGATCAAAAGTGGTAAGCCCCAATTCAATGCAATGCTGCATCAAATCAATCATTTCGTTTTTGGAAAGTTTTTTGCCCCAACTTCCCCATGTCATGGTTCCAGCAATAATCCTGGAATACGTATCTCTCTCTTTCATATGGGTTGAAAGTATAAAATTAAACCCTTAAATCCTTCATAAAACTAGGGGTTTACCGTTTTTTTTAACCATTAATTAACAGGTCAATTTTAAATAAATTTTCATTTTGCACCTCTTAGCATTCAGACTGACTTAAACACATAACAATAACGGTTCATATGGAAGAAAACACTACTATAGATATTAGTGCTGTGAATGAGAAAATTGCCCAAGAAAGTGCTTTTATTGACCTGCTTACCAATGAAATGAACAAGGCCATTGTGGGTCAAAAACATATGGTAGAGCGGTTGCTCATTGGTCTTTTGGGCCAGGGCCACATTCTTTTGGAAGGAGTTCCCGGGCTCGCGAAGACTTTGGCCATCAATACCTTGGCCAAGGCTGTAAAAGGTAGTTTTAGCCGAATCCAATTTACTCCCGATCTTTTGCCTGCGGATGTGATCGGGACACTCATTTACAATATCAAGGAAAATGATTTTTCCATTAAAAAGGGTCCCATTTTTGCCAACTTCGTGCTAGCAGATGAGATTAACAGGGCGCCGGCCAAAGTGCAATCCGCTTTGCTCGAGGCCATGCAGGAAAAACAAGTGACCATTGGGGATGAAACCTTTAAACTGGATGCTCCATTTTTGGTAATGGCCACCCAAAACCCCGTGGAGCAAGAAGGAACCTACCCGCTTCCCGAAGCTCAAGTGGACCGTTTTATGTTGAAAACGGTAATAGATTATCCCAAGCTCAACGAAGAACAACTGATTATCCGCCAAAACCTTAAGGGCTCCTATGAGGAAGTAAAACCTGTGGTAAGCATTAAGCAAATTCTAAATGCTCAACAGGCAGTCCGGGAGGTGTATATGGATGAAAAAATTGAAAAATACATTCTGGATTTGGTGTTCGCCACCCGATATCCTGAAAAATATAACCTTGAAAACCTAAAGCCACTAATAAGTTTTGGGGCCTCCCCAAGGGGAAGCATCAACTTGGCCAATGCTTCCAAGTGCTATGCCTTCATCAAAAGGCGTGGGTACGTGATCCCCGAAGATGTTAGGGCCGTTGTGCATGATGTCTTAAGGCATCGTATCGGGATAACCTATGAGGCAGAAGCAGAAAACATCACCTCGGAAGAAATCATAAACAAGATCGTAAACGAGGTAGAAGTGCCGTAACGGTTCAATGTTTCTCGGTCAAAGTAGCAATGCTTTAAACCAACCCGAAAACCCATTTTTTGAACCCAATGGATACAAAGGAACTACTTAAGAAGGTACGTAAAATTGAGATAAAGACCCGCCGTCTTTCCGACCATATTTTTGGTGGGGAGTACCACTCTACCTTTAAAGGTAGGGGCATGACCTTCAGTGAAGTGAGGCAGTACCAATTTGGGGATGACGTGCGGTCCATTGACTGGAACGTTACAGCTCGGTACAATGAACCCTACGTTAAAGTCTTTGAGGAAGAAAGGGAACTCACCATGATGCTGATGGTGGATGTGAGCGGCTCCGAACTTTTTGGAACATCCAATCAGTTTAAAAAAGAAGTCATTACCGAAATTTCGGCAACACTGGCCTTTTCAGCATTACAGAACAACGACAAAGTGGGGATAATTTTATTCTCCGATGAAGTAGAGCTCTTTATCCCTCCTAAAAAAGGGAAAAGTCATGTGCTCCGTATTATCCGAGAGCTTTTGGAGTTTACCCCACAAAGCAGTGAGACCAATATTGCCGAAGCCTTAAAGTTCCTTACCAATGTGATGAAGAAAAAGGCCATCGTTTTTGTGCTGTCGGATTTTATTGCTGATGATTATAACAATACCCTTCGTATAGTAGGAAACAAACACGATGTTACCGGCATTCGTGTTTTTGACGAACGGGAAGAATCCATTCCCAATCTGGGTATGGTACAAATGATGGATGCGGAGACCGGAACCATGCAGTTGGTGAACACCCAATCCAAAAAAGTTCGCTCTGCTTATGGTCAGTTCCACAAAGACAAAGTAGGCTATTTCATGGATTCGTTTACCAAAAGTGGCTGCGGTGTCATCAATTGCAGGGTAGACGAGAGTTATGTAAGAAAATTGTTGGGCTATTTTAAACGAAGAGGATAAATGCTAATTGAAAGTTTAAAATTGAAAAATCAAAATGTCCCGACACCATTTGTGTTGATGACACTGCTATGCCTTTTTGTATTGCCCTTTACGGGATGGTCACAAACCGATTCCAAAATTTCCACTGATGTGGATACCCTTTCCATAAAAATTGGGGAGCAGATAAAATATACCATTACCGTGGAAACCGATTCCACCAATGTGGTCCACTTTCCAGAAGGGCAGACTTTTTCTCCTTTAGAAACGGTGGAAGCCATCATAGGAGATACCATTAAGAATAATGATAAGGTTGTCTTGCAACGCATTTATGCCCTCACTCAGTTTGATAGCGGCGCATACACTATCCCTCCGCAGCGTATCGCCATTAATGAACGGCCTTTTTTTACAGACTCCTTTAATATAAAAGTGGGAGATGTGGCCGTGGACACCACCAAGCAGAGAATGTTCGACATAAAACCACTCATACAGGTAGATCGCAGTAATGCCGAACTTTGGAAAACTTTGTTATGGATTCTCCTGGGGCTTCTTATAGTGGGTGGATTGGTTTACTGGTTCTTCCTAAGAAAAAAGCCCCTGACAGAAGAGGAAAAGGTGGCTTTGCTACCTCCTTATGACAGAGCTTTAATGGAGTTGAAAAAGTTGGAAAACTCCAGATACCTCATTCAAGATGAGTACAAAAAATACTATTCTGAGCTTACGGACATTGTTCGCTTGTACCTTGAGGACGAAGTGCATGTTTCTGCCATGGAAAGCACCACGGAACAGCTGATCACCAAGTTGGAGCTGCTAAAAGATGCCGGGGAGCTAAAGTTGGACGATGAAACCCTAAAACAATTTCAGAAAATATTGCAGACCGCAGACTTGGTGAAATTTGCCAAATCCAAGCCTGCCAGTTCAGTAGCCGAACAAGACCGAAAGCTTGTGGAGCAAATAGTGGTAAAAACCCACGATGCCCTCCCCGAGCCCACAGAGGAAGAATTATTGCTGAATGAAGAATATCTGGAAGAACTCGCCAAGAGAAAACAGCGCAAACGCATCTACTGGGCGGCAGCCATTTTTGCGGGGCTAGTTTTTGTAGGCGCAGGAGTATCGGTAGCCTATTATGGTTTTAAACAGGTAAGGGACACCGTTTTTGGATATCCGACCAAAGACCTTTTGGAAGGCGAATGGGTAGCCAGCTCATACGGGTTTCCCCCTGTTGAACTGGAAACCCCGGATGTACTTATTCGCCAAGAGGTGAAGTTGCCGCCAGAGGCCGAAGAATTGATTAAGGAACTCCAATCCTTTTCCTATGGAAGTTATGCCGGTATCTTCTCCGTCTCCGCCAGTTCCGCCATCTATAAAGAAGAAAAAGACCCCGACTTTTCAGCAGCCGTGGGTGCCACCTTGGCCACATTTGAGGGTCTTGGGCTAAAAAACATCATCACTAAACAAGAGGAGTTCACTACAAAATCTGGTGTGCAAGGTTTAAAGACTTACGGCACCGGTACCATTGATGGGCCGGGGAACAGTCAACCAAAAAAAGCCAAATACAATATACTTTCCTTTGGAGGAAAAGGCTTTATGCAACAGGTTGTGATCACTTGGGAAGATGGCGATACCTATGCAGAACAGATTGTTGAAAGAATATTGAACACATTGGACGTTAAAACACAGGCATAAATGTTTGAAAATATAGAATTTGCAAATCCGCAGTTTTTCTGGTTGCTCGTATTGCTGCCACTGGCTTTGCTATGGTATGTTTTCAAACACAAGAATCAAACTGCAGCTCTTAAAATATCCAGTGTAAAGGGTTTTACGGTGACCAGTTGGGCTTCTAAACTAAGGCCTGTCCTATTCATTATGCGGCTTTTGGCCCTAGCGGCCATCATTACTGCCCTGGCAAGGCCACAAACCGAAGATATCTCAACCCGGACCAAAACCACCAAGGGTATAGATATTGTTATGGCCATAGACGTGTCTTCAAGTATGTTGGCTCGGGATCTAAAGCCAAACAGACTTTCGGCCCTCAAAGAAGTAGCAGCCGATTTTATAAAACAGCGGCCCAACGATCGTATTGGCTTGGTGGGCTATGCAGGTGAGAGTTATACCAAAACCCCCATAACCAGTGATAAAGCTATTGTACTGAACGCACTCAGGGAAATTACCTACGGCGAATTGGAGGATGGTACTGCGATTGGAATGGGATTGGCCACTTCTGTCAATCGGTTGAAGGAGAGCAAAGCCATCAGTAAGGTCATTATCCTACTGACCGATGGGGTGAACAATTCTGGTTTTATTGAACCCCAAACCGCGGCCGATTTGGCTGTGGAATTTGGAATAAAGACCTACACCATTGGTCTGGGCACCAACGGGAATGCCCTTTCCCCCATTGGTTACAATCCAGATGGAAGCTTCCGATATGGTATGCACCAAGTGGAAATTGATGAGGAATTGCTCAAGGAAATAGCAAAAGTCACTGGCGGACAATATTTTAGGGCTACGGACAATGATAAATTGGAAGAGATCTATGATGAGATCAATAAATTGGAAAAAACAGAAATAGAAGAGTTTAAATATTATAAATACGAAGAAAAGTTCCGACCGCTGATTTTTTTGGCAGGAGTATTGCTCTTATTGGAATGGGCCCTGCGCAATTCTATATTTAAAAGCTTTATCTAGCATATGATACAGTTTGATGAAAAAACATATTTCTATCTCTTGGGCATTATTCCGGTAATGGTCTTGGCCTTCTTTTTTCTTCAAATCTGGAAAAAAAGGACCCAGCGCCATTTTGCCAACCCCAAACTGCTCAAAAGATTGGCGCCCAACAAATCCAGTTTCAAGTCGGTTATAAAACTGGTGTTTCTGCTGGCTGGGCTATCATCACTTATTATGGGATTGGTAAACCCTAAAATTGGCACAAAACTGGAAACCGTCAAAAGAGAAGGCGTAGATATCGTCTTTGCGGTGGACGTATCCAAAAGTATGTTGGCGGAGGACATTGCCCCAAACCGATTGGAAAAGGCAAAACGTTTGGTATCGGAAATCATCAATCAATTGGCAAGTGACCGTATCGGTATCATTGCCTATGCTGGACAGGCCTATCCGCAATTGCCAATTACTACTGATTATGGTGCGGCCAAGATGTTCTTGCAGAGTATGAACACCGATATGTTGTCATCACAAGGAACTGCCATTGATGCAGCCATAGATTTGGCCACTACCTATTACGATGATACCGAACAGACCAATCGGGTCCTCTTCATAGTTTCTGATGGGGAGGACCACTCCGAAGGAAACACGGCAAACGCCGTTGAAGGCGCCGTAGAAAATGGTATTCGTGTCTTTACCATTGGGGTAGGAAAACCTAAGGGTGCACCCATCCCAATAAAAAGGAATGGCATTGTTGAAAGTTTGAAGAAAGACACCCAAGGCGAAGTGGTCATAACCAAACTCAATGAGGCCATACTGACCGAAGTTGCCGATCGCGGAAATGGCGAATATATAGACGGTTCCAATACGGAAAATGCCGTGGAACATATCAAAGAACTACTGAACCAGATGGATAAAACAGAATTTGAAGCCAAGCAATTTGCTGAATATCAAGACCAATTTCAATGGTTTCTGGGAGCAGCACTTTTATTTCTATTTTTGGACATTTTCCTTCTGGACAGAAAAACACAATGGTTAAAAAAACTAAATCTTTTCAATGAACATGATGATGACTAAGATGAGATTGATGTTTGTTCTCGTGCTATGCACAAGCTATGCCATGGCGCAGGAAGAAATAGCGGACAAAAGCGCCGAAAAGGCGCTTAAGGCCTCCACTAACCTTACTTATGAGGCCAATGGAGAGCTAAGTTCCAATGATTTTATTGCGGCAGAGGCCAATTATAGAAAAGCCATTTCCAAGAGTGAAAAAAACGTGGTGGCACCATTCAATTTAGGAAATGCCTACTACAACCGTGAGAGTTTTGGAGAAGCCTTTGGTCGCTACAAACAAGCTGGGGAAAAAGCAGAAAACAAGCCCGAAAAACACAAGGCCTTTCACAATATGGGCAATGTGTTCATGAAGAACAAGGAATACGAAAAGGCCGTTGAAGCCTACAAGGAAGCCTTGCGCAGCAATCCCAATGATGACGAGACCCGTTACAACTTGGCCCTAGCAAAAAAGATGCTTGAAAAACAGCAAGACGAGCAACAGAACGATCAAAATCAGGATAACCAAGACAAGCAGGACCAACAAGACCAAAATCAGGATCAAAACCAAGATCAGAACAACGAGGGGGATAACGACAAACAGGACGAAGGGAAACAAAACGAGGACGAAAACAAAGACCAAGGAGATCAGGGAGAAAACGGAGAGGACAAGCCCGAAGAAAATAAAGAAGGGGATGGTGACAAAAAGAAGGAGCAGGAGAAAAAACCAAATCAGGGCGATCAACCTGATGACCAAAAACAACAGCCAAGACCCAATCAGCTCTCTGAACAACAAATTCAGAACCTCCTAGAAGCCATGCAGAACGAAGAAAAAAAGGTTCAGGAAAAAATGGAGGCAAGAAAAGTGAGAGGCAAAAAAGTCAGAAACGAAAAAGACTGGTAATGTATAGGTTGAGGGGCAACATATTACTTTTTACAATCATATTCTTCTTGACGGGGGCTTCCAGCCAAGCCCAAGAAGAAGAGGTTACTTTTGAAATGAACCTCAGCAAGGAAAAATTGGGCATTAACGAACGCCTTCGTGTGGAGTTTACCATGAACAAGGATGGAGATAATTTTAGCCCTCCCCCTTTTGAGGGTTTTAAGGTGGTCATGGGGCCTTCCCAATCCATAAGCTCTTCATGGATCAACGGAAAAAGGAGCTTTTCAAAAACATATTCCTATATTTTGGTGCCCACGGCAAGAGGTTCCTTCACTATAAAACAAGCCACCATAGAAATTGCCGGCGAAACTTACAAAACACTTTCTAAAACGGTTGAAGTAACTGCGGCAGTGGACAAACCCAGCGATCAAAAAACTGTGGATGATGTGGCCGATGAGAACCTACATTTGGTAGCAGAAGTTTCCAAGGGAAATTCTTATCTCAATGAGGCCGTTACCGTCATCTATAAGCTTTATGTAAGCCCAAATATTAGTGTTACCAACTACAGGGAACTGGACAATCCAACGTACAACAATTTTTGGAGCCAAGACATTCCCGTTACCAGACGTACCGCCGAAAATGGCACCTATCAAGGAAAACCATACCGTTATGTAGTCTTGAAAAGAGTTGTTCTCTATCCACAAAAAGCGGGACAACTTGATATTGAACCTCTTTCCTTGGAGGTTTTTGTTGATGTTCCTACCAACCGAAGGGATTTTTTCGGTGGACGCATTTACACCCAGACCAGTAAAACGGTATCTGCCGGGAAAAGGACCATAAACGTGAAACCACTTCCAGAAAATGGAAAGCCTGCAAATTTTGGTGGAGCCGTAGGGGATTTCGAATTTTCTGTTTCTGCCTCCAAAAAACAGTTGAACGCATCAGAATCCCTACAAGCCATTGTAGAGGTTTCCGGAAAGGGCAACCTGAAACTTTTTCAGCTCCCTGAACCCGAACTTCCAAGTGCTTTGGAGGTTTATGATCCGGAGTATGAAGAAAACATACAAACTTATAGCTCGGGAATGGAAGGTAAAGTTTCCAACAACTACACCATTGTGCCTTCATTTAGGGGAAAATACCCCATTCCCAGTATTTCCTTTAGTTATTTTAATCCCAAGACGGAAAAATACATCACTCTTAACTCCGATGAAATCAATATAGAGGTGTTGGAGGGACCAACAAATTCTGCAAGCAACAATGCGGTGGGCACAGCGACCAATAAACAATTGGTTGTTCCAACAGGAAAGCAGTTTCATTTTATTAAACTAAACCCTAACCTAAGTCCAATTGGTGTAAACTACTTTTTTGGTTCCAGAGCATTTTATCTATGGCTTCTTGGTCCCCTTCTTCTAATTCCGATTGCAATTTTTTCATTCAAGAAAAGGGAAGCAATTGCACAGGATGTTGTGGGCAACAAAATCAAAAAGGCCAACAAACTGGCCAGAAAATATCTATCCACTGCCAAAAAAGAATTAGGTAACAAAGAAGCCTTCTATGTGGCTTTGGAGAAAGGACTTCACAACTATCTAAAAGCCAAGCTGAAAATCGAGACCTCAGAATTCAGCAAAGAAAAAATAACCTCCATCCTTTTGGACAAAAAAGTGGAGGACACAGATGTGGAAGGGTTTATTGAGCTATTGAAAAGTTGTGAAATGGCCAGATATAGCCCATTTTCAGATGTGCAAATGCAAAATGACTATGATAAGGCCAGCGGGGTAATTTCAAATTTGGACAAACAGTTATGAGTATAAAAAAAATAGTGCTTTTAATTGCCCTCTTTTCGGCTTCCCTTGGTTTCTGCCAAAGCAACGTCCTGTTTGATCAGGCTACAGAATATTACAACAAAGGGGAATACGGTAAAGCCATAGATAATTACAAAAAAATTCTTGATACTGGGGAACATTCCGCACAATTGTATTTTAACATGGGTAACTGCCATTATAAGCTAAATGCCATTGGGCCCAGTATTTATTATTATGAAAAAGCCTTGTTGTTAGACCCCAATGATGCGGAAATCAGGAACAATCTAGGTTATGCCCAAAACATGAGGCTAGACGCCATAGAAAGCATCCCTAAAACCGAGATTGCCCAAATCTATGGAAAAATTGTGAACCTCTTTTTCTTTGATCAATGGGCTTATGTGGCCATAGGTTTTGCCTTTTTGTTTGTTCTGGGTTACCTGGCCTATTTTTTTCTTCGATTTGCCAATCAAAAACGGATAGCTTTTATCGTGAGCATTTTTTCGCTTTCCTTGAGTGTTGTGTCCATTTTAATGGCTTATCTGCAAAATCAAGAGTTTAAAAAAGACAATCCTGCCATAGTTTTCAGTAAACAGGTACAGGTGTCGTCTGAACCCAACAATAACAGTGAAATTGTCTTTACCCTTCACGAAGGAACAAAAGTAAATGTGTTGGATCAACTTGACGATTGGAGGAAAATTAAATTGGCGGATGGCCAAACTGGATGGTTGTTGACCGATAATATTAAGTTGTTGAAAGACTTTTAAATATTATTTAACAAACTTTTTTGTGCTTCCTTTTATTTTTGCAAAAAAACTGTATAGTGCTAAGACTTTTGGCTCTTCCTTTTGTCTCGGTGATACTGGTCACAATTTTAATGGCCTCACCCTTTGTTCCCCTTCTGGGCAAGGAGTACTGTACCGCAATAATTCTTGGTTCCTCTGAAGAGGAAAACAACAGCAAGGAAACAACTGGTAGCAAGAACTTTGAGAGTAAGTTTTTTCTACTTCGCAATTTTTTCCCTGTAGATTCTACACTAAACCAAGAAAAAGATTTTGATGCTCTAACCTATATTTTTAGAGTTTTGGATTGCACCATTGAGATTCTTGACCCACCTCCCAAGAGATTGATTTAATTTTTTTCTTTTTTAAACACATCAAAAATCAATTTCTAACAGTCTTCAGTAAATTATAAATCCCTGAAGACACCATTACTATATTAATTATGTTCAAGTATATAAAAAATGACTTGCCAGCCAGTATTGTGGTCTTTTTTGTGGCGCTACCCCTCTGTTTGGGAATTGCCCTGGCCAGTGGCGCCCCTCTTTTTTCGGGTCTTATCGCAGGAATCATAGGAGGGATCGTTGTGGGTTCACTAAGTGGATCTCAAATAGGTGTTAGTGGGCCCGCTGCGGGGCTTGCTGCAATTGTATTAACTGCCATAGGCACTTTGGGAGGTTATGAAAACTTTCTTGTGGCCGTGGTCTTGGGTGGAATCATCCAAATTGTTTTTGGCTTATTAAAAGCTGGGGTTATTGCCTACTATTTTCCGTCATCAGTAATCAAAGGAATGCTTACCGGTATTGGGATTATTATAATCTTAAAGCAAATTCCACATTTCTTTGGATACGATGCCGACCCAGAAGGAGATTTTGCATTCTTCCAAGTTGATGGTGAAAATACGTTCAGCGGAATTATATCTGCCATTAATTCCATTAGTCCGGGGGCAACTGTGATTGCCGTTGTGGCTTTGTCCATTCTTATTCTTTGGGATAGGGTATTGAGCAAAAAATCAAAGATTTTTCAGTTGATCCAAGGACCTTTGGTTGCCGTGGTTTTGGGAATTGTTTATTTTGCCTTTACCTCTGGTGATGGCACTTGGGGTATTTCTGACGAGCATTTGGTAAGTGTTCCTGTTCCTGACAGTTTAGAGTCGTTTGCCGGGTTGTTCAGTTTCCCAAATTTTTCGGTCATAACCAATTCCGAGATTTGGATTACTGCCTTTACCATTGCGCTCGTGGCCAGTTTGGAGACTTTACTTTGTGTTGAAGCAACTGATAAGTTGGACCCACATAAACGTGTAACCCCTACCAACAGGGAGCTATTGGCACAAGGTGTCGGAAACAGTTTATCCGGTTTGGTTGGCGGATTGCCCATAACCCAAGTAATTGTTCGTAGTTCTGCCAATATACAATCTGGAGGTAGAACCAAAGCTTCAGCTATTATTCATGGATTCTTTTTATTGGCTTCGGTAGTTTTAATCCCAACGCTACTAAATATGATTCCTCTATCCGTCTTGGCGGCCATCCTCTTCGTTGTTGGTTATAAGTTGGCTAAGCCAAGTTTGTTCAAGACCATGTATAATTCTGGTTGGAAACAGTTTGTTCCTTTTGTTGTGACTGTGATTGGAATCGTGTTTACCGATCTTCTGGTAGGTATAGGATTAGGTTTGGGCGTAGGGATTGTGGTAATCCTTATAAAAAGCTACCAAAATTCGCATTTCCTTCATATTGAGGATAATAGCAATGGTGTACATAAAATTAAAATGACTTTGGCAGAAGAAGTTACCTTTATCAACAAAGGAGCTATTCTAAAAGAGTTGGACAGGCTTCCTGAAAATTCATACCTTGAACTTGATGTTAGAAAGACAAGGTTCTTGGACAATGACATTATTGAAATTTTGGAAGACTTTTCGGCCAAAGCCAAAAATAGAAATATTGACATTACCATTATTTCCGAACGAGGCATTGCGGAAAACCCAAAAAGTTACATTGAATTCTTTAATCTAAGACCGAAAAAATCGGCATAACTATAGTGATATGAAAGCACACACAAAAGAAACACAAGCCACCATGACCCCAGAAAAAGCCATTGTTTTTTTAAAGGAAGGCAATGAGCGTTTTCAACAGAACCTAAAAGCCAATAGAAACTTATTGGAACAAGTAAACGACACCAAAGATGGGCAATTTCCTTTTGCCACCATCCTAAGTTGTATCGACTCCAGAGTTTCTGCAGAACTAGTATTTGACCAGGGTTTAGGGGACATATTTAGTGTTAGAATAGCCGGAAACTTTGTCAATGAAGACATCCTTGGAAGTATGGAGTTTGCCTGTAAGCTGGCAGGAACCAAATTATTGGTTGTCCTTGGCCACACTAGTTGTGGAGCCGTAAAAGGGGCCTGTGATCATGCCCGCCTTGGCAACTTAACAAAGCTTATCAACAAAATTGAACCTGCTGTTGATGCGGTTACCGAGCCAAGAGACGAGTCCTTGAGAAATTCCAAGAACCTTGATTTTGTAGATTCCGTTGCGGTTAAAAATGTAGAACTGACCTTGGATAACATCAGAAATCAGAGTCCCATCTTAAAGGAAATGGAACAACAAGGAGAAATAGCCATTGTAGGAGGTATGTATGACATATCTGATGGTAAAGTTACTTTCATGTAAGCCACAAACTCTATGATCTTAAAGGCCGATGATTACGTAATCATCGGCCTTTTTATGTCCTAAAATTAGTATCTTCATACGGTATAAATTTAATACTGGCATATGTTCAAACACGTAAGAGGAGACCTTTTTGGAGGAATAACCGCAGGAATCGTGGCACTTCCTCTGGCACTTGCGTTTGGTGTCAGCTCTGGTCTAGGACCCAGCGCCGGATTATATGGTGCCATTTTCATTAGCTTTTTTGCAGCCCTCTTTGGTGGCACCAACACCCAGATATCTGGACCTACCGCCCCTATGACGGCGGTGAGTATGGTGGTTATTGCCAGTATTGTTGCCGTTAACGACGGTGATGTAACCAAGGCCCTCCCTGCTATTTTAACTATTTTTCTTTTGGCAGGTCTAATGCAGATAGGGTTAGGATTGGTTGGGTTGGGAAAATATATAAAATACATTCCCTATCCTGTAGTTTCTGGTTTTATGACAGCCATTGGTGTAATTATTTTGGTTACACAGATATTACCAGCTGTAGGATATTACCCCAAGGAAGATTTGGAATTTGTAAATCAATATATGCCCGAAGCCGAGGAGAAAATCTTGGAAAATATTCTAAGGGAAGAAGCAGGCGAAGGCATTCTGGTGTTGGAAAACTTTGAAGAAACCATAAAGCGTGCAAGCACCATAACAGAAGCCGATATGAACAAGGAGGCCAGTACCTTGGCCGCCAAAGATGCTTCAGGTGTTTTGGGAACCATAAAGGTTCTTCCCCGTGCATTACTGAACATAAATTGGTTGGAACTGGCCCTCGCCTTGGCCACCATTTTTATCATCTATGGTTTCAAAAGAATCACAACTGCCGTTCCCAGTACCTTGGTAGCCCTGTTGGTAGTTTCTGGAGTGGCTTTTGGTTTTGGATTGGATTATCGTCCCATCGAACAAATTCCCAGCGGATTGCCCATCCCGAACTTGGAGATATTTTCAGGATTTAACCTGAACTCCATTGCCCCGCATATTTTTACTGCACTTACACTTGCCCTGCTTGGGGCAATAGACTCGTTGCTCACCTCGGTAGTGGCAGATAACATGACCCAAACCAAGCACAAACCGAACAAAGAATTGGTTGGACAGGGTATTGGCAACAGTATTGCAGCTGTTTTTGGGGGTATTCCCGGGGCTGGGGCCACCATTAGAACTGTTGTCAACATTAATTCTGGTGGCAAAACCAGGCTTTCAGGAATGGTCGCCGGTATTTTATTGCTCGTTATTCTTCTCGCCCTTGGCCCTGTGGCCTCTCAAATTCCCGCTGCGGTTTTAGCAGGTATATTGGTCACCGTGGGTATAGGAGTAATGGACTATAGAGGGTTGAAGGCAATTCCACACCTTCCAAAGGATATTAAGTTAGGTCCGATGAAGTTGAGCTCAGAAGTAATCATCATGTTGGTGGTGTTGGTTCTATCTTCCATATGGAACTTGGTATATGCTGTAGGTATAGGGTTGGTAATTGCATCATTGATGTTCATGAAAAAAATTGGAGACCTTACTGCAAAAAGATCTGATGTAAAACCCCTGAAAGAAGAAGCATGGTCCGATGAGAAGAATCTCTCGCAAAAAATTAAGGAAGATGTTTTCATTAAGCACATTAAGGGACCCTTGTTTTTTGGTTCCACCAGCGATTTTCAGCAACTGGCATCCCAAATTCCAAATACCGCGTCCACAGTCATAATCCGAATGGGACGCATGCAATACATGGACCAGTCTGGTCTTTACGCCATGGAAGATGTGCTACAGGATTTGAACAGGAAAAACATTAGGGTACTCTTGGTGAGTATCCTGGACCAACCCAAATACATGATGGAACGTATTGATATTATCCCAGGCTTAGTTCCTCAGGAGCATATTTTTGACACTTTTAAGTCCTGCATGAATTGGATTGGCAATGGTTCTGAGAGTGTTAAACCCTAATTCCATACTACAGATAAACCCATGCTTTTCCTAAAATTTCCAAATGATTCAGGACCTATTTATTTAGAAACCCTGGATGGAAGATTTCCTGTGGAGCCTTATAACACCCTAAGCAATCTTATCTTTTTGTTCATTATTGTTTATTGGGGTTTAAAAGTGTATAAGAACACTAAAGAACATCTTTTTTTAGCTTGGGTTCTCCCGGTAATTGCCGTTAGCTATGTTGGCGGCACTATTTACCATGCCACAAGAAGTCATGAATTCTGGCTTAGGCTGGACTGGATGCCCATTATGTTCCTTTGCGCTGCCCTGGTCATTTATTTTATTTTTAAGGTGGTCAAACCGTGGTGGCAACGTCTGCTACTTGTGGTTTTGCTATTAGGTGCCTCTTATATGCTTCGCATCATACCTATGCCAACAGGATGGCGGATTTCTTTGGGATATGTGATCACCGCAATTACAATTCTGTTGCCTTTGGTGTGGTACCTTATTAAAACTAAAGGAAAAAATGTTTCGCTGATAATCCTCTCTTTTGCAATTTTTGCAGTGGCCGTAATGTTTCGGAGCATAGACAAAAACCAAACTTTTCTTTCTATGGGCACCCATTGGTTATGGCATTTTTTTGGTGGAGTGGCCGTACATTATCTTATTGCCTACATATTCAAGGACAATTTGCTAAATTTGTCGGCCAATACTGCCAGTAAAAATGATTGAGACTATAAAGGAACACTTGGCTGAAGTAGAAAAATTCACTTCAACCTCAACAGAAGAGATAGAGAATTTCCGAATCAAGTATTTGGGAAAAAAAGGCCTTTTGAACAGTTTCTTCGCCGAGTTCAAAAATGTTCCCAATGAAGAAAAGAAAGAGTTTGGGCAGGTCATCAATCAATTGAAAAATTCAGCAACGGAAAAAGTCAATGACCTAAAGGCCGCTCTTGAGAACCAAGCAGAAACCGCTGGCAAGTTCGGGGATTTGACCCGTCCCGGGGAACCCATAGAAATTGGGGCAAGGCATCCCATTTCCATTGTTAAGAATCAAATCATTGACATCTTCTCAAGAATTGGCTTCAACGTATCCGAAGGTCCGGAAATTGAGGATGATTGGCACAACTTTACAGCGCTGAACCTGCCGGAATACCATCCAGCTAGGGACATGCAGGATACTTTCTTTATCCAAACAGACCCCGATATCCTATTGCGTACCCATACCTCATCCGTACAGGTGAGGTATATGGAAAGCAACAAACCACCCATTCGGACCATTTCTCCCGGCAGGGTGTATCGAAATGAGGCCATTTCTGCCCGTTCGCATTGTTTTTTCCATCAAGTGGAAGGTTTGTATGTGGACAAGAACGTATCCTTTGCAGATTTGAAACAAACACTTCAATATTTTACTTCGGAAATGTTCGGAAAATCCAAAATCCGACTAAGACCTTCCTATTTCCCATTCACAGAACCCAGCGCCGAGGTGGATGTATACTGGGGACTTGAAACCGAAACTGATTACCGGATGACCAAGGGTACCGGCTGGTTGGAAATCATGGGATGCGGAATGGTAGACCCCAATGTACTACGCAATTGTGGTATAGATCCCGAAGTATATTCCGGATTTGCCTTTGGTATGGGAATAGACCGTATTGCCCTTTTATTGCATCAAATCTCGGACATTCGACTGTTAAGCGAGAATGATGTCCGGTTCTTGGAGCAGTTCAAAAGTGCCTTATAATTCCCTTATTTTCATTGTGTTAGATTAGAATCCGACCTCCAGATGATTTTTTAACACAAGTTTAAGTTCGTTTAGTTTGGTACGTTCAGAACCAAATGTAATTTTGCGGCGTTAAATCCATTTCATGGTAACTGCAAATCAACAACTTATAGAAACATTAGGGATTCACCTTGAAGGAGAGTACAATTTGCCGCCTTTGGCCGCAAGAATCTACGCCATCCTTATTTTAACCGATGAGGACGGCCTCACTTTTGAGGACTGTCTGGAAAAAAGAGGGGCCAGTAAAAGCTCAACCTCAACCTCTTTGAACCTTCTTCTTAACATGGGAATCATCACCTACTTTACAAAACCGGGTGATAGAAGGCGATATTTTTCTGTTGCCAAACAAAAGACCTTTCTCCTTTCTAAACTCCAGGAAAATCTTAAACGGTTAGAAAAGGAAAAGGAAATCATCACCTTGGTCTTGGAACATCACAAAAAAAGTAGCCCAAAAAAACTCAAGGAGGGACAAGAAAGAACCCATATCTACTTGGACTATGTGAATAAAAATGAAAAGCTTCTAAGAGAGTCCATTGAAAAACTTGAAAAAAATATAGACTGAAAAAATAATGTTTACCCAACTATTCATAAACCTTAACACCACTAACAAAGTCATGAAAACAGCCCATATAGCCTTAACCCTAGTGACTGCTTTGATCTTCTCCTCTTGTGGGGAAAAAGCCCAGCAACGAACCGCACCACCTCCCCCTACCCTAAAAGTGAGCAATCTAAAAAAACAAGACATTACCATTTATAAAGTCTATGCTACGTCCATGGAAGGAAAGCAAAATGTGGAAATCTGGCCAAAGGTTTCAGGTTTTGTCCAAAAAATATATGTGGAAGAGGGTCAAAAAGTAAAAAAAGGCCAATTGCTCTTTAAATTGGAGACCCAGACCCTTACCCAAGATGCCAATGCCGCCAAAGCTGCCGTGAATGTGGCCCAAGTGGAAGTGGACAAGCTTGTGCCCTTGGTGGAAAAAGACATCATCAGTAATGTACAATTGGAAACGGCAAAGGCAAGACTGGCTCAGGCCAAAAGTACCTATCAAAGTATTTCCGCCAATATAGGCTATTCCAACATCAATAGCCCTGTTGATGGTTTCATTGGGGCAATTCCCTATAAAGAAGGTGCTTTGGTAAGCAATGCCATGACGCAACCCTTGACAGTGGTGTCCGATATTAGTAGTGTTCGAGCGTATTTTTCAATGAATGAAAAAGAGCTGTTGGACATGAAGCAACGCATGGCTTCCAATGGAAACCCGCTTACCACCGATACTGCCCCAGAGGTGGAATTGGTCATGATCAATGGTGAAATCTATCCGCAAAAAGGAAAAATAGCCATGGTCAACAATATCATCAACGGAACAACAGGAAGTGTAACGTTGAGAGCCGATTTCAACAACCCCGATCAATTGCTCAGCTCCGGAAGTACAGGACAAATAAGAGTTCCTTCAACCTATCAAAATGTATGGGTGATTCCACAGTTTGCCACAGTTGATCTACAAGGCAACAAAATGGTCTATATCCTCCATGATGGCGATACCGTTTCTACCAAGCCTCTTAAAATTGTAGCACAAACAGATACGGATTTCATTGTTTCCGAAGGCTTTGATGAAGGTACTACCATCGTTGCCGAAGGAGTGTCTAAGCTTAGGGACGGACAGACCATAAATCCTGTCAAGTAAAATCATATTGTCAACATTTTTTAGAAGAAAAATATGTTTCAAAAATTTATAGAACGTCCCGTACTTTCTACCGTGATTTCCATAATTATTGTGATTCTGGGAATTTTGGGACTCGCCACCTTACCGGTTGAACAATATCCCGAGATTGCCCCTCCCACGGTTCAAGTTTCTGCAAACTACACAGGAGCCAATGCCGAAACGGTATTAAAAAGTGTTGTAGTACCGCTAGAAGAGCAAATCAATGGTGTGGAAGGCATGACCTACATGACCTCATCAGCAAGTAACGATGGTGCTGCCAACATCAGTGTATTCTTTGAGCTTGGTGTAGACCCGGACATTGCCGCGGTAAACGTACAGAATAGGGTAGCGCGGGCCAACAGTCTATTGCCCCAAGAAGTAATCCAGACCGGGGTAACCACTCGGAAGGCTCAAAACAGTGCGTTGCTTTTCTTCTCCATCTTTTCCAAAAATGAGAATTACGACGCCACCTTTGTGGAAAATTATGCCAAAATCAACTTGGTGCCTCGGTTACAACGTATTAAAGGGGTAGGTAATGTGAATGTGTTCGGAGCCAAGGATTATTCCATGCGGATATGGATCTCTCCAGATAAAATGGCAGCCTACAATTTAGTGCCTGCCGATATTCAAGCAGCTTTACGAGAACAAAACCGGGAAGCGGCAACAGGGAAAATCGGTGAAAATTCAGAAGGTATCTTTGAGTATGTCATGAAATACAAGGGTCGACTTTCCGAAGTGGCCGAATACGAAAATATCATCCTAAAAACTACTGACGATGGTGGTTTTTTGCGCCTAAAGGATGTTGCCGAGATAGAGTTGGGAGCTTTCAACTATGCCCGAAAAAACTACGGTATGGGAAATCCAGGTGTGGCCGTTGGGGTATATCAAACCTCAGGGTCTAACGCCAAGGATATTATTGATGAGATTGAACAAATTTTGGTGGAAAGCAAATCGGAATTCCCCAAAGGACTGGATTATGTGATTCCGTTCAACACCAAAGACTTTTTGGATGCTTCCATTGACCATGTGGTCAAGACCTTGATCGAGGCCTTTATCTTGGTTTTCATTGTGGTATTCCTATTCCTGCAGGACTTTAGGTCTACTTTGATTCCAGCCATTGCCGTGCCTGTGGCCATTGTAGGAACCTTTTTCTTCCTGCAGTTGTTTGGCTATTCCATCAACATGTTGACCCTTTTTGCCATGATCTTGGCCATTGGTATTGTGGTGGATGACGCCATTGTGGTGGTCGAAGCTGTCCATGCCAAATTGGAAGAAGGGGCAGATTCGGCAAAGACCGCGACCAAAAAGGCCATGGGAGAAATTTCCGGGGCTATTATCTCCATTACCTTGGTAATGTCCGCCGTATTTATTCCGGTTTCCTTTATCCAAGGGTCTTCGGGAGTTTTCTACCAACAATTTGGAATTACCTTAGCTGTAGCCATTTTGATATCGGCCATCAACGCATTGACCCTCAGCCCTGCATTGGCCGCGCTCTTCCTAAAACCCCACAATCCGGATAAAGAGCATAAATCAGGATTAATGACCCGTTTTTTCAAGGCCTTCAATGTTGGTTTTATGGCCATTACCAATAAATATACCGGTGCCGTGGGCAACTTGATCAAACGCAAGTGGATTACTGTGGCCCTACTTTTAGGTTTTAGTGCGCTGGCACTTTACCTGTTCCAATCCACACCATCTGGGTTTGTGCCCGATGAAGATCGAGGTATCATCTTTGCCAATGTGAGCATGCCTCCTGGTACCACTTTGGAAAAAACCGAGGAAACCATCATGAAACTGGATTCCATTTATGAATCCATGGATGTGGTTGAAGCCCGGATGAGTGTGGCCGGATTCAGCCTTTTGAACCGGGTAAGTGCGGGGTCGTATGCCTTCTCCATCATGAAACTGAAGCATTGGAACGAAAGAAAGGAAGATTCCCTTTCTGTAAGTGCCACCATGCAACGTTTGAATGCCACTTCGGCTCAATTTAAAGATGCGCAGATCATATACTTTACCCCTCCCAGCATACAAGGTTTTGGTACCAACTCTGGTTTTGAGGTGCAGCTTCAGAACAAGGGAACGGACGACTGGTTGGCCATAAATGAGGTGAAAAATCAATTCTTGGCGGCGATGAATGCTAGACCGGAAATTCAATATGCGATTTCACAATTTGATCCCGGTTTCCCACAATACGATTTGGAAATCGATGTGGAAAAACTAAAAATGGCAGGGTTTTCAACTACCGATGTGTTCAATGCGCTCCAAGGGTATTATGGGGGAATCTATGCAACAGATTTCAACAAGTTTGGAAAGCAATACCGCGTCATGATCCAGGCAAAACCCCAAGACCGTGCCAATGAAAATTCATTGAACCAAATCTTTGTCCGTAACAGCTCCGGAGAATCCGTAGCGGTAAGTCAGTTTGTTACACTCAAAAAGATTTACGGTCCAGAGGTAGTAGAGCGATTCAATCTATTGAGTTCCGTGAAAGTAAGCGGTGTTCCCAATCCCGGTTACAGTACGGGAGACGCCATCAATGCCATTGAGGAAGTGGCTGCCCAAGTGCTGCCAACTTCATATACTTATGACTATTCTGGACTTACCCGGGAAGAAAGCAATGCTAGTTCGCAGACCGTACTCATTTTTATCTTGAGTTTGATTTTTGTGTACTTCCTGCTAAGTGCCCAGTATGAAAGTTACATTGTACCACTTTCTGTATTGTTGTCCTTGCCCATTGGTTTGGCCGGGGCTATACTCTTTGTGAATTTGGGTGGATTGGAAAACAACATCTACTTCCAGATTGCCTTGATCATGTTGATTGGTCTTTTGGCCAAAAACGCCATTTTGATCGTGGAGTTCGCCTTACAACGAAGAAAGGCAGGGTTCACATTGTTCAATGCTGCCATTGATGGGGCACGGGCCAGGCTACGTCCTATTTTGATGACCTCCTTTGCCTTCATATTTGGGCTGTTGCCTTTGGCACTCTCAACAGGAATCGGTGCTATTGGAAATCAATCCATAGGATTGAGTGCCGTTGGGGGAATGCTCATAGGGACCATATTTGGAGTGTTCGTGGTTCCTGTGCTATTTGTCATTTTCCAAGCACTTCAAGAGCGAATTTCAGGAAAACCGGAACAACTCAATGAAGCAAGCCATGCCTAAACATTCAATGACCGAACAAAGCATATCACCCATGAAAATAACATCCATATATAAAATCACCCTGCTGTTTTCGGCGACCTTATTGCTGCAATCCTGCTTTGTCGCCAAAAACTATTCCCGACCAGAACTGGAAACGGAAAGTTTGTACAGGACCGATAACCTTCCCACAGATAGTACCTCCATGGCAACCATTTCATGGAAGGACCTGTTCAATGACGAGCAGTTGAAATCTTATATTGAAAAAGGTCTGGAAAACAATCTGGATATACGTATTGCCCTGGAAAATGTTGCTGCTGCCGAAGCCTATGTTAAGCAAGGTAGGGCTGGATATTTCCCTACCCTTACCGGCAAAGCTAGTTTTACCCGGACCAAAAACTCTGGAAACAGTCAGTTCGGAAGCTTTTTCACAAGGCCTTTGGAACAATATGAACTTTCTGGCGCCCTTTCTTGGGAAGCAGATGTCTGGGGCAAGATCCGAAGCAATAAAAGAGCTGCGGGTGCCTCTTATCTGCAGAGTGTGGCCGCACATCAAGCTGTAAAGACCAATTTGGTGGCCGCCATAGCCAATACCTATTACCAATTAATGGCGTTGGACAAGCAATACAACATTGCGGAACAGACCTTGGCTGCCCGAAAAGGAAGTTTGGAAACTACCATGGCCCTGAAGGATGCAGGACAGTTGACCGAAGTGGCCGTAAAACAGACCGAAGCCCAAGTCCATACTACGGAAATTATTCTTATCGACTTGGAGAACAACATTAAACTACTGGAAAATACCTTCTGTATTTTATTGGGTGAGCCTCCCCATGAAGTGGAACGGTCCCGTTTGGATGAACAATCCATTGAAAGTGATCTGGAAACTGGGGTGCCTTATTTATTGTTGGCCAATCGTCCCGATGTAAAGCAAGCCGAGTTCGGACTCATCAATGCTTTTGAATTGACCAATGTGGCCCGTAGTAGCATGTACCCATCCTTGAGCCTTACCGCATCAGGAGGGTTCCAAAGTTTGGAATTTGAAAACTGGATTGACGCCAGCTCCCTGTTTTCCCAAATGGTAGGTTCGTTAACACAGCCTATTTTCAACGGGCGTAGGCTAAGGACCCAAATGGAAGTCGCTAAAGTACAACAGGAACAGGCTTTATTGTCTTACAAGAAAACCTTGTTGACGGCAGGTAAAGAAGTTTCGGACGCACTCTACAGCTATGATGCCGAAGCCCAAAAACTGGAGGCCCGTGCCAAGGAACTGGAAGCCTATTCCGTTGCCGAAGACTATTCGGAAGAATTACTGAACAATGGTTTGGCCAACTATCTTGAAGTCCTTACCGCCAGACAAAATGCACTGAACTCAGAATTGAGCTTTGTGGATTCCCAATACGGACAATTGAATGCCATAGTGGAATTGTATAGAGCCTTGGGAGGAGGCTGGCAGTAAAGATCAGGCCATGGACAACAAAAAAGAGTTGCTGGAATGTGCATTTTCCAATTTTTCAAAATTTGGGAGTAAACGCTTTTCCATGGACGAGTTGGCCCACGACCTGGGCATTTCAAAAAAAACCATATACAAGTACTTTCAAAGTAAGGAAGAGCTGGTCATGGAGAGTCTACAATGCTTTTTACAAAAAGTAAGGGGCTCCATTGATGACCATATGCAGGAGAATCCCAATGAAGACCAGCCCTTGCTTACCATTGTCTACATATACAAGTTGGGGCTTGGCCACCTACAAGGTATAAGCCCGGCTTTCTTTTACGGTATCAACAAGTACTACACCAAGGCCGCTAGGGTCTATTCTGAATTTAGAAAAGATATTGTTTGGAACGTGGTACATCCGTTGTTGGTCAAGGCCCAAAAATTGGAGCAAGTTAGGTCAGATGTTAATGTGGAATTGGTCTGCAAACTTTTTCTGTTGAGACTGGAGGATACTGTCTATTCAAAAGCCAATCTTTTTGAGGAATACAGTGCCCAAGAATTACTGGACCACATTATTGTTAACCACTTACGGGGAATCCTTACCCTGGAATATCTTCAAAACTGCCCCTGCGAAAACTATTGAACCGCCTTTCACCCCATTCTGGTGTTAATATTGAATTCAACTTATTGGGTACTACTGCCAAACCCTGCTACAACATGCCAAGGTTTTCATAAAGAGATTGAAAATTTGGCCAAAGATTTAAGGCCTATTTAAATATCTGCCCAGTGGTACTGCACACGATACTCAAGCCATGGCTGGTGACACCAATGTCTTTCTTAATATCATTTTGGAATAGATAAAAAATTGAATATATTAAGCTGATTTACTTGGAATAAAATGAGAAAAATATATTTTATCCCATTCCTTTTTTTAGTGTTGCCCCACTTGACTTTTCCTCAGGCCGAAGCCATAAAGAAAGAAACCATACTCACTTATCTCACTAAACTATCCTATCCTGAGTTTTCAGGGGTAGTGTTAATTGCAGAAAAGGACAGCACCATTTTTAAGAAAGCATATGGCTATTCCAACTTGGAGTTTGAAATCAAAAATCAAGTTAATACCTATTTCAATATTGCATCGATAACAAAAACAATGACAGCTGTTGCCACTTTGCAACTTGTGGACAATGGACTCTTGGATCTACATACCCCAATTGGCAAGTATTTACCTTCTTTTCCCAATAAAACAGTACGCGATTCCGTAACCGCCCATCAACTGTTGACCCATACTTCGGGCTTGAACAATTTCTTGGTAAACGATTTTAAAACCTTGGGGAAATTAAATTTAAAGAGTCTGGAAGATTACCTCCCTTTATTTGCCAAAGACTCACTACTGTTTTCTCCTGGGTCACAATATTCGTATAGTGGATCAGGTTATATGTTGCTTGGCCTTTTGATTGAAGAACTCAGCGGAAAAAACTATTATCACTATTTGAATGACCTTGTCTTTAGCAAAGCCGGAATGGATAAAACAATGGCAGTCCCCATAGATTCAATTGTTAAAAACAAAGCAAATGGGTATACCAGCTACTTTGGTGAAGCAACACATTTTTCTAAAAACGACCCATATCTTAGCAAGGCTAATCCAGCAGGATTTTATTTTTCCACAGCAGAAGACCTTCTTAAGTTCTTCGATGCGTTAAGAAGTTATGATTTCATATCTGAGACTACAACCAAACGGATGATGTCTCCATTGGTCAATGGGTACTATACAAATTATGGGTATGGGATATCTGTGGATAAACGGTTTGAGCAAACCATAGTTGGACATACCGGGGGATGGTATGGGGTTCAGTGCGAGCTAATGTATTTTGAAGATGATGAAATCACCGTCATAATATTGTCCAATATGGATACCTCCGAAGGGAAGGGAATGAACAAAGTTTCCAATTTTATTAAACATGTGCTGGCCAATAAGCCTTTGGAAAAAAATTAGTTTGGAACAACCTTTTGTTTTTCTCCCAAACCAATGTTATAAGCAGCATTGGCAATCAAAGCAATACTAAGCCAATACGTTCCTAAAATAAGAACACTGGCATAGTCAAAAGGTGCTTTGAATTTATTAATGGCCAGCAAGGTATCCGAAAGCATGAAAAATAGCACAGCCCACGCTATCCACGCGTATGCCTTTGCCTTGTCCCTTAGATATAGGCCTATTCCTTGCCATGCCATTGAAGTTATCACCAAAACATAGAACAGAACAGGTACCACAAAGTCCCCTAAATCTGGTTTTAACCAAAAAAAAATAGCTCCACCTATCAAGAAAAGAATCACAAACGAGATCCAATGGAACCAAAAACCCTTGTGTTTGATAAATGCCACAATAAAGAGAATATGTGCCAGTAAAAACGCCGCCAATCCGAAAACAAAATACGCTTGATTGAGCAAAAGCACATCGCCAATCAAACAAAAAATCAAGGCCACAAGGATAAGCTTGGTAAACTTCGTCAACCCTCCCTTTGGAATAAAAAACAAGAGCGCCAATATGGAAATGGTGGTCAGTGGTTTTAAGAATACATAGAGCGTCCTATATCCCAAATACTCGCTGAAAATGGCCGCCAAGGCCAGCACCAAGCTCACCAGATTCATTGTTCTTTGTCTTTTTTGGTCTACCATTCTGAAAATGGTTTTTGACTTAGTTGCGAATTATAATATTCCTTAAGTCCGGTGACTTCTTCCCCCAACCAGCTAGGTCTTTTAAAAAACTCATCTTCATGTTGTAGTTCTACCTCAGCAACTACCAGTCCCTTATTTTCTCCCAAAAATTCATCCACCTCGAACACATGGTTGCCCAAAGGCACCGTATAACGTACTTTTTCCAAAATCACATCCTTGCACAAATCTATAAGATTGGTCGCTTCGGCCACAGTGATTTCGGCTTCCCATTCAAATCGTGAGGTGCCGGACGCATTACTGGCTCCTTTGACGGTCAAAAAACCTTGGTTTCCCATGATTCGAACCCTAACTGTTCTTTGGGGATCCGTACTTAAAAAGCCTTGTGCTATGCGGGTGCTCGATGTGGCCTCTTGTTGATATGCGTCGGAGGTCACCAAAAACTTTCGCTCTATTTCCAAGTGTTCCATCAAACTAAATATACCCTAAATTTGAGTATGGATTTTGATTTTCCCTTAAGAAAAATCATTCATGTGGACATGGATGCGTTCTATGCCTCAGTGGAACAGCACGATAACCCCGAGCTGAAGGGAAAACCCATTGCCGTGGGCGGTGGCTCAAAGCGGGGTGTTGTTTCCGCTGCCAGCTATGAAGCCCGTAAATTTGGGGTTCGGAGTGCCATGGCCGGATATATTGCCCAAAGGAATTGTCCGGATTTAATCTTTGTAAAACCCCGGTTTGACCGCTACAAAGAGGTTTCCTATCAAATTCGGAGTATTTTTTATGAATATACGGACCTCGTGGAACCCCTTTCCTTGGACGAAGCTTATTTGGATGTGACCGAAAACAAAAAAGGAAATCCATCCGCCACGTTGATTGCCAAGGAAATCCGTCAAAAAATCCTTGAGAAAACCGGGCTTACGGCATCGGCCGGAATTTCCATAAATAAATTCATTGCCAAAGTGGCCAGTGACTACAACAAACCCAATGGTCAAAAAACGGTGAACCCCGAAGAGGTCATCCAGTTTTTGGAAGATCTGGATATTCGCAAATTCTATGGAGTGGGTAAGGTAACCGCAGAAAAAATGTACCGCTTGGGCATTTTTACCGGGAAAGACCTAAAGCAAAAATCATTGGAATTTTTGGATGAGACATTTGGGAAAAGCGGCAAGTACTACTATTATGTGGTCCGTGGCATACACCACAGTGCCGTGAAACCCCATCGGATTCCAAAATCTGTAGGAGCAGAGCGTACCTTTTTTGAAAACTTGAGCAGTGAAATCTTTATGCTGGAAAAATTGGAGAACATTGCTGCAGAGTTGGAAAGAAGACTTCAAAAATCCAAAATCGCCGGAAAAACCGTGACCCTGAAAATCAAATACAGTGACTTTACCCTCCAAACCAGAAGCAAGACCCTCCCCTATTATATTGCAAGCAAAGAACTTATTCTAGAAACAGCCAAAGAACTCCTGTATCAATCCTCTCTGGAGAATTCAGTGCGTTTATTGGGCATTTCATTGGCCAATCTCAATACTGAAAAACAAAAGAAGGTTCCAGAAAAAGAAGTCGTATCTGTTCAGTTAAAATTTGATTTCTAAGCCTACTTCACAGATAGTACGGTAACCCCATAAATGATGAGTGATGACAGAAATATGCCAAGGGCATTGGCTAAAAAAGCCTGCTTTTTTTCAATCTTTAGTAAGTAAGAAGCAATACTTCCGGCATATACCCCAGTTCCTGGCAACGGAATCATGACAAAAAGAACCAACCCAAAGAAACCATATTTTTGGACTTTGTCCGCTGTACCGGTCTTTGCCCTTCGGGCTACAAATAGTGCAGATTTTTTATAGGGTCTCCATTTGACCAAATGCCGATTGATGTTTTCCAAAAAGAACATCATTATGGGAAACACCAAAAGATTGGATAGAAAACAGGCCACAAATACCACATAGCTGTTCACTCCCCTTCCAATACCATAAGGTATCCCTACTTTCGATTCACCAAAAGGAGACAAGCTCCAAAACATGGCAATTAATAAGTCTAGAATCACGCAATTTCTTTAAAAAAGCAAAACTAGTGATGAAAATGTATTGTCTTGCATAGCACTATGCTAAAAAATGATTAAAAAACACTAGACAGACCGGTCTTTTGTCTATATTTATGTAATGATGGAAAGTATACACAACAAAATCATTGAAACAGCAAGTAATCTATTCTATATCAATGGGTACCATTCTACTGGGGTTAATGAAATCATTGCCAAAAGTGGCATTGCCAAGGCTACGCTCTATAGCCATTTTAAATCCAAGGAAGATATCTGCATCGCCTATTTGAAGTTTAGACATGATGCCTTTATAGAATCCCTCAAAGAGTTTGTAGGTCGAAGAAAAAAAGGAAAGAACCAGCTCTTGGCCATTTTTGATTTCCTCCAAGATTTATACCGGGAAGATCAATTTTATGGGTGCTGGGGACTCAAGACTTTAGGAGAGCTTTCACCAAAAGAGAAAAAAGTACTTGAAGTGATCCAAAAACAAAAAAAGGAACTGTTGCTTTTCCTAGGTGAAGTGGTGGGCGGTAACATTCCCAATCTCTCCAAGGCGGAAATCGAAAGAATATCCAGTGGGCTTTATCTTTTATATGACAGCGCTATTACCGAAAGCCACCTTTTTAAAAATGACTGGCCTATTTTTATGGCCAAAAGCATCGCACCCTCCCTTTATGCAGGTATTGATGTGGACTAAAAAAGCCCTTCCAAAAACTTGAAAGGGCTTTTACACTTAAACTAATTACAGCATCTTAGGCTTCCACCTCCGACAATGGCTGTGCTACAGGAAAATCAATAGGAGCATCCATGGTGTTGTTGATATAGTTGGAAATAGTCTTATCTCCCACCAACAAAATTGTATCGATTAGGTTCTCCTTGGTCCATCCGGCAGCAAAGAAGTTATCTAAAACACTGGCATCGGTAGCGCCTTTATTCTCCGTAATGTTTTTGGCCAATTTTGCCAAGGCATCCAACTTGGCATCAAAAGAGGCCTTCCCCGCTCTCAACTCCAGAATTTGATCTTCCGTAAAACCGTTCATTTTTCCAATGGCGGTATGGGCCGATAGACAATATAGACAGTTGTTCACTTCGCTAACAGCCAAGTTTACCACTTCTTTTTCTTTGGCCTTCAAAGAGGTCTTGCCATTGGCAAAGGTTAAATAATTGCCCAGTGCATTTTCGGAATGGGCATAGGTAGCATATAGATTTGGAACAAAGCCTAAAGCCTTTTCCAAGTTGTCAAAAATGGCCTGATTGGCTCCGCTTACTTCTTCTCTTTTGGGTACATTAAATGTGCTCATGATCTAAAAAAATTTTAAATGAATTATTATTTGATTATCTATTTTGTACAAAGGGTCTTTCCGTATCACAATAGAAATCGTGATGGTGATTTTGCTCACAATGGTTGTTGGCAATTACTGTCTGAACCACTCTTTTTTGTGGTGTCCTGAAAATTTCGATTAGATTGAAAAGGGTATTACCTGAATACTTCATCCTTGGTTTGTTTTAAATTACAGTGCAAAGATGTTGCGAAAAGACAGGTAGGTGTTAGGAACAATTTCCCGAGGACTTGCCCATTTTTCCCTTAAGCCGGGACCAGCTGGTTTTCCCTATACTCGGAAGGGGTCATTTGGGTCATTTTCTTGAAGAATCGGCTAAAATGGGCGGGGTCATTGAATCCAAGATCATAGGCAATCTCTTGGTTTTGTTTATCCGTATAGTTTATGAGGCGCTTGGCCTCCAAGACAATACGGTCCAAGATGATTTGTTGGGGCGATTTTTGGTTATAGATGGAAAAAAGGTTGGAAAGTGTTTTGGGAGACTTGTACAACATTTCGGCATATTCACTAACCTTTCTTTTGGTCTTAAAATTTAGGTCCACCAGATAATTGAACCTTCGGATGATATCTATTTGGTCGTTGCCCAAAGTTTTTACAATCAGTTGCTCCTTGGCCAAGCGGGTGGTCATAATGATCAGCCGTTTTAAGAGCATCTGTAGCATTTCTCCCTGAATATTGTCTGGAGTTGAAAACTCTTCAACAAACATGTCGTATAAGAGATTGAATTTGCGCAGCTCTTCATTCTGGATGGTTACAATAGGCAAATCCTGGGTGCCAAAAAACAAAATCCCATTACAAGAAACCTCACTGTCATGATCAAAGACACAATAGAATTCCCTATTGAAAAAAATAGCGGAGAGGGGCAATTCCGTTTTGACATAGGAAACATGCTGTAGGTAGGTGACCGTTACCATTTGGTTGGGTAGTAGTTCCAATGCCATCCCATCTACCTCAATGGTAAGGGGAGCCTCATTCCTGTTCCATAAAAATTTAATGTTGTTGGGTATTGGGGAATGCTTTGGACAATCGTTTTTGATATCTTCCACAAGCCTGAGCATGGCTCCTAATTTTGCATCCTTGAATTCGTAGACCATTTGTAAATTGGAACTAAAATGAGGTTATGTTTGTTTAGTCTACTGTTCTGAACCATACTTACATACTATAAAACAAAAATCCCAGAAACCATGGGCTTCATGGCATCTGGGATTTTTCAATAATTTATATTTCTGTGTCGGGATACTTGTATTAAAACGAGCAAGTTTCTATCTCGCTCACCCGAAGGGTGTTCACCATTCCCTTGTCCTTAATGGGCATGGCGGCCAAGCTAATTAGCATGTCCCCAACATCCAAAAATCCTTTTTTGCAGGCAATTCGGTTTACATCCTCAATGGTTTCATCCGTGGAAACAAATCGATCGTAATAAAATGCCTTAACACCCCACAATAGATTCAATTGGGTGAGTATTCTTTTATTGGAAGTAAACACCAAAATATGGGCACTTGGCCTCCAAGCCGAAATCTGAAAAGCCGTATACCCACTATTTGTCAAAGTTGAAATGGCCTTGGCCTGAATCTCATTTGCCATTAGCGCCGCATGATAACAAACCGACTTGGTAATGTATCTTTTGGTGCGGATATGAGGTGGGTTCTGAGGAACCTTGATCAAGCTTGAATTTTCTACACTGGTCAAGATACTGGCCATTTTTTCAATTACTTGAACGGGATAGTTCCCTACCGAAGTCTCTCCAGACAACATTACGGCATCAGCTCCATCCATTACAGAATTGGCCACATCGTTTACCTCAGCACGGGTTGGTGTAAGGCTGGTGATCATGGTTTCCATCATCTGCGTGGCAATAATCACGGGGATTCTGGCCTTTTTGGCCTGGAGCACCAACTTCTTTTGAATTAATGGAACTTCTTGGGCTGGCACCTCAACTCCCAAATCGCCCCGAGCGACCATAAGACCATCGCAATACGCCACAATCTTATCAATATTATCAACGGCCTCTGGCTTTTCAATCTTGGCCACAATGGGAATTTTGTGGTCCGAGTGTTTATTCACCAATTCTTGCAGGTCAATAAGGTCTTGACTATGCCTAACAAAAGAAAGGGCAATCCAATCTACTTGGTGCTCTATGGCATATATGGCATCTTTAATGTCCTTCTTGGTAAGGGCCGGCAACGAAATGCTGGTATTGGGAAGGTTGACTCCTTTTTTCGATTTTAAGGGTCCTCCCTGAATTACCGTAGCTTTGACTTCGTCCTTTCCGTTGGTTGATTTGACCTCAAAAATCAATTTTCCATCATCCAAAAGAATGCGTTCGCCAGGCTTTACATCCTGTGGGAAATTTTGGTAGTTCATGTATACCCTTTGGGCAGTGCCCTCGAAAGGCTCTCCAGTGGCAAAGGTGACTTCGTCGCCAGGCACAACTACGGCCTCGCCTCCCATGACCCCAACCCTAAGTTTTGGACCTTGCAAATCTGCAAGTATGGATGTATTTACCTCCAATTCCTCATTCAACTCGCGTATCATATTGATACGTTCCGTAACATCGTCATAGGAAGCATGCGAAAAATTTATCCTGAAAACGTCCACGCCAGCCTCTATCATTGCCTTAAGGGTTTCTTTCTTGCTGGTTGCTGGGCCTAACGTTGCTACAATTTTAGTCTTCTTTCTACTTGGCATTTTTAAAAGATTAGATTTCTTTTTGATTTTAAGGTATGTGCTTCCACTGGATAAGCTGTAACTACCTTTGCTATTTTATTGATGGCCTTGACCTTTTGTTCCAAAGCGGTTTCATCTGCGCCATCGACCTTAAGAAAATAGTCAACTTCTTTGCGTTCCTTCACCAAATGGTTGGTTCTATAGGAAGAATCGTTTCCAAATAACCCATTTGATTGAACCGCTTCCACTATGGTACATGAATTGGATATCAACGTCCAGTATACATCGTTGATTTCATCCTCCCAATCAAATACGGAAAAAAAGAAACTTTCGTCCAAATGGAGGTCGTTTCCCATTCTTTTCAGATACAGCGAACAATTGGAATTTATGCCATAAGCCATGGCGTAATCTTCTAAATTACTGTGTATGGCTATTAGCCCAAAACTGTCATCAAAAAAGTCTGCCGATATCCTGTGTGTTGTCAACATGCCTTTAACACGAAATGTAAATATACTCTTAATCCCTTTGATTGCCTAGCTGAAACGGCACAATACGTTTATAAACCAAACGAAAACGTTTGAGTTTACTTTTATTTAATCTTGTTGATTTTCAATTTTGTTCTGAAGTGCAAAATAGGCTCTTTTGGATGCCTTTTCTTCAGCCTTTTTTTTGGAAGTGGCCCTTGCTTTTGCCAAAATTCTATCGCCAATGGTAAGTTTTACGGCAAAGTGTTTCAACTCGTCATTTCCCGTGTCCTCATATACATTATAGTGGAACGGCTTTTTTTGTTTTTGGCACCATTCAATGACCAAGCTCTTATAACTGATTACCTTTCCTTCCAATTGATCAATATCCACATAGGGATCAATAACCCGTTCATTGATGAACTTTTCGCAATATGAATATCCCCGGTCTAGATATATGGCTCCAACCAGCGCCTCGAAGACATTCCCGTGTATGTTTTCTCCAAAATGGGACTTGGGAATCCTGCTTTCCACAAACTGCAAAAGTTCCAAATCCTTTCCCAATTCGTTCAAGTGCTTTCTACTTACCACTTTAGATCGCATTTTGGTAAGATAGCCTTCATCCCCTTCCGGAACCTCATTGAACAAATGCTTTGAAATGATGGTTCCCAACATGGCATCCCCTAAAAACTCCAGACGTTCATAATTCATGGGGTTTCCATCCGCATCTTTTTTGTTCATAGATCTGTGGAGGAACGCCTTTTTATAAATCTCTATGTCCTTGGGCTTAAATCCGAGGATTTTTTTAATCCCCAAAAAAAAATCCCCATCCGAGTCTGGATGGGAATTAAATATTTTGGAGGTGAATTTCATCTGGAAACTACCCTAATTTTTTAAACAAAACACATGCATTGTGACCACCAAACCCGAAAGTGTTGCTCATGGCCACATTAACCTCTCTCTTCTGTGCCTTGTTCAAGGTCAGATTGAGCGATGGGTCGATTTGTTCGTCTACAACATTATGGTTGATGGTTGGCGGAACCAAGCTGTGTTCCATGGCCAAGATAGACGCAATGGCCTCAATGGCCCCTGCCGCCCCCAACAAATGCCCTGTCATGGACTTGGTGGAGTTAATGTTGATCTTGGTTGCATGGTCTCCAAATACTTTGGATATTGCCTTCAGCTCTGCTACATCTCCCAAAGGAGTAGAAGTTCCGTGCGTGTTGATGGCATCCACATCTTCCGGTTTTAGGCCGGCATTCTGCAAACAATTTTCCATCACCTTTACCACGCCGATTCCTTCAGGGTGTGGTGCCGTCATGTGATAGGCATCACTGGAGAGTCCACCACCCAATACCTCTGCATAGATTTTTGCTCCTCTGGCCTTGGCATGCTCGTACTCTTCCAAAATAAGGGCCCCAGCGCCTTCACCAAGTACAAATCCGTCACGGGTGGCATCAAATGGTCTTGATGCTGTCTCGGGGCTATCATTTCTTGTTGACAAAGCGTGCATGGCGTTAAATCCTCCCATACCGGCAATGGTCACCGCTGCTTCGCTTCCTCCGGTTACAATGACATCGCAATGGCCCAATCTAATATAATTGAGCGCATCGATCATGGCATTGGCCGAAGAAGCACATGCGGATACCGTGGTATAGTTAGGCCCCATGAATCCATGCTTTATGGAAATGTTTCCCGGCGCAATGTCCGCGATCATCTTAGGAATAAAGAAAGGATTGAATCTTGGCGTTCCATCGCCATTGGCATAGCCAATCACTTCATTCTGGAAGGTTTCCAAACCGCCAATTCCGGCTCCCCATACAACACCGACCCTAAATTTGTCCACATTGTCCAAATCTATCCCTGAATCAGCTATGGCCTCATCTGAAGAGACAAGGGCATATTGGGCAAACCTATCCAATTTTCGGGCTTCCTTTCTATCAAAGAAATCCTCTGGATTGTACCCTTTGAGCTCACAGGCAAAACTTGTCTTGAACTTCTCAGTATCGAAATATGTTATGGGGGCAGAACCGCTCTTACCGGTTCGTAGTCCTTCCCAATAAGCTTCCAAATTGTTGCCTATGGGGGTCAACGCCCCCATTCCGGTAACCACTACTCGCTTTAACTGCATTGAACTATTTTTTACCCTTTAGAACCTAAATTATAAAAAAATTATCCATGCGATGACCACCACATGGATAATTTATACTCTTTAGTAATATATCATGTAATTACTTCGCTTCTTCTATGTAGCTAATGGCTTGACCAACAGTTGCAATGTTTTCTGCTTGATCGTCAGGGATTTGAATATCAAATTCTTTCTCAAACTCCATGATAAGCTCAACAGTGTCCAAGGAATCCGCTCCTAAATCGTTGGTAAAGCTAGCTTCAGCTACAACTTCATTCTCATCTACACCCAGTTTATCAACGATGATAGCCTTTACTCTTGATGCAATGTCTGACATAATTATAGTGGTTTTAAAAATTTAATCGTTGGCAAAAATAAAAAACTTTGGTTTAAATACACCATTTGTCGATAAAATGTAACCGAAATTAAGCATCTTTAATATCAGTACACTACTTTAGCCCTGTAAAGTTAATCGAAAATCCCTTCCATTCCTTACCAATGAAGCGAATAGTTATATTGGCATCCGGCAGCGGGTCAAATGCAGAAAACATAATAAAATACTTCAAGGAAAGCCCAAGTGTAGAGGTTTCCGCGGTGCTTACCAATAAAAGCACAGCTAAAGTACTGGAGCGGTGCGATAGGCTGAACATCCCCGGATTCTACTTTAACAGGGCAGCATTTACAGGCTCTCAAACCATAGTACAATTTCTTGAAGGATTGCAGGCCGATTTAGTCGTTCTTGCCGGGTTTTTATGGAAAATCCCATCCAATATTATTGATGCCTTCCCACATAAAGTCATAAATATACACCCAGCCTTGTTGCCCAAATATGGTGGAAAGGGTATGTATGGTGCAAAGGTGCACGAAGCCGTTAAAAAGAATTTAGAGACCGAAACTGGCATAACCATCCATTATGTGAACGAACATTATGATGAGGGTGCCATTATTTTTCAAGCCAAAACCGCCATCAGTCCTGAAGACAACGTAGATGTAATAGCCCAAAAAGTACATCGGTTGGAATATGAACACTTTCCGAAGGTTATAGAAAAACTTCTTTTGTAATGGCAAAAAAGGCAAAGTTCTATGTAGTTTGGAAAGGAAAACGTCCGGGTATTTTTGAGTCTTGGGATGATTGCAAAGCCCAAATTGAAGGTTTCAAGGGCGCTCAATACAAATCATTCACAACCTTTGCCGAAGCAAAAAAGGCCTTTAATGGAAATTATTTGGAGTATAAAGGCAAATCCAAAGGGAAGGCCGAACTTTCCCCAGAAGAGCTTCTAAAAATTGGCGACCCCAACTACAATTCCATAGCCGTAGATGCTGCTTCAAGTGGAAATCCCGGAAAAATGGAATATCGCGGAGTGGACACCAAAAGCAAAAGAGTGTTGTTCCACCAAGGACCCTTTGCTGAAGGCACCAGTAATGTGGGTGAGTTTTTAGCACTTGTTCACGGTCTTGCCTTCCTTAAAAAACAGAACAGCGACCGTATTCTATATTCCGATTCCCGTATTGCCATTGGCTGGGTACGAAAGAAAAAATGCGGTACCAAACTCAAAAAAAGTTCCAAAAACGCCACTCTTTTTGAACTTATTGAGCGGGCAGAGGACTGGCTCAAAAAAAACCGTTATGCTACACCCATCGTGAAATGGGAAACCAAGGCCTGGGGAGAAATACCTGCAGATTTTGGCCGGAAATAAAGTCTTGATAGAATAGATATGAGACCTCAGATGTTAGATATTAGAACTCTCTCTTTTAAACTTGCACTTGGGCTTGCTCTTGAAGCCTAAACTTGAGCTTAATCCTGCGCGTATCCCTTCTTTTTCTTAAATCCTTTGCCAATGATTCCAATATGGAATATCAAAGCGTATATTTGCACCAAAATTCACTGAATGGGCAAATTGCTGATTGTCGGAAGTGTGGCCTTTGATGCTATTGAGACTCCGTTTGGAAAAACAGGTAAGATTTTGGGGGGAGCTGCGCCATTCATAGGATTGGCTGCTTCTCAGTTTAAAGTTAAATCGGCCATTGTATCCGTTGTAGGAGACGATTTTCCGCAAGAATATTTGGATTTGTTGACCGACCGAAACATTGACATTTCAGGAATTGAAGTGGTTAAAGGCGGCAAGACCTTCTATTGGGAGGGTCGTTATCACAACGACCTGAATTCCCGGGACACGCTGGTCACTGAACTCAATACCTTGGGCACATTTAGCCCAGTTGTCCCTGAAAATTTTAAGAATGCCGATGTGGTCATGTTGGGAAATCTACATCCCAACACACAAATGAGTGTAATTAATCAGATGGAAGAACGACCAAAGTTAATCGTCTTGGACACCATGAATTTTTGGATGGACAATACTTGGGATGAGCTCATGGAAGTTATAGAGCAGATTGATGTGATCACCATTAATGATGAAGAGGCAAGGCAGATGACCAAAGAGTACTCTCTGGTGAAGGCGGCTGCCAAAATTCAGGAAATGGGTCCTAAATATGTGGTCATTAAAAAAGGGGAGCACGGTGCTTTGTTGTTCCATAAAGAGAACATTTTCTTTGCCCCTGCCCTTCCATTGGAAGAGGTTTTTGATCCTACCGGGGCCGGCGATACTTTTGCCGGTGGTTTTTCAGGCTATTTGGCCGAAACCGGGAACATTTCCTTTGGAAATATGAAAAATGCGATAATACAAGGATCAAATCTCGCTTCATTTTGTGTGGAACGCTTTGGGACCGAACGAATGGTTAAGTTGGAAAAACACGAAGTGGATGCACGTTTGATGCAGTTTAAGGAATTGACACAGTTCAATATTGAATTAACATAAATACGCGCCCTGAATTTTTCGGGGCTTTTTTTATTTGGTTTGTTATGAGTGATGCCATTAAGCACGAATGCGGAATATCACTGATCCGCTTGCTTAAACCTCTGGAGTACTACAAGGAAAAGTACGGTACAGCTTTTTACGGAGTCAACAAAATGTACCTGATGATGGAGAAGCAACATAACCGCGGACAAGATGGTGCCGGTTTTGCGAGCATAAAGCTGGACATGAAGGCCGGGGAGCGTTACATGAGCCGGGTACGGTCTGCACAGCAACAGCCCATTCAGGACATCTTTGATCAAATCAATACAAGAATCAATACCGCATTTGCCGAACATCCCGAATACGAAAACGATGTACAGCTTCAAAAACAGCACATTCCCTACATAGGAGAGTTGTTGATGGGGCATGTACGATACGGTACTTTCGGAAAAAATAGCATAGAGAGCGTACACCCTTTTCTACGGCAGAACAACTGGATGCACCGAAACCTAATTGTGGCCGGTAACTTTAACCTTACCAACGTTGACGAACTCTTTGGCAACTTGGTGGAGCTCGGGCAGCATCCCAAGGAAATGGCGGACACGGTCACGGTTATGGAAAAAATTGGCCACTTTCTGGACGATGCCGTGGCTAAACTCTACAAGCAAATCAAGAAGGAGGGTTACAACAAAAGAGAAGCTTCGCCTTTGATTGCTGAGCGATTGAACGTTGCGAAAATTTTAAGAAAAGCATCCAAAAACTGGGATGGTGGATATACCATGGGTGGTTTGTTGGGACACGGCGACGCTTTTGTAGTTCGTGATCCCGCTGGCATTCGCCCTGCTTACTATTATAAGGATGATGAGATTGTTGTGGTGGCATCCGAACGCCCTGTGATCCAAACGGTCTTCAACGTGCAATATGGTGATGTAAAGGAACTAGATCCTGGGCATGCCGTCATTGTGAAAAAAGGAGGTGCGGTCGACGTTAAGGAAATCTTGGAACCCACAGAACGTAAGGCCTGCTCTTTTGAGCGCATCTATTTTTCAAGGGGGAGTGATAAGGAAATCTACCAAGAACGAAAGATGTTGGGGAAATTGGTATTTCCGCAAATCCTTAAATCCATTGATGACGATTTGACCAATACGGTCTTCTCGTATATTCCCAATACCGCCGAAACCTCTTTCTTTGGAATGGTCAAAGAGGCACAGAGTTATCTCAACAAGAAAAAGGAACAGCAGATTCTGGCTTTGGGACCCAATATAACAGGAGAAGAGCTTCATGAAATTTTGGATGTGCGACCACGAATTGAAAAAGTGGCCATTAAAGATGCCAAACTGCGGACATTCATTACCCAAGATACAAGTAGGGATGACCTTGTGGCCCACGTTTATGATATTTCCTATGGTTCGGTAAAGGAGGATGACAATCTTGTGATTATTGACGATAGTATAGTAAGGGGTACCACCTTAAAGCGAAGCATCCTAAAAATATTGGATCGGCTTTCCCCTAAGAAAATCATTGTGGTTTCTTCTGCCCCGCAGATACGCTATCCCGATTGCTATGGGATAGATATGGCCAAATTGGAAGATTTTGTTGCGTTTAAAGCTGCACAGGCTCTGCACGAAGACCACGGAACCACGAACAAGATTAAGGAAATTTACGAGAAGTGTTTAAAGCAAACATCTTCCAAGGACAAGGACGTGGTTAACTATGTGAAGGAATTTTATGCTCCGTTTACAGATGAGCAGATTTCCAAAAAAATTGCTGAAATCTTAAGCCCGGATGGCATACAAGCTGAAGTGGACATTATTTACCAGACGGTTGATAACCTGCATGAAGCATGTCCAAAAAACCTAGGTGATTGGTACTTTACCGGTGATTACCCCACACCAGGAGGAAATCGCGTGGTAAATAGGGCATTCATCAACTTCTTCGAAGGAAAGAACGAACGAGCCTATTGATCAAGCCAATCCAGAACCAAAGCCATGTATGCATTTCATCGATGAAATAAGCAGATTGGCGTGTTTTTATACGATGGGCAAGCGTCAAACCTACTTTAGTGTTGCCATAGCATAAGTAGGTTAAGTTCATGGTAAGATTTGGGGCAAAAAAGGTGGAATAGCTTCCACCTTTTTTATTTTGTATACTTTCCGATTCCACTGTTTCGTAATCCTTTTCCTTACTAACAGCCCGTACAAACCACAAGTTGGGCAGTTCAACCAATTAACGTGGGTTTCATCTAAAAGCTTGCTGGGCAAAAGACCCCTTGGCGTACATTTGGAGGACCATAGCATAAGTAGGTTAAGTTCATGGTAAGATTTGGGGAAAGAAGGCGGAGCATGCTCCGCCTTCTTTATGTTTGACAACCAAGGATTTATCCAAAAAATCGACGAACTGCACGTTTTCTTTTTTGTTGAAAAAGCAAAAATTTCTCCAAAACCCTTTGTTATTTTACACAATACCAGTATTTTAGTCTCGCCATAGCATAAGTAGGTTAAGTTTATGGTAAGATTTGGGACGAAAAGGGCAGGAGCTTTCCTGCCCTTTTCTATTTACACTAATCATCCTGTTCATTCAATAAAAAAAGCCACGCAAAATGCGCGGCTTTTCAATATATATAATGAATTCAGTCTTATTTTCCTGCTTCGTAGTTTTCGGAAACCTTATCCCAATTGATCACATTGAAAAAAGCAGAGATATAATCGGGTCTTCTGTTTTGATAGTTTAAATAGTATGCATGCTCCCATACATCCAATCCTAAAATAGGCTGTCCGTCACAACCTGTTCCGGGCATAATGGGGTTGTCTTGGTTAGGAGTAGAGCAAACTTCCAGTTTACCTCCCTTGTGTACGCACAACCAAGCCCATCCTGAACCAAAACGTGTTGCCGCTGCCGCTGCGAACTTTTCCTTGAATCCATCAAAAGAACCGAAAGCAGCATCAATGGCCTTGGCCAATTCGCCACTTGGGGTCCCTCCCCCGTTGGGAGACATTACTTCCCAGAAAAGAGAGTGGTTGTAAAAGCCCCCACCATTATTTCGAACTGCACCATTGCTCATATCCAAATTGGACAAAATAGTTTCAATGTCCTTTCCTTCCAAATCTGTTCCCGCAATAGCGTTATTTAGATTATTGGTATAACCGTTGTGGTGCTTGGTATGGTGAATTTCCATGGTCCTAGCATCTATATGTGGTTCCAATGCATCGTATGCATACGGTAATTTTGGTAATTCAAAAGCCATAATTCTTTGTTTTTGTGTTATTACTAATTCATGTAAAAATACGGGTTTTAACAAACATATTCATCTAAATCCGTGTTAAGTTCAGATCGATAATTCTTATTTTGCAATAAAAGTTTTCTTGGGTAACAACAACTTTAAAATATACAGTGCTTCAGCTGGTTCCGGCAAGACCTATGCCTTGACCAAGGAATACTTAAAACTGTTGTTGGCCAACGATTCTCCTTCCAAGTTCAGGCAGATTTTGGCCATTACCTTTACCAATAAGGCTGTGGATGAGATGAAAACCCGAATCTTGGACAACCTCTTTGCTTTTGGCAAAAGTCCCATTCCCCAAAAACAATCATCTCTTTTTAATGAGTTGTGCCATGAACTTTCAGTAGACGATACGGAATTGCAACAACGCTCGCAAAGGGCTTTAAAGCGAATCCTGCACAATTATTCGTTTTTTGAGATTTCCACCATTGACAAGTTCAACCACAAGATTATAAAGACCTTTGCACGAGATCTTCACCTGTCCCAAAATTTTGAGGTGGAGCTGGATGTTGATCTGCTCTTGGAAGAAGCCGTTGGCCGTTTGTTGGAACGTGCCGGCAGCGACACTGAACTTACCGAAGTGCTGATTGCTTTTTCCCTTGAAAAAATTGATGACGACAAAAGCTGGAACATTGCCTATGATCTTTTGGAAATTGGAAAATTGCTTTTTCAAGAAAACCATGCTGCACATATAGATTCTTTGCGTTCCAAGTCTATTGCTGATTTTAAGGAAATTCAAAAAAAGCTTTCGGAAAGTGTGATTCTTTTAGAGGCCAAAATTGTTGGGATGGCCCAAAAAGCGCTTCAGGAAATTGACCACCATGGCTTTGATGCTTCTGATTTTCCAAGACAGACCTTGCCCAACCATTTTAAAAAAATGGTGGAGGGAGAATTCGACCCAAAAAAAATCTATACCAGCAAAACACTGGAACCCAATCTGGTTGAAGGTAAAATTTTAAAAGCCGCCGACAAAAGGGATGTTGCCGAACTGTCCATGACACTTCTTAATGCTTTTTTATCCATAAAACAACACATCTATCATAGAGCTTACCTCAAGAACATTTATGGCAACATGGTTCCCTTGACCTTGCTCAATGAGATTGCCAAGGAAATCAAAAATATCGAGCTGGATCGGGACATCATCCCCATTTCGTCCCTCAATGCTATTCTTTCCAAAGAAATCAAAGACCAACCCGTTCCCTTTATCTATGAGCGGATGGGTGAAAAATACCGTCATTATTTTATTGATGAATTTCAGGATACCTCCCAAATGCAATGGGAAAATCTGATTCCACTTATTGGGAACGCCCTGGAAAGTGAGGATGAAAAACACCAGCGTGGTTCTCTTTTCTTGGTGGGTGATGTAAAGCAGGCCATTTATCGTTGGCGGGGAGGACGGGCCGAACAACTTTTGGACCTGTTAAATGGACAATCAACGCCCTTTGTAGTGGAGCCTAGCATCCGTTCATTGGAAACCAACTGGCGGAGCTGTGACGAAATCGTTCAATTCAACAATCGCTTTTTTACTTCGGTGGCACCCATACTCCAAAATGAAGCGTACAAAAATCTCTTTTTACAGGACAGCCATCAAAAAACCAATAATAGGTCTGGCGGATTTGTACAACTGTGCTTTTTGGAAAATGGCGTCGAAGACAAAGAAGAAACCTACTGTTTAAAAACCTTGGAGACTCTCCAGCACCTTACCTCCCAAGGATATCCCTGTTCGGATATCTGCATCTTGGTCCGTGACAATAAAAATGGAATGCTCTTGGCAGACTTTCTTGCCCAAAACCATATTCCTATTATTTCGTCGGACGCACTCCTGCTCAACAATAACAAAACTGTAATCTTTTTAATGGCTTTGTTGCGCATTATGGAGAATCCCGCGGATCGCGAAGCGGCATACCACGTGCTTTTGTTCTTGACGAAGCATGAAACGCACAAGCATGGTGTCATTTCTAAAAACTTAGACCATGTTGAAGCCTATCTTTTTGAAGAACATGCTTTCAACATGCAAAAACTAAAAGGGCAGTCCGTATCCACCATTTTGGAAAGTGCCATTGTACAGTTTGAACTCTCTAGTGACTCCACGGCATATCTTACCTTTTTAATGGACGAAGCCTTACTGGTTGAAAAAAGAATGGGAGCCAGTATTTATTCTTTTTTAAAGTATTGGGAGCAAAAAAAAGATTCTCTTTCCATTGCGGCACCGGATAACGTAAATGCTGTTACGATCATGACCGTACACAAGTCCAAGGGGCTGGAATTCCCTTTTGTGATCTTTCCCTTTGCCAATTCCAGAATAAACAAAATGGGTAAAAAATCTTGGGTGCCGGCCACCCAAGCAGAAAATGATTTGGGTTTAAGTGAATTCCTTATCAACACCAACAGAGATATGCTCGAGTACAATTTGGGTGCTTCCGAAATCTACGCAGCTGAAGAACAGAAGTCTATTTTGGACGCCATGAATGTACTTTATGTAGCTCTTACCAGACCCATAAAAGGGCTTTATGTGTTCACCGAAAAAGGAAAAGATAGGAACTCCATGGAAAATGTTTCGAGCTATGCAGACCTATTCCAATGGCATTTGAAAGAACTGGGAGTTTACCAAAATGAAAAGGAGTTGTATTCTTTTGGGGAGTTCCAAGAGAACCAAAGCACCTATGTCGCAAAAGAAGAAACAGATTTTATCCCCTACGTTACCAGGCCCAAGGGAGATACTGGCTTCAGTATTTCAACTGCTTCCGGCAGGTTGTGGGACGATGGCCGTTTAGAGGCCATTGAGGCTGGAAACCTTATACATTATGCACTGAGTCAGATAAAGACTCGAGAAGATATTCTGCCGGTGGTTGAAAAGCTTCAACTGGCAGGACACTTTCAAAAAGATGCCGCGGGCGAAATTCAACAAAAACTAATGCAGGTTGTAGGGCATCCAAATCTAAAGGCGTACTTTTCCGCCCCATATGAGATTTGGAACGAACAGGAAATCCTGACCGTCAATGGCCTATCATTGCGCCCAGACCGTATCGCAATTTTAGGTGATCAAGCCACGGTGATTGATTACAAGACAGGAAAGCCTTCACCATCACATAAGGAACAAATAGTACAATATGGAGATGCCCTGAGTGCAATGGGCTATAAAGTAGACCATAATATTATTGTATATATAGACCACGAAATAAACCCCATATTCATTTAATCAACAATCATGTACGGAAAAATCAAAGAACATTTGGCCCAAGAACTGGAAAACATACAGGAAGCGGGTCTGTTTAAAAAAGAGCGTATAATCACCTCTCCTCAAGGGGCAGCCATTACCATTTCAACAGGACAGGAGGTCATAAACTTTTGCGCCAATAATTATTTGGGGCTTTCTTCCCATCCCGATGTGATCCAAGCTGCAAAGGATGCCATGGATACCCATGGTTTTGGAATGTCGTCTGTTCGGTTTATCTGCGGCACACAGGATATCCACAAAACTTTGGAACAGAAAATTGCAAATTTTTACGGCACGGAAGACACCATATTATATGCCGCTGCCTTTGATGCCAACGGAGGTGTGTTTGAACCTTTGCTGACCGCTGAGGATGCCATAATCTCCGATTCGTTGAACCATGCCTCCATCATAGATGGTGTTCGTTTGTGCAAAGCCAAACGTTATAGGTATGCCAACAACGATATGGCCGATTTGGAACAACAGTTAAAGCAAAGCATTGCAGATAATGCCCGGTTCAAAATCATTGTCACTGATGGAGTCTTTTCCATGGATGGCCTTTTGGCACCTTTGGACAAGATTTGTGATTTGGCCGATAAATATGATGCCCTCGTAATGATAGATGAATGCCATGCTGCAGGTTTTATTGGGCAGACCGGAAGGGGTACGTTGGAGGAAAAAGGTGTACTGGACCGAATAGACATTATCACAGGAACCCTTGGCAAAGCATTGGGTGGTGCCATGGGCGGCTACACCACGGGCAAAAAAGAAATCATTGAAATGCTGAGACAACGGTCTAGACCCTATCTTTTTTCCAACTCCTTGGCGCCGGCCATAGTGGGGGCTTCCATTAAAGTATTTGAAATGCTGGATAAGGACACTTCCCTCAGGGATAAGCTCCAGACCAATACAGAATACTTTAAAAAGGGAATGAAAGATGCCGGTTTTGATATTATAGATGGGGATTCTGCCATTGTGCCCGTAATGCTCTACGATGCCAAACTTTCCCAACAGATGGCAGATATGCTCCTCGAAGAAGGTATTTATGTCATCGGATTTTTCTATCCGGTTGTTCCCAAAGGCAAGGCAAGAATCAGGGTACAACTCTCCGCAGCCCATGAAAAACATCATTTAGATCGTGCCATAAATGCATTTGCCAAAGTGGGAAAGGCACTAAAAATCGTTTAACTGTATAAAAAGTTCTACGTAATACGTTAAAAAAAAAGAAAAATTGATTTTGTTAATAGTTCTTAACAACTTACATTTGCAGCTGATAAACACTTAAACTTAAAATTTTGAGCATGAAACATCTTAGCAAATTATTGGTTGTTGCCCTTGTGTTTGTAGGGATCAACAACATACAAGCGCAAGACGAGAATAATCCATGGCAGATCAGTTTTGGAGTGAATGCTATAGACGCTTATCCAACCAATGACGAGAATAACCCATTTTCAAGTACTACTTTGTTTGATGAGTACTTTAATGTTTCAGACCATTGGAACATTTTGCCTTCCGTTTCTTATGTTGGAGTTTCCAAGTACATTGGTGATGGTTTCTCTCTAGGTGTACGTGGTTCCTTGAACAGAATCGAGAAAATTGGTGACACCTCTGTGGATGACCTTTCTCACTATGCTGTAGATGGTACCATTAAGTACAACTTCCTAAAAAACACTACAATTGATCCTTTTGCTGAGATTGGTGGTGGTTATACTTGGGTTGATGAAATCGGAGCTGGTACCGTTAACGGTGGTGTTGGTATCAACATATGGTTCTCTGAAAACATCGGTCTTACACTACAGACCCAGTACAAGCATGCTTTCGAAGATTACTTGGTTAAGCATTTCCAACACTTGGCTGGTATTAGCATTAAATTTGGTGGTACTGACACTGACGGTGATGGTATCTACGACAAAGACGATGCTTGTCCAGAAGTTGCTGGTTTGGAAGCTTTCAACGGTTGTCCTGATTCTGATGGTGATGGCATCGAAGATTCTAAAGATAGCTGCCCTAACGAAGCTGGTTCCAAAGAAATGAACGGTTGTCCTGATGCTGATGGTGATGGAGTTGCCGATAAAGATGACGCTTGTCCTAACACTGCTGGTCTTCCTGCTCTAGCTGGATGTCCTGATGCTGACGGTGACGGTGTTGCCGATAAAGACGATGCTTGTCCTAACGAAGCTGGTCCTGCTGAAAACAAAGGATGCCCATGGCCTGATACTGACGGTGACGGTGTTCTTGACAAAGATGATCAATGCCCAGATGTTGCAGGTACTGTTGCTAACAACGGTTGCCCTGAAGTAACTGAAGAAGTTCAGAAACAATTGAACGACTACGCTAGAACTATCTTGTTCGATACTGGTAAGGCTTCCATCAAAGCAGAATCTACTACTGTAATGGTTGACATCATCCAAATCTTGAACGAGTACCCAACTGCTAAATTTACTGTTGAAGGACATACTGACAGTGTTGGTAGCGAGAAATTGAACCAAGAGCTTTCTGAGAAAAGAGCTAACTCTGTACGTGACTTCTTGATCGACAAAGGAATCTCTTCTTCAAGATTGACTGCTATCGGTTACGGTGAGGCTAAGCCTATCGCCACTAACAACACAAGAGCTGGTAGAGCGCAAAACAGACGAGTTGAAATCAACTTGGTAAAATAATGAAATAGAAACTTAGTTTTCTTTTCAAAAAGGCTCCCGATAATTCGGGGGCCTTTTTTATTTTTAGTCCATGCAACAAAGTTTTCTGGAACACGTATTGGACCGTTTGCAAGAGAAGGGCATCAATCCTTCCCAATGTACCTTTGTACTCCCAAGTAAACGATCGGGGACTTTTTTGAAAAAGTTCATTTCACAAAGGCTGCAACAAAACACCTTCGCACCGAAAATTTACTCTATTCAAGATTTTATCGGGGACATTTCTGGGATGGACAAGGCCTCAAACTTGGAACTGCTGCTGACTCTATTTGAGACCTACCAAAAATCGAACCTAGAAGAACACGATGACTTTCCAACCTTTATGAAATGGGGGCAGGTGCTCTTACAAGATTTTGATGAAATAGATGGCTACCTCATCCCTCCTAAAGATATCCTTAACTATCTATCCGCCATCAAGGAACTCAACCATTGGTCCCTACAGAAAGAGAAAACCGAGCTCGTTAAAAACTACCTGCAACTGTGGAGTAATTTGGAGTCTCTTTACAATGGCTTCACCAAAACCATGTTAGAACAGCAACGAGGCTACCAAGGACTCATGTCCCGAATTGCAGTGGATAAATTGGAAGATTACGGTACAGCGCACAAAAACCATCCTACAGTCTTTGTGGGCTTCAATGCCCTGAACAATGCAGAATCCACCATTGTCCAATATTTCCTGGAACAGGGAAATGGACTCATTTTTTGGGATATTGACACCCATTTCTTGAACGATTCCATCCATGATGCCGGACTGTTCATCAGAAAATACCAACGGGAATGGCCCTATTACAAAAATAAAGGCACCATAGAGCCCCAAGACCATTTTCTCGCTTCAAAAAGAATCGAAATAACCGGGGTTCCAAAAAGTATCTCACAGACCAAATATGTGGGACAGTTGTTGCAAAATTTAAACGACAGCAAGGAAATTGATCTCGCAAAAACCGCAGTGGTTCTGGCCGATGAGACTTTGCTCACACCCATGCTCAAGGCCGTTCCTGCCTCTATTCCAAGTACCAACATTACCATGGGACTTCCCTTGGACAAAACTGTGCTCCACTCCTTTTACCTGAGTTTTTTGGAGCTCAATAGTAATGCTTCTGAACGGGGATGGCTCTACAAGAATGTTTTGGAATTCCTCTCCAATCCCTACACCTCGGTATTGTCCAAAGACCAACCATTGGATTTTGCCAAGGTAATCTCCAACGACATCAAACAGAACAATTGGCTGTACTTGGATTCAACCACCTTATCCAACTACGCCGATGCATCCGAAATCCTAAAGATTATTTTCCCCGGCACAAGCATTTCCCCTTCCCAGTGGGTAGATTGCTGTCTTTTGCTCACCCTCCGCTTAAAAGCGCTGTTCCAAAATGAGGGGAATGCATTGGAACTGGAGCAACTCTACCGCTTTTATACCCTCTTCAACCAATTGAAGCAGCACTTGGACAAATTGGTACATATTAAGGAACTCCGATCCATAAAAAGTCTGTTCAGACAGTTGTCCAACATGGAAAACCTGGATTTTGTGGGCGAACCGTTGACGGGCCTACAGATCATGGGGATGCTGGAAAGCCGAAACCTGGATTATGAAACCGTCATTATCACCTCGGTCAATGAGGGAATCCTACCTTCGGGAAAATCCAACAACTCCTTTGTTCCCTTCGATGTAAAACGCGACTACGGCCTTCCTACCTACAAGGAAAAAGACGCCATTTACACCTATCACTTCTACCGACTCATCCAACGCGCCAAAAACGTCTTCATCATCTACAACACAGAACCCGATGTCTTGGAAGGTGGTGAAAAAAGTAGACTGGTCTCCCAGCTACTCACCGACAAGGACGTGGCCCCTTTCGTGACCCATACCATCAGCACGCCACAGACCCAGATCATGGCAGAAACCCTCTTGCAGATCACCAAGGGCGAACAACTGCACATGGACATTATGGCTCTTGCCGAAAACGGTTTTTCCCCCACCTCACTGACCAATTACATTAGAAATCCCATCGATTTTTACACCCGCAATATTTTAAAGATCAACGATGTGGAGGAAGTCGAGGAAAACATCGCCGCCAATACTTTTGGGACCATTGTGCATGACAGTCTGGAGGACTTATACCAACCTTTATTGGGACAAGTGCTCACCAAGGAAAATGTTTCTGCCGTAAAACCGCATATTGCCCAAACGGTGCAGCGACATTTCAATAAAAATCTATCAGGTGTCGATGTTTCCAAAGGAAAATATCTTCTGGTCTACAACGTCATTGTAAAATATCTGGAAAACTTCATCGGTTTGGAACTGAAACAACTCCAAAGACATGAAGTAAAACTCCTCGCCCTGGAAGAACGGTACGAGTGCCAACTGCAAGTGTCCGGTCTGGACTTCCCCATAAAATTGAAAGGGACCCTGGACCGTGTGGACCAAGTAGACGGCATTATCCGGGTGGTGGACTACAAGACTGGAAAGGTGGAACCCAAAAATGTAAAGATCACGGATTGGGAGGAACTCATCACCACTTACGACAAGAGCAAGGCGTTCCAATTGCTCTGCTACGCCCTGCTGTACACCAAAAAACACGGGGAACAACCCTTGCACGCAGGTATCTATTCCTTTAAAAACCTAGGACAGGGATTTTTCCCCTTTTCCGAGGACAAAAACCCCTTGATCGATACCAAGGTGTTGGAAACATTTACCAGCTATCTGGAACAGCTCATCAAGGAAATCTGCTCCACGCAAATCCCGCTGACCGAAAAGCCCGTCTAATTACTTCAGATCGGGGCGGGTAGGCCGCACCTCGATCTTACTGGGCAGTGTCCTAGGGTGCATGGTGAGTAAATCCACCACCAACTTCCCAATATCTTCCGGTTGTATCTTCCAAGCGTCCTTTTCTGAAGGTTCGTTGCTGTTAAAATGGGAAGCCACCGACCCCGGCATGATCGTGGTGACCTTGATATTGTATTGCCTTAAATCGAGCATGGCCGCCTGCGTAAAGCCCACTACACCAAATTTGGTGGCATTATAGCCCGCTGCGGTGGCAAAAAAGTTGGTCCCGGCCAAGCTGGCCAAGGTCATGTAATAGCCTTCGGTAAGTTTTAGGGCCTCTACCGAAGCCTTTAGCGTATGGAACACCCCATTCAGGTTAGTGTTGATCATTTGGCTCCAATCTTCGGGGTTCATTTCGTCTATGGGTGCAAAATGGCCCACCCCGGCGTTGGCCATGACTACATCCAATCGCTTCCACGTTTTTAGAATATGTTCAACAGCATCTATTTCATCCTGTAATTCAACCACGTCCGAAACCACGCCCAAAACATTTGTGCCTGCATTAAGTTGGTTTACGGCTTCGTTGACACCTTCCCGGTTCCGTCCACTTATGGCCACTTTCATGCCCTGTTGCAAAAGGCTCTTGGCAATGCCCAATCCTATTCCTTTGGTGCCCCCTGTGATGTAGGCTACTTTTCCTTCTAAATCCATGTTGATTTTTTTATCCCCTAAAGTTCAAAAAGGAAATGGGGAAAAACAAAAAAACCATCCTAAAAGGATGGTAAATTTTAGGGCACATGGTCTACCTTCTCCACCAACCCATGCCCGACCATAATAAAGTGGTACATTTATGGATATATGAATCAGGGTTTATGGAAAATCCATATAATCCTAAAACTGAATCATTGAAAAAGGTAGTATTCACATTGTTCCTTACAATCTCTTTGAATTCAATTTTGGCCTATGAATCAACTGCTGATTCCTTGGGGCTGAAAAATGGATTTAAAGAGCTTATCATTCGATATCAATATGGAGATGAGTACTATACCGTAGAGGAAATGAAATTTGTTAGAAGAGAAGATAAAATCATTGGTACAATAACTATCCCTGATAACAAACTACTTGAAAATTCAGAAACAGAATTGAATGCAAACGATATTTCATCAATTAACCGATTTCTGACCAAAGCACACGAATTTAAAGATGATTGCGTGGAGAATTGGAGCAGTACCTATGTGCAGTATTATACTATTGATATTGATGAAAAACGAATCAAGATTTATAAGTTTTGTAATTGGGGTAACTCAACTTTTTTGGAGTTGAAAAAACAAATTTTTGGTGATTATTTGAATAGGTTGGAGGAAAAAAGGATGCTTTTGAATGTTGAGAACAATAGAGTTTTAATTGGAAACTGGAAGTACGATTCTACCATTCATAAAATTGTAAAAGGTAAAATATACACTCTGACCAGATTGAAAAATACATCCAAAGAAACCTGCTTTTTAAAATTCAAGAAAGACCAAAAGCTTGTGGACCATTACTGTTTGAAGAATTCCAAAACCAGATATGATTTTGAATTTGACATTGAAAACGAAAATTTGATTTTGTACATAAACGGAGAAAATAAAAATGACAGGAAGCACTTTGTATATGGTTATAGATTTAAAGTCTTGGAATTAAATGAAGATAAAATTAAGTTGACAACATTGTATTGACCCCTATTCCCGCAAGATTGTATCTTGTGGCAAACACCCACCCCCAACCCCCACATCAAATAATTTCTTACTTTGCGTAGGTGAACAAATCTTTAAACCATCTACCTAAAACCAAGCAAGATGAGCTGGGCCGCCTCACCACCCTGCTCTCCGCCTTTAAAGAGGTGGAAATGGTACTGCTCTTTGGCAGCTACGCCCGCGGCAACTGGGTAGAGGACACCTATGTGGAAAAGGGCATCACCTACGAATACCGCAGCGATTATGACCTGCTTGTGGTGCTCACCCATGAGGACCTGCAACAAAAATTTCGGATAGAGGACAAGGTAAAGGCCGAGCTTACCGTCACCGGAAAGGTGCGCACTCCCGTGAACCTCATCTTCCACGGTATAAAACACCTGAACCAGGCCCTGCGACTGGGCAATTACTTTTTTAAGGACATTAAAAAAGAGGGCATTGTGCTGTACGACTCGGAAAAATGCAAACTGGCCACGCCCAAACTGCTCACCCCCCAAGAAAGCCAACAAAAGGCACAGGACTATTACGACCAATGGTTTGATAGTGCCAATGATTTTTTTGTTACTTATAAGTTTGACTTTGATAGAGAAAAATTTCATAAAGCTGCCTTTGAGCTCCACCAAGCCACGGAGCGTTACTACACCACCATATTGTTGGTGTTCACGGACTACCGCCCCAAGGATCACAATCTGGAGACCTTGGGCATTAAAGTGGAAATGTGCGACAAGCGTTTTGCGGTGTTCCCCACCCAAACCGAGGAAGAAAAACGCCTCTTTGAACTCTTAAAGCGTGCCTATATAGATGCCCGTTATAAAATGGAGGAGTACCACATCACCAAAGGTGATCTGGAGTATCTGTCGGCCCGCGTGGCGGAGCTACAACAACTGACCGAGGACATTTGCCTTGAAAAAATAAAGCACCTATTATGATTATGCCTTCTGACAAGGTCTACAAAGAAACCAAGCAAATCATGCTAGGAAAAAAGGTAATGAAACCTGAATTTAAAACACTTGCCGAATGGATTGATAAAGCTTACGGCGTCAAGACAATCAATATTTTCTACGATACGATTGACAAAGGAACACATCCAAGGTTGGAAATTTGCTTTGAGCATCCACAAGAGAGGGCAAAATTTGACGCCCCAAATGGATTCAGTTTTGATTCGGCCAAACAGAAAGCTATTGGCAAAAAATTTCAGGAAACGTTAAATGAACAAGGACTAATTAGAAAAAATGGATTTTCCAGGTTTTCTAAAAAATTAGCATCTTCTGAATACAAGACAGAAAACATTTGGGTGATTTACGGGGATTTTGAATCCATCGCCAGAATCGAGGCTAACGAAAGCATTCCAGAAGAAAAAGTCAAAAAACTCAAAAAAGGACTTAACAATCCGCACATTTGGGAAATATCACGGGCTTTTTCATACACCACTTTTTTCTTGTACTCAGACGAACAGTTAAAAAAATATGAGAACTCGGAAGAGCATAAAAAATGGACAGACGAGTACTATGAATTACTAAAGAAATATGATCCATTTGGGTATTTTAAGAGAGAGTTCTTTTCTATCTCTTTGGATAGCAAGGAAAACTTTGACAAAAACTATGAAAGCAATTGGTACTATTATTACAAATAAAAAAAGCACCTCCGCTGCCGCAAGATTCCATCTTGTGGCAAACAACCCATAAAAATCCTTAAAAAAATTTATGTATCTTTTACCTCAATGAAACGCCTTGGGGTTTCATTATGTACAGTCCTGTATGGGTAACACTATACAAGTACGACATTAAAAATTGAATGAATGGAAAACGTTTGGACAATAACTACAGCATCGGCACTATTTTTAATATTGGGTTTTCTCCTTTATAAAGGTCTTGGGGCGTATGTTAGAAATGCATTCGGCCAAAAATGGTTAAAGGTGTGGGGCAACAAAGTATACTTCTGGCAAAGTGTACTCTTTACCAGCATAGCCAGTACGGTCTTGGTAATGTATGTTTTAAAATGGTCTAATGTTGTAACCTTTTAAGACCAAAAGAAAACAAGTGGAAAATAAAAAAGCACCTCAATTGAGGTGCTTTTGTTTTCGTGGAGAATACCGTCCCGATAGTCATCGGGAGAACCGGTGACCTTTCCGAAAGCCTTCGGAACGCTCTAGCCCTCTCGTTCGGAAATGAGAAATTCAATATACTTCCTACTCTTCTTTTTCTTGATTTCCCTCTCCCTGATCATAGCATCACCTCTTGTTGAAAAACTCTCGGTATACTTTACCTCCCAATCCAACGCTATCTTTGTGTATTTAGACCTCCCGCCATTGTGCCGGCTTATCCTATCTTCCAAATCTTGGCAATGCCCAATATAATATCGGTCAACCGATTCACTATATATGATGTACACGAAATACTCCATGAAAAATGCCTTTATTTTAGACTCTAACCGTTGAAATACCTCCGTGACCTTTCCGAAAGCCTTCGGAACGCTCTAGCCAATGCTTTTCCAACAGTTCGCAAAAAGCCATAAAAAAAAGCACCTCAAATGAGGTGCTTTTTTTTCGTGGAGAATACCGGATTCGAACCGGTGACCTCTTGCCTGCCAGCAAGAGGATTACCATATCAATCCAATACAAATAAATACATAATAAATTGTTTTTCAGTATTTTAAATAATTTCGTATTCATTTAATTTCAAATAAAATCACCCATTTGCGTGCAAATTGCGTGCAAATTTTTTTTACCTTTGATTAGGATGAATACCAATATAAAACTTTCTTTAGATACGCGTAGGAAGAAAAAAGATGACTCCTATCCTATTATTTTACGGTTAACCCATTTTCGAAAAACAACTTCCATAAGCTTAGGGCAATCAATAAAAAAGGAATTTTGGGATAATAAAAACGAGAAAGTTAAAAGAGCATTCAAAGGAACTTCATCAGTTAGTAAACTCAATAATCAACTCTTAAAAGAAAAGACCAGAGCGGTCGACATAATTAATGACCTGAACGAAAAGGACGAGCTTAACTTTTTATCCATTTTGCAGCTGAAGAAGAAGATTGTAAAAACCGCATCATTGGATTCATTTTTTAAGTTTAGCGAGGATATTGTCGATGAGTTAAAAGCAGCTGAACGTTATGGTAATGCAAACACATACTACGCGGTAATTAAGGTATTGGAGAAATTCGCTGATGGAAATGATATCAAATTCAACGAAATCAATTATGATTTTCTCAAAAGATTTGAGAACTGGCACTTTTCCAAAGGTAATTCTGTTAACAGTCTATCGACGTATATGAGAACAATCAAAGCGGTCTTTAACAAGGCCATTAAGTCTGATGTTGTTTCTAGAGATGCTTATCCTTTTACACATTATAAGATTAAAACTACTCCTACAGAAAAAAGAGCGCTTGACATTAAAAGCATCAAATCAATTATGCTTTTAAAACTGGAAGAAACGGATAGTCTGTTTCACTATAGAAATTACTTCCTTGCCTCTTACATGCTTTATGGTATTTCCTTTATGGACTTGGCTTTTTTAAGGGTTCAAAATATCATTGACAACCGAATTAAATTCCAAAGAAAAAAAACGTCAAAGCCTTATGATATTAACATCACGCCTCAGTTAAAGGAAATCCTCTCGTTTTATCTTAAGGATAAAGAGAGGTCTGAATTTATATTTCCAATCATTAAAAGAGCCACATTTGAACTTCAATATAAAGACGTCTTATGGGCACGGAAGAGATATAATAAAGGGCTTAAAGAAATTGCAAAAAAATGCAAGATAGAGCAGCGGTTGACCTCATATGTATCTCGTCATAGTTTTGCAACCCAAGCTATGCTGCAGGACGTTCCCTTACAAGCTATTTCTTCCATGCTTGGCCATAATCGACTATCAACTACTCAAATATATCTGAAGTCCCTGCCGAATAATATACTAGACAATTATAATCAGAAATTGGTTAAACTGTAACCTTAACCCTTCCTAGTCCCAAATCCTTACTCACAACTTCAGCGCATGGATCCTGGCCTATTTTTGCAGTGTTTGGGAAGATAAGCGTAAAGCAAAAATAGGATAGGGCGCTGTCCTACTTTTGGCCATTATCCTCCAGCCATTTTTGATATAGTTCCTTTGCCTCTGGGCTTTCTTCAAAGAATGTCCTGTAGTGTTCAATTGCATCATCTTGACCTTCTACATATGCAACCTGTTCTTTCTTGGATATCCTTGACACCTTGTAGATTGAAAAACCAAGGACCAAAAGGACCGTGACCAACAACCCCCAAGTAAGTTTTATGGCCCAACTGGGCAAGAGAACGGACCGCTCTACTTTATGAAGAATCCTTTCCATCAGTCTTTGTTGTTCCTTAATGTCGTTTTTTTGTTTGTTGCCATACTCTTTTAGAAGAGCATTTAATTCGCTGGTATCTGGCCTTAATGGAAGGTTTTTGAAATCCTCATGAACCTTTTCCAATCGGCCGATACTCTTTTCAAATCCGTTGATCTCCTCAGTCAACAGTTCCGCTATCTCGTCCAGTTTTGCCATATTGTTTTGTTTAGATTCCTATTCCAGTGTCCCTGACCACTTTGATGGCCAGTTTGATGGTCTTTTTTATGATGGTCTGGGTCAAACTTTTTGGGACATTCACTGTCCTCCCCAAAAGCTGCATGCTCTTGTCCTTGGCAATCCGCTGTGCCATGTTCCTTTCAAAGTTCATTTGACGGGCGATCCTGCCCATGGACATGGACCGGTGCACCTCGCTTCCCTTTAGGTTCGTTCCCTTATGCTCAAAACGGAAGCCCTGCAACTGGTTCTGCCTGTTGATGCTCGGGATGACTTTTACATTGTTCTGCTCCATCGATTTGATATACTGGTCAAAATCCCTTGGCCGTTCCTTGGCCATGACCTTTTCATGGATCTTCTGTATTTCCGATCGGACATATTGCATCCGGTACAGTTTTTCCTGCTGAACTTCCCTTACCGTGGTCAGGTCCATTTGTTTGGCCACCCTTTCCGCCACTTGTTGGCTCCGCTTGCCGATGAAGCTGTCGTTATAGGCCTTCCCCTGAAAGTTTATCCGGTTGGCATACAGGTGGACGTGCACGTGCTCTTTGTCCCTATGGACAAAGGCAATGGCCTGGTGCTGCTTGAGGTTCATTTCCTTGAGGAACCGTTCGGTCATTTCCTTGAGTCGTTCGCTTTCCAGTTTCCTGCCGTCCTCGATGGTGGGGCTCAGCACAAAGCTGAGCGTGTTCTTCCGGCAGAGTTCATTCTGTTCTTGGATGACCTTGAACTCCTCGGTGATCTCCCTCGGGGTCTCCCCGGCCAGATATTGGCTGTGGATAATCTCCGATCCCTTCTCCTGGTTCATCCCGTAGCTCATGGAGGCCGATGTGTGCGATATGGATTTGCCCATGCCTATCATTTCTTGAAATTTAAAAAGTGTTGTCGTATCTCTTTGGCCAACTGGGCCGTTTCCTCGGCCAATCTAGGGTTACGCTTGCGGAACATGTTGGTGATCAGCTTGAAGTTCCGTTGGTATTTGACCAATAGCTTATAGGCCTCTATCTGTTCGTCCGTCATCCTTTCAACTATCCTATCATCGAATGCGGCACGGCGGCAGTACTCACTGATGGAAAGACCGCTCTTCCGGGCCTTGATCCTCAGCAGTTTCTTCTCGTAGACCGAGCACCGGAACTGTACGAACTCTTTCTTCATTTTCACATCATCTTTTGCGACCTACGGGAGCAAAAGCAAGATTTGTCATGACAATGACACATCTTGAATTCGTTTCCGAACTTCATCCTTCGCGCTTTTTACCTTCCATTCGTTTATATCTTTAAAACCTTCATAGAGGAAGGATATATCCCTACTGTTCGGGCACTTTTCCAGTAACAGTTCCGTCATCCCCAATCCCGTTTTGTCCCTATCAAGAAACAGTTTTACATTTTCATAATCCTCTATTTCTTTTATCATCCGTTTTACAAAGGCAGTTGTGTTCAATACCAGAAGGTCATGGCTGTTTACGATATCCGCCATCAGCTCAATTAGGGTGAGCATATCGAACATGCCTTCTGTAATCGCCAATTTCTTTGATTTGTTCCCCATCATCGAAACATCCTTTGGCGAGGTGGAGCCTTTCCAATAGCTGTTCCGCAGTTCCCAGCCTCCAGACCTGTTTTGGAGTCCGATGCCAAAGTATGTCCGTCCTCCTATTCGATAATGGATTTCCTTGCAAAGTATTCTTGCGGTTTTGATCGAGATACTTCTGGAGCTTAGATAGTTTTGCAGGGCCCTGTGCTCGATTTCCTTTTCCTCGATGATTTCAATCGGGTTGACTCTATGTTCCGCTTTGGTTGGATTCGGCCGCCGGTGAAAAGAAAAATGGTCCATGTTCCCGGACAATCGTTCCAATGCCTCCTTTACGGAACAGTTCTCCATTTTCATGACCAGGTCTATGGTACTTCCCCCCTCAAAGGTTCCGAAGTCTATCCAATAGTTCTGTTTCAATGATACCTTGAAAGAGGCTTGGGTCTCGATCCGGAACGGGCTGAGGAACCAAGCTTCTTTTTCCGTTTTCCGGACTGGAAAGTGCCCCAACTTGGCCAGCGTGGAAACGATGTCAATGTTGCGGGCTTTTTCGCAGTCCATTCTTTTTTCTT